>ERZ501064.163-NODE-163-length-18424-cov-9.705373_pt1 | contig 18424 bp, 16 predicted proteins | sample MGYA00510851_ERZ501064 | MGnify/ENA primary metagenome ERZ501064 (study PRJEB25958, sample SAMN03398529) | human skin metagenome | study: EMG produced TPA metagenomics assembly of the Human Skin Microbiome Metagenome (human skin metagenome) data set. | reverse complement strand
GAACGCGCCGTAGGTCAGTCCGCCAACGCTCGGTACGTCGCCGCCTCGAAGTCGCGGTACCCGTCGATCGATGCGGGGTCGACGAAGGGGAAGATCTGGGTGGCCCAGAAGCCGCCGATCCGGGTGTGGGGATCGATCCAGTAGTAGAGGTTGGCCAGCCCGGCCCACGACTGCGAACCCGCCTTGCGGCCGGTGGGGGTGTCGGTGTCGTTCACCATGAACGGATACGACCAGGATTTCGGTGTCCCCGGATCGAATTCGACGTCGTGGCTCAGCGGCGGGATCACGCCGGGCAGCCGTCGCACCGCGAGATCGCCGATCTGGTTGCGCAACGCCGTGGTGACGGTCTCCGGGCGCAGGATCTGTTGACCGCGGTCGGAGCGGCCTTCGCGCAACCACATTCGCAGGAAGGTCAGATAGTCGGGGACGGTGGACCAGAGGCCCTGCCCGCCCATGTCGATCTCGGGATCGGCAGGCTGTTCCCAACGGTGATTGGGCACGAGCTCGCCCCGCTTGCGCATGTGCAGGACGGCTCTTCGGCGCCGGGCGTCGTCGGAAAGCGCAAAATCGGTGTCGGACATGCCGAGTGGGTCGAGGACCCGCTCGGCCATCACCTCGCGGAGACGGCGCCCGGTGACGGCCTCGATGACCTGGCCGGCCCAGTCCACCCCGGAGCCGTACTCCCACTCAGTGCCGGGATCGAACAGCAGCGGGGTTCGCAACGACGCCCTCGTCGCCGTGGCGACGGCGGGCACACCGTGGTCCGCGGTCAGTCGACGGTAGGTCTCGTTGAAGAAGTCGTAACCGAAACCGGCGGTGTGCGTGAGCAATTGGTGAGTCGTGACATCGGAGGCGGGTGGCCGCAGCCGCGGCCGCCCGTCGTCGTCGAAGCCCTCGATCACCTGCAGTTCGCCGAGCGCCGGGACGTAAGTGCGGGCCGGTGCGTGCAGGTCCAGCGCGCCCTCCTCGACGAGCTGCAGGGCGACCGTCGCGGTCACCGCCTTCGTCGCCGAGAACAGAGCGAAGACGGAGTCGACGGTCATCGGGTGCTCGTCGTCGAGCGCACGCACCCCGGCGGCACCGAGGAAGACCGTCTCCTCGTCGGTCGTGACGCCCGCGACCACACCCGGCACCCGAGGTGCGCCCTCGGTCCGGGCGGTCAGGATCGGGGTCACCTCCTCGGCGAGGCGTTCGGATCGGACTGGTCCCGCAGAGCTCATGGAATGGTCTCTCCTGACCGAAGTGGAACGTGACCGGCCCCGACGAACGTCCGGAGTCGTTCGATGGCGAGGGTGAGGTCGTCGGTGGATGCGGCATAGGACAGACGGACGTACCGGTCCGCGCCCGCGACCCCGAAGTCGTGGCCCGGGGTCAGGGCGACATGGGCTTCGGCGAGCGCCCGGTCGCAGAACTCGGCCGACGTCAGGCCCGTGGAGCCGACGTCGAGGTAGACGTAGAACGCGCCGTCGGGGATGACCGGCACGTCGAGTCCGATGTCCGCGAGCCCGTCCACGACGAGTTGCCGGCGTCGCGCGAACTCACGACGGTTCTGTTCGGCCACCGCCAGGGAATCCGGCGTGAAGCAGGCCAGCGCTGCGTACTGCGACGGCGTGGGCGGGCACACGTAGAAGTTCTGTGCCAGCCGCTCCAGCACCCCCACGAGTTCCGCGGGCACGATGCACCATCCCAGCCGCCAACCCGTCATCCCGAAGTACTTGGAGAAGCTGTTGATCACCACCGTCTCCGCGACGCCCGGCGAATCGGCGGCCAGGATGCTGCGCGGCGGCCGACCGTCCGGTCCGGGGTCGGACAGCCCGAGGTAGATCTCGTCGACGATCGACCAGCCGTCCCGGGCCGCCGCGAGCTCGCACATGGTCACGAGTTCCTCAGCCGGCATCGAGGTGCCGGTCGGGTTCGACGGGGTCGCCACGATGACGCCGCGGGTCGCGTCCGTCCACGCGTCGTCGACTTCGGCGGCGGTGAGCTGGAACCGGTTGGCGGGGCTGGTCGGCAAGAGCCGGACCTGTGCGCCGAAGGCGTGCGCGAACTGGCGGTTGCACGGATAGGACGGGTCGCCGATGAGGACCTCGTCGCCCGGGTCGATCAACGCCGCGCAGGCCATCAGGAGGGCCGCCGACGCGCCGGCGGTGACCGCCACCCGCGCCGGATCCACCGACGCCCCGAAATGGTGGCCGTAGAAGTCCGCAATCGCCTCGCGCAACTCCGGGAGGCCGAGGGCGCCGGTGTAGGCGAGGGGACGGCCGGTCGCCTCGCGGGCGGCGGCGAGGACCGCCGGCGGTGCCCCGAAATCGGGTTCGCCGATGTTCAGCTTCACGACGGAATGACCAGCCGCCTCGAGTTCGGCGGCGCGCTTCGCGAACTCCATCGCCTGGAACGGGGCGATCCCTTCGGCACGTCGGGAGATCCTCATGGGTGACATTGTGCGCGTCGGGATATCTGGCACCCGACCCCACCTCTCCGGCGGCGACGCGCACCGGCAGGCAGGATGTGGGGGTGCCCATTCCCGAATTCATCCGCGATCTGCGTGCCCAGGTCGGTACCCGCGAACTCTGGTTGTCCGGCGTCAGCGTCGTCGTCTGCGACGACGCCGGGCGGGTGCTCCTCACGCGCCGCGTCGACAACGGACAGTGGGCCGTCGTGTCCGGCGTCCTCGAACCGGGAGAGGAGCCGGCGCGGGCGGCCCTGCGCGAGGTCCGCGAAGAAACCGATGTCAGCGCCGAAATCATCCGACTGACCAGCATCGACGTCACGCCGCTGATCACCTACCCGAACGGCGACCGGACCCGCTATCTCGACGTCTGCTTCCTCGCGCGCCACGTCGACGGCGATCCCCGGGCCGCCGACGACGAGAACTCCGACGTCGCGTGGTTCGCGCCCGACGCATTGCCGTCCGACCTGACCGACACGTCGGCACTGCGGATCGAGAAGGCGCTGGCCGGCAACGCCGAGGCGTGGTTCCGACGGTAGGGGTTCCAGCGGTAGGGGGTCCCTCAGGGAAGTCCCTGAAGTTCGCCCCAGAAGTGCCGCCGAGCATCGCTTTCCGGCTTCGGCGGGCGCAGACTGGGCTCATGACCACATCGACGAACAACACCACCGGCATGACCTTCTGGAAGGTTCTGGGCATCATCGCGGTCGCGCTGATCGCACTGGCCGTCCTCGGCCCGCTACTCGAGGGACTCTTCTGGATCGCCCTCGTCGCACTCGCCCTCTACGGCGGCTACATGCTGTTCCGTTCGAACAAGAAGAACACGCCCCCGACCACCTACTGACCGGGCATCACCCGCCGAACAGCAGCCAGAGCCCGAGGAACGTGTAGAAGACCATCAGCACCATCATGGTGAGCTGCCCGGTCAGCTGGTGCCGGCGGGGCAGGAGACGCAACGATGCGTCGTGCGCCGCGGCCACCCCCAACAGATGGCCGCCGAGTACGAACGCCACCTTCAGGGTCACCGTGACCGTCGGGTGGTCACTCATCACGTACACCGGATGAGCATCGCTGAGCCACAACACATTCCAGCCGCGTCCCAGCGGATCGCCGAGCGCGAGCACGGCCTCTTGTCCCTGTTCGACGAGTGACTGCAGGTAGTGGGCGAGGATGTAACCGATCACGATCGGGACCAGCGAGTGCGCCATCAGGCCGGGGAGGCGTCGCCGGAGGTTGGGTTGCACACCGCCGACCGCGCGGGCCGCCGTCCAGAACGTCACCGCGACGACGCCGATGAACACCAGCAGTCCGGCGGTCGAGTACACGGTGGCGGCCGCCCGGCTGTCACCGTCACCGTCGGCGACGAGGTCCTGCCAGAACCCGATCGCCGAGAAGCTGTCGAACGCGGTGGAGCCGAGCAGGATCGCGAGAATGGTGACGGTACCCGGGAGCACCGGGAGCGTGGGCAGCGAGTTCATCGGGCTGCGAAGGATCACCCGGCCGGCGCTGTTGCGCGCGAACGGGGACAGGCGCGAGGCCACGGTGCTGTACACCGCGAACGGGTCGGCGTCCGCGGTCCACCGCAATCCGTAGACCACGCCGCCGACGAGGGTGACGACCAGGTAGCAGAGCAGCCAGATCCGCACCGACGACACCGAACTCGGGTCGGGAGACGCCAATTCGAGCCAGACGAACGCGAACAGACCCAACGCCGCGGGCCACCAGCCCAGCCGACGCGGATACTCCCGCAGGCCGACGACCCGCGGGCCGCCGACACCTCGGGCGGCCCGCAGCAGGGTGCGGACCGGGGACAGCAGTCGCCACACCGGTCCGAGGAGTACCGACAGCACGGTCATGCCGACCCAGAGCAGCACATAGAACGCGCCCGGTAGGGGGTTCTCGTCGTCGGGGCCGACGGCGGCCACGATCAGCCATGCGGTGAGAACCACTGCGGCGCCGCTGATCACGCCGCGCACCCAACGGTTGTCGACGGTCGCCGTCACCCATGCCGGGAGTTCTCGGCCGGCGTCCGGCCGACCGAATCGTGGTGTACGCCAAGCGAACGCGATGACCGCGAACGAGATGGTCAGCGCCCAGGCGCCGCCGATCAACACCGCGGTCAGCGGGACGGGCAGGTACTCCGAACCACCCAGTCCGTGGGCGAGCAGAACGTCAGTCGGCCTCGCGGGCGGGGTCATCGGCCTCGTCTCTGGTCGGGGGAGCGGTGGAATCGGGGTCGCCGCCTGCCGGCTCGGCGGCAGTGCGGCCGGCCTCGCCTTGGCGGCCCGCCACGTCGTCGGCGTCGCCTTCGTCGTCCTCGTCGTCCCCGCGTCGACGGTCGATGATCGCGATCGCGACGATGACGCCCACCACCAGGAACGCGGGGATCACGGCCGGCAGCGCCAGCACCAGCGGGTGCGTCGCCAGGTGGTGGACGCCGGGGTCGGCAGCGAGAGCGATCACGGCTGCGGCTGGAGTTCAGGCTCCCGCGCGCCCGATGTCGCCTCCCGGGCGTTCACCCGGCCGGCTCCCCACGACAGCGCCGCGATGAGCAGCAGCGAACACACGAGCACCACCAGGGAGGCGGCGCCGAACAGCCACGACGGGTAGTCGAAGGTGCGCTCGCGCTGCAGGATCGATATCTCCGCGACGAACGGTTTCGTCGACGTCAGCTGAGCCGGCTCGCCCTCCGCGCCGATCGCCGGGTCGGCCGGCAGATACACCGGCACGCCCGCCATCGTGGTGCCGTCCTGTACGCGCAGGATGGTCTTCCATGATCCCGACACCGGCATCGGTTCGGTGGACCGGAAGTGGTTGGGGCCGACGCGCTCGAGCCGGTCGATGACGATGCCGCGGTCATTGTCGATCCCGCCCTGCCACGACATCAGCGTGACCCACTCGGGGTCGTCGCTGAGCGCGTCGGCCGGGTCGAGGAAGACCTCGGCCGTCACGTTCTCGTCGGCAGCCTCGTTCGGCCCGGCCGGGGTGAGGACGACGCGCGCCGTGACATCCGCGGGGACCGAGACCCGCAGGCCGTTGGCGACGGCCCCGCCGATCACCAGGACGGAGAGCACGACCGCGGTGATGCTGACCCAACGGGTCGGGAGCCGCTCGCCGACGCTGACGAGACCCAGCAGCCCGCCGCACACACCGGCCGCGATGCCCACGGGGATCGCCATCGCCAACGCCTCGCCCCACATGCCGGTGACCCACGGGAACGGGTAGGCCGCGGCGATCCACCAGGACTCGATCCAGAGACCGAGGGTCGCGACTCCGAGCCCGGCCACCGCGCCGAAGAGCACGCGGCGCTTGAGCAGCGGGGTCAGCGCGAGCAGTTCGATGACCACGGCCGCGCCCAGGTAGAGCGGGAAGACGTTGATCGGCGCGCCCAGCGCCGGCCCGACGACGACCGCGACGACACCACGCAGCAGGATCGCGAAGACGGCCGCGACGAGCGCGGCGCCCGGCCCGAGACAGATCCGCGCGGCGACGAGGGCGAACGCCCCGGCCCCGGCGATCATCATCGGCTGCAGCACGAGCCGGAACTGCTCGACGCCGAAGTCGTACTCGATCTGGAACACCGACATGCCGATCACGAGCCCGCCGAAGGCCAGGCAGCGCACGAGCCACTGGCTCCGGCCGTCGTCCGGGGCGTCGGGACCCATCGCGGCCCGGCCCTCACGATCGAGGATCACGACGGCGATGAGCGACAGGCCCGCGCCGCCGATGAGCATCAGGTGGGTCGGGCCCCAGAGGGTGACGTCCTGGCCGAAGATCCGATGCCAGACGTCGTCGAGCGGGAACCCCAGCAGTGCGTAGAAACCGCAGCCTGCCAACAGGATTCCGCCCACCGGTGCGTACCAGTGACGCGTGATCCGGATCGCCGAGCGGCCGGGCTTGTCGAAGGGGAGGAACACCGACAGCATGCCGGAGATGAACAGCAGGAACAGGCCTACCAGGATGAAGTAGTGCGCCGGGTTCGCCAGCGGCCCCTCGTCGCGACCGTCGCCGATGTGCAGGCTCACGTCCCAGAGGAAGCCGAACAGCGCGCAGATGATCGTGCTGGTGAACAGGAAGATCGGCAGCGCCGCCCACGGTGGGCGGTTCACCCGGCGCGCGGCCCATTCGGACAGCGTGGTCAGCCACGTGATCTTGCGCGTGCGATGCAGATAACCGATCCAGAGCAGTCCGACCGACACGACGGCCGCCACCGCCGACATCAGGAAGACCTGGTCGAGTGCCGCTCCACCACCCTCGGCGGCGAGATGGACGCGCGTGACATCGCTTGTTGACATGGTCGAAGTATGCACAACCGCACCCGGGTCCCGGGAGTGCATTGGGCAAAACGGCGATCACGCGCGGTGAACGGCCCGCTCAGCTCATCCGACGGGGACGCACGACGACGTCGTGCAGATCTCCTCCGGCAGCTCGATCCCCGGGAGTCCGGGGATGTCGGGCAGGCCCGGGATGCTCGGCAATCCGGGCGCCGCCGGGGTCTCCGATTCCGGGGCCGGTGCCGTTGCCGCTCCGCCCGGCACGGTTACCCGCAGCGGTGCGGCGACCGTCGGGGTCGTCCCTGTCACCGGCGGGTTGGTGCCCCAGAACTCCTCGGCTGCCCCGGTGCCCGGTGGCAGCGTGATCGTGGTGCATCCCCAGTAGATGTCGTACGTGCCGTCCGGGATCGTCGTCGTCCCACTGGGTGTCGGCGGCGTGCCCTGAGAGATTCGCAGCGGCAACGACTTCGACGAGCCGGGGGAGATGAGCGCACCGAGCTCCTCCGGTGTCTGGTATCCGAAGACGACATTGGTCGGGGCTCCGCCGGCCGGGACGCCGACGATCTCGCAGCCGATGCGTTTCGCGGCGTTGTTCGTCACCGTCAGGGTGACGTTGTTGCCGGACACCGAGGGTGTCGCGGTCACATCGCTCGGCGCTGCGGTGGCGACGGGCGCGAGGGCGGCTCCGAATGCCGCTGCGGCGCACACCGCCAGGCCGACGGTGGCTGTCCGGACTCGGTTGCTCATACGGGTGTCCTTCCACATGGGTTTTCAGTACCGACCAGGAAAAAGCAAGTCGCACGGTCGTCGAAAATATGCGGGATTTCGCATCCCGTTCGATTCTCGTCAACGATTGTCAAGTCGTTCTCACCTGACTCTGAATCACACGACCGAATCGACAGAAATATCCGGTCAATGCTCGACCCGGTCATTCTTACAGATATGGGTAATGCCCGCAGAATGAGGGTGGAAAAGACATTCGGCGTCGGATTCGCAGGTTCGAGAGGCCGGGCGGCCGTCGCGGCGCCACCGAACACCCGGTGGCCTACGCGTCGGCTCGGTAATCTACTCGCGACGCAGGACGCCCGAACAGCAGGGCGACCGAACAGACCGGGGACGCCATGCCGACGGTGATCGCGACCATCAGTCTCAAGGGCGGGGTCGGGAAAACCACGCTCACGGGAGGCCTCGCCGACTTCCTCGCCGGCGTCTTCGGCAAGAAGGTGCTGCTCGTCGACCTGGACGCCCAGACCAACCTGACGACGATGATGATCGGGCAGGAACACTGGCTGACGTGCAACGCCCGGCGGCACACCGTCGCGACACTCTTCACCGACCTGCTCGACGGCACGGAATCGTTCGACCTCGAGGGCAGCGTGCAGCGCGATGTCTCGACCGTGGCCGGGCTCACCGGGATCGACCTGCTGCCGTCGTCCCTGGACCTCATCGAACTGGCCGAGGAGCTCAGTGCTCACCGGGTTGCTGCGGACGACCATCTGGCGGCCGTGGAGGTACTGACGAACGCGTTGGCCCCGATCGCCGGGCAATACGACTACATCCTCGTCGACTGCCCGCCCAACGTCGGACCGTTCAGCCTCAACGGGCTGGCGATGGCCGCCGCATATCTGATCCCGACCATCCCGGATGTCCTGTCCACATATGCGATTCCGCACATCCAGCGTCAGGTCGCCGATTTCGGCACCGAATTGGGGCGGGAAATCGTCGAATTGGGGGTCGTGATCACCAAGTACCGGGCGGCGTCGACCCTCCATCAGGACACGGTGCGGCGACTGAGACGGGACACCTCGATCCAGAACGTCCTGCCGACCTACCTGCACGAGGGCAACGCGATCGGTGCCGCCGCCGACTTCGCAACCTGGCCGAGCCTGCATGCGAAGTACGGCTACCACGGCCACTACGAACAGTTCCGCGATCTGACCCGCGCCGTGATGGTCGAGGCCGACGCCAAACTCGCTCGGGCCGAACTCGCTCGGGCCGAACTCTCGGGGGCGGTTCCGAGTTCCCGCGGCCCATTCGATCGACCGACGCCGAACCGCAGCTCAGGCGTCTAAGTTCATCTCAGCCGCCGACCGGTGGCGCCTCGTTCGACTCCTCAGGAGCTCCCATCATGCGCAAAGTGCACATCACCTCGGTTCTCGGCGCCGCAGCACTGGCCGTCGCCCTCACGGCGTGCGGTTCCGATGACTCGGCGTCGGGTGGCACCGACGCGGAGGCCACCGTGACCGTCGACGGTCAGGAACTGGAACTGGCGGACAAGACGGTCGGGTGCACCGACGCCGCGGGCAAGGTGACCATCGGGATCGGATCGGGTGGGGGCTCGGGTATCGGCGTCGTCCTGACGTCGGGTGACTCGCCCGAGGTGGAGTCTGTGGGGCTGGGCTCGCTCGACGGTGTGGTGCTGGCCTATCAGAAGGGTGCCGGCGGCGGCAGCGGCGAGGTCACCAAGGACGGGGACACCTACACGGTCACCGGTGACGCATCCGGGATCGATCCCGCCAATCCGACCGAGCCCGTGACCAAGTCCTACGAGATCAAGGTGACCTGCCCCTGATCCCGTTTCCCCGCTTGGTCTCGGTCCGGTGACCGGTCCGGTCTCGATGTGTACACATTTTCCGCGGACACTGTTTGACGCTCTGTCGGTCTGGGTACGTTCCGATTCGTAGCGATTCGAGAGGTCTTCGCGATCTCTAACGATTTGCACAACGGATCACGACGACCATAGGAGGCAGACATGCTGGGAATTGGCATCATCGCGTGGATCATCATCGGCGGCCTGGCCGGCTGGATCGCCAGCAAGATCATGAAGACAGATGCGCAGCAGGGCATCATCCTCAACATCGTCGTCGGTGTCATCGGCGGCCTTCTCGGCGGCTGGCTGCTGACGTTGTTCGGCGTCGACGTCGAGGGCGGGGGCTGGATCTTCAGCTTCATCACCTGCCTGGCGGGCGCATGCATCCTGCTGTTCCTCGTGAAGCTGGTGACCGGCCGCGGTCGTACCCGCGTCTGAGGTCCACCGGATTCGTCCGACTCAACTCCGCCCCGGCTCGACGTTCGCATCGAACGTCGGGCCGGGGCGGAGTCGTGTCTCGGCCGTGTCCGGTGCGCGCATGTGCGTACGTTGGATTGGGTACGAGAGTGGCGACCGCACAAGTGAGCAACCGAAAGTGAGCATCCAGTGACTCGAGTGGCGATCATCGGCGGACACGGCAAGATAGCGCTGCGGCTGGCGCGGATTCTGTCGGAACGCGGCGACGAGGTGACCTCGATCATCCGCAATCCCGAACACGCCGAAGACGTCGCGGACACCGGGGCCGTTCCCGTGGTCGCCGACGTCGAGACCCTCGACACCACCGGCATCGCCACCGCGATCTCCGGCCACGACGCGGTGGTGTGGACCGCGGGGGCCGGCGGCGGCGATCCGAAGCGGACGTACGCCGTGGACCGCGATGCCGCGATCCGGTCCATGGACGCCGCCGTGCGGGCCGGAGTCCGCAGGTACGTGATGGTGTCCTACTTCGGCGCCGGACCCGATCACGGTGTGCCCGAGGACAACTCTTTCCACGCCTACGCCGAGGCCAAGGCGGCTGCGGACACGTACCTGAAGTCCACGGAACTCGACTGGACGATCCTCGGACCCAGCAAGCTGACCGACGAGAACGGCACCGGCAGCATCACGCTCGGCGGCGACCGGGTCGAGGGTGACCAGGTCAGCCGGGACAACGTCGCCCAGGTCGCGGCGGCCGTTCTCGACCATCCGGCGGCGGTGCACGAGGTGATCGAGTTCAACGACGGCGACACCCCGATCCTCGATGCCTTCCCACGGTCCTGAGGAGCCGGATTCCCCTCTTGCCGCCGTTATCGCGGCTTGTCGCGCGATCGTCGGCGACGCGCATGTCCTCACCGACCCGGACGCCACGGCAGGGTTCCTGACAGACTGGACCGGGCGGTATCGCGGAGCGGCGGAGGCGGTGGTCCGGCCCCGCACCACCGACGAGGTCTCGCGCGTGCTCACCGAATGCGACCGGTCGGGCATCCGGGTCTGCGCGCAGGGCGGCAACACCGGACTCGTCGGCGGCTCGGTGCCACCGGCCGCCGCCGTCGGCGAGCGCTGGATCGTGCTGTCGACGGTGCGGATGACCGACATCGACGAGGTGGACACCGTCGGTCGTTGTGTCGGCGCCCAGGCCGGCGCGACCGTCGAATCCATCGACCTCCGCGCCGCGGCGCACGGCCTGTCGTTCGGTATCGACCTCGCCTCCCGCCAGAGCGCGACCGCGGGCGGGGTCGTGTCGACCAATGCCGGTGGGACGCGGATGATCCGGCGGGGCAACGCGAGGTCGCAGATCGCGGGGATCGAGGCCGTCCTGGCCGACGGCCGGGTCCTCCGCCGGTGGACATCCCTCGTCAAAGACAATGTGGGATACGACCTTCCAGCTCTCCTGGCCGGCAGCGAGGGAACCCTCGCGGTGATCACCCGGGTCCTGTTCCGACTCGTCGCGCCGCCCTCGGCCGCCACCGTCGCGGTCGCCTCGATCGAGCGCGTCGAGGACGCCATCGATCTGATCGGCGCCGCGTCGGCGGCGGGACTGACCGTCGAGGCCGCCGAACTGATGACCGAGGCCGGGGTCGCGCTCGTCGCCGACTACGGGCACCGGCGCCCGACGGCGACGCCGGGACCGTTCTACGTCCTTCTCGAGGTGTCGGGGACCGGGGACATCGAGACCGCGACCGCCGAGCTGCTCGGCGATGCGACCGGGATCATCGACGCCGTGCTCGCACGGGCGCCGGCTCGCGCCCTGTGGTCCGGTCGCGAGGGCCACACCGAGGCCATCGCCCGGTCGAGCGCGACGCCGGTCGTCAAGCTCGACATCTCGGTTCCGATCCGGGCACTGCCCGAGGCATTCGCCGAACTGTCCCGTGTGGGTGACGAAAACGAATTTTCCTGTCGGCCGATTCTTTTCGGACACGTCGGTGACGGCAACATCCACGTCAACCTGCTCGACGTCCCGCCGGCGCAGGCCGGCGCGGTCACCGACCACGTGTTCGGGATCGTGGCCGCCAACGGCGGGAGCATCAGTGCCGAGCACGGTATCGGCCGCGCGAAGTCGGCCTGGACGCACCTTGGCCGCGACGCCACCGACCTCGCGACCATGCGCGCGATCAAGGACGCGCTGGACCCGCGGGGAACCCTGAACCCGGGGGTGATCTTTCCGTGAGGACCGAACCGGTGGACCGAACCCGGCGGCGCGGGCGGCGGGCGCACGGAAATCCTGCGATCATGCACGGGTGGCTGATGTGAACCTCGATGGGTTGACCGCACTGGCGGATCGCTACGGCGTCGCTTCCAGCTATGTCGGCTGGGGTGACGAGCGGCACGAGGTGGACCAGGACACATTGGTCGCGGTGCTCCGGGCGCTAGACGTCCCCGCGGGTTCGCCCGAGGAGATCGAGAACTCGATTCGCGAGATCGACGAACAACCGTGGCGTGAGTTCGTCCCGGCCGTGACCGTCGTGACCGAGGGCTCGGGAGCCACGTTCGCCGTGCATGTTCCGCACGGGCACCTGGTGAAGGTGTGGGTGGTCAGCGAAACCGGTGACGACGTCGCGGCCCCCCAACTCGATGTCTGGGTCGAGCCGCGCGAGGTCGACGGCGTGCTGATCGGCCGTGCGACGTTCGCCGTGCCCGACGACCTCCCCACCGGATATCACCAGATCAAGGCGATCGATCTCGACGATTCATCGGCCTCGAGCGCGCCCCTGATCGTGACGCCGCGCCGACTGCACACCGCCGACCGGCTGATCGGCCGGAAGCGATGGGGACTCGCCGCGCAGCTGTACTCGATCCGATCGGCTGACTCGTGGGGCGTGGGCGACTTCGCCGATCTCGCCGGGATCTGCGAGGTGGCCGCCAGCGCGTACGGCGCCGACTTCGTCCAGGTCAATCCACTTCACGCCGCCCAGCCGAAGGCGCCGATCGAGGCGTCGCCGTACCTGCCGGTGACGAGACGATTCGTCAATCCGCTCTACATCCGGATCACCGACATCCCCGAGCTGGACGGGCTGTCGAAGTCGCAGCGCAAGTGGGTCAAGGCGTTGAAGCGCAGCTTCCTCGACGAGAACACCGCGACCGACAAGATCCGGCGCAACAAGGCATTCCGAGCCAAGCTGGAAGCGCTCGAACTCATCTACGGCGTCCCGCTCGCCCCGGCTCGTGCGCACGCCTACCGCGCATTCCGGCGCCGGGAGGGGAAGGGCCTCAAGCGTTTCGCGACGTGGTGCGCGCTGGCCGAGCGGTACGACGCCGACGACCCGCGCTGGCAGGGCAAGTTCGCAGACCCCGCGTACATGAAGAAGAAGCGTCGGAAGATGGCCCGACGCATCGACTTCCACATGTGGCTGCAGTGGATCTGCGACGAACAACTGGCCACCGCCGCGCACGCGGCGCGATCGGCCGGCATGGAGATCGGTGTGATGGCCGATCTCGCGGTCGGGGTCGCTCGGCACAGCGCCGATGCATGGGCCCTCGGTGACGTGCTCGCCTCCGGTGCGACGGTGGGGGCGCCGCCCGACGGTTTCAACCAGCAGGGCCAGGACTGGGACCAACCGCCGTGGCATCCACGACGCCTCGCCGAGGCCGGTTACGAGCCCTACCGCGACATGATCCGCACCGTCCTCCGACACGCGGGCGGTGTGCGCGTCGACCACATCCTGGGATTGTTCCGGCTCTGGTGGATACCCGACGGCAGCAGCCCGGCCCAGGGCACCTACGTGCACTACGACAGCGAGGCGCTGATCGGCATCCTGGCGCTCGAGGCGCAGCGCGCCGACGCGGTGGTCGTCGGCGAGGATCTCGGGGTGTTCGAACCGTCGGTGCAGGACTCACTCCGCGAACGCGGAATCCTCGGCACGTCGATCCTGTGGTTCGAACAGGGGCCCGACGCCGCGACCCCGCCCGAGGACTACCGCGAGCTGTGTCTGACCTCGGTGACGACCCACGATCTGCCCCCGACCGTGGGATATCTGGCGGGCGACCACATCACGCTGCGATCGCGGCTGGGCCTGCTCGCCTCCGGGGAGGACGCGGAGCGGGCGCGCGATGCGCGTGAACGCGACGCCGTCCTCGAACTCGCCTACGAACGCGGCCTGCTGTCCCGGGATACCCCGCTGACCGACCCGAAGGTCGTCGATGCGTTGTATGCGGTGATCGCCCGCAGCCCGTCGGTACTGCTGAGCGTGGCCCTCGTGGATGCGGTGGGGGAGCGGCGAATCCAGAACCAGCCGGGTACCGACAGCAGTCAGTACCCGAACTGGTGTGTCCCGCTGGCCAATTCGGAGGGCGACGTCGTGCTCGTCGAGGACCTCGTCAGCAGCGTGCGCTTCCGCCGCCTCATCTCGGTGCTCAACGAGTCGGGCGTGCCAGGTTCCTGACCGAGACGATGGTCAGTACGAGTGCGATGAGGGCCAGCACGGCGACCCCGATGTTGAAGGCGATCCCGGCGGGCCGGAGACCCCAGTGCTGCGCGGTGATTCCCTGGCCGACGATCGGGATCGAGATCGCGACGTAGGCGACGACGAAGTAGGTCGAGGTGACCTCGGCCTTGCGTCCCGCCGGGGTCGCCGCCACCACCGACGCCAGTCCCTTGCTGAACGACATGCCCTGCCCCACACCGCAGATCACCGCTCCGCCCAGCAACGCCGGGGTCGATGCGGCGACCAGTCCCAGGATCGACAGGCCGGTCCCGAGGATGAGGATGGCGCAGCCGGCGATCAGGGCCGGTTCGGTCGGCATCCGGCGCACGACGATCTGGGTGACCGCCGAGGACGCGAACAGTACGAACACCAGGAAACCGGTGAATGCGTGGTCGTCGATGCCGAGGATGTTCGTGACGAAGGACGGCATCACGCCGGTGAAGGTGCCCATCACCGCGAATCCGGCGAATGCGGCGATCGACGCCCGGACGAAGACGCCGCGGATGTCGGCCGGGACCGACAGCCGCTGGATGCTCAGCCGGGCGCCGGGGACGACGTCCACCGTCTCGGGCAGCCGCCAGATGCCGAGGAAGACCAGGACCAGTAGCGCCAGATCGAGTACGAACGGGGTGTGCAGCGGGGACGGGGCGTACTCGGCGAGGACTCCGGCGATCAGCGGTCCGAGGCCCAGGCCGCCGATGTTGGCCGCGGTCGCCACGGCCGGGGCGCGTCCCCGCCACGACGCGGGGGCCAGTTCGATGACCGCGGTGGTGGCGGCGCCGGCGTAGACGCCCGCGGACAGACCCGACAGCACCCGGCCCAGCAGCAACTGCCAGACCGGGCCGGCCGTGAGGAAGACGACGGCGCTGACCGCCGACAGGATCGCGCCGGCGATGAGCATCTTGCGCCGGCCGATGACGTCGGACCAGCGTCCGAAGCCGATCAGCGCGGCGATGACGCCGGCCGCGTACACGGCAAAGATCACGGTCGTGGTGGTCACGCCGAAACCGAGTTCCTCGCCGTAGATCGCGTAGAGCGGTGTGGGCAGCGTGGTGCCCAGCATGATCACGGCGAAGGCGTAGACCGCCGCGGCGAAGGATGCGCCGGTCGGCGCAGGGGAGGCGGGGGTATGCGAACGGTCAGACATGGCAGCTGACACGCTACCGCCGCGTCCGGGAGGGTCCGGCCCTGGTCTCCCGGCTGTGTGCTGGGTTACGGTAACTGTCGGTAACGGTAATTCAGGGTGAGCGAAGAGGGGGGTGTCGGATGCAACCAGAACTCGACGTCGTGATCGTGGGTGCCGGCTTCGGCGGGATGGGTGCCGCGATCGAACTGAAGCGACAGGGCTTGGACAACATCGCGATCCTCGAGCGGGAGGACGACCTGGGCGGGACGTGGCACGTGAACCACTACCCGGGACTCGCCGTCGACATCGCGTCGGTCACCTACTCCTATTCCTTCGAGCCCAACCCGTACTGGTCCCGGCTGTTCGCCCCCGGAGCAGAGCTGAAGCGTTACGCCCACCACGTCGCCGACAAGTACGACCTCAAGCGGCACATGGAATTCGGAACGGTCGTCGAGTCCGCGACCTGGGACCCCGACGAGCAGCTGTGGCGCGTCCGCACCGCATCCGGCACCGAACGCACGGCGCGTTATCTGGTGACCGCGACCGGGTTCCTGTCCCAGCCGCACGTCCCGGAGTTCCCGGGCATCAAGAACTTCGCGGGCACGATCCTGCACACCGCGGACTGGCAGGACGGGTTCGACTTCACCGGTAAGAAGGTCGCCGTGATCGGTACCGGCGCGACCGCGGTGCAGCTCATCCCCGAGATCGCCGCCCGCGCCGAGGCCCTGACCGTCTTCCAGCGCACCGCGATCTGGGTGGTGCCCAAGATCGACTTCGCGATCCCGTCGCTCGTCCAGCAACTGTTCGGCCGGTTCCCGCTCACCCAGCGTGCTGCGCGACTGGTGAACTCGTCGCTTCTCGAACTGCTGATGGTGTTCGGCGTCCTGCACTACAAGCAGGTGAAGCCCGGCAACAAACTCGCCGCCCGACTGGCCCAGGCGCACCTGCGGCGCCAGATCGCCGACCCGGAACTACGGCGGAAGCTCACCCCGGACTACGACTTCGGCTGCAAACGCCCCACCTTCTCCAACACCTACTTCGCCAGCTTCGCCCAGCCGAACGTGAGCCTGCAGACCAGTGGCATCGCCCGCCTCGAAGCCGATGCGATCCTCGCCGCGGACGGCACCCGGACCGAGATCGACACCCTCGTTCTCGCCACCGGGTTCAACCTCTGGGACACCAACTTCCCGGCCTTCGACATCGTCGGCCGGGACGGGCGCAACCTCGGCGAGTTCTGGCGCGAGAACCGCTTCCAGGCCTACGAGGGCGTCACCGTCCCGAAGTTCCCGAACCTGTTGTCCCTCAACAGTCCTTACTCCTACAGCGGCCTGTCGTACTTCACGACCATCGAAGGGCAGATGAAGCACATCGCCCGCCTCTTCGGAGAACTGCGCCGCCGCGGGCAACGGACGTTCGAGGTGACCGAGGAGGCCAACGACGCCTTCCTCGACGAGGTGACCGATCGTCTGCAGTCCTCGGTGTTCTACAACGGGGACTGCGCGACGTCACGCAGTTACTACTTCAACCAGCACGGCGAGGCGACGCTGCTCCGCCCGGCCTCGACGCTGCGGACTCTCCGCGAGATGGACTCGTTCCCGTTGCGCGACTACGAGTTCAGCTGAGCGCTCCTCTCCGACAGCTCCCTGAGGAGCGCCCGGAGTTTGCGGCGGGCCCGCCCTCACCCCTTGCTCCCTGAGCCTGGATCCGTGGAAGGAGTTCAGGTGGGGTGGGGTTGGGGCGCGTGATCGCCTGATTGTGTTGTGGGCGTGTGGTATTCGCTGACCTGTGTCAGCCTTTTCACTGGGGTTCCTTGGTGGTGGGTGGGCGGGTGGCGACGTCAGGTCAGGTGGTGTTGGCCGCGGCCCACAGGGTGGTGAAGGCGTGTTGGGTGGGCCAGTGTCGGGGTAGGTGCAGGACCGGTGTTCGTGCTGGTCGGGCTAGTCGGGCGGGTATCGCGATGAGGGTGCGGCGCAGCGTAGCGCCCCGCGCGGCTCGCAGTGTGGGGGTGTTGGTGAGTGCGGCGAGGGTGCGCATCAGGTTGTGGCTGATCGCGGTCAGGGCCAGCCAGGCGGCGTTGGCGCCGAACCGTCCGGAGGGCAGATGCGCCAGTGGTCCGTCGATGAGGTCGGCGAACACGGTTTCGATGATGGCGTGGCGGCGGTGGATGATGTCGGCGGTGACGGTGTCGTCGGTGGTGTTGGTGAAAAACGAGTGGTACCGCCACGCGGGCATCAACGTGTCGGTGCCGGCGGGGTGGTGGGCTTTGACCCGACGCACGATCAGCCGCGCGGTGACCGGCTGGGCGGAGTCCGGGTGCACGGTGTAGGTGGTTTCGGCGACTTCGGCGTCAGAGATCAGTTCGCCGGTGTCGGGGTCGGTGACCGCACCGGGATAGTGCACCGGGGTCCAGGCGTCGTCTCCGATCGCGGTGATGGCGCGGGTGATCGCGGTATTGGTGCGTAAGACCAGCGAGAACGTCGCTGCGAGGCGTTGACAGGTACGCATCACCGCAGCGGTGCCATAGGCGGCGTCGCCGCGCACGGTGATCTCCCCGCTCGCCCCACAGCGGCGTGCGGTGGTCAGGGTTTCAGCGATCATTCTCGCTGCCCCGTTACCGGAAGCGGTGCGCCCGGCGCGTAGCCAGGCGTTGCCGATCACCGGTGGATGCCCGGCTGCGGACAGGGTGGCGATTAGTGGGGACAACCCTTTGCGCAGGAGTTCACGCCCGGCGATTTTGGCGTGCCCGTAGGAGCCGCCTTCTTTCTGGTAGCCGTAGACCGGGCGTAGTAGTGAGTCAATGTCGACAAATACCTGGGACCCGTCGGTGGGCAGCAGACCCGCCGTGGCGCACATCGCCGGCAATGTGTGGGTCATCACCGCGTTGAGTTGCCGGGCGTGGCCGGGGGTGAACTCGCGCAGCGTTTGTCCGATCGTGGCTGGGGCGTACACGCGGTCGAACAGGCGGGTGTGCCCACCACTGCGGACCCTGCCGAGGTCATCGATACTGTCAGCGCCGCAACACAATCCGGCGATCACGGTCAACAGTTTCGCCTCGAGGTTGGCCCCGGCGGAGGCGACCTGGGTGGT
>ERZ501064.161-NODE-161-length-18480-cov-10.702252_pt1 | contig 18480 bp, 19 predicted proteins | sample MGYA00510851_ERZ501064 | MGnify/ENA primary metagenome ERZ501064 (study PRJEB25958, sample SAMN03398529) | human skin metagenome | study: EMG produced TPA metagenomics assembly of the Human Skin Microbiome Metagenome (human skin metagenome) data set. | reverse complement strand
GAACCCAACCACCACCGAAGTGGCTAGACAACCCTGACACTGAAACCAGCGGTGGTTGCGGCTCACCCGACCGTCAGCACCGCGCGGAGGTACTCCCACTCCATCCGTCCGTTGGTGAGGTAGCGGTCGGCGTGGGCGGCGATGGCGGCGTCGAGTTCGTCGACGCGCGCGGGGTCGTCACCGACGTTGCGGTACGCCATGATGGTCGGTCCGTAGTGCGCTTTGAAGAAGTCGCGGAACGCCCCGCCGTCGTCGAACTCGCTGATCGCCACGGTCTCGGTGACGAACTCGTGGTCGGTGACAGCTGAACCGAACAGCGACCGCACGTGGTCGGCGTCGCCCCAGAGCGGCCCCGGCTGCGCACCGGGCGGCGGTGGCGGGGCGTACGGCTTCATCACCGCGAACAACTCACCGATGAATCCCGTTGGAGTCCAGTTGATCAGGCCGATCCGTCCGGCGGGACGCACGACTCGTACGAGTTCGTCGGCGCACTTCTGGTGATTCGGCGCGAACATGACGCCCACGCACGACGTCGCGATGTCGAAGTCGTCATCGTCGAACGGGAGATCTTCGGCGTCGGCGGTGCGCCAGGTGATCGGCAGGTCGCGGTGCCGGGCTTCGCCCACGGACAGCAGTTCGGGTGTGAGGTCGCTGGCGACGACATGCCCGCCGGCTTCAGCGGCGGGTACGGCGACGTTGCCCGCGCCGGCGGCGACGTCGAGGAGTTTGTCCCCGGCGGTGATGTGCAATGCGTCGACGAGGCGTCGGCCCAGCGGCGCGATGAGGTCGGCGACGGCGGGATAGTCGCCCGACGCCCACAGCTTGCGGTGGCGGGCCTTGATCTCGGCGTCGAACGGGGTGGGGTGGGTCGTGGTCATGATGGCGGTCCCTCGAAGTTGTCGAATGGTGGTCGTCCGTGACCGGACACAACGAGCATCCGACGAACTCCGACCCGTCCTCTAGACCAACATCTGTACTGGCGGCAGTTCAGTTTCTGTACTGGTCATCAGCCGGCGACGGGTGTGTACTGGGTCGAGGGAGGTTTCGACACGGCGCCTCGCTTCGCTCGGGGCCGGCTCAACCGGCAAGAGGTGGCGCCGGCTCGACCAGCAGTGGGGAGGCTGCGATGACATCGTATGGACAGTTCTGTCCGGTGGCCAAGGCGATGGAGTTGCTCGACGAGCGCTGGACGATTCTCATCGTCCGCGAACTGCTTTTGGGCAGTCGGCATTTCAACGAGTTGCGACGCGGGGTGCCGAAGATGTCGCCGGCGCTGCTCACCAAGCGCCTACGCAGTCTGGAACGTGCCGGGGTGATCAACCGCAGCGTTGTCGGCGGTCGTTCGGTGTACACGCTGACGGCGATGGGCGAGGAGCTCACCACGGTCGTAGAAGCGTTGAGCGCGTGGGGTATCCGCTGGATCGGCGAGCTGGGCGACGCCGACCTCGACCCGCATCTGCTCATGTGGGACATGCACCGCACCGTCCCGGTCGACCGGTGGCCGCGACGACGCACCATGGTGCAGTTCGTCTTTCGCGATGTCATCGGCAAGGCGAGCACATGGTGGCTGGTCGTCGCGGGTGGTGAGGCGCAGGTGTGCGACTTCGACCCCGGTTACGAACTCGACGCCACCGTGATGACCGATCTGCGTACTCTCACCGAGATCTGGCGGGGCGACATCGACTGGCGTCTGGCGCTCGCCGCCGACCGCGTCGAGATCCACGGTGCCGCGGAGGTGGCACGAGACGTGCCGTCGTGGATCGGGCAGAGCCTCTCGTCGGCGGTCCCGCGACCGGCGTGAGCGCCGCGGGCACCGTCAGGCGATGTCCCGGCGGAACGTCGTGTAGCGACCGATGACCGCGAACGCGGCGATGTAGGCGAGCATGACGAGGGCGCCGGCCCATTGCGGGAGCAGGTCGTCACTGCCACCACCCATCGTGGCGAAGAAGCTGGAGCCGACGAGGGCGTCGGCGGCGGACCCGGGCAGGAACTTCGACACCGACGACGTGACGTCGAAGGTCGCCAGCGCGATGCGTGCGATCGGTTCCACGAGCTGGGTGAAGGCCAGCAGGATCACGATCGCGGCGACCTGGTTGGACACCACAGCGCCGAACGCCACCCCCATCGCGGTCCACAGCACCATCACCAGCATCGACAGGCCGATCACCTCGAGGGTGGAGCTGTCGCCGAGGAACGCGCCGTCCCCGACCGTCGCGAGGATCGGTGCCGCCGTCGCGACGACCGCCAGAGTGCCGAGCACGCCGTAGAGGAGCCCCATCGGGATGCCGGCGATCAGCTTGGCCACCAACAGGATTCCGCGTCGCGGTTCGACGAGCAGGCTCGCCGTGATGGTCTTGTGCCGGAACTCCCCGGTCACCGCGAGGCTGCCGATCACCAGGGCGAACACGTAACCGATCGGGCTGGTGAGGGCGTAGATCGAGCGGGCCAGATCGGCGCCGACGAGCGTCGTGGGTTGTTGCATGGCATTCTCGGTCGTCATCGAGAACGCCAGTGCCGCACCGATGAACCCGAGATAGGCGACCATGGCGATGAGCAGGACCCACCACATCCGCGTGGAGGTGAACTTGCGGTACTCGGCGATCAGGGCGGCCCTCATCGGACTGCCCCCGGCGACGTCGGTGCCGAGTTCGGACCGGGATCGGCTGACCCGCCGGCGAAATGACTGGTCGGTGCGTCCGAAGACTTCGTGAGATGCAGGAAGACCGCCTCGAGATCGGCGCCGACGTCGGCGAGTTGGTGCAGTTCGATGCCCGCGGTGAAGGCGGCCGTCCCGACCGTGGCCGCGCTCACGCCGGGCACCCGGAAACCGTCGTGCGTGTCCTCGAGGTTCCACCCGCGTTCGCCCGCGAGTGCGACGAACGACGCCCGCGACGGCGTCCGCACGACGACCGCGTGCTCGGCGAGCGCCTCGAAGTCGGCGAGCGTGGAGGCCCGGACCAGTTTGCCGTTGCCGATCACCACCACGTCGTCGACGGTGCTCCGCACCTCGGCGAGCACGTGGCTGGAGACCAGGACCGTCCGTCCCTCGTGGGCGAGCGACCGCAGCAGCCCACGCAGCCACACGATGCCCTGGGGGTCGAGACCGTTGGCCGGCTCGTCGAGCAGGATGATCTGCGGATCGCCGAGCAGCGCGGTGGCCAGGCCGAGGCGCTGCCGCATGCCCATCGAGTAACCACCGACGCGGCGGTCCGCGGCCTGGGCGAGTCCGACGAAGTCGAGCACTTCCCGGCACCGCGACGTCGGGACCCCGACCTGCGGGGCGAGTGCCTTCAGGTGCCCGAGTCCGCTGCGACCGGGGTGGAAGCTCGACGCCTCCAGTGCCGCGCCGACGTGCTGGGCGGGTCGCGGGATCTCCCGGAACGGGCGGTCGCCGATGAGTGCCCGGCCGGCGGTCGGTTCGACCAGGCCCAGGAGCATCCGCAGGGTCGTGGTCTTGCCCGAACCGTTCGGTCCGAGGAACCCGGTGACGCGGCCGGGGGCAACGGTGAACGACAGGTCGTCGACCGCGGTCAGGCTGCCGAATCGCTTGGTGAGACCGTCGATCGTGATCGCGGGTGACTCCATCGGTGCCTTCCGTCGGTGGGCTGGCCCATACGCTATCAAACGCGCACGTGGTCAACCGCTTTCATGTCGAAACCCGCCGTGTACGAGTCACACCCGTTGCAGGACAACACATCCGACGACGCGGTCACAACCAGTCGCGTTTCCGGAACGACAGATAGAGGCCGACGACCACGACGACGATCAGCGTCGTGCTGGTGATGAAGCCGAGTAGTCGCTCGAAACCGGGAAACGGCACGTTCTGCCCGTAGAAGCCGGTGATGGCGGTCGGCACGGCGATGATCGCGGCCCACGCGGTCAGCTTCTTCATGACGGTGTTGAGTCGCGCGTCGGCGAGGGTCAGGTTGGTCTCGAAGACGGTGGTGATCATGTCCCGCAACGACTCCGTCCACTCCGACGCCCGGAGCGCGTGGTCGTAGAGATCGGAGAAATGCGGGTCGAGTTCCGGCGGCGCGTGGTTGTCGAACCGCCGTCGTTGGATGCCGGCGATCACCTCGCGCATCGGCAGGACCACCCGTCGCAGGACGACGAGGTCCTTGCGCAGGTCGTAGGTTCGGCGCTGCAGTTCGCGGCCGGGGATGCGCTCGTCGAACAGCAGTGCCTCGAGGTCTTCGATCTCGTCGTCGAGGCGTTGCACGGCGTCGAAGTGTCCGTCCACGACGACATCGAGCAATCCGTGCACGAGCGCGCCGATCCCGTATTGCGTGGCCTCGCTGTCCGACCAACGCCGCATGACCTCGTCGATGTCGAGCGCCGGGGTCGGTCGCACGGTGATGAGTGCGTTCCGTTTGACGAAGATCGAGATGCGGTGCAGGTCGAACATCCGCGCCCGACCGTTCGCGGAGGAGCGGAAGTCGGTAGCCGCGGAGCCGTCGTCATCGTCGTCGTCCCGGTCGTCGGTCGGCGCGTCGCCGTCGTGCAGCGACACCGCGTAGACCATCACGAAGGTGTGCCCGGTGTAGGTGACTGTCTTGACCCGTTCGGCCGCCGCGACCGTGTCCTCGATCGCGAACGGGTCGAGGTCGAGTTCGGCCGCCAACCGGGACAGGGTCTCGTGGGTGGGGCTTTCCAGATCCGCCCAGATCAACTTCTCCGGATTGTCGAGACAGGTGGAGATCTCCTCGAGGTCGAAGCCGTCCACCGGGTCGCCGTTCCGCCAGATCTGACCACGGATGCGTTCGACGCCGCGAGGTCCCGACACATCCGAGGGAACTGTCATGTGGCCATCGTGACACCGGTGGGGGTGTTCCGTCGGTGCGACAGGCAGGCGAGATGTCGACCACACCGGGTGGTCGTCGCCCGCGGGTAGCATCGAAATCGGTGTCTGTGGACGGGCGCGGACACCGATTCTCCAGGTAAGGCGGCGGCATGGTCGACAGCAGTTCCCGCGGACATCGCTTGATGCCCGCGCGCACGAGCGAACAGATCCGCGAGTGGTGCGATCGTTCGGCGGTACCGGGCGAGCGGCGCGAACTGTCGGACACCGCGGCGCTGCTCATCGCCTCCGGATACCTCACCCCGGGTGGTCGTGCCATCGTGGTGCGCCGGATCTCCACCGGTCGGCCGATGCCGTCCACGTCCGCGGGTTTCGGCGATCTGCGCCGCTTGCAGCGCGCGATCGTCCAGATCGAACACCAGTTGTCGAGTCCGGTGGTGCCCGGTGTGGTCGCGGCCGTGATGCGCAACCGGCTCAACGGCCTGCAACGACGCCGCGAGGACGCACGCAAGCAGATCGTCGCCGGCAAGGGTGTGTTCGCGTCGGGGACCCGGGCGATCCGACGCGAGCGACGGGAGAACGTCTATCTCGAGATCGAGGAACGAGACCGGTTGTTCGCCGGGCTGCTGTGCACTCCGACCCCCAACGTCAACGCGTCGAGCTATGTCCGTCGCGCCGGCACCGCCGCGTTCGACCGGATCGCCGGCGTGGTGGGGCAGGTCGCCGCGAAGTCGGGCAACTCGCAGGCGGGGCAGTGGGCGGACCAGTTCCTGTCGGGCGTGCGCGAGGCACCGGGTGGTGCCTCCCAGGCCGGTGCGCCGCGTGCCGCGGCCTTCGTCGACGGTTACGAGACGCTGCTGTTCATCACCGGTCACTACTACGACCGCATCCTCGGCAACCCCGCCTGGCGCTCCGACCATTTCGAGGTCCAGCGCACCCAGGTGAACCTGCACGCCGAGGTCGCCGAGATCGCCGCCGACGTCATCGCGTTGCGGGCGGTACGCATCGACCTCGACCGGGCCAAGCGCAATGGCGGCTTCGACCGCACCTTCGCCGCGCAGATCGATCAGCGTGAGACGACACTGCGACCGGTGTGGACCGAACTCATCGACCGTGTCCAGGCGCTCGGCGAGGTCGCGCATGTCGTCGAATCCGCGGCCGTCGAGCTGCAGGTCCTCGCCGAGTACAACAAAGCGGCGACCCTGGACGACCGCATCGACGCGTTGATCGCGCGGTCGGGCGACCGCGAGATCTCCGTCGACAACGCGAAACGGCTCACCGAACAGGTCCGCAGCGGCGAAGAGCAGTTGCGCATCTATCGGGATGTGTTGCAGGGCAACATCGCGCGGATCTCGCCGGCGGTGCCGCGCGAATTACCCGCTCGCTACGAGCCGTCGTGACCACGTGCTGAGGTAGTCCTTCTCGGTGGGGGACAGCCGCCGCAGGGTGTGCTTCTCGATGTCGACGACGGCCATCTGCGTGCTCGCCACGCATGCCGGACGACTGGTGGGTTCGGCGCCGGCGCTTCGAATCTCGTAACCGATGGTGAAGTCCACCGAACGGAAACCCTTGATCCACATCCCGATTCGCAGCGGCGAGTCGTCGTGACGCAGCTGGGCCTGATATCGGATGTCGACGTGCACGATCATCGCGCTGGTGATCAGCGGGGCGTAGTCCTCGCCGGCGCTCAACAGCCACGCGATGCGCGCCTCCTCCATCAGCGTCACCATCCGCGCGTGGTTGATGTGTCCGAACGCGTCCATGTCCGACCAGCGCACCCCGACCTCGGCGACGAAGGCAAAGTCGTTCGGACCGAGTCCCGTGGTCGACGGTGGTTCGTGCCGCTGGGAACGCGCGTGGTGAACAGAAGGTGAAGTGGGCATCGTCGACTTTCCTCGGGGGTCCCGGTGCCCGTGAGATGCCGTGGTCACGACCTTCCACTCGGCTGAACGCCGGGTAGTCTGTGAGTCTAGATGTCCGCGTCGGGCCGATCCGGTCGGCGCGGACTCGCACGTGGTGACACGACGAGGTCCCGGGTGCACTCCGGGGGGATTGTCGGTGAGGGAGTTGGCGAGATGTCGAGGCGATTGATCGCGGGTCTGGTGTGCCTGATGGTGGGGATTCTGTCGACCCCGGCCATCGCCGACGCCGCTCCCAAACAGGTGGCGCGCATCGCCAAATCCGAGAAGCTGAGTGCGCTGCGTACCGACATCTGGGTCTTCTCACCGGCGATGAACGAGCGGATCAAGCTGTCGGTCCTCACCCCGGTCGGCGGATCGACACCGCGGTCGACGGTCTACATGCTCGACGGCGCCGGCGCCGAGGGCGAGGTCAGCGACTGGATCACGAAGGGTCGCGCCGGACGCTTCTTCGCCGACAAGAACGTCAACGTCGTACTCCCCACCGGAGGCAAGGGCACCTTCTACACCGACTGGCAGAAGAAGGACGCCGCGCTCGGCAAGCCGATGTGGGAGACGTTCCTCACCAGGGAGCTGCCGCCGCTGATCGACGAACGGTTCGACGGCAACGGCCGCAACGCGGTCATCGGGCTGTCGATGGGTGGGCAGGCCGCGTTCTCCCTGGCCATCCGGCACCCGGAGATGTACACCGGCGTCGCCTCGCTCAGCGGCTGCCCGCCGGTGTCCGGTCCGGTCAACGAGGCCTACGTCCGTACGACGGTCGGTCGCGACGGCGGCGACGCCACCAACATGTGGGGCCCGTTCGGCTCCGCGGGCTGGCGCGCACACGACCCGAGCCTTCATCTCGACCGGTTGCGCGGGAAGAACATCTTCATCGCCGCCGGTTCGGGAGCCATCGGCCCCCTCGACCTCCAGCGTCAGATCGAGCCGGACGAGGGGCCGCGCGACGTCGTGACGGCATCCTCGTCGGCGCTCGAACTGGGTGCCTACCGCTGTTCGCTCGAGTTCGCCATCACGATGCGTGCCGCGGGGGTGCCCTACACCGACGGTTTCCGCCTCATCGGAACCCACACGTGGGCGTACTGGGAGCGCGACCTCGCGGCCCTGTGGCCGACCATCGGCCGGGGGCTCTGACCGGCTCGGGGTCCAGGATCAGCTCCGGGGACCGTCCCAGCTCTCGGCGAACCGCAGGAACACGTCGTCCTCGGCGGCGTTGGTGACGGTCACCCGCACGCCGTCGCCGTCGAACGGGCGGACCACCACCCCGGCGTCGACGCAGGCGCGCGCGAAGTCCATCGACGCCGCTCCCAGGTCGAGCCACACGAAGTTGGCTTGCGAATCGGGGACCCGGTAGCCCGCGTCGCGCAGTCGTGCGGTGACGCGGGCCCGTTCGGCGACGACCGCGTCGGTGCGGGCCAGCAACTGGTCCCCGGCGTCGAGGCTGGCGAGCGCGGCGGCCTGGGCGACGCTGCTGACCGAGAACGGCACATGAACCTTGCCGAGGGCGGTGATGACCTCCGGATCGGCGATCGCGTAACCCACGCGCAGCCCGGCCAGCCCGTACGCCTTCGAGAAGGTGCGCAGCACCACGAGGTTGCGGAACTCGCGTCGGAGTTCGAGTGCGTCGTACGCCTGACTCGACGGCAAGCGCAGGTATTCGAAGTACGCCTCGTCGAGAGCGACGATGACGTCGGACGGCACGTTCTGCAGGAACTCCCGCAGGTCGGCTGCCTCGACCACGGTCCCGGTCGGGTTGTTCGGATTGCACACGAAGATCAGCCGCGTGCGGTCGGTGATCGCGTCGGCCATCGCGCGCAGGTCGTAGGTCAGATCGCCGGTGAGCGGGACCTGGACCGGTGTCGCGCCCGCGACGCGCGTCGCCAGGGGATAGGTCTCGAAGGACCGCCACCCGAAGACCACCTCGTCGCCCGGTCCGCTGGTGACGAGGATGAGGTTCTGGCAGAGGATGACCGACCCGCATCCCACCTGGACCTCGTCTTCGGTGACCCCGAGGCTCTTGGCCAGCGCTGCGGTCAGCTCCACCATCCCGTTGTCGGGGTAGCGGTTCACGGCTGCGGCCGCCGCGCCGATCGCCTCGACGACGCTCGGCAGCGGACCTTCGGTGACCTCGTTGCTGGCGAGCTTCACCGCTCCCGGAAACGTCTTGCCCGGTACGTATACGGGAAGGTCGTCCAGGTCGGGGCGGATTCGCAGGCTCACCCGACCAATGTAGGCCGCGACCCCGATGAGGCAGAAACCGGCTCTGACCAACCGGTTTGCTTGTGGACGCGAAGGGTGTGTAACCTTTCGACTCGGCAGTTCGAAAGGACTCCGCCAAGGAGGCGTGCCAGAGCGGCCGAATGGGACTCACTGCTAATGAGTTGTCTCGCTAAAACGGGACCGGAGGTTCAAATCCTCTCGCCTCCGCCACCGCAGTCGGCCGACGGCGGTACAACTGAATAGCACGCGCCCGTAGCTCAACGGATAGAGCATCTGACTACGGATCAGAAGGTTTGGGGTTCGAATCCCTACGGGCGCACAGAGAATCGCCAGGCGAGACCATGTCTCGCCTGGCGTTTTGTTTCGTCTTCTCACCACGAGATGCTGATCCCCAACTATAGTTGCGATAGTCTAACTTTAGTTGGAGGGGAGTCGGAGATGCAGCTCCACAAGCCGTTCGCGACGGTGACGCCGACCCTGGACGGCGACGTGCTCGATGTCCTTGCGAGTGCAGACGAAACATTCACGATCACTCAGGTCCAGCGCATTCTCACCTCTGCGTCGGGAGAAGGAATTCGCAAGGTCCTCAACCGCCTCACCAAACAGGGCGTGGTGCTGCATGACGAGGTGGGTAGGACCCACACTTACCGTCTCAACACCGAGCATCTAGCGGCTGACGCAATCATGGCGGTATCGCGCCTGAACTCGACATTTCTGCGCCGACTCGAACAACACCTGAGCAGCTGGGGGAGCACGCTGCGTTACGCCGCCGTGTTCGGTTCGGCCGCCACGGGGCGGATGGCGCTCGACAGCGACATCGATTTGTTCCTGGTGCGGGGCCCTGATTCCTCCGACGACGGGGACGACTTGTGGGAACAACGGGTGACCGAACTCGCTCGACTGATCACCGCGTGGACCGGTAACGACGGCCGGATTGTCGAGTACGCCGAGCAGGAGTTTCATGCCGCGGCCTCTGCCGGTGAGGCTGTGTTCGACGACGTGTCGAAGCAGGGCCTGACCGTCGCGGGGACACGGTCCTGGTTCAACGCGCAGCTGCGTTCGGTGAGGAGGCCTTGATGGCCGGACAGCGGAACTGTGACTCCGGGGTCACCGCGGGGCGTCTGTCGAAGGCGAACGAATTTTTCGACGCCGCAGAACTTCTCGTCGACGAAATGCCCAACGCTGCCGGCGACTTGTACGTCGATGCGGGTATCGCTGCCGCGGACGCGATCTGCTGCGTGCGCCTCGGTACGCACTCGAACACCGGCAACCACAGTGAGGCTGTTGCCCTGCTCCGGCGAGCGGACAGCGGATCCGAACGGCATCTGAATACGCTGCTCAATTTGAAGAACAAGGTTGCTTACACACATCAGGACCTGAGCTCCGCAGAGTTGAAGAAGATGAATCGCGCTGCGGAACATTTGGTCGAGGCGGCGAAGCAGGCGGTTGCGGCTCGGGGGTAGCGCCGCGTGCAGAAAGTCTGGGGTTCGAATCCCTACGGGCGCACCACAGAGGCCCGTCACCGATCCCGGTGACGGGCCTCTTCTGTGTGCACCGGAACCCTGGGTGGGTGGACGAGGTGCCGGTGCTGTCTTCCATCCTCGCCGGCGTCCGGGACGTCGACACGAGTACGGCACTACCCCAATCGGTGGTGGGGTCTACGTGCGGAGGATCACCAACTGCTGAGTCGCCCGGGTCATCGACACGTAGCGGTCGACCGCGCCTTCGGTGCCCGCGCCGAAGGCGTCGGGGTCGACGAGCACCACGAGGTCGAACTCGAGCCCCTTGGCGAGGGTGGGGGTGAGCGACCGCACGCGGTCGGTCCCGGCGAAGCCGGGTTCGCCGATCACACAGGCGATTCCGTCTCGATGGGTCGAGATCCAGTCGTCGACCACGGTGTCGAGGTCCGCGCGGTCGCCGTAGGTGACCGGAATGCCCGCGCGCCGAACCGAAGTCGGCACGTTCGCGTCGGGGAGCGCCGCGCGGATGACGGGGGCGGCCGCATCCATGATCTCTTCCGGGGTCCGGTAGTTGATCGTGAGTCCCGCCGAGGTGACGTCGCGCAGACCGACCCGCCGAAGTCGCTCTGCCCACGACTCGGGGAATCCGCGTCGTGCCTGCGCGCGGTCGCCGACGACGGTGAAGCTCTTCGACGGGCAACGGTCGATCAGCATCTGCCACTGGGCGTCGGTGAGTTCCTGCGCTTCGTCGACGACGATGTGCGCGAACGGCCCGGACAGTGAGCGGGCGGTCTCGCTCACGGACCCGTCCCCGAGGTTGTGGCGCAGGTTCTCGTGCCGGAGCATCGTCATGAGTCCCTCGCCGTCGTCGTGGACCTCGGCGGCGATAAGATCGTCGACCACCTGGTCGATCCGCTCGCGTTCCCTCGCCAGGTCCGTGCGCTGCCGGCGACGTCGGGCCGACGCTGCCGGGTCTCCGATCCGGCGATGGGCGCGGTCGAGGATCGGCAGGTCGGCATCGGTCCAGGCGTCGGGGACGCTGCGCTGGAGTGCGCGTACCTCGCCGGGCGACAGCCACGGCGCACACATGCGGAGGAAGGCCGGCACCGACCACAGGTCACCGACGATCTCGGCGGCGTCCAGGATCGGCCATGCCCGCGAGAAGGCCGCCGCGAGTTCGTCATTCGCCGCCAACGCACGATGCAGCGCGTGCTGGGGCACGTCGTCGTCGTGTCGCGACGCGATGATCGACACCAGTTCTTCCCACACTTCGTCCCGCGCCTCGTTGTGTGCGGTTCCGCGCTCGGCTGCGTCGAAGGCGTCTGCCCAGTCACCCGCGGTCAGAGTCGTCTCCGTCCAGGGTGTTTCGACCACGAACGGCGTCGTCGGCGGTTGTTCGTAGAACTTGACCGCCGGCTCGACCGCCTCGACCATGCGAGCCGACGACTTCAACCGTGCCACGTCGACGTCGGCTTCGGTTGTCGCCGAATCGCCTTCGACGACGAGATCGGCGAGAGTGCAGGTCTGGACGCTCTCCTCGCCGAGGCTCGGCAGCACATCGGCGACGTAGGCGAGGTACGGCCGATGAGGTCCGACGACGAGCAACCCGCCCCGATGACCGGCGAGGCGCGGATCGGCGTAGACGAGGTAGGCGGCACGATGCAGCGCGACGACGGTCTTGCCGGTTCCCGGCCCGCCGTCGACGACGAGGGTCCCGTGCGAGTCGGCTCGGATGATCGCGTCCTGATCGGTGGCGATGGTGCCCAGGACATCTCGCATGCGCGGGGAACGACTGGCGCCGAGGTCGGCGAGGAACGCGGACTGCTCGTCGAGCGCCGCGTGCGAGGTGAGCACCGCGGGGTCGTCGACGAAGACCTCGTCCCAGTAGTCGGTGATCCGGCCGTGGGTCCAGCGGTAGCGGCGTCGGCTCACCAGTCCCATCGGGTCGCGGCGGGTGGCGGCGAAGAACGGCGCGGCCAGCGGGGTGCGCCAGTCGACGAGCAGGGTCTCGCCGGCGGCATCGGTCAGCCCGAGCCGGCCGATGTAGAGGATCTCCCCGTCGTCGCGGACCAGCCGACCCAGGCACAGGTCGAGGCCGAACCGCCGCAGCGATCGGATACGTGCGCCGAGCTGGTGGATCTCCATGTCGCGGTCGACGGCCCGGCGACCCCTGCCACCGGCTTCGCGCCGAAGGTGCTGCAGGCGCTCGTCGGCGTCGGCCAAGGTGCGTCGAAGGTTCGTGGTGATCGAGGCGAAGTGTCGGGTGTCGTCGGCGACGAGGGCCGGATCGTTCTTCGGGGACAGGCTGTCGGGGAGGGCGAACACCGCGGTGGTCGTCGAAGTCGCGTCGTCGGGGACTGGGGCTTCGGGGACTGGGGTCTCGAGGACTGGGGTTTCGGGGACTGGGGGCACAGAGATGACTCCGAATCAGCAGGTGGCAGGGCTGGTCGTCGCAGGTGAGACAGCGATTCTGCACCGGATAGGGGGTCTTGCGGCAAGCCCCTGTCCAGGGCTTATGGTGAAAGGGGCAGAGATCGGCGGGTGCGCAGGTGAAACGGACCCCGATATCACTTGTCCTGGACGTCCGCGCAGCTGTTGCAGCCCACGGTGCTGTATGTGAAAGTACTTTCAGTTCACTACGGTGAACTCTTTTCGGTGGGGCCTGTCAGGGGGCTGCCGCCCCCGAGGGCACGGGGGTGGGGCGGCAGCGCGGCCACGGTTTCCGCGTCTCCGTCATCGATGTTCGGGCTCATTCGACCGACTGGTTCACTGTCGTCGCGGCATCGTCGTGGCCTGCGGTTTTCCGATCGTCGAGGTGGGCTCCCGACTTCGCGCCGTAAGGTCGGAGAGGGAATGACGCGCGGCGTCGAGCCGAACCGTAGGTTTCGGTCGAGGCCGCGCCGCGTCGGCGACGACGCTCGAGAATCCGACCGGAGGCCGACGATGGGACAGCCGTACGGGGGGCCGAACCCCGGCGCTCACGACCCTCGACGCCGCGACGGAGGCGGCAGCCAGACCGGCGGGTCGCCTCGCGATCTCTACGGGCAACCCGTCGCACCGCAGCTCTATCCGCCGCTCGGGTACGCCGCGGACGGGACCCCGATGTTCCGCCCCGGCCAGCCGACGAACACCGAGCTCACCATGGCCGAGCGCGCCGAGCGTGCCGAGGCCGAACGCGTCGCGACTGCCGAGCGGGAGGCCGAAAGCGCCGACGGCCGACCGGGATCACGCATTCGCAAGGTGCCCACCGCGACCCTGATCCTGACCCTGGGCGTGGTGGTGCTGCTCGTGGTGGCTTTCGTCGGGTTCCTCGGGCTGCGGGAGGAGGCACCGCAGGACCGCTTCGCCGACTCGCCGCCGGTCACCGACACCATGCCGATCCCACGCACCTTCGAACCGCCCAGCCTCACCCCGCCCGACCCGGGACAGCAGCTCCCGGGTCAACCCGGTGAGCGGATCGATCCGCAGAACAAACCGGTGACCTACGAGGCGACCATCGACGGGCAGGCCACCATCCTCTACGTCGACGACAACGGCTTGCGCTCGGAGTTCGCCCCGACGAATCCGTGGACCGTCCAGTTCACCGGCGGGGTCAACCCGCTGCGCCTCCTGGTCATCGCCGGAACGGGCAGCTCGGTGAGTTGCTCGATCACGGTGGCGGGCGAGGTGGTGGTCGAAGACACCGTGACGCCGTCATCGACCCGCCGAACCGCGTCCTGTATCGCCTGAACGGTCACGTCTTCAGGGCCCCGGGCGGGGTGATCGGTCGGGTGACCAGGTCGTCCGATGTGTGATCGGGGCGGTTGCTCGCTACCGTGGTCACGTGAGTTCTCCGCAGACAGCCCCTGACAGCGGTCAGTCCTCCGCCACCAACGACGAGTTCAAGACGATGCTCACGTGGCGAGGCGAAGACACCGATCGACTGGAACAGGTCCGCCTGGTCGTGTCCGGCGCACGACTCAAGGCCTATGGACGGATCATCGCCGCGGCGACCGCCGACCACGAGGCGTTCTCCGCGTCGTACGAACTGCAGACCACCGATGCCGGTGTGGTCAAGCGGCTCACCGTTCACCTGGTACGCACTGACGGTGAGACGCAGTTCGGCATCACGCGCGACGACGAGGGCACGTGGCTGATCCGTCGTCCCGACGGTGAGACCACCCGCTCGGACTTCGACGGCGCCGAAGACGTGGACCTCGCACTGTCACCGATGTTCAACGCCTTGCCGATCCGGCGACGTGCCCTCTCGGCGTCGACTCCCGGAGCGGTCGAGATCCCCGTCGCCTACATGTACCTGCCCAGCGGAGACGTGAAGCCGGCGACGATGTCGTACACCCCGGGCACGGACGGATTCCGTGTGGTGTCGCCGTTGGCGACGACCACCATCACCGTCGACGAGAACAACTTCGTCGTCGACTACCCAGGCCTCGCACGCCGGGTCTGAAACGAAAGAAGCGCAACCGCACAACTCTTGATCCCTGAGGTGCGCGGCGGTCAGCCCACCCACACCCGGCCCTGATGGGCCTGCCGGCGTAGTTCCTGCTGCCAGCCGTCGTCGCCGACCGTCACCCCGGAGATCACCTCCGCGGCGCCGGAATGCAATTGTTCGTACGCCTTCCGCGCGCGGTGCCCGTCGTCGACGAGTACTTCGGCGGTTCCGTGGTCGCGGAGTTCGTCGCGCACGGCGGTGAGGCGGTCGATCGTCTCGCTGAGGACGTTGAGCACGGCGATGCCGTTGGCCTCGATCATCGCGCGTTGCAGGGCGGGTGCGGTGCCGGCGACCCGGGTGCCGTCACGGAAGCTGCCGGCGGCCAGGCGTAGGGCGAGGTCGCTCTCACCGGCCCCGACGGCGGCCGTGGCCGCGGCGGTCAGGTGTGGCAGATGCGAGATCGCGGCGACCGCCCGATCGTGCGCGTCGGGTGCGACCGGCACCACTCGCGAGCCGACCGTCACGGCCAGCGCGGCCACCGTGAGCCAGTCGTCGGCCGGGGTGTGGTCGGTGGTGGTGACCGCCCACATCGCCCCGTCGAAGAGGGTGGCGTCGGTTGCCGCCCAACCCGACGAACTGGTCCCGGCCATCGGATGCCCGCCGACGTATCGACCTCCGGGATGCAGATCGGCGAGTAGGCGCTCGACTTCCTGCTTGACGCTGATGACGTCGGTGACCAGGAGCCCGGGCGCGTTCTCGGCGATGGCCGTCACCAGGGGGCCGATCGTCGTCACCGGTGTCGCGAGCACGAGCAGCGCGTCCGACGACGCCGCGCGCCGAAGCGTCGCAACAAGATCCGCGGACGCGTCATAACCGTCGCCGATGGCCGCATCGACGGTCGTGGCCGACCGGTTGTAGCCGAACGCCTCGTGCCCGGCGTCGTGCAGGGCCCGCAGCAGCGAGCCGCCGATCAGGCCGAGACCCAGCACACAGACCGGCGTGGGAAGGGCGACAGCGGGGGACGACGGCGCGGCAGTCACCCTGACACGTTCCCATACCGGTCATGCCCGGTGAACCGGGACTTGGGAGTACCGGTGATAGGGGCTACGGTTTGTCGCATGGCCGGTGCCGGATTTGGGAAGTCGGGGTCGAACGCGCAGGACGTGGACGACGACATCGACGGTTTCGCCGTGGCGGTCGTCCGCGACGAGAGCGGTTGGAAGGTCACCGCGATGAAACCGTCGGCGCTCTCCGATCTCGAGGACGCCGAGACCCAGTTGCGTGAGCTGCGTTCGGCGGGCGCGGTCTTCGGGCTCCTCGACGTCGACGACGAGTTCTTCATCATCGTCCGGCCGTCGCCGACCGGGGCGCGTCTGCTGATCTCCGACGCGACCGCCTCCGTCGACTACGACATCGCGGTCGACGCATTGGACGCCCTCAACATCGAGGTCCCCGACATCGATCCGGACGAGCTCGATCAGATCGATCCGTGGGAGGAAGGGGACCTCGGGTTGCTCGCCGACCTGGGACTGCCCGACGCGGTCATGAGCATCATCGTCGGGGACACCGATCTGTATGCCGACGAACAGCTCGGCATGATCGCGGCGCGGCTCGGTTTCGCCGACGAGCTGGGCAAGGTTCTCGACTCCCTCGGCCACTGAGCCCGCACGAAGCCGCGCGATGAGTGCGCCCGCCTGGGAGGCCATGGTCCGGTCCGCGCTCGACGCGGCGGCACTGTCGGGGACCGACGACGTACCCATCGGGGCAGTCGTGTTCGACCCCGAGGGCGTCGAACTGGCCCGCGCCGCCAACCGTCGCGAGGCCGATTCCGATCCGACGGCCCACGCCGAGGTGCTTGCGCTGCGTGCCGCGGCGCGGGCGTTCGGTGATGGATGGCGGCTCCCGGGATGCACTATCGCGGTGACCGTCGAACCGTGCACCATGTGTGCCGGAGCGATCACGCTGTCCCGGGTCGACGCCGTCGTCTTCGGGGCGTGGGAGCCCAAGACCGGTGCCGTCGGTTCGCTGTGGGACGTCGTCCGCGATCCACGGCTGGCGCATCGCCCCCAGGTCAAGGGCGGCGTCCTCGAAGCCGAGTGCCGCGCACTCATGGTCGACTTCTTCGCCACCCGACGACACCCGTGAACGCACGCGTCTCGGGGTCGTGAGACGCCAAGATCGGTGAGATCTCAGGGTGCGGACCGGTGGTCGGCGGCGGGCGGTCCTGGCAGATTGGACGTCAGCATCCCCGATCCGCGAGGAGTAATCATGACCGATCCGTCCGACAAGGTGACCGCGGCCTTCGACACCGCCAAGGCCAAGATCAACGAGCTCGCCGAGAGCGGCAAGGTCCAGGAGGCGCTGGGTACCGCGCGCGACAAGATCGACGAGTTCGTCGAGAGCAAGCAGGTCCAGGACGCGCTGGGCACCGCCAAGGACAAGCTCAACGATCTCGCCGAGAACGAGAAGGTCCAAGAGGCGTTCAGTACCGCCAAGGACAAGATCAACGAGGTGTCCCAGAAGTTCAACAGCCGCTGACAGGTCGCTGACCTGCGGTCATGCAGCTCAGTGCACACCTGTGGCACGGTGGGATGCGGGAGTCCGCTCCCCAGGCGGCGCCAGTGTCGAGCAGCCGGCGCGTCGGTCGTCGCCGAGTTCTTCCACATCGGACGGCACCCGGCCGCGCCGAACCTCACCGAGGAGGCTTCATGGGAACCACGGACGACGCCAAGAACAAGGCCGAAGAGCTCAAGGGTCGCGGCAAGGAAGCTGCCGGCAGCCTCACCGACGATCAGGACCTCAAGAACGAGGGCAAGGGTGACCAGGCGCAGGCTCAGGGCAAGCAGAAGATCACCGACGCCGCCGACGCCGTCAAGGGCAAGATCGACGACGTCAAGGACAAGCTGACCGGCCACTAGTGCAGCCGGCCGCTCGACGAAGCCCGCCTGAGCAGCCGATTTAAGTCTGACCGCGGGTCTGCGGTACAGTCTTCGGCGGTGGCGTGTCCGAGCGGCCGAAGGTGCAGCACTCGAAATGCTGTGTGCGGTAACCCCGTACCGAGGGTTCAAATCCCTCCGCCACCGCCAGAAACACCCCCTCATCTATCCAGGTGAGGGGGTGTTTTGCTGTTCTGGGGGTTGGTCAGTTCGCCGTTTCTGACCACACTTTGGCCACAACCCCCGGCGAATACCGGTCATTCAAGGTCATCGCAACGGCGTCGAGGTCGCTGTCGAACAGGTCCGAGTAGACCCGCAACGTGACCGCCGGGTCCTTGTGTCCGAGCCTCCGCGCGAGAGCAAGCACGTTGACGCCGGCCGACACAGCCAGGCTCGCAGTCGAGTGCCGGAGATCGTGCGGAGTGATCGACTGCACCTTTGCGCGCTTCACTGCGCCGGCGAACCATCCGCGGGTCGACTTGGGGCGGGGCAGGTATCGGCCGTCGGGCCCGGGGAACACGAGATCGTCGGCATTCTTCCCGGCGCACTGCCCGGACAGCTCATCCAGGACGAACTGGGGGATCGGGACCGACCGTGTCTTTCTGTTCTTGGTGAGGCCCACGGCGTGGTCGACGCCGAGCTGAACAGCATTGTCGTGGATGGTGAGACGCCGCCGCAGGAACTCGACGTCTCGCACCCGGAGAGCTACGAGCTCGCT
>ERZ501064.158-NODE-158-length-18614-cov-8.272105_pt1 | contig 18614 bp, 16 predicted proteins | sample MGYA00510851_ERZ501064 | MGnify/ENA primary metagenome ERZ501064 (study PRJEB25958, sample SAMN03398529) | human skin metagenome | study: EMG produced TPA metagenomics assembly of the Human Skin Microbiome Metagenome (human skin metagenome) data set. | reverse complement strand
GGCGCGACCCACCACCTGGTGAGCGCCACCGACGTGCCCGCCGACGTGGCCGGGCGGTCGATGCTCGTGCGGCGGCTGGAGATGCTGCCCGTGGAGTGCGTGGCGCGCGGGTACCTGTCGGGCGGCGGCACCGCGGAGTATCAGCGCACCGGCTCGATCCGCGACGTCGTCCTGCCGACGGGACTGGTCGAGGGATCGCAGCTCCCGTCGCCGGTGTTCACGCCGTCGACCAAGGCGGAGATCGGCGCGCACGACGAGCCGATCGACTTCCCGCGGGTGGTGGCGCTGGTGGGGGCGGAGCGTGCGGAGGAGCTGCGCGAGCTCACCCTGGCGCTGTACCGGCGCGGGACGGAGATCGCCCGGGATGCCGGCATCGTGCTCGCGGACACGAAGTTCGAGTTCGGTACCGACGGCGGCTCGCTCGTGCTGGGCGACGAGGTGCTCACCCCGGACTCGTCGCGCTTCTGGCCGGCCGACACCTGGGCACCGGGATCGGTGCAGCCCTCCTACGACAAGCAGTTCGTCCGCGACTGGCTGACCTCGTCGGGCTGGGACCGCGCCTCCGAGCCGCCCGAGCTGCCGTCCGACGTCGTCGCGGCCACCCGCGAGCGCTACGTCGCCGCCTACGAGCGGCTGACCGGCACCCCCTTCGCCTGACCGCGCCGCGACTTCTGCGATCTCGTGGCCATCAGCCGCCGTTGGCCACGAGATCGCAGAACCGACCCGTGCCAGGACCCCTGGGGCCGGGCGGTCAGCGGTAGGTGATGGACGTCCCGCGGGAGCTGATGGCGATCGAGCCGCCCTGGAACGTCTGGCGGAACGCGCCGCCCGAGAGGGTCGCGGCGGAGACGGGGTAGCCGAGCCGGCCGCGTTCCCAGCCCTGGCGCGCCCAGGCGTCGCGGAGACCACCGGAGACCGCATGCGCCCCGGAGGCCGGCGACCAGTAGATGGCGCCGCCCTGGAACTCCTGGAAGCAGCCGCCGGCGCGCAGCCCGCACCGCTCGTCGGTGGTCGGGTACCCGAGCCGCCCGGACTGCGACCAGTTGTTGTTCCACGTGGTGCCGATCGTGCCCCGCACCGGGTGCGCGCCGGTGGACGGGGACCAGTAGATCCCGCCGTTCCGGAACAGCTGCAGGCACCCGCCCTTGGCCAGCCCGCACACCTCGCCGGTGGTCGGGTAGCCGAGCGGGCCGGCCTCGGCTCCGGTGCGCTTGTAGGCGGTGAGGATGGCCCCGCGCGAGTACGTGGCGCCGGTGGCGGCGCTCCAGTACATGGCACCGTTCGTGAAGGCCTGGGTGCAGCCACCCCCCGGACGACCGCAGACCTGGTCGGCGGTGGGCTGGCCGAGGATGTCCATCACGGGCTTCATGAGCCAGACGCGCGAGATGGGCCCCATGACCGCCGCGTCCGCACCGGGAGCGGGGGCGTCGTAGATCGCGCCGCCCTGGAAGTGCTGCAGGCATCCGTTGCCGGGCAGCCCGCCGCAGAACTTGTCGGCCACCGGGTAGCCGAGTGGCCCGTTCTCCTTCCCGGAGCGGGCCCAGACGGTGCGGTCGCCGCTGTAGACGCGGTAGGCACCGGTGCCCGGGAGCGAGTACCAGGCGCCCTGCTGGAACTCCTGGGAGCAGCCGCCGTCCCGGAGCCCGCACACCGGACCGGCGGTCGGGTACCCGAGCAGGCCCGGGCCGAAGAACCCGCCCCACGACATGACCTCCCAGATCAGGCCGTGCACGGCGTGCGAGCCGGTCGACGCGCTCCAGAGGACCCCGCCGCCCTCGAACTCCTGCCCGACGCCGCCGTCGAAGAACGTGACGACGCCGCCGACGGGGGCGCCGAGCGGGCCGTTCTCCCCGCCGCTCTCCGTCCAGCCGCCCAGGATGTGCGGGTCCGTCGGCGCCGGGGCGGCCCCCGCGGGGGCTGCGGTCAGCAGGACCGCGGCGATGGCGACCAGGGCCACCTTCAACGAACGCACGTCGACTCCTCGGCGGGGGTGCTCCTGCCCGGCTTCTCACCAGGTCAGGGCCCCCGTCGGGGAGGAGGCGGCTCAGTGTGCACAGCTCGGCGGCAGGAGGGAAGAAAAATCGTCCGGGTACCCTCGTCCCCGTGTCCCGGGTGGTCGTCGACGTGGTCCTCAAGCCGGAGATCTCCGACCCCCAGGGGCAGGCGGTCCTGGGAGCGCTCGGCCGGCTCGGCCACGACAGCGTGCGCAGCGTCCGCCAGGGCAAGCACTTCGTGCTCGAGGTCGACGGCACCCCCGACGAGGCCGAGCTGAAGCAGATCGCCGAGACGCTGCTGGCCAACCCGGTCATCGAGGACGTAGAGCTCCACATCCCCAAGGACTGATCGTGCGCATCGGTGTCATCACCTTCCCGGGCTCCCTGGACGACGTCGACGCCGCCCGCGCGGTGCGGCTGGCCGGCGGTGAGCCGGTCGCGCTGTGGCACGGCGACCACGACCTCAAGGACGTCGACGCCGTCGTCCTCCCCGGGGGCTTCTCCTACGGCGACTACCTGCGCGCCGGGGCCATCGCAGCCCGCTCGCCGCTGATGCAGGACGTCGTCACCGTGGCGCACGGCGGCCTGCCGGTGCTCGGCATCTGCAACGGCTTCCAGGTGCTGTGCGAGGCCGGCCTGCTGCCCGGCGCGCTCACCCGCAACAGCCACCTGCACTTCCGCAACCGCGACCAGCTGCTCCGCGTCGAGCGGGCCGACACCGCGTGGACCAGCGACTACGCCGACGGCCAGGAGATCCTCATCCCGGTCAAGAACGGCGAGGGCCGCTACGTCGGCTCCGACGCCGACCTCGACCGGCTCGAGGGCGAGGGCCGGGTGGTCTTCCGTTACGTCGGCGGCAACCCGAACGGGTCGAGCCGGGACATCGCCGGGGTGACCAGCGAGAACGGCCGCGTCGTCGGCCTCATGCCGCACCCCGAGCACGCGGTCGAGGACCTCACCGGCCCGAGCACCGACGGACTGGGCTTCTTCACGAGCGTGCTGAAGGCGGTCGTCGCCGCGTGAGCATCGACACCGTCGACGTCGCCGCCCGTACCCCCGACGACGAGCAGCCCTGGGCCGAGCTCGGGCTCAAGGAGGACGAGTACGCGCGCATCCGCGACATCCTCGGCCGCCGTCCCACCACGGCCGAGCTCGCGATGTACAGCGTCATGTGGAGCGAGCACTGCTCCTACAAGAGCTCCAAGGTCCACTTGCGCCGGTTCGGCGACCTCCCGACGAGCGACGCGCTGCTCGTCGGCATCGGCGAGAACGCCGGCGTCGTCGACGTGGGTGAGGGCTACGCCGTCACCTTCAAGGTGGAGAGCCACAACCCCCCGAGCTACGTCGAGCCGTACCAGGGCGCGGCGACCGGGGTCGGCGGCATCGTCCGCGACATCCTCACCATGGGTGCCCGCCCGATCGCGGTCATGGACAGCCTCCGCTTCGGCCGCGCCGACGCCCCCGACACCGCCCGCGTGCTGCCCGGCGTCGTCGCAGGCGTGGGGGGCTACGGCAACTGCCTGGGGCTGCCCAACATCGGCGGCGAGTTGCTCTTCGACGAGTGCTACACCGGCAACCCGCTGGTCAACGCCCTGTGCGTGGGCGTCATGAAGCACGAGGACGTGCACCTGGCGAAGGCCGAGGGGGCCGGCAACAAGGTCATCCTGTTCGGCGCGCGCACCGGCGGCGACGGCATCGGCGGCGTGAGCGTGCTGGCCAGCGAGACGTTCGACGCCGAGGGCCCGGCCAAGCGCCCCGCCGTCCAGGTCGGCGACCCGTTCACCGAGAAGCTGCTCATCGAGGCCTGCCTCGAGCTCTTCGCGCAGGACCTCGTCACCGGCATCCAGGACCTCGGCGGCGCCGGCCTGTCCTGCGCCACGAGCGAGCTGGCCAGCGCCGGCACCGGCGGCATGCACGTCGACCTCGACACGGTCCCGCTGCGCGACAGCACCCTGACGCCCGCCGAGATCCTGATGAGCGAGTCGCAGGAGCGCATGTGCGCGATCGTCGAGCCGGGCAAGGTCGAGCAGTTCCTCGCCGTCTGCCGCAAGTGGGACGTCCGCGCCGCCGTCATCGGTGAGGTCACCGACGGCGACCGGCTCACCGTCGACTGGCACGGCGAGCGCATCGTCGACGTCCCGCCGCGGACCGTCGCCCACGAGGGCCCGGTGTACGAGCGCCCGATGCAGCGCCCGGCCGACCTCGACGCGCTGCAGGCCGGAGTGGCCCATGATTTTCAGGATACGGCCGTTGCGCTTCTTACCGTCGGCGCCGATGGCGGTCACCGGGCTGTTGGCCTTGATGGTGCCGCGAGCGATGCGGCCGATACCGATCACACCGAGGAAGCTGTTGTAGTCCAGCTGGGAGATCTGCATCTGGAACGGACCTTCGGTGTCGACCTGCGGGGCCGGCACGTGGTCGACGATGGCCTGGAACACCCGGGTCGGGTCTTCGGCGATGCGGTTGAGCACGTACAACCACCATTCCGAGCCGAAGATGCAGTATTCGCGCGTGGCAATCCCGTTCGCCGCCAACCGATCGAGGAGGTCGGTTCCGAGACCCATCAGCATCTCGACCTCGAGGGCGTCGGCGGCGCCGACCGAGTCGAGGACGCGCGTCAGCAGCACCTCGTCGTGGGTCGCGAGTGTGAGGGAGCCGCCGCCGTCGACGATGCGCCGCGCGAGCCGTTCGAAGCGCTCCGCCAGTGTCGGGTCCTCTCGCGACAGCGCGGTCGAATCCGATTCGTAGAACGCGCCTTTGACGAGCCGGATGCGGCCACCGATCGCGAGGAGGCGTTCGAGGTCGTCCTCCGAGCGGTGGAGCCGTGCTTGCAGCGTGATGCCCACATTGTCGAATCGCTTCGACAGCCAGTCGTAGACCTCGAGAACCTGGTCGGCCCGGTCCGATCCCTCGGCCGAGATCATGAAAACCGAGTCCACCGCGGCACACGCTTGCGCCAGGCGGGAAGCGTTGTCGCGCACCAGTTCCTCCGAGACGAGGAGGCCGATGTGCGACAGATCGCCGGAGACCGTCGACGGCAGTCCGGTCCGGCCGATGTGTTCGGCGACGGACACGAACACGTCCGTGGCCGCGGCCGCTTCGGCGGCATCGCGAACGCTCTCGCCCGTGTACTCGATGCTCACCCGGTGCCCGCGTTCCACGGCGCGCGCTCCGGCGCGGATCGCGGACTCGACATCTTCTCCCGCGGTGTAGCGGTCGGCGACTCGCCGCGCACAGTCGGCGAGCGCGGGGTCGGCCATGACCCGGGACTTCAGCTCTTCGTCGAGCGCCCATCGCCGGAGAGTGTCGGCCGCAGTTGTCGTCTCCAAGTCATCCCACCTCTGATCACGCCCGTACTGACCAGCACACACCACGCGTGTGGCCCTCGAAAGTCGTTGTACCGTAATCCCATGGACCGACACGCCGCGGATCTGACGGGCCTGACGACGACCCTGCACGACGACTTCACCGGCGACGGTTTCGACCCCCGGACGTGGATCGCCGCGTATCTGCCGCACTGGTCGACACCCGAGAACTCCGCCGCCCGGTGGAGCACATCAGGGGGACGCTCACGGCTGTGTATCGACGACGACCAGCCCGCCTGGCGGCCGTCCGAGTCGGGGATGCGGGTCTCGAGCCTGCAGACCGGGCATCGCGCCGGACCGGTCGGCAGCCCGGTCGGTCAGCACGCCCACCGCGACGGATTGATCGTCACCACCGATCGCGCCTCGGAAATCCGCTTTGCCCAAGCCCACGGCCGGTTCGAGGTGACCATGCGCGCGATCCATGATCCGGCATCGATGGTGGCATTCTGGCTTCTCGGCACCGAGGAGCGCCCCGACGAGTGCGGCGAGATCTGCGTCGCCGAGATCTTCGGCCCGCGGCCCGGCGAGCCCTGGACGGTCGGGGTGGGCGTCCATCCGCACCGTGACCCTCGGATTGTCGACGATTTCTCGGTCATCGAGATCCCGCACGATCTCGCCGACCTGCACGAGTACGCCGTCGACTGGGAACCGGGACGGCTCGTGTTCAGCGTCGACGGGCACACGGTCAAGACGGTCGACCAGTCCATCGACTACCCGATGCAGTTGATGCTGAGCGTCTTCGACTTCCCGGACCGCGCCGTCCCCGACTCGACGGTCGGGTACCCGCGGATCTTCGACGTGGCCGCGGTGCAGGTCAGCAGGCTCGCCGGCACCTGAGGCCTGCGGCCGGAGCCTGTCTCAGAGCGAGTTCTCGGCCGCGGCGAGGATCTGTCGCCGGAGGGTCGACGAGGTGTTGGGCAGCCACATCGCGCGGACGGGCGCGAACGGCGGATCGGTGAACTCGACGATCCGGATGCGGTTGACGTAGATCCAGCCGGGTTCATTGGTGACGAATGCGCACGCGTCGGGGTGTGCGATCACCGCCGTGTGCGGGGGCGTCCCCAGCAGCGTCGACAGGATGATCTTCGGTTCGAACCCGGCACGCCGACACATGCCGACGAGGATGTCGGTGTACTCGTACTCGTGCTCGGGACCCCAGACGACGATCTCGTAGCCGGCGAGGTCGGCCATGTCGACCCGGTCGTGCGCGGCCAGCGGGTGATCGGCACGCACCGCCAGACGCAGTTCGTGTTGTGTCGCGATGGTGGTGGCCATGTCCGGCGGGGCCGCCACGCCTCGTCCGAGAGCCATGTCGATGGCTCCCGACAGCAACTCGTCGCGAATGAGTTCGGCGAAGACCGGTCGTACCGTGATCGGCACCGACGAGTCGGCGAGCACCACCGGTTCGATGATCCGGAAGACCTCGGAGGAGGCGAGGTCCGGGGCGTGACCGATCACGAACGGCGCAGGCGAGCCGGCGTCCACCCGTCGTACCTGCGTCGCGAGCTGTTCGCCACCGGCCAGCAACGGCACTGCACCACGGTAGAGCGCCTCACCGGCAGGCGTCGGCGTGAGGCTTCGGCGCGACCGCGAGAAGAGCTCCACACCGAGGTGTCGCTCGAGTTCGCGGATCGCCGAGGAGAGCGCTTGCTGGCTGATGAACAGGTCATCCGCGGCGACACGAAGGCTGGGCGCCTCCATCACCACGACGAACATCCGCAGTCGTCGGAGGTCGATATCACGTAGTCCGGGCTCCCCGGGACCATTCATCAACCATCTCCTGTCAGTTATCCCGATTGATGTGATTGTAGGTTGACCATCGAGCCAATATGCTGAATTCCGCGAGGCCAGGTTCGCGCCGGCCACATCGCATTCGGACTACCTGCTGGGGTCCCTCCCGCGGAGGGGACGGGAGGACCCCAGCAGGAGGCGGCTGATCGGGCCCGATCGGCACGACCGTCTCAGCGCGCATCAGATCGACGGCGATTCTGCCGATTCTTACATCTTTCGCTCCGTTGGGTCATATCGCCGATTTCGAGAAAGAAACGATCTTTAATCGTCCTCTAAACTCCGTAACGTGTGTTCGACGATTCTTCGTCGCGACATGCATGCGCGTCACGCGCATCACGAGTGAAAGAGGACGTGGCCATCGAGCACCGACAACGCGGAGACCACGAGGAACGGCCCGCCGCACGTTTCCGGGCTCTTCGCCACGGGCCGGCCACCGATGAGATATCCGGACACCCCCACCTTTTCTACGACAACGCAGATCACGTCCTCAAACAGGTCCGGATGCGCGAATGGCATGTCCGCGTCACCATCGCCGTATTGGTCGCGGTCTGCGGAGCGCTCGGTACGATCGCGCTCTTCACGCCGAGTGGCACACAGGGATCCGTCCCGCGCTCGATCGCCCTCGGCATCGTCGCCGCCACCACGATCCCGATGGCTTTCGTGGTCAGCCGGGTCCACCTCGGCGTGATCTGGTGGACCAAACAGTCGTCGATCAGGGGGTTCAACACCCTGTTCGTCCTATGGGCCGACGCTGTGCTGACCGTTGCGATCCTCGCCATCTCCGACATCATCCTGGCCCAGTTCTGCGCCGTGATCTTCGCTGTCATCGGGTCATATGTGGCGCATTTCGTCCGGTCCCCGGTCGCGTACGCCCACATGATCTACTCGAGCATCGCGGTCTGCGCGATGGGCCTCATGTCATGGGCAGATGGCACTCCGGTGTTGAACGTCCTGTTCACCACACTCGCATTATTGGTCGTCACCAATGGCACCACGGCCCTTCATCGCAGTTACACATCTGATTTCCAGCGATCGCTGAAACATCAGCTCATCATGGCGAATACCGATTCGCTCACCGGATTGCTGAATCGTCGCGGCTTCATCTACGCGACGACGACAATGCTCCGTCGCAGCCCCGCTCACCCGTTCGCATTGGGCACCGCGGATGTCGACCGGTTCAAGGCCATCAACGACGAACACGGTCACGCGACGGGTGACGACGTCCTGGAGCGGGTCGCGGCGATTCTGCAGGGGGCCACCGACGAGCAGGCCATCGTCGCGCGGCTCGGCGGTGACGAGTTCGCGATCGCGACGCTCGCCGACGAGACCTCGGTGCGCGCGCTCGCCGAACGCATCCGCGCGCGGCGCATCACGATCCCCGGTGGTGCGACCGCGACGATGAGCCTGGGGATCGCCGTGGGTGCCACACCAGGCGGCCACATGTCCGCCGACGACGCCGACGCCTTCATCCGGCACGAGTTCGACGTCGCCGACCACGCGCTCTTCGACGCCAAGGCCGCAGGCCGCGACACCTATGTGGTGGCGGGGCGCACCGCCGCCCCCCGGCCCACCGAAGGACGCCCGGCTACAACAGCACGCCCGGGTTCAGCAGACCGTCGGGGTCGAGAGCCTGCTTGATCCGAGCCGTCAGTTCCATGACGTCGGGCCCCACCTGGTCGGGCAGCCAGCCCTTCTTCAGTCGCCCCACCCCGTGCTCGCCGGTGATGGTGCCGCCCAACTCGATCGCGAGGTCCATGATCTGACCGAAGGCGACCTGCGCGCGCTCCGCCTCGTCCACATCGGCGGGGTCGAAGACGATCAGCGGGTGCGTGTTGCCGTCGCCGGCGTGGGCGATCACCGAGATCATCACCCGGTTGCCGGCCGCGATCTCGGCGACACCGTCGATGAGGTCGGGCAACGAGGGCAGCGGTACGCCGACGTCCTCGAGCAGCAACGATCCCAGCTTCTCCACCGCCGGGATCGCCGCGCGGCGGGCCGCGGTGAACGCCTCGCCCTCGACGGGGTCGTCGGTCGCGAAGACCTCCCCGGCGCCGTTCGTCTCGAACGCCTTCCGGATGAACTCGACCTCGGCCGCGCCGGCCGCACCCGGGGCGTCGGACTGGGCGACGAGGAGCGCCCCGGCCTCCCGGTCGAGGCCCATCCGCAACAGGTCCTCGACGGCGTTGATGGCCACCGAGTCCATGAACTCGAGCATCGCGGGACGCATTTCCCCGGTCACCGCCAGCACCGCTCGGCTGGCGTCGTGCACCGAACCGAACACACCGACGACGGTGCTCGCGGGGCCTTGCGGTGGCAACAGCCGCAGGGTGACCTCGGTGATGATCCCGAGCAGCCCCTCGCTGCCCACGAACAGCTTGGTCAGCGGCAGGCCCGCGGAGTCTTTGAGCTGCTTGCCGCCGACGCGTACCGCCCGGCCGTCGGCCAGCACCACCTCCAGGCCCAGGACGTAGTCCGTGGTGACGCCGTACTTGACGCAGCACAGTCCGCCCGCGTTGGTGGCGACATTCCCGCCGATCGAGCAGATCTCGAACGACGACGGGTCCGGCGGATACCACAGCCCCGACGCGGCGGCCGCGGCCTTCACCTCCGAGTTGAACAGTCCGGGTTGGACGACGGCGGTGCGCGTCGCCGGGTCGACGTCGATGTCCCGCATCTTCTCGGTGGAGAGCATGATCGCGCCGTCGACCGCCGTCGACCCGCCCGACAGACTGGTACCCGCACCCCGCGTGATGACCGGGACACCGTTGGCGGCACACCAGCGAACGGTGTCCTGCACTTCGGCGGTGGTGGTCGGCCGAACTAGTGCGAGCGGGGTGCCGGCCGTCGGATCGGCGGCACGGTCCTGCCGGTAGCCGGCCAGGATGTCGGCGTCGGTGACCACCATGCCGTCGGGAAGGGAAGCGGCCAGCGAACTCGGGTCGGCACTCATCTGTTCAGAGTATTCGCAGACCGAACGACCACGGTTTCAGATTGATACATGGCCGGAAACGCCGGGCACCGCGACAATGAGCGACGTGAACGATTTCAACGCGACCGTCATCAACGAGTTCCGCTCCAACAACGGGCATGTGGACACCGCCGGCTTCGGCAAGAACCTGGTGCTCCTGCACACGCTGGGCGCCAAGTCCGGCGAGCCGCGGATCAGTCCCCTGTTCGCCCTGCCCGACGCCGACAGCTGGCTGGTGATCGGCTCGTACGCCGGTTCGCCGAAGGCCCCGGCGTGGGTGCACAACCTGCGGGCACATCCCGAATCGGTCGCCGTGGAGGCGCCGGCGGAGAACGGCGTCGAACGGCTCGACACCGCGGTGACCGAAGTCGAGGGTGACGACTGGGAACCCGCGTGGCAGAAGTTCATCTCGGCATCCGAGCAGTTCCTGAAGTACACCGAGACCGCGCAGGGCCGCCGGTTCCCGATCTTCCGGCTGACACCGGCTCGCTGACCCCGCGGTTACCGCCGTCGGCCCGCGAACGCCACTACCCTGGCAGGGTGTTCGAGGTTGGCGAGAGCGTGGCCGGCTTCACCATCGACGACTTCCTCGGTGGCGGGGCGAGCGCAGATGTGTTCCGGGTCCATCGCACCGGCGACGACGGGGACCCATCGTGCGATGGGCCGCTGGCCCTGAAGGTACTGCACCCGAACGCGTCCGACCACGCGCGGGTCCGGGAGCGCTTCGAGCGGGAATTCGGGATCGCGTCGCTGCTCGATCATCCGCACATCGTGCGCATGATCGAGCACGGCGAGATCGCCTCGCCGCGCGGGTCGCTCGGGCCGCGGCACCTGCCGTCGATGTGGCTGACCATGCAGTACATCGGCGGCCCCGCGGCGACCGCACTCGTCCCCGAGCGCGGCGACGAGCCGGACATGGACACCATCCTGCGGGTGGCGATGCAGATCGCCGATGCGCTGGATCATGCGCATTCGCAGGACATCCTGCATCGCGACGTCAAACCCGCGAACATCCTCCTCTCCCGCACCCCGCGATCTGTGGGTACACCCCTCGACGCCTACCTCTCGGACTTCGGGATCGCCCAGTTCCTCGACGACACCCGTCCACTCGCGCGCAACGGTCGTGTGCAGGGTTCCATCGGCTACGCCTCGCCCGAACTACTGCAGGCCCAGAAGCTCACCCCCGCAACCGATTTCTACGCATTCGCGTGCACGCTCGTCGAACTCATCACGGGCACACCGCCGTATCCGCGGAACACCGCTTTCGCGATCACCTATGCCCACCTCAACGACGACCCGCCGAAACTCACCCGACGCCGCCCCTGGCTGCCGTCGGCGATGAACTCGATCTTCGCCAAGGCGCTGGCGAAGTCACCGGAGGACCGGTATCCCTCGTGCACCGCCCTCGTCGAGATCCTGACCCGGCTCATGCGGGACGTGCCCGTGCCGGAGTCGCCGCAACGCTCGACCTGGTGGCCCCGCGGCCGGTGAGCGGTCAACCCGCCGCGTCATCGATCGTATAGACACGAACAGCGGTGTCGCGGAAGATCTTCCGCAGAGCCTCCGAACCCCACTGGGACACACAGTCGACGAGCGCGCCGACCAGCACGTCGACCGCGGCGTTGGGCCGATCGATCGGATAGTTGGACCCGAACATGATGCGGTCCGACCCGAAATGAGTGACGATGTGCTCGACGAAGGGACCGATCATCTCGGCGAGCGTGGCCTGACCGCCGATGTTGCCCCACCGTTCGTGACCGTAACCCAGGATCGGCATCGCCAAACCCGACAGTTTGACGACGACGTTGCGGTGGTTCGCCAGGGTCGTCATCCGTTCTCGCCACAATCGCCAGATGTCCGCGCGCGCAGCGGCTGTCGCGCCGGTGCGGACACCGACGGGACCGAAGACCCCCGCCGGGATGCCGAAGTGGTCGAGGACGATCGTCGTGTCCGGGTACTCCCGGGCCAGCAGGATCACGTCGTAGAGCTGATGGGAGTACACCGACGCCTCGAAGACCAGATCGCGGCTCGCGAGTTCGGCGAACCCCTCGAGGAACGCCGTCGAGGACAGCAGGTTGTCGGTGTCCCCGCCGTCGCGGACGCGCGGATCAGGATGTCGGGACGCGACGATGCGGATGCCGCGGAACCGCGGGGAGGCCGCGAACTGTTCGTCGAGCATGGTCGCGAACGTGCGGGTCCGCGGATCGCCGTGCGAGATGACGGCGCCGAGGCGGGGGGTGCCGGCCTGGCCGAACGGCAGGCTCTCGAGATATCGGGTCTCCTCGACGGCGGTGCTGTCCACCGGGGGCTCCGCGGCGTCGGCGACCTCGCGGCGCCAATGCGACTCGACGTGCACCACCGTGTCGATCGGTACCCCCACCACGGTCGGCACCAGCGCCGCATCGGTGGCGTACTGGCGCGGCTCGTAGGCCCGGGCCACGGTGCGCGGGGTCAGGATGTACTCGCGGTCGGCGCGCGAGACCACGAGCGGAAACACCCGGTCGCCCAAGGTGGGGACGAACCCGTACAGCCGCGACGCCCGCGTGGCCGCCCACGGGGTACGCCGCGGGTTCCAGTGCTGCACATGGGCATCAACGATGCCCGTGAGGACCCCTTCGAGGGACGTCATCCCCGTACCTTGCCATACCTCATCACTGTCCGACATGGGATGCCGGATCCTGAATTGTGACGTGTTGAAGGACTATCTTGAACCGGGTGGGGAGACGAGCCGCGACGGAGGTGTGATCTTTTCGAGATGGCGACACATACGCGCCACGCGCTGCATCAGCTGCGGACGGCTGTCAATCGACAGCCCGACCGGTTCGTCACCAACGTCTACACCCGGATGTTCGCGATCGATCCCGACCTGCGTGACCTGTTCGGGGTGTCGATGGCGGCCCAGCGAGTGGCCTTCCATCGGGTCATCGACCATGTGCTGGAAGCGATCCCGGCCGAGTCGGGTCACGCCGAACTCGTGGAGTTCCTCGCGCAGCTCGGACGCGACCATCGCAAGTTCGGGGTCGAGCCCGAGCATTACCACGTGATGTACGCCGCCCTGATGGGCGAGTTCGGCAGCCTCATGGCCGGTTACTGGGACGCCGAGACCGAACAGACCGTCTCGCAGGCGATGATGCTGGTCACCGGGGTCATGCGGGGCGCGGCCGAGAGCGCGACCCATCCCGCGCGCTGGACCGCCGAGGTCGTCGAGAAGTACCGGATCACCCGGGACCTCGCGGTCGTCCGACTCCTCGCCCACTCGCCGCTCACGTTCAACACGGGCCAGTACCTCGAGGTGCACACCCCGCAATGGCCCAAGCAGTGGCGCAATCTCTCCCCCGCCATCCCGCCCAACCCGGCCGGTGAACTGGAGTTCCACGTGCGTGCGATCCCCCGTGGAACGGTCAGCACCGCGATCGTGAGCGAGACCAGCATCGGCGATGTGTGGACCCTCGCCCAGGGGCACGGGACGCTTCACGTCGACCGCGACAGCAAGGTCCTCATGGTGGCGGGCGGGACCGGGCTCGCACCGCTGCGGGCGTTGTTGATCGAGATGTCCATGCGCGCGGATTCGCCGGAGACGCACATCTTCTACGGCATGCGCTACCCGGGCGAGCTCTACGACCTGACCGTCCTGCGCCGCATCGCGTCGACCAATCCCTGGCTGCGGGTCACCGCCGTGTCCCAGGAGGAGAGCGATCCGTGGTGGATCAACGCGGTGGCGACACCCGCCGAGCTCGGCATCGACCACGAGATCGGCACCCTCGCCGACGTCGTGGCCCGGTCCGGTGACTGGCAGGACCGTCAGGTGCTCATCGCGGGATCACCGCAGATGATCGAGAACACCCGACGCACGCTGATCATCGCGGGCGTCCGGGCCAGCCGCATCCAGCACGACCCGGTGTTCTGAGCCGGCACAAGAGTTGACTTCCCCGAACCGGTTGCGGCTCAGGGGACTTCGAGGCTCGGCTCGCCGCCGGCCGGAGCCGTGACCGTTTCGGTCTCGGTCACGGTGTACGTCTCGGGAGCCGACTCGGTCACCGTCTCCGTTCGAGTGACCGGACGCGGGGTGCTGGTGACCGTCGTCGTGCGGACGGAGGTCTCAGTCTCGGTCTCGGTGACCGTCGCCTCCTGGGTCGAGGTGACCGCTGCCGGTGTCTCGGTCACGGTGACGGGCGCGGGTTCGGCGACCGTCGACTCGGCGGTGAGGATCAGCGTCATCCCGACGGCGGCCAGGAACACGGCCGCGCCGATGGCGGCGCCGACGAACCACCAGCGACGTCCCGTCGACGTCCGCGGGGCGACGGGGGGTGCTGCCGCGGCTACCACCGCGGCGTCGGCCGCACCGAGGGCCGAGGCCAGCGCCGGGTTGTCCGCGACGGTGACGGGGCGTTGCGCCGCGTACTCGAAGGCCGGCGCGATGCCGGGGAGGTGCGCGCCGGGGCCGACCACGATGACCGACGTGATGTCACGCCCGCGCGGCAGGCGGGTGACCGCCGTCGCGAGCCGGGTCGCCGCGTCGGGGTCGGTGACCGAGGCGACCTCGCCCGGCGCGAAGTCGGTCGTGCCGAGGACGGCGCCGGAGGACGTGTCGACGGTGGCGAGGGTCGTGCCGGCGGCCGGCGCGGCATCGCGATCCAGGTCGACGACGGCCACCACCCCACCGCGCGTCGCATGCGTGCATGCGATCTCGGCGAGTGCGGCGGCATAGCCGGTGACGACGACCTTCTCCGTCCACGACGGCCCGGTGCCGGCGCCCGGCGCGAAGGCCCGAGCCAGGTGATCGCGGACGTCTGCGCGGGACGCCGAGATCCCGATGCGGTCGACCTCCACAGGGACGGAATCGACGAGTTCGAGGATCGCGGCCTCGGCACCGGCCGCCGACGCGTCCGGGAGGTCGACGAGATTGCTCGCCAGGACGTGGCCGTCGGCGTCGCGGACCACCGAGCTGATCTGGTCGTCGACGACGGAGATACCCAGGACCACGAACCCTGGCATCGGACCGTTTGCCGGTACCTCGGACATGGTTCACCTCCCGTCGCCGACCTTGCTGTGGCGTTCTGACCCGCAAGCCTAGCGGCTCGCCTGCGGTCCTCGTACACCCGGCTGTGCAGGTACACCGACTCAGATGGGCTCCGCGGGATGCTGCGTGTAGGCGGCGTCGCGCACCGCCTCGTCGGTTTCCAGGCCGGCGCCCAGGGCACCGCCGACGGTCGCGAGGGAGCACGTCAGCCAGGCGACCTCCAGATAGTCGGTGAAACCGGCCGGGTGGCCGAGCGTCGCACCGAAGACCTGCGGCACCACCAGGCACAGTGCGCCGAGGGCGGACAATACGAACAGCGCCGCGTAGAAGGCGCCGACGCCGAGGACCACCGTGATCACGGTGACGATGTTGAACAGCGCCACCTGTTCGCGCGTCTGACGGGAGGTGCCACGTTCCCACAGGTCGGCGCCGATGATCAGCGTCGCGGTGATCGCGATGATCGAGCCGAGCGCCACCCCGGTCAGGCGAATCCCACCGAAAGTGTCTGCGAGAAGCCAGATGTCGGCGGTGACGAGTGCGAAGACCCCGGCCGCGATCGCCCCGGTGAGGGCGCGGGTGAGCCCGAGTGCGAGCCGCCACGGCCGATTGGCCCGCACCATGCCCGTGAGCAGACGCAGATTGCCCGTCAGCACGCGGGCGGTGAACGCGGTGCCCTCGTCCTCGACGTCGGTCCCGAGTTGACGGACACGGTGGCGCAGCGCCGATCGCGTCGGCGACTTCTGGTGTTCGCGGAGGTCGTCGGCGTCGGCACCGAGGAGCTGGCCGACCAGCCCGGTGATGATCCCGCGCGTCCGCTGCCGCACCCCGGTCGCGCCGAGGGCGGGCACCGAGAGCACCGCCACTCCGTGGACCGCGTTGGCGTGCGCCACCACCGGGCGTTTGCCGACGTGCAGCGGCAGGTCGGTCAGACAGACCACCAGATCCCACTCGCGTTCGAGCAGTAGATCTCTCGTTGCATCCACGATCTCGGCATCACCCGCGGGCGGTTGCACGAGTCCGGCCTCGACGAGTTCGACCTGCCAGCGTGCGCCCGGGAAGTTCGTCTGGACATGGTCGGAGAGGTTGTCGTCGACGAGTTTGCGCGCCAGGCCGATCGCCTGGCCCGGCGCGGCGACGACACCGAGGACGACGACGGGTTCATCCGAGGCGTCGGACTCGGTCGACGTACCGGTGGCGGAGTCCATCGGCGGTCCGGCTCAGGCGAACCGGGCCGCGAGGGCCCGCAGGGTGCCCTCGATCCCCTTGCCGTTCTTCTTGTCGTAGCCGATGAGTTCCATGATCTTCGGTACCCGGAGCGTCGAGTAGTCGAAGGTCTCGGTGACCGCGGTCGTGGTCGGTGACGTCGACTCGAGTTCCCACCGCCAGCGGTGCCCCATCGGGTGCTGCCATTCGACGACCCGACCGGGTTCGAAGTCGGTGACGGTCGAGGTGATCTTGTACGGCACGCCGTACTGCTTCATCCCGACGCTGAAACGCGCCCCACGGGTCAGCGTCTCGGGCCCGTCCACAGGGGTGTCGCGGACCGTGCCGGAACCGTCGAGCTCCGGATGCCGATGCGGATTCGACACGAGCGCGAACACATCGGCGGCCGGGGCGTTCACGACGACCCGGCGCGAGACCTTGTGCGGGCCGGAGTCGACGGTGGTGACGGGTTCAGAAGCCATACGCTCAACGTTACGCACGTCCGTGGGCTCGCGTCGAAACCACGTCAGTCGGTGGTGCGTTTGCGTCGCGGCTGCCAGACGACCAGGGCGTTGGTGCGCGGCACCGGGACGAGTTCGCCGCCGCGGCGGGTCCGCGACGCTTGCACCTCGTCGGTCAGCTCGCGCACGCGGTGCTGGAGCGCCTCGACCTGATTGCTCAGGTCGATGATGCGTTTGATGCCCGCGAGGTTGACGCCTTCCTCCTGCGAGAGACGCTGGATCTCGCGCAGGAGTTCGACGTCGCGGGACGAGTAGCGGCGACCACCGCCACTCGTCCGTTGCGGGGTGACCAGGCCCAGTCGGTCATAGGTCCGCAGGGTCTGGGCGTGCATGCCGGCGAGTTTGGCGGCCACCGAGATCAGGAAGGTCGCGCCATCACCGTCGAAGTTGCTCGCACCGGCCATGACTCATCGCCCCCAGTCCGCCCGCGGGTCGAAACCGCTTGCCCGCTCGGCCTGGTCGTAGGCGCGCATCGCCTCGACCGCGGCCTCGTCGAGCTTGTTCGGAACCGCGACCTTGACGGTGACGAGCAGGTCGCCCGCCCCGCCGGAGCGCTTGGGCACCCCACGACCGCGCACGCGCAGCGTGCGGCCGTCGGTGGTGTTCGGCGGGATCTTCACCCCGACCGAACCCTCCAGGGTCGGAACCGAGACCGTCGCTCCGAGAACGAGTTCGGAGATCCGCACCGGCAGCTGCACCCGAAGGTCGTTGCCGCTGCGGGTGAACTGCTTGTGCGGGGTCACGTGCACGACGACGTAGAGGTCACCCGACGGGGCGCCACGACGACCGGCCTCGCCCTGCCCGGCGAGCCGGATGCGTTGACCGTCCTCGACGCCGGCGGGGATCCGGACGTTGATGGTGCGCGCGCGAACCTTCACGCCGCTGCCGTCGCAATCGGTGCACGGGTCGTCGATCCGCGACCCGGTGCCCTGGCAGTCCTGGCAGGGCTCGCTGAATCCGAACGCGCCCTGGTTGCGGCTCACGAACCCGGAACCGTTGCAGTTCGCGCACACCCGCGGACTGGTCCCGGGCTTGGCGCCCGAGCCGTGGCAGGTGGTGCAGGGCGACGGACTGGTCACCCGCAGGGGGACGGTCGTGCCGAGCGCGGCGTCGGAGAACGAGAGCGTCGTCTCGGTCTCGAGGTCCTTGCCACGACGCGGCCGGCTCGCCGTCGAAGTACGTTGCGTTCCGCCGCCGCGGTTGAACAGGCCGTCGAAGATGTCGCCGAAACCGCCACCGCCGCCCCCGGTCTGCGCCCCGCCGAACAGGTCGCCGAGGTCGAAGTCGCCACCGCCGCCGGTGGTGTAGGTGGTTCCGCCGCCGGGGAAGCCACCCGGGAAGCCGTTGCCGCCGCCGCGGAATCGTCCGCCGGCGAACATGGCGCGTGTCTCGTCGTATTCCTTGCGCTTCTCGGCATCGCCGAGGACGCTGTGGGCTTCGGACACCCGCTTGAAGCGCTCTTCGGCCGCGCTGTCACCCGGATTCGCATCCGGATGCAGCTCGCGCGCGAGCTTGCGGTAGGCCTTCTTGATCTCTTCAGCCGAAGCGTCAGAAGCAACGCCCAGGTCCTTGTAGAAGTCGTGTTCTAACCACTCACGTTGTGGTGCCACCAGACGTCACCTCCTTGAGTTCTGTTGTCTGGATTGATGTTTCAGTTGGGGCCACCCTCTCCCTGGGGTGCGAGCCGACCACCTGCTCCTGAGGTGCGAGCCGACCACCTGCTCCCTGAGGTGCGAGCCGACCACCTGCTCC
>ERZ501064.156-NODE-156-length-19118-cov-8.773645_pt1 | contig 19118 bp, 18 predicted proteins | sample MGYA00510851_ERZ501064 | MGnify/ENA primary metagenome ERZ501064 (study PRJEB25958, sample SAMN03398529) | human skin metagenome | study: EMG produced TPA metagenomics assembly of the Human Skin Microbiome Metagenome (human skin metagenome) data set. | reverse complement strand
CCCGGACCTGCCGAGCAACCGGTACGCCGAGATCGCGGTGCGGGTGCGCGCGCTGTGCGACAAGTACGATCTGCCCTACACCACGGGATCGATTGTGGTGCAGTATCTTCAGACGCTGCGCACGATCAACAAGCTGGCCCTGCCCGACTCGTTTCTGCGCGACACCGCCGATGATGCCCCGGAAACCGCGTCGGAGCGGCGTTTCGCCGGGATGACCCCCCGCGCCGCCGGCCTCAAGACCGCGATCCGCGAGCTGCGCGCCCGGCGTCGCCGGCGGTAGCGCGCCACTCGGTCACTCCGGCGAACGGGGCTCCTCGGCCGCGTCGCCCTCGCCGCCGCTGACCGCCACCAGGAGGTGGCGCACGGCCATCGCGCGACGATACGAGTGGCCGGTCAGCTCGTCGAGCTTGCACTCGGGATCCGCCGGTGGGCCCAGATGTGTACAGCCGCGGGGACATTCCTCGATGGCGGCGTCCAGATCGTCGAAGGCGGCGACGATGTCGTCGGGTCCGACGTGCGCGAGTCCGAACGACCGGATGCCGGGGGTGTCGATGACCCAGCCACGCGGGCCGGCGTCGTCGGGCAGGGCCAATGCCACCGACTGGGTGGACGTGTGCCGGCCCTTGCCCACTCCCGACACCACGCCGGTCGCCCGATATGCGTCCGGGACAAGACGATTGACCAGAGTGGACTTGCCGACCCCGGAGTGGCCGATGAACGCGGTGATCCGACCGCGCAACGTCGACAGGATCTCGTCGAGCGGGTCGTCGCGGCCCGCGCACACCACCGGCAGGTCGAGATCGGCGAAGGCCGCGGTGAATTCGGCGGGATCGGCGAGATCCGATTTCGTCAGGCACAGGATGGGGGACAGGCCGCCCACGTAGGCCGCGGCCAGTGCGCGTTCGACGAATCCGGTGCGCGGCGGCGGATCCGCCATGGCGGTCACGATGAGGAGCGCATCGGCGTTCGCCACGACGATCCGCTCGTAGGGGTCGGAGTCATCGGCGGTGCGGCGCAACACCGTTCGACGATCGGCCACCCGGACGATACGCGCCAGCGTGTCGGGCCGGCCGGACAGGTCGCCCACCAGCGACACGTCGTCGCCGACGACGATCGGGGTGCGACCCAGCTCTCGGGCGCGCATCGCGACGACGCGCCGATCCGGGTCGCCGTCGAGCACCACGCCCCAGCGACCGCGATCGACCGAGACCACCATGCCCTGCTCGGCGTCGTCGTGCGACGGTCGCGTCTTGGTGCGCGGTCGGGTGCCCTTCCCGGGACGGACCCGGACGTCGGATTCGTCGTAGCTCGCCGCGCGGCGACTCAACGGCGCGCCCGTCCTCGAGAGCTCATGCGCGCCCCAACATCTGCTGCCACATCCCTGGGAAGTCCGGCAGCGTCTTGCTCGTCGTCTCGATGTCGGCGACCACCACACCGGGTGTCACCAGGCCGACAATGGCTCCGGCGGTGGCCATCCGGTGGTCGGCGTAGGACTCCCAGGTACCCCCGCGTAACGGGGAGCCGGCGGTGCCGGTGATGCGCAGTCCGTCGCCGGTTTCGGCGCATGTCCCACCCAGGCGGGTGATCTCGGTGGTGAGCGCGGCGAGCCGGTCGGTCTCGTGGCCGCGGAGATGGGCGATCCCGGACAGTACCGACTCCCCGTCGGCGAGCGCGCACAGCGCGGCGATGGTGGGGGTGAGCTCGCCGATGTCCCGGAGGTCGAGGTCGACGGCCTTGAGTACCGCGGGTCCGCGAACCGACAGCGTGCCGTCGAGATGCTCGACGGCGCAACCCATCGCGGCGAGGACGTCCGCGATCCGTGCACCGGGCTGGGTGGTCACGGCGGGCCAGTACGGCACCCGCACGGTACCGCCGGTGACGGCGGCCGCGGCGAGGAACGCGGCGGCGTTCGACAGGTCGGGCTCGACCGTCCAGTCGACGGCCGCGATCGGTCCGGGTGCAACGCGCCAGACATTCGGTTCGGAGGTGTCGACGACGACGCCGGCCGTCGCCAGCATCTCCACGGTCATGTCGATGTGCGGGGTCGACGGGACGGCCGCGCCGACATGCCGGACCACGACGCCGGCGTCGAAACGCGCCGCCGAGAGCAGGAGCCCCGACACGAACTGCGATGACCCGGATGCGTCGATGGTGACCTCGCCGCCGGGCACGGTGCCGGTGGCGTCGATGGTGAACGGCAATCGATCGCCGTCGACGGCGACACCCAGCCCGCGCAACGCGTCGAGGATGGTGGTCTGCGGCCGTTCGCGCGCGTGGGGATCGCCGTCGAAGACCACGCGCCCGGTGGCCAGGGCCGCGGCCGGCGGCAGGAACCGCATCACGGTCCCGGCGAGGCCGCAGTCGATCGCGGCACCCCGCAGGGGTCCGGGCACGATCGAGACCGTGGTCTCGCTCGCGGGGTCGATGCGGATCTCGGCGCCCAGGGCCTCGAGCGCGGCGAGCATCAGGTTCGTGTCGCGGCTCCGGAGGGTTCCACGGACGGTCGACGGCCCCTCGGCGAGGGCGGCGAGGACGAGAGCGCGGTTGGTGATCGACTTGGAACCCGGCAACTCCACGGTTGCATCCAGGCCGCCTCCGGCGGTTGCATCCAAGCCGCCCTTGGTGATCGTCGGCGCGTTCCAGGAACTCATGGCGTCCAGTCTGTCATGGGGTGCCCACGTTCCCCGGCGCCGATGGGCCGTCCACGGCGATGGGATCCCGATCTATCGCGTGTCCTTGCGCAGCGGGTGATCGGCGGGGATCTGGACGACGATCAGGGTCCGGCCGTCGGGATCGGTCGCGTGCATCTCGATGAGACCCCACGGCTCGGTGCGCGGCTCGCGGGTCACGGGAACGCCGCGGTCGCGGAACTCGTCGGCGACGGCCTCGGCATCCCGGACCTGAAGCCAGAGAACCGAATCGCTGGACGGGGCCGGCTCGTCGGTCTTCATGTGCGACGAGATCTCGATGAGCCCGTTGCCGGCGAAGAACACGACACCACCCGGATACTCGCGGTGGACCGGCAGACCGAGCCGCTCGCGGTAGAACGACTGCAGGCGTTCGGGATCGGCCGAGAGCAGGAGCACCCGGCTGGCCAGGACCTCCATCTACTGCCCCTCGGTGGTGCCGGCGGAGCCGCCCAGGGCGTGTCCGCGGTTGAGGTCGCTCCCGTGGCTCGCGGCCTCGTACGCGGCCCGTTCGCGGGCCAGCCGTTCCGTCTCGCCGATGGGCGTCGAATCGCCGAACGCGAACGCGGAGCCGTGCGGCCACTCGTGCGGGAGGTCGGGGTCGACGATGCGCCCGTCGTCGTCGATCGGCTCGGGATCAGAACTGGGGGACATGGGTTCCACGATAGGCCGAACCGGGCGCGGTGCGCGGGATTCGGGAGCGGCCCGACCGTTGCGCGATCGTGCGGTCGTCGCAGTACAAACGCAAGGTCGGCGGCCTACCGTTGTCGTCGGGGTCGGGCGTTTCGTACGCGATCACCGGGAGGGATCATGACCAGCATCGAGCACCGGACCGAGCACCGAGACTTCGCCGAACCCGACGAGGTACGCACCTTCGGGCACGGGCAGGTGGAGCTACTCACCGTTGGGACGTCGGACATCGGCCGGCTGACCCTGGAACCGGGCTGGCGATGGTCGGTCGACGTCAAACCGATCGCCGGTACCGAACTGTGCGAGGCACCGCACTTCCAGTACCACGTGTCCGGGGTCATCCACGTCGTGATGGCCGACGGCACCGAGTTCGACGCTGGGCCGGGATCGATCACGTCCCTGCCCTCCGGGCACGACGCCTGGGTGGTCGGCGACGAACCCGTGGTCCTCGTGGACTTCTACGGCGCCAGCAACTACGCGAAACAGCAGGCCGGATGACGACCGACCACGGTCCGAACCGAGCCCGTCACGAACCGCGCCGCGAGAACCCGCCCGAGGTGTAGCCGTCCCAGGTGTCGAAGAGCCGCAACACCTTCGGGTCGCCGAGGCTCTTGATGTGATCGGCCAGGTCCTTGGGCGTGGCCGGATTGGTGACGATGAACGGGTGCAGCGACGCGTCGTGGTCGGCCAGATAGCGGAGCGTGTCGGCCGGGGTGTCGGGGTCGGCGGCCGCCAACGCGTCACGCGGGTCGAAGGCGGCGGCGCGGACGCCGTCGGCGCCGGAGAGGTCGGTTGAACCGTCGGGTGCACCGACCACCGCGATGTCGCCGGTGTTGTGGTAGTCGACCGGATCGGCGGAGACGCTGCGCGTGTTCAGCAGGAGGTTCAACACGATCGCGGTGAGCGCACCCGCGGAGATCCCCGAATGGAAGATGGTCTGGAACCAGTCGGGGAACTGGGCGTAGAGATCCAGGACCACGTTGACCGGCGCCTCGCCGAGATCGCGGTCGGTGTAGTAGATCTTGGCCTCGGTCAGCATGGCGACACCGACCGAGATCGCGACGACCAGGATGTTGGTGTTGTTCAGCTTCGCCTTCGCGAGCGTCCGGATGCCGCTGGCCGCGACCATGCCGAACAGGGCGACGCCGGCGCCGCCGAGTACCGGCAGCGGTATGCCCTCGACGACGGCAGCCATCTTGGGCAGCAGGCCGAGAACGACCAGGATCACGCCGGCGCAGGTCGCGACGTGTCGCGTCTTGACCCCGGTGATCGCGACGAGGCCGACGTTCTGCGCGAAGGCCGTGTAGGGGAACGTGTTGAACACGCCGCCGAGTGCGGTGCCCAGGCCGTCGGCGCGCATTCCGTCGGCCAGCTTGCGCGGGGTGATCTTCTTGTCGACGATCTCGCCGACGGCGACGATGTCGCCGGTGGTCTCGGTCATGATCACGACGCCGACGATGATCATCGAGATGATGGCGCTGACCTCGAAGGTGGGTGCGCCGAACTGGAACGGCTGCGGGATGCCGACCCACGGGTACTCGCCGACCTGATCCCAGTGCGTCATGCCGAACGGGATCGCGATCAGGGTGCCGACCGCCAGGCCGAGCAGGATCGACACCCGGCGGATCGCCGCGGGGGCGAATCGTTCGATGCCGATGATGACGGCCAGGGTGAGGAATCCGAAGGCGATGTTCTTCGGGTCGCCGAAGTCGGGGCCCGCGGCGGTGCCGCCGCCGAACCAGCCGGCCGCCACCCGCATCAGGGACACCCCGATGATGAGGATGATCGTCCCGGTGACCAGCGGCGGGAAGAAGCGGATCAGTCTCCCGACGATCGGTGCGACGGCGATCATGAACAACCCGCACGCGATGACCGACCCGTAGATGGTGGTGATGCCGTACGAGGTCCCGATGGTGATCATCGGGCCGACCGCGGCGAAGGTGACGCCCTGCATCAGCGGGAGTCGGACCCCGAACCGCCAGAACCCCACGGCCTGCAAGATCGTCGCGATGCCCGCCACGAACAGGTCCGCCATGATCAGGTGGACGATGTCACCCTGCTCGAGTTGGCCGGCGCCGACCATCGCGCCGCCGACGATGAGGGGTACCGCGACGGCCCCGGCGTACATGGCCAGGACGTGCTGGAGGCCGAGCGGGAACAGCTTGATGAACGGCGGGATCTCGTCCACCGGATGTGCGGCGGACCTTCCGTTCTTGACGACATCGAGAACCGACATGGTCTTCAGTTCTACGGTTCGCACGTTTCCGTGAAGGCGCGAGCGTGTATCCGCGACGTTTCCGCCAAGATATATCCGTGATGGCCACCGCCTCCCGCCGCAGCGCGGGAATCCTGCTCTATCGCCGGACGACGTCGGCCGACGGTGCCGCTGCCGTCGAAGTTCTCCTCGTGTTCCCCGGGGGTCCGATCTGGGCGCGTAAACCGGACGCGGGGTCGTGGTCGGTGCCCAAGGGGCTCGTCGAACCGGGCGAGGACGAGTGGGCCGCCGCGCGACGTGAGTACGCCGAGGAGATCGGGAGCCCGGTGCCCGACGCCCCGCCGATCGAACTCGGCGAGGTCAGGTTGAAGAGCGGCAAGAGGGTGATCGGATTCGCCGTGGAAGGCGACCTCGACGTCGTGTCGGTCGTCAGCAACACGTTCGAGCTGATGTGGCCACCGCGGTCGGGACGGATGCAGGCGTTCCCCGAGATCGACCGCGCCGAATGGTGTTCCGTCGATCTCGCGCGGACCCGGCTCAACCCCGCTCAGGTTCCGTTCGTCGACCGTCTGCTCGAGGCGCTGGGGTCCGCGGACCCGGCGTCACCGAGGAGGTAGGTGCGCGTCAGGTCTCGCCACAGCGGGAGATGCGGGTCGGTCAGCGGGTCGCGCCGGTCGATGAGGTAGGTGGTCGCCGCGCCGCGCATGCTCGTCAGGAGCAGCGGGTAGAGGGCGGCGTAGCGCGGCGACGCGGTCAACTCGGGACCGAGGAACCCGGCGACCGCGCGCCGGACGGTCTGGCCGATCTCGCGTTCGGTGGGGAGCAATGCCGTCCGCAGATTGGCATTCGTCCGCGCCGCGACCCACAACTCCATCGACGCGACGAAGTACGGCTGGTGGAACGTCGACCACCCGACGTCGGTGGCCAGCGCGATGCGCTGGACCGGATCGGCCGGCCATTCGACGTGGCTGGGCAGTTCGGCGATGCGGGTGCGGGCGAGGTGTCCGACGGCCGCCATCAGCAGGACGTCCCGCGACGGGTAGTGGTGCAACAACCGGCCCCGGCTCACGCCCGCCTCGTTCTGGATGGCGACCGTGCTCGCGGCGGCGTATCCGCGATCGACGAGGACTCGGATCGCGGCATCGAGGATGCGGGTCTGCGTGACCCCGCTGCGTTGCTGCCGCGCGCGCGGGGCGCCGGGAGAGGTGGTCACACGAGGATCGTAGTTCGGCACGGCGCGGATGACCCGCGGCCTCACACGTCGAGGATGTGCGGGAGGCCCGCGCGGTAACGATCGCGGTCGATCTGTTTCAGCGGCTCGAGCATCGGCAGTTCCCAGAGCGGGAAGACGGTCGCCGCGCGGGCGGGGCTGTCGGCCGCGGCGATGATCGCGTTGGTCACCCGGCGGCCGGATTCGTTGGCGCCCTCCATCGTCGCGAGATCGATGTTGCTCCGGACGTGGTCGCCGCCGATGAACAGATTCGGAATCGACGTGTAGGCGTTCGGCCGGTTCTTGTACGAGCCGGCGGTGTTGACCATGAGCGGTGTGGCGTTGGCGATGGACGGCGACCAGGTGATCCCGGGGTCGAGGGACCAGGTGACGATCTCCTCCGAACGCAGGAGCTTCCGGGCCCCCGAGTTCATCGCTCGGCTCATCTGGGCCCACACTTCCCGCGCGATCTCTTGCCGGGTGCACTGTTTGGCGGGTTTGCCGTAGAGGATGCCTGGCTTCTCCCACTCCGAGATGTCAATGGACAGACAATCTTTCACTCGCCCGTCACCGTAGGTGCGCGCGAAGTCGACGTTCCAGGGGCGGGCCTGGAACAGGCCGGTCAGAGCCCAGGGGGTACCCAGCGCGGCGATGTGGCTCGGCGGCATGTCGGCGCGCCGGGACAGGAAGTACTGGATGCCGACCATCCAGTCGTCCTTGAGAGCGTGGATACCGGCCAGCGACGGGTCGGCCGTGACCAACTCGGGCGACAACAACGGACGGAGGCGATCGATGGGCATCGCGGCGACATACCAATCGGCATCGACCGGGGCGCCGGAGGTGAGTTGCGCTCCACTGATCCGGCCGCGCGTCAGATTCAGTCGCGCCAGGCCGGTCCCCATCTCGAAGCGGACGCCGCGACCGCGGAGGTGGGCCACCCACGGGTCGATCCACGCATGATTGGTGGGGCGGTTGAGGATCCGGTCGACGCCGCCGTGTACGAGCCCGGCGTCATATCCGCTGATCAATCCGGTCGCCGAGGTGGCCAGTGCCAGTCCGATCTGGCCGATCGTCCGTGCCGAGGCGGTGTCGGGTTTCGCGGCGACAAGCGCTCGCGTGAGGGCGCCCACGAGATATCGCTGATACGCCCGTGACTTGCCCTTGGACTTCACGAACTGCATCCAGGACTGGTTCTCCCACTGGCCGATTCGACGTTCGGTGCAACTGGTCGCGATGATCAGCTCGCGGGTGACGAAGAACGCGAGTTCGGGAGGCGGCACATCGACGACGAACTTGAGTCCGGTCATGAACGCGTTGCGCAGGTTGTCCAGCGTCACGATCTCGTTCGCGTGTTGGACGAAACCCATGATCGATGCCGGGGCGGTGGTCGGGGCATACCCGGCGTCGTCGAAGGCGACGACCGCCGACTCGACGTCGATGAGGTGACGGTCACGAACGTTGCTGTTGCCGACGGGGATTCGCTCCATGGTGTCCGGCACGTGCTGGTAGCAACCCGGGAAGAACCGGAAACCGTGCTCGCCGGGGAGAGCGAGGCGACCACCCCGTGCGGTGCCGGGGACATCGTGGCTGTAGGCCTTGCCGCCGAGGCGCGACGGCTCGTAGACCGTGACCCCGAAGCCGCGCTCGACGAGTTCATGCGCCGCGGACAAGCCGGCCATCCCGCCGCCGAAGATCGCGACGTCGCGGCCGCGACCGGCACCGGAGCGGGGCACCGCCCGCGCCGAGGGGACCGTGACGCCCGGTAGGGCCACTGCGGTACCCGCCAGGACTGCGGCGGCAGCCGATCCGCGCAGCATGGACCGACGCGGAAAGCTGTTCGGCGAGTTGCTTTTCGAAGTGAAAGTGGCGTCCGACATCCCCATGACCCCTTTGTCGACGACTGTCCGAGACGGTGGAGAACAGTCAGCGTTGACTTATCTGCTGTGATGTCTACCACAGCGTCGAAGTGGGTCGGACGGTTTTGGCGAATCGTCTCACGAGGTGCTCTGACGCTCCCCGCGGCTGACTACGACGGTTCGCGGCCGGTGAGGGTGCGTTGGCGAAAGTACTCGTGCAAACCGTCGAAAACGCATCCGAGACCGACAGCGTGTGTTCGTCGTCGCCGATGAGGGAGAGGCCGCGCAACACGACATCGAGGCCCGGCGCTTCCGGAGCGTCGTAGCGGTCGTCTTCGATGTCGCCTTCGTGGATGATCTCTGCGATCGCCCACAGGACCGGGTCGGTGAGTTCGTACCGTTTCAGGATCGTCTCGAACGTGCAGTCGCCGTCATGATGGCCCAGTTCGACCCCGCGCATGTCGAACGGCGTTGCGTCCGAGGGGATTTCGTCTGCGCTGGTGACGAAGACGAACTCGGCGGCGGGATCGACGTACCGGCGGATCAGCCACGCGCACGCCGCCCGGTCGATGTGCACGCCGGCCCGGGTCGCCCACCTCACGACGGCCTCGCCGGTTCGGTCTCGAGGAGTCGGTCGGCCAGTGTGCGAAGTGCTTGTCGGGCGGTCTCGCGCGACTCGGTCGGAAAATGATCCCGTCGGGTGACCTCACGGAACCTGCGACGCAGGACGCCGAGCTGTTTCGCGGGGTCGGCATGGTCTTCCGCCTGCTGCGCCTCGACGACTATCTCCGCATACTCGGCTCCGCGGGCCAGCTGGAGTTCGGCGCGGATGCGTTCGAATTCGGCCGGGTTGGTGGGCGCGGCCGACCAGACCTCGCCGGATCCGCCTGCGCTGACCGCATCCTCGGCCACCCACTCGAGCTGTTCGCGGGTGCGGGCGCTCGCGGGAAGCAGTACCACCCCATCGGTCAACTGATAGGCGCCGTACTTCCGGAGTTTGCGCCAGATCGCGATCCGCGGCGTCGACGGCTCTCGGGGAACCCGATACACGAGCATCACCCAGTCTTCGGACACTCCAGCACCTCCTCGGCATGCCATCCGATCATGCACCAGCGGTCGATGTCGTGGCCCGCCGCTCACTGCGCGTTCAACTCTGGACAATCTGATTGTAACCGTGGTTGCATCTGCTGGGAGCCGCACGATCGCGGCGTCGTGGGCACGTTGGTGCGTGGTGGAAGGGGTGCGAGTGGCGATGTCGGAGAGATCCGGTCGACCCGGGAGTTCGGATGCGTCGAGACGTGCGGACGGTCCGCCGGAGGCCGAAGGGTCGGCGGCCGTCGAGTCGGGTGACCACGTCGACCCGACCGCGGGGGTCTCGCTGCGGACCGCGACCCGCGCGTGGTTCCTGATCTCGCTGCAGACCTTCGGGGGTCCCGCGGGTCAGATAGCGGTGATGCAGCGAGCACTGGTCGACGACCGGCGCTGGATCGGCCAGCGCCGGTTTCTCCACGCCCTCAACTACTGCATGCTGCTGCCCGGGCCCGAAGCCCAGCAATTGGCCATCTACGTGGGTTGGCTGCTCAACGGAACCGCCGGTGGGCTGATCGCGGGCATCCTGTTCGTCCTGCCCGGGGTGATCGCGATACTCGGGCTGTCGGCGATCTACGTCGCCTTCGGCGCGACGACCATCGTGGCGGCCCTGTTCGCCGGCATCGGCCCCGCGGTGCTCGCCATCGTCGCCCAGGCGGTCACGCGGGTGAGCAAACGGGCGCTCACCGGGCCGGTGCAGATCGCGATCGCGGTCGCTGCGTTCATCGCCCTGGCGGTCTTCGCTGTCCCATTCCCGATAGTCATCGCTGTGGCCGGCGTCCTGGGCTGGCTGACCGGCCGCCGTGTCGTCGCTGCCCAGAAGGAGGTCGCCGACGACGGGCCCGCGCCGATCATCGCCGACGACGCGATCCACACGGCATCCCCGAGCTGGCGTCGCGCCGGGTTGGTGCTCGGTGTCGGTGCGCTGGCCTGGATCATCCCGATGGGCATCGTCGTGGCGACCACGGGGACGGGCAGTGTGTTCACCCAGCAGGGCACGTTCTTCACGTGGACCGCCCTCATCACCTTCGGCGGCGCCTACGCCGTCCTGGCCTACATCGCCCAGCAGGCGGTCGAGGTCTACGGCTGGGTCACGCCGGGTGAGATGGTGCGCGGACTCGGACTCGCCGAGACGACCCCCGGCCCTCTCATCATGGTCGTCCAGTTCGTCGCGTTCCTCGGCGCCTATCGCGATCCGGGCGGTCTCGACCCCTGGGTCGCGGCGACCATCGGCGCACTCCTGACCACCTGGGTCACGTTCGTGCCGAGTTTCGTGTTCATCTTCCTCGGCGCGCCGTTCATCGAGAAGCTCCGCAACAACCGGCATCTGACGTCCGCGCTGAACGGCGTCACCGCCGCGGTGGTCGGCGTGATCGCCAATCTCGCACTGTATTTCGCACTGCACACGCTGTTCCGGGACACCACGGTCGTCACCGCCGGGCCGTTGCACCTCGCGGTCCCGCATCTCGACACCCTGCGTCCGTTGGCCGTGGTGATCACCGTGATCGCCTTCGTCCTGATCTATCCGCTCAAGCAGTCGGTGCTCCGGACCCTCGGCATCTGCGCGGTGCTCGGCCTGCTCGCCGCCGCCGTCGGCCTGCCCCTGACCTGAACGACCCTGACCTGAACGACCCTGACCTGAACGGGTGTCGTCAGGGCACGAGGAACGGGCGGATCCAGTCGGGCGAGACATCACGGGCGACGCCGGCCGCGGTCTCCTCGTCGACGTCGACGAGAGGGTAGTGCTCGGCGCCCGCCGCGGTGGCGAGAATGAGTGTGGTGACGCCCGCCCGGCGCTGGAAGAGCGACGTACGGCTGGCCCAGCCGATCACACCGTCCCGGTCGACGACGATGCGTTGCCGCGCGACGCTCGGCGGTGCGATGACCACCGAACGAGAGGTCAACCGATGCCCGAGGTGCCGGGCGCGGACGACACCGAGCGCCGTCGAGCCGAGAACGGCGACGACCCCCACCGCCAGCCATGGCGCCGGCAGGGCGCGCGTGAGTACCGCGACGCCGATGACGATGAACACCACTGCGCCGGAGGAGAATCCGCGGTTGATCCGACGCCGCCCGGCGGTGACGCCGTGTCCGACGAGCGGCGTGGTGAGCTCGGTGCGTTCGTCGGTGACCAGACCGGCGACGCGCATCGCCTCGTCGATCGGTGCCGGTGGGAGCAGTAGCGGGTGCTTGGTGCTGCCGGTGGCGATCGCCTGCAGGCGAGCGCCTTTGAGTGGGCGCATGAGGACCGGCTCGGTGAGGTGACTGCCGCGGATGCGCCGTTCGTCGAAGCTGATCGCGTTGGTGGTCAGCAGTCCGCGTTCGGTGCGCAGGGTCCCGTCGGGGGAGCGGAGGAGCCGGAAGTTCCAGTAGTTCAGGACGTACCCCAGGACGGACAGGATTCCGCCGACGACGATCACGAGCAGACAGGCACCCAGCACGACGAGTCCGATCGCGGTCTCGCGGATGGAGTCGACGGCGTCGCGCGCGAATCCGATCCCCTCCGTGAAAACCCCGGCGTCGTTGGCGATCTGCGCGGCGAGGCCGGCGGCGCCCGCGGCCAGTGCGAGCCCGGCGACGGAGAAGGGGGAGTAGCGCAGCCACGCGGTCTGGAACCGTGCCAGGACCGTGGGGTCCTCGGCCGCCACCGGGGCGGTCGGGTCGTCGGGGTCGGTGCCGGCGGGCGCCGACGGTCCCCGCAGGGTGCGCGTGGCCATCAGATTGTCGTGCAGCGCCCGCGCCTCGTCGACGGTGAGTGCGGTGAGGACGACCGCCGACGACTCGTCGTCCCCTCCGGTGCCGATCTTGACCTTCTGCAGTTTCAGCACGCGGTGGACCGGGGACGCGGTGAGGTCGACGCTGCGGATGCGGTCCCGGCGCGCGGTCGCGACCTTGCGTGTGACGAGCCCGCTGCGCACCCGGACGTGCTCATCGGTGACCTGGTAGCGCGTGGTCAGCCAGGGCACCACCGTCACGAACGGCACGATGACCGCGGTGGCGATCAGGGTGAACAGCGGCGCGCCCGAGCCGGCGAAGACCAGCGCGATCACGACCGGGATCAGTGAGGGCAGGAGCTCGACGGGTTTGACGGCCATCATCCACGGCGACAACCGGTGCCAGTCCTCCGGCCCGTCGACGGCGAACGGCTCAGGTCGCGTCATCGGTGAAAGCCTGTGTGCGAATGGTCAGATCGGCGGCGGTAGTCCGTGCGACCTCCGCGTCGAGACCGGCGATGTGGATCGTCCCGGCCGACGACGCCGTGGTCACGGTGAGGGTCGCCAGCCCGAGGAACTGTTCGATCGGCCCGGCCTCGGTGTCGACCACCTGGATCCGGGCGATCGGGATGATCACGCGGTGCCGGACGAACCAGCCCGATTGCGAGTACACCGCGTCGTCGCTGACCTCCCAGCGGTGAAAGCGGTAGCGCCACTGCGGGACAATCGCGACCCAGGCGACGGTCACGACGACCACCGCGACGGCGGCGAGCACCGCGATCCATCGCGCCTGGTCGACGACGACGGCCACCACGACGGCGGCGACCACGCCCAGGACCCCGAGAACGAGCGGGCCGATGCGCCACAGGGTCTTGGCGCGTGGATCGACACTGTTGACCGGGTCACGCAGGGTCGGGTGCACCGGCACGGTCGGATCAGATGAGGGGTCCATTGCCGCCAGTCTAGGGGTGGGTTCCCCGCCCTAGGTGACGGTGATGCCGCCGTCGACGGGCAGCGTCTGGCCGGTGACGTATCCGGCTGCGGCCGAGGACAACCAGATCGCGGTGGCGGCGAGTTCTTCGCCGTGTCCGGTCCGGCCGAGGAGTACCCGGGGCATCTGGGAGTCGAGATATCCCGGTTGGTAGGTGTCGGTCATCTCGCTCTCGAAGAACCCAGGGGCGATGGCGTTGACGCGAATGCCCTTGCGCGCGCCCCATTGCTGGGCCAGGTCGCGAGTGAGGCCGATGACGCCGGCCTTGCTCGCGGCGTACGCCGCCTGCGGCAGCCCGGCGGTGGTGATGCCGAGGATCGACGAGATGTTGATGATCGAGCTACCCGGTTGCATCACCCGCCCGCAGGCCTGGGCCATCCAGTAGGAGCCGTTCAGGTTGACGTCGATGACGCCGCGGAACTGCTCGGGGGTCTCGCGGGTCGCCGGGTACGCGGTCCCGACGCCGGCGTTGTTGATGAGCACGTCGACCTTGCCGAAGGTCTCCATCGCGGCGTCGACGACCCGTTGACACTGCTCGGGGTCGGCGACATCGGCGGGGACCACCAGCGCCTTGCGGCCCAGTTCCTCGACGGCGGCAGCGGTGTCGGCGAGCTTCTCCGCCCGTCGCGCGGCGAGTACGACATCCGCGCCGGCTTCGGCGAAACCGCGGGCGAACGAGACCCCCAGCCCGGACGAGGCGCCGGTCACGATGACCACCTTGCCGGTGGTGTCGAACAGATCCATCACGGACATCGTTGTCTCCCTTGAGTACTCAGCACGGTGACCGACGCGGGGCGCCGGTCGAGTCGGAATCGGCGTCAGAACCAGGACGGTTCGACGTCGAGGGTGGTGCGGTCGAGTGCGGTCAGCAGATCGAGCTGTGGGCCGGTCTTGGGTAGTTCATACCGGAAGAAATACTGTGCCGCAGCGCGTTTGCCGTCGTAGAAGTCACCGGTCCGGCCGTCGGCGGCGAGGAGTTGTTCGAGCCAGATCCAGGCGATCACGATGTGGCCGGCCGTCTCCAGGTAGATCGTGGCGTTGGCCAGCGACAGCTTCGGGTCGCCCGCCGACCAGATGTGCGCGGTCACCTTCACCAGCCGGTCCACCACCGCGTGCAGCGTGTCGGCAAGGGTGTCGAGTCCGTCGACAGTCCGTGCGCGGGCGACGGTGGCCTCGATCGTCTCGGCCAGCGCGGCGAGACCGGCCCCGCCCTGCATGATCACCTTGCGCCCGAGCAGGTCCAGGCCGTGGATGCCGTGGGCGCCTTCGTGGATCGGGTTGAGCCGGTTGTCCCGGTAGTACTGCTCGACGTCGAATTCGCGGGTGTAACCGTATCCGCCGTGGACCTGGATCGCGAGGCTGTTCGCCTCGAGACACCACTGGGAGGGCCAGCTCTTCGCGATCGGGGTGAGTACCTCGAGCAACAGGTTCAGCCGGTCGCGTTCGGCGGGGTCGGTCGTGGTGGCCGCCTCGTCGACGAGGGTGCTGCAATACAACCCGAACGCGAGAGCGCCTTCGACGTAGGACTTCTGGGCGAGCAGCATGCGACGCACGTCGGCGTGTTCGATGATCGGGACCGGTTTGGTCGACGGGTCCTTGTGGTCGACGGGTCGGCCCTGCGTGCGCACCTTCGCGTAGTCGAGCGAGGCCCGGTACCCGGCGTAACCCAGTGCGGTGGCGAGGAATCCGACGCCGATGCGCGCCTCGTTCATCATGTGGAACATGTAGGACAGGCCGCGGTGTTCGTCGCCGACGAGGTAGCCGACAGCGCCGGGAGCGGAGCGAGCGGGCTGATCTTGTGCAGCACCGGGCGTCGAGTCGGCGCCGAAGGTGCCGTCGCCGAAGTTGAGCAGGGTGTTGGTGGTGGCGCGGTTGCCCATCTTGTGGTTGAGGCCGACGAGCGCGACGTCGTTGCGTGTTCCGTCGGCGAGGTATTTGGGCACGATGAACAGCGAGATGCCCTTGACGCCGGGGCCGCCGCCGGGGATCTTCGCCAGGACGAGATGGACGATGTTCTCGGTGAGTTCGTGGTCTCCGCCCGAGATCCACATCTTGGTGCCGGTGATGCGGTAGGTGCCGTCGCCGGCGGGTTCGGCCTTGGTGGTGATGTCGGCCAGCGACGAGCCGGCCTGTGGCTCGGACAGGCACATCGTGCCGGAGAAGCGGCCTTCGACGAGGGGACGGACCCAGGTGTCGCGCTGCTCGGGGGTGGCGTACTCGGCCAGCAGGTTCGCGTTGCCGACGGTGAGGAAGTTGTACGACGACATCGCGGCGTTGGCGGCCTGGAACCACACGGCGGAGGCCTGGCGGATGACGGTGGGCAGTTGCATGCCGCCGAGTTCGTCGTCGAAGGAGGCCGAGATGAGACCGGCCTTGCGGTACTCGGTGAGGCCGGCGACGATCTCGTCGGGCAGGACGACCTTGCCGTCGTCGCCGATGTAGGGCTCGTTGGCGTCGCCGATCTTGTTGGCGGGTGCGAAGCACTTCATCGCGATGTCGGCGCTGAGTTCGAGCACGGCGTCGAAGGTCTCCCGCGAGTGTGCCGAGAAGCGCTCCCGCGAGGTCAGCGACTCGACATCGAGCCATTCGTAGAGCAGGAACTCGAGGTCCCGCCGGGACATGGGTGTGGTCATCGCACTTCCTCGTCGGTCAGGTGGGCGGACGCTGGTACGCGGATGTCCGTCGCCCGTCCATCATGCCCCGGCACGCCGCGGCCGCGTGCGAGACCCCGGCCCGTTCGTCACACGGTGTGGCAGGGCGTACGTCTCACAGTGAGACGACGACGAACCCGCCCGGTGCGATACGCGCACTGGGCGGGTACGGGGGAGGGGCTGCTAGAGCTCGCTGTCGGCGGCGGCGAACGATCCGGACGGCAGCAGCGGATCGTTGAGGCGCTGGGCGTACTGGTCGAAGTAGATCCGCGCGATCAGCTCGCGCCGGCTGCGGACGCCGGCCTTGTCGAAGATGGATTTCAAGTGGTCCTGCACGGTGTAGGCGGAAACGTGCAGGGCGGTGGCGATGTCCTTGGTGGCCACACTCTGCAGCACCATCTGGGTGACGTCGCGTTCACGGGCGGTGAGCCCGAAAGCCTCGACGACCAGCGGGATGATCTCGGGCGGGCGGGCCTCCTCGATGGTCACCACGACCTCGCCGACCCGGCCGTCGGCCGACGACAGCGGCGACGCGTGGATGACGAGCCACATGCCCGACGCCCCGCGCACCCGGAGGCGCGGCGGGACGGAGGACTCACCCGAGCCGTAACGGCGTGCGGCTCCGATCAGGCCGTAGATCGGGTTCATCACCGCCGCGCCGTTCGGACCGGACGCGAGGTCGGCGATGCGCTCCTGGCTGCCTGCGCTCATCTGCACGATCTCGTTGCTGCGGTCGATGATCAGCACCGCCGGGCCGTGGCCGGTCGGCGGTGGCGGACTCGGCGCGTCGACGGTGGCAGGGGCGGCGGCACTCGCCCCGCCGGCGACCACACTGCTCAGCAACCCCACGCGCACGCCGTAGGCGAGAGTGCGCGACAGCGAACCCAGGAAGTCGATCTCGTCGGCGTCGAAGGGCCGGCATCCGGCCCCGCTGCGGAACATCGCGATCCCGGCCCACGCCCGGTCCCCGTCACGCAGCACCAAGCGGGCCTCGTCGTGGAAGCAGTATTCGGGAATCATCAACTGCGACATCCGATTAGACCGTTCGGTGGCGCCCCGGTTGAGGAGGTTGAGTCCGACCGCGTCGCGTTTGGCGGCCACCATCTCGCGGTACGCCGTCGGCTCGACCTGCCCGTATTCGAGGAGACCCCAGTCCGGGTCCCGGTGATCCTCGCCGAGTAGTGACCCGTACTTGCGGGCGCTGGTCAGCAGGACGGTGTTGGGATCGAAGGTGCCGATGCACACCGCGTCCACCGGTATCGCGCGACCCAGCGAGGCAACGGTCTCGGCGAAGAAATCGTCGAGACCGAGGCCGGCGTGGGCCACGACCTCGATGTCGCGGCGCACACGCTCGGCGGTCAGACTCGATGTCATTCGACAATTGTGGGCGTGAGCTGCGCGGATGTCTATCCCACAATAGTGGGGTCCCCCGGACGGAGGACACCGGCCGGATCGTGGCGTCGTCGGATGGTCTCCAGGCGTGTCCGCTGGTCGGTCGACCACAGCGCGTCGCGTTGGGTTGCCGTCCGCCCGGAGAAGTTGAGCAGCGCTCCACAGGAGTGGGCGGCCACCGCGTCGGTGACGGCCGCGAGATGCTCACCGACCTGTTCGCCCAGCGGGCCGGCGGGTACGCCGATGGCGAGGACGGAGAACGCGCCATCGCGTCCCACGACGGCGTTGGGTACGCGCTGCGGCGACCGCAACCGGCCACCCAGGAGACGGACCTCGACGATGGCCAGCGGGCTCGCGACCTGCGGCCCGGCTACCGCGAGCAGCGCGTCCACAGCAGACGCCGGGAAGTCGGCGAGTACGCAGCCGCGTTCGGCACTCGGCATCGGCCCGGGCGGGTCCATGTGTACCGCGTCGAGCGCAGCGGTCGGGAGGACGTCGATGTTCTCCAGGAGGATCGGACCCGCCGACCGCATCGGTGCGAGCAACGCGGCGGCGGTGGCCGGGTCTCCGGTGTGGGTGTAGCGGACGTGCACGGCGAGCTGACCCTGCAGGGGCGGGGGCAGGTTGGGGTCCGGCGGGAGGCGGAGGATCGCCACCGAGGTCCCGGCCTCCTCGGGCAGGGAGGGCGCCCATTCGCGCCAGGCGTGCAGGACGTCGGCGGCCGCCGAGCCGGCGAAGAAGATCCCGCCGCCGTAGACCGTGGGCAGATCGAAGAGCTCGAACTCGAGTGCGGTGACGATGCCGAAGCCGTCCCGTCCGCCGAGCAGTGCCCAGAACAGGTCCGAACCCGCGGATGCGTCGACCGTGCGGACGAAACCGTCGGCGGTGACGAGCTCGATCGACCGGACATGATCGGCGGCATAACCGAACTGACGACCCAACGGACTCAGTCCGCCGCCGAGTGTGTACCCGACGACACCCACCGACGACGACGAGCCGACGAGCCCGGTGAGGCCGTGCGGAGCGGTCGCGGCGACCACATCGCGCCACCGCGCACCGGCTTCGACGCGCGCGGTCCTGGTCACCGGATCGACACTCACCCCCGCCATCCGAGACGTGGTGACGACGACCGTGCCGCGCCCCTCGATCGGCGATCCGTGCCCGGTCGCCCGCGCACCGACCCGCATCCCGTTCGAGCGCGCATATCGCACGGCGGCGGCGACGTCGGCGGCGTTCGTCGCCCCGACGACCACGTCAGCGGCGGGTATCGCCGCGAGGTTGAAGCCGGTCAGTTCGGCGGTGTAGCCCTCGTCGGCCGGGGTCAGAACGGGACCGCTGACCGCGGAGAGCAGGGCGTCGAAGTCGGTGAAGTCGATGGGTTCAGAGGTGATGGACACGGTGTCTCCTTCGAGTCGGGGGTGCGCCGGGGCCGGCTGTTCTATGCGACTCAGAGTGGCTGAGGCCCTTTTGTTCCCGCCATCCCTCGAACGCGGGAAATGCTCGCGCCAGAGTTCTGGGTGGCGAGCGTCCCAGAAGTCTGGGGGGCGGTCAGTCGCCCGACCCTCGCTCGCTGGTTGAGCCGGCACCGAGCGGAGCCGCCGGGCCGAGCAAGCGACGAAGGAG
>ERZ501064.153-NODE-153-length-19184-cov-9.097182_pt1 | contig 19184 bp, 18 predicted proteins | sample MGYA00510851_ERZ501064 | MGnify/ENA primary metagenome ERZ501064 (study PRJEB25958, sample SAMN03398529) | human skin metagenome | study: EMG produced TPA metagenomics assembly of the Human Skin Microbiome Metagenome (human skin metagenome) data set. | reverse complement strand
GTGCACGACACTCGACGTCCTCCCCCCGTTTGCCGGTGGCTGACGCCACACCCGGCTTGTGACCTTAGTCACATCACGGCGCGGTAACAGGATGGGCACGGGACGGCCACTAACCCGTTGAACTGGGATGACGGCCGAAGTGGGTCGGAAGACCCGGATCCGGGCCGAAAATCGCTTGCGTCCAAGCAGGTGATTCAGTCCAACGAACGACGTACTGTTCGAAGCGTCCTCCTCGGAGGTCACGACACAGCAACCAAGACATAACGTCCCACCGGCCGCGCCGAGCCTCGTTCCGCCGGTGGGAACGACAAGCAATCTAGGAACGAGGACGGGGGACCCAACCTCATCCCCTGAGACCGGGCACCACACCAGGTGTCCTCGGGGTTAAGTCCCGGAAGTCGCGGCGACCACCACGACGACCCGAGACCGAGCACCTCTCGCTCGAACCCGACAGCTGACTTCGTAGGCGCGTGGAGAGAGGAAACACAGACATGTCCGGACGTCATCGCAAGCAGACGACCAGCACGGCCGCCAAGACCATCACCAAGGTCGCCCTCACCGGCGCGGTCCTCGGCGGCGGAGCAGCCCTCCTGGGCACCGGTACCGCCAATGCGGCCACCGACGCCGAGTGGAACCAGGTCGCGCAGTGCGAATCCGGTGGCAACTGGGCCATCGCGACCGGCAACGGCTACCACGGCGGCCTGCAGTTCTCCCCGAGCACCTGGACCGGCCACGGCGGCGGCGAGTTCGCCCCGACCGCCGATCAGGCCTCGCGCGAGGAGCAGATCGTCGTCGCCGAGCGTGTGCTCGGTTCGCAGGGCAAGGGCGCCTGGCCCACCTGTGGCACCGGCCTGTCGGGCTCGACCCCGCGCAGCGCGCCGACCGACACCCCGCGTGAGATCGCCCCGGTGCTCCCCGGCGGCAACGGCAGCGTCGACCTGGCGAAGACCACCGAGGACGTCGCCAACCAGGTCACCGACGCCCTCACCGAGGCCGGCGTCAGCCCCGAGATCAAGAACCTCTGGCAGGCGGCCAAGGACAGCGGCGTCACGCTGAACCAGGACCAGATCAAGCTGTTCAACGACAACAAGCACCTGCTGCCCAACCCCTGATCGCCGCTCGACGCCTGATCTGGGACCCAGACGAAGGGCCCCGCACGATGAACCATCCGTGCGGGGCCCTTTTCCATTGGTTTCGACAAGCTCAACCAGCGGGGGGTCAGCTCAACCAGCGGGGGTCAGCTCAACCAGCGGGGGGCGGGGTCAGGCCGAGTTGACCCACTCGTCGGTGCCGTCGTCGAAGAACTGGTGTTTCCAGACCGGTAGCCGGGCCTTGACCTCGTCGACGAGGCGCGAGCAGGTCTCGAACGCCGCTCGACGATGGTCGGCCGCCACCGCGACCACGAACGCGATGTCGCCGATCACGAGGTCGCCGACCCGGTGGGACACCGCGACCGCGCGCACCCCGTCGACCGCGGAGGCCTCCGCGACGACCTCGGCCAGGACCTTCGTCGCCGTGGGATGCCCCGAGTAATGCAGCGCGGTCACGGTGCGGCCGCCGTCGTGGTCGCGGACCGCGCCCACGAACCCGACCACCGCACCGGCTTTGCCGTCGGCGGCGTCGATGACCATCGCCTCGTGGTCGGCCAGCGTGATCGGCTCGTCGACGACCGCGGTGTGCACCACGTGCGAGCCGGCCTCTCGGGTCATCGGTGGTCGCCTCCGCGGATCTGATCGAGCGCGTGGTGGACGACCCCGGCGAGGACGCCGAGCCCGTCGCGGACCCCGCCGGTCGAACCGGGCAGGTTCACGACGAGGGTCGTCCCGGCGATTCCGGCGAGTCCGCGTGAGAGGACCGCGGTGGGCACCGTCGGCAGCCCGGCCCAGCGGATGGCGTCGGCCAGACCCGGGATCTCGACGTCGAGGAGCGGGCGGGTCTGTTCCGGAGTCCGGTCCGTGGGCGTCAAACCCGTTCCGCCCGTGGTGATGACGAGGTCGACCTCGGCGTAGATCGCGGCGCGGAGGGCCTCGCCGACCGGCGGGCCGTCGGCCACGACGTCGCACTCGTCGACGGTGAAGCCCTGCTCGACCAGCCAGGCCTCGATGATCGGTCCGGACCGGTCTTCGTAGACACCGCTGCTGGCGCGGTTCGACGCGACGACGACGCGCGCCACGCGGGAAGGATTCCGGTCAGTCATGAGCCGGGTCAGACGGTTCGCGGTACCAGTCGCCGGATTTGCCGCCGGTCTTGGCGAGGAGGCGGATGCCGTCCATCTGCGCCCGTCGGTCGACGGCCTTGACCATGTCGTGAAGCGTCAGCCCGGCGACTGCGACCGCGGTCAACGCCTCCATCTCCACACCCGTCTGGCCGGAGGTGGCCACGGTCGCGGTGACCTCGATGGTGTCGGCGCCGATCGCGAAGTCGACCTCCACCGACGACAACGCCAGCTGATGGCACAGCGGGATCAACTCGTCGGTGCGTTTGGCCGCCATGATCCCGGCGATGCGCGCCGTGGCCAGCACATCTCCTTTGGGCAGCCGCGACTCGCTCAGGAGACCGATCACCTCGGCGGTGGTGTGGAACGTGCCGGCGGCGACGGCGCGACGCTTCGTCGTCGGCTTGGCGCCGACGTCGACCATGCGGGCCGTTCCGGACTCGTCCAGATGACTCAGCCGAGAGCCGCCGGCCGGCCCGGTGTCCCGGGCGTCCGACCCACCTTCGTCAGTCCCGGTGGGCGGCATCGACGTCAGCGGTTGACGATGGTCTTCGACTGCACGAACGGCAGGTCGTCGACCGGAAGCGGGAATTCGGTGTCGCCGAACGGCGACAGCGCACCCGAGATGTGGGTCGCGAGTTCGGAGACCGCGTGCTCGGCGGCATCGCCGTTCTCGTCCTGCGGCCAGCCGTTGTCGACGTAGTGCTTCTTGCCCTTGGCAGATTCGACGACCTTGCCGGTGCCGGCCCCCGCTTCGCCGGAGGAGGGTGTTTCAGCGCCAGATTTGTTTGCCACGTCGTGCATTGTGCCATGCCGTTCGAATGAACAAGACCCGTGTCCGGGGCGGAAGTCCCGTGCCGGGGCTAAGGTCGTCGCAACACAGGTCACGCCCCAGGAGGCGCCCATGGTCGCCCAACCGGTCCAGGTCGCCGGCTACCGGGTGATCACGCGGCTGGGGAGCGGCGGAATGGGCACCGTCTACCTGGTCGAGAATCCGCAGCTTCGTCGGCGCGAGGCCCTCAAGGTGATCTCGATCGCCGAGACCGTCGACGAGGAGTTCGCCCGCCGGTTCAGTCGCGAGGCACAGACCGCGGCGGCCCTCGACCATCCGTCGATCGTCACGATCTACCACTACGGCGTCGCCGACGGCGACCCCTGGTTCACGATGGCCTACCTCGACGGCCGTGACCTCCGACGCGCCTCGCTCCGCCCGGACGAGGTGGCGGCCGTCGTCTCCCGGGTCGCCGACGCCCTCGACTACGCACACGAGCACGGCGTGATCCACCGCGACATCAAACCGGGCAACATCATGGTCACGCGCCGCGCGATGGACGACGCCCTCGACCGCGTCGTCGTGCTCGACTTCGGGATCGCGAAGCTCACCACCGCGACCACCCTGACGGCGCCGTCGTCGTTCGTGGGCACCCTCGTCTACGCCGCGCCGGAGATCCTCGACGGCAAACCCGCGGGCCCCGCATCGGATCAGTACGCGCTGGCCTGTACCGCCTACGAATTGCTCTCCGGCGCAACCCCGTTCGACGCCGACACGCAGACCCGTCACATCGTCGCCAAGCTCACGACACGCCCGGCGCCGATCAGCACCCACCGCCCCGAGCTCGCCGCCCTCGATCCCGTCTTCGACCGTGCGCTCGCGCGCGGCCCCCTCGACCGCTACCCCACCTGCGGTGCGTTCGCCGCGGATCTGCGCGCCGCGCTGGGGCGAACCCACTCCGACAACCGGCCACCCGCGCCCGTGGCTGCGACCCAGGTCATCACCCCGCCGCCGCCGGCCAAACCGACCCCACCGTGGGTCTCCCCATCCCCCGCGCCCCCGACGCCCTCCCACCGGCGACGGTGGCCGCTCGCCCTCGCCGCGGTCGCCGTGGTCGCGGTGCTGGCCGTCGTCGTCGCGATCGGGGTCCTCACCCTCGGCGGCGGCGATGGCGGGGACGCGTCCGACGCCCCGTCGTCGCCGATCGCGGCGGCCGATGCCGGCGCCCAGCTCAGCGCCGGACTCGGGGCCACGTGTTCGATCCGGGACGGAACCGCCTATTGCTGGGGCGACAACGCGGCCGGCCAACTCGGCGACGGCACGACCGACACCCGCCAGACGCCCACGCCGGTCGCCGATCTCAGCGGCGTCACCGCGATCAGCACCGGCGGACCCAACAGCTGTGCGATCGCCGAGGGACTCGCGTACTGCTGGGGGAACAACGACTACGGGCAGATCGGCGACGGCACGACCGACGCGCGGCTGACGCCGACCCGGGTCGCCGGTCTCGCCGATGTCACCGCCATCTCGACCGCCAACTGGGCCACGTGCGCGATCTCGGCGGGCTCGGCGTACTGCTGGGGCACCAACGACTTCGACCAGCTCGGCGACGGTTCGACCGCGAATCAGTACCGGCCGGTCCGGGTCGCCGGGCTCGACGACGTGACCGCCATCAGCGTCGGTGTGAACTTCACGTGTGCCGTCGCAGCCGGCGACGCCTACTGCTGGGGGCTCAACGACAACGGGCAGGTCGGCGACGGCACGACCACCAACCGGGCCCGCCCGACCCGGGTCGCCGACCTGGACGGCGCGACGTCGGTCTCCGCGGGCGCCGCGACCGCCTGCGCGATCGCCGGGGCGAGTGCATATTGCTGGGGCGACAACGCGTTCGGCCAACTCGGCGACGGCACCACCTACGGCCGACGCACGGCGACGCCGGTGTCCGGCCTGGACGGAGTCGAGGCCATCAGCACCGGCACGTCGAACACCACCTGCGCACTCGCGGCCGGGGTCGCGTACTGCTGGGGCGCCAATGCCTGGGGCTCGGTCGGCGACGGCACCCTGACCGACCGGCCGGCGCCCACCCGGGTGAACGGATTGTCCGATGTCGGTGCGGTGTCCACCGGCGAACGGACCACGTGCGCGCTCGCGTCGTCATACCTGTGGTGCTGGGGTTTCAACGCCACCGGACAGCTCGGCGTCGGGGGCACCGACGACCGTCTGACCCCCACTCAGGTCACGTTCTAGCGTCGGCTCCGTCATCCGGTTGAAGGGTGCCCCGGACCTTTCCCGGTTCGGTATCGTCCCTGCATACGTCTGCGAGAGCAGCCATTTGGCAGCCGCTCTCCCGCCAAGCCAGAAAGAGGTGACGCCGTGCCGTTGAGTCCCGGCACCCACATCGCCGGTTATCGCGTGGTCTCCCAGCTCGGCGCGGGCGGTATGGGCGAGGTGTACCTCGTCGAGAACCTGCAACTCGAGCGGCGGGAGGCCCTGAAGGTCATCTCCACGGCGGTCAGTGCCCAGCCCGGGTTCAACCAGCGCTTCACCAACGAGGCCCGCACCACCGCGAAGCTCGACCATCGCAGCATCATCACCATCCACCAGTACGGCATCGAGGACGGTTCGCCCTGGTTCTCGATGAGTTACGTCGAGGGCAAGGACCTCACCGAGGAACGTCTGACGCCGGCGGAGGTGTCGACGGTCGTCGGACAGGTGGCCGACGCCCTCGACTACGCGCACCGCCACCACGTGGTGCACCGGGACATCAAGCCCGCCAACATCCTCGTCACGCGCGACCCGGCGACGAACGCCGTCGAACGCGCCCTCGTGCTCGACTTCGGCATCGCCAAGCTCGCCGGCTCGGCCAACCTGACCGGCACCCATTCGTTCATCGGGACGGTCGCCTTCTCGGCCCCGGAGACACTCGAGGGCGCCGACGCCACGGCCCGGTCGGACCAGTACTCGCTGGCCTGCACGGCCTACGCGATGCTCGCGGGGCAGCCGCCCTTCGTCGGACAGTCCGAACCGTCGGTGATGCTGGGCCACATCCAGCGCCCGGTCCCCCACATCGGCCAGCTGCGCGGCGACCTCGCGCACCTCGACCCGGTGTTCCAGCGCGCCCTGTCGAAGAATCCCGCATCCCGCTATCCCGACTGCCGCAGTTTCGCGGCCGCCTTGAAGTCGGCGCTCGAATCCCCTGCCGCGCAGGGCGACACGATGATCGCGGGTTCGGTTCCGCCGCCCACCCTCGTCGGCGGTGGCACCGGCGGCCCGTCCACGGGTCACCCCTCGGGACCCCAGCAGCAGTTCGGCCCACCCCATGGCCAGTACACCCCGCCGCAGCAGCCGACCATGACCGGGCCGTCGGGCCCGCAGCCGCTGATGAACAAGCCGTCGGGTCCCCAGCCGATGTACTCCTCGGCCCCTCACCTCTCGGGCCCGCACGCGCAGCCCGGGCATCCCCAGGTCGGCTACCCGGGTATGCCGCCGGTCCCGCCGAAAAAGAAGAAGCGGACCGGCCTCATCGTCGCCGGCGTCCTCGGCGCCGTGTTGCTGCTGGTGGTCGCCGCCGTCGTGGGACTCGCCGTCCTGGGCAGCACCGTCGCCGACCCGGAGAAGGCGACCGTCGCGCAGCCGGTGGTGAGCACGAACTTCGGCAGCAGCTGCGCCGTGGTCAACGGCAGCGTGCACTGCTGGGGCGACAACGACTCCGGTCAGCTCGGCGACGGTTCCACGACGCCGCACACCCGACCGGTGGCGGTGACCGGGGTCGCCAACGCGACCGCGGTCACCACCGGCGGCTACCTCACCGGCGAGAACGCCTACGTCTCGACGGCCTGCGCCATCGCCGCCGGCGACGCATTCTGTTGGGGCAACAACCATTACGGCGAAGTCGGCAACGGTTCCAGCGGTTCGACGGTGGACTCCGCGACCAAGGTCGGCGCCATCTCCGACGTCAAGGCGATCTCCACCGGCTGGGGCACCACCTGCGCGGTCGCCGGCACCGACGCCTACTGCTGGGGCAACAACGAATACGGCCAGCTCGGCACCGGCGGCGGCACCGACCCGGTCTCGGCACCGACGAAGGTCCCCGGGCTCGGCGTCGTCACCGACATCACCACCGCCTACGGCACCACCTGCGCGGTGTCGGACGGCTCGGCGTTCTGCTGGGGCGCCAACGACAACGGGCAGATCGGTGACGGCAGCACGACGGCGCGCTCGGCGCCGGTGAAGGTCGGCGCGCTGACCGACGTCACCGACATCACCGTCGGCGGCTACCACGAGGCATCCGACGACGACGATCCGAACACCAACACCAGCACGTACTTCCAGACGACCTGTGCGGTCGCCGGTGGCGACGCGTGGTGCTGGGGTTCCAACGCCTACGGCCAGATCGGCGACGGCACCACCGAGACCCGCCAGGCCCCCGTTCAGGTCGGCAATCTGAGCGGCGTCTCGGCCATCTCCACCGACTGGGGCACCACCTGCGCGGTCTCCGACAACCGGGCCTTCTGCTGGGGAGACGACGACCGCAGCCAGCTCGGCTCGTCCGGCGGGTCGGTGAAGATCCCCCGCGAGGTCTCGACGCTGACCGACGTCACCTCGATCTCGACCGGCAACGGGACGTCGTGCGCGATGGCGGCCGCGTCGGTGTACTGCTGGGGATTCAACAACGACGGTCAGGTCGGCGATGGTTCCAGCGGCGACGGCGCCAACCGCACGACGCCCACGAAACTGACCATCTAGCTCTTTTGCCGCCGCCTGAGCCGCACCCCTGCCGCCTGAGCTTGTCGAAGGCCTACTCGCGCGACCCGATCAGCGCCTCGGACACGGTCTCCGCGGCCGTGCGGAGCGCCCCGACCGCGCGGGCCCGGAGCCCGTCGTCGAACCGGGCGACCGGCCCGGAGATCCCGACCGCCATGGGCGTGGGCGCACCGGGGACGGCGACCGCCATCCCGCAGACGCCGACCTCGTGTTCCTGTTCGTCGGTGGCGACCCCGCTCGCCCGTACCTGCTCGACGGCCGCGAACACACCCGACAGCGACGTGACGCTCCACTGGGTGGCGGGGGTGAGCCCCGCCTGCGTGACGTGTTTGAGGATGCGCGCATCGTCGAGTTCGGCGAGCACGGCCTTGCCGACCGCGGTGTTGTGCATCGTGACCCGACGGCCGACCTCGTTGTTGGTGCGCATGCTGTGCGGGGACGGAACCTGCGCCACGTAGATGACCATGTCGCCGTCGAGGACGGCGAGACTGGCGGTCTCGCTGAGTTCGCCGACCAGGGAGGCGAGGACGGGTGCGGCGACCGCGCCGAGCTGCCGGTTGGCCACCTCGCCGAGTCGGATGAGCCGGGGGCCCAGGGCGTACGACCGGTTCGGGAGCTGCCGGACATACCCGATTCCCACGAGTGTTCGCAGCAGCCGGTGGATGGTCGGGGGCGGAAGCGGGGATTCCGCCGACAGATGGCTCAGTGAGCACTCGCCGCCGGCGCGCCCGATGAGCTCGAGCAGTTCGAATGCGCGCTCGACGGATTGCACACCGCCGGAGTTCCCCGCCATCGCCACCTCCACAGTCCGGCATCACGCTACGTTCCATGATGTGAAACCACAATCAGGGTCCGTCTGCGCACACGGGTGGTCGCATCCGACAGGTCTGGAGTAAACTCCGCTCTGCGGAATTTGATTTCCATTGATCCGACACGAAGGGGCGCCATGAGCGTGCAACCCGGTCGCCTCGGCGCGACCTTCCTCGCCGAGATCGAGGCCGCCCTCGCACCGTCGGACGCGGTGCTATCCGATCGGTATCCGGGCGACGACGGGAGCCGGCAGCCGGTCCACACGGTCTACGTTCCCGCCGACCGGTACACCGCCGAGCTCGCCCGGGAGTGGGGCCATTCCGCCCTGGAGGCAGCCGCCGACCACGGCGGCCTCGCCGCGATCGCCCGCTCGACCGTCGCCCGGACCGACTCGGCGGCCACCGCGCTCGCGGATCTCGTCGAGAACAAGCTGCGCACCGAGCCCATCGAGGATCTGCGCATCGACTTCGAGGACGGCTATGGTGTCCGCGCCGATGACGAGGAGGACGCGCACGTCAGCGCCGCCGTCGCCGCGATCCGGGCGGCCGGCGACGCCTCACCGCCGTTCCTCGGCATCCGCTTCAAGTGTTTCGAGGCCGACGTCCGCGCCCGCGGCCTGCGCACCCTCGATCTGTTCGTCGCCGGCCTCGCGGACACCGGGGACCTCCCGGCGGGTTTGACGCTCACGCTGCCCAAGGTCACCTCGACCGATCAGGTCGTCGCGATGGTCGCCGTCGCCCGCGAACTCGAGCGAGTCCATGGACTCTCCGACGGCCGCATCGGTTTCGAGATCCAGGTGGAGACCCCGCAGTCGGTGATGAGCGCCGACGGCACCGCGGCCGTGGCGGCGATGATCCAGGCCGGCGAGGGCCGGGTGACCGCACTGCACTACGGAACCTACGACTATTCGGCGTCCCTCGGCATCGCCGCGGCGTATCAGTCGATGGAACATCCCGTCGCCGACCACGCGAAGGCCGTGATGCAACTCGCCGCGGCCGGCACCGGTGTGCGGTTGTCGGACGGATCGACGAACATCCTCCCCGTCGGAGACGCCGAGGCCGTCGAAGCCGGCTGGGCGTTGCACGCGCGACTGGTCCGGCGCCACCTCGAGCGCGGCTTCTATCAGGGGTGGGACCTCCACCCCGCGCAGCTCGTCACCCGCTTCCTGGCCACATACGCCTTCTATCGCGACGGATTCGATTCCGCCGCAGTGCGTCTGCGCAACTACGCGCACAAGCTCGAGTCGTCGGTGCTCGACGAACCGGCGACGGCCCGCGCACTCGCCGGCTTCATCCGACGCGGCGAGGTGTGCGGCGCGCTGACCGTCGACGAGGTCGAGACCGCGACCGATCTGCCCATCGAGAAGGTGCGCGACTTCGCACTCCCCCACTCACAGAGGACAACCCGATGAACGCGACGCCGTACTACACCCCCGCCGGTGGACTCCCGCCGCAGACCGACCTGCTGAGCGACCGCGCGGTCGTCACCGAGGCGTACACGGTGATCCCGCGCGGCGTGCTCCGCGACATCGTCACCTCGGTCTTCCCGGAGTGGACCGACACCCGCGCCTGGGTGCTCAACCGCCCGGTACCCGGTGGCGCGCAGACCTTCGCCCAGACCATCGTCGAGGTCGCCCCGGGCGGCGGATCGGCTGCGCCCGAACCGCAGTCGGAGGTCGAGGGTTTCGTCTTCGTCACCGCCGGATCGCTGACTGTGAGCATCGCGGGCGAGGAACACGTCCTGACCGACGGCGGCTTCGGCTACCTGCCCGCGGGCACACCGTGGTCGGCACACAACCGCGGCGACGTCCCCGTCTCCTTCCACTGGATTCGTAAGCGTTACGAGCCCATCGCGGGTCACGAGCCGGCCCCGAAGTTCGGCAACGAGCGCGACATCGAGCCCTCCCCGATGCCCGACACCGACGGCGCCTGGCGCACAACACGAATGCTCGATCCGCTGGATCTCGCCTACGACATGCACGTCAACATCGTGACCTTCGAGCCCGGCGCGTCGATCCCCTTCGCCGAGACCCACGTGATGGAACACGGCCTCTACGTCCTGGAGGGCAAAGCCGTCTACCGGCTCAACGAGGACTGGGTGGAGGTCCAGGAGGGCGACTACATGTCCCTGCGCGCCTTCTGCCCGCAGGCCTGCTACGCCGGCGGGCCGTCGAACTTCCGGTACCTCCTGTACAAGGACGTGAATCGGCAGATCGTGCTCTGAGTGGTCGCCTCCGGTTCCTGTCGTACCGTGAGAGACGATGCGTATCGCGGTGGTGGAAGACGACGACGGGGTCGGTGACGCACTCGTCGACGCCCTGAACGAGGTCGGGCACGAGCCCCGTCGCATGCGTCGCGGCGCCGATCTCCTCCTCGGTCACCGGGAATTCGACCTCGCGCTTCTCGACCTGGGGCTGCCCGACGAGGACGGGCTGACCGTGCTGCGCAGGCTGCGGGCGGTGAGTGAGATGCCGGTCGTGGTGCTCACCGCGCGGCAGGACGAGCGGTCGGTGGTGCGGGCGCTCCGCGGGGGCGCCGACGACTATGTGGTGAAACCGGCGCGCCTCGGCGAGCTGATGGCCCGCCTGGAGGTGGCCGCCCGTCGGCGCACCGCCGACGCACCGGCACCCGCGGCGCGACAGATCGCCACCGGCGACATCGTCGTCGATCTCGACGCGCGACTGGTGACCGTGGCCGGCACCGACGTCGCCCTCACCCCCAAGGAGTTCGAACTCCTCGCGCACCTCGTCACCCGCCGGGGTGAGGCCGTGAGCCGCGAACAGTTGATGGATGCGATCTGGGGCGACGCCTACGTCGCCATCTCGCGCAGCCTCGACGTCCACATGACCGCGCTCCGGGCGAAGCTCGGCAGGCCCGGCGTGATCGAGACGATCCGCGGGTACGGCTACCGCTGGGGTTCCTGAACGATGTGGCGCCGCGTACTGCTCGTGCTCGTCGTCTATTCGGCGATCGTGGTCCTGGGCCTGGCGGTACCTCTCGCGACGACGGCGAGTCGTGAACGGCTGCAACGGTTCACCGAGAGCCGGACCGCGTCCGCGGTCTACTTCGCCGACCTCGCCGATCGGGACCCGGAGATGCGGGGTACGGAACTCCAGCGGGCCGCCGAGCGCTACCGCGACCTCTACGACGAAGGTGTCGTGGTGGTCGATCGAGCCGGCACGACGCGCGCCTCGGCCGGCCTCGCAGCCCGGTCACCCGCGGTCGCCGAGGCCGTCTCCGAGGCATTGCGCAATCAACGCACGCGGATCGCGTCGGGGCTGACGCCCTGGTCGCCCGACTCGGTACTCGTGGCCATGCCGATCGGCACGGGCACCCAGGTCGACGGCGCGGTCGTCATCGAGGCGTCGACGACGGCGGCGAAACGCGATGTCGTCAGAACGTGGGCCGTGATCGCCGCCGGGGCCCTCGCGATGCTCGTGATCGGGTCGATGATCGCGGTTGCGTTGTCGCGGTGGACGGTTCGCCCACTCACGGCGTTGTCGGCACGGGTGCGCTCGCTGCGCGCCTCGATCATCGACAGCGGCCCGTCAGCGCACGACACGCCCCCGGGTGGGCCGCCCGGTCAACGGCACACCGGCCCACCGGAGGTCCGCGAGCTGGCCCGGATCTTCGACGCGATGGCGGACGACGTCGAGAACGCCACCGCCGCCCAGCGCCGCCTGGTCGCCGACACCGCGCACGCACTTCGTAATCCGTTGGCGGCGGTCCGCTTTCGCCTCGACACCCTCGGCCTCGGATTGACCGGCCGCTCGCTGGAATCGCATCGGAAGACCGTCGTGGAGATCGACCGGCTCGACCGCATCGTCGACGACCTACTCGTCCTCGCCACCGCCGAGTCGCGGCCCGCCGGTTCCACCACGGGGGTATGCGACGTCGCCGCCGTGCTGGTCGAGCGCCACGATTTCTGGGCGGACGCGCTCGCCGACGCGGGGATGTCGGCGTCGATCGCTTCGCCTCCCCGGCCCGGGTCGGTGATCGCCGCGCTCGACGAGGACGACCTCATCCGGGCGATGGACGTCCTGATGAGCAACGCGGTCAACCACGCCGGGGAAGGTGCCCACGTAGAGCTGGGCTGTCGATCCGAGGGAGCGCGTATCCGGGTCTGGGTCGCCGACACCGGACAGGGCGTGACGGCCGACGACTTGCCACACATCACGGAGCGGTTCTTCCGCGCGTCGTCCGGCAGCGGGCCGGGCTCCGGACTCGGATTGGCCATCGCCGCGGCCCTTGTCGAAGGAGCCGGCGGCGAACTGGAGGTGACCGCCGGACGCCCCGCGGGACTGCGGGTGGACCTCTGGATCCCGGCGGCCGACGTCCCGTTCCACGAGGCCGTGGACGACCTGTCCTAAGGGAGTGTTAGGAAACGGCGATCGGCTTCCGTTCCGCCTGTGACTGCGTTCACAGTGTTAGGGGCACCGACGCCGGACCGGGTCGGGTGCACGTTCGACGACCTGGAGGACCCTGATGACCGACTCGCCCACCCGGCAGCCCGCGAACGCCCGGAGCGCACCGCCGACGTCGTCGGCCGCGGCGACGCGTCGTGCCGTGCTCAACACCCTGCGCGGGTCCTCCGGCAACCTCGTCGAGTGGTACGACGTCTACGTCTACACCGTCTTCGCGACGTACTTCGAGAGCCAGTTCTTCGACTCGGCCGACAAGAACTCGACCGTCTACGTGTATGCCATCTTCGCCGTCACCTTCCTGATGCGGCCGGTCGGCTCCTGGTTCTTCGGTCGGTACGCGGACCGTCGGGGCCGCCGGGCCGCGTTGACCTTCAGCGTGTCGCTGATGGCGGCGTGCTCATTGGTCATCGCGTTGACACCGGGTCGCGAGTCGATCGGCGTATGGGCGGCGGTCGTCCTGGTGCTCTGTCGACTGGTACAGGGATTCGCGACCGGTGGCGAGTACGGCGCGTCGGCCACCTACATGTCCGAGGCGGCCACCCGGGAGCGTCGCGGCTTCTTCTCGTCGTTCCAGTACGTCACGCTCATCGGCGGACACGTACTGGCGCAGCTCACCCTGCTGGTGATGCAGGGCTTCCTCGACAAGGACCAGATCTCCGACTTCGGTTGGCGTATCGCGTTTCTCATCGGCGGTGTGGCCGCGGTGGTCGTCTTCTGGCTGCGCCGCAGCATGGACGAGTCGCTCACCCCGGAGCAGTTGGAGGCCGTCCGCAGCGGGGCCGACTCCGAGTCCGGCTCGATTCGCGAACTCGTCCTGAACTACTGGCGCCCTCTGCTGGTCTGCTTCCTGGTCACCATCGGCGGCACCATCGCCTTCTACACCTACAGCGTCAACGCACCGGCCATCGTCAAGACCGCCTACGAGGACCACGGTCGCACCGGGACCTGGATCAACCTCATCGGTTTGATCTTCCTGATGGTGTTGCAGCCGATCGGCGGGATGATCAGCGACAAGGTCGGACGCAAACCCGTCCTCATCTTCTTCGGCGTCGGCGGTGTCCTGTACACCTACGTCCTGATCACCTACCTGCCCCAAACAACCTCGGTGGCAACGTCGTTGACCCTGCTCGCCATCGGCTACATCATCCTCACCGGCTACACCTCCATCAACGCGATCGTGAAGGCGGAGCTCTTCCCCTCTCACGTCCGCGCGTTGGGAGTGGGTCTGGGCTACGCGCTCGCGAACTCGGCATTCGGCGGCACCGCGCCACTGATCTACCAGGCGGCCAAGAACGGCGGTCATGTCCCATGGTTCATCGCCTACGTCACCGTCGTGATCGCGGTGTCGTTGATGGTCTACATCTTCGTCCTGCGCAACAAGGCGGAGACCCCGCTCGATCGCGAGCAGGGGCGGGCCTTCCTCGACGCAGAGGCCGTTGCCCGGCGGGCCTAAGGTGTCATCATGTCGTTCGCGCGCGGGCCGGTGGACCGGCGGATAATGCTCCGCGGGGCCACCGGCCTGGGCGCGCTGCTTCTCCTGACCGCGTGCGGAACCGAACGCGGCGCACCGGTACGCCTCGCGGCGGGAGAGCCCGGCGGGTTCTTCTGGGAGTTCGCCGGTCTCCTCGCGGCGGCGGCGGTCCGGTCCGGCGCGCCGGAGATCCGCCCGCGGCAATCCGGCGGCTCGGCCGAGAACCTCGACGCCCTGGCGGACGGTTCCGCAGAGCTCGCCATCAGTCTCAGCGACACGGCCATCGAGCGCGCGGGCCCACAGCTGACGGCGCTCGGATGCGTGTACGAGAACTACTTTCAGGTGGCGGTCCGCACCGGGTCCGGGATCGCGACGGTCGCCGACCTGCGCGGGCGGTCGGTGAGTGTCGGAGCACCGGGGTCCGGCGCCGCCGGACTCTCCGAGCGGGTACTCGCCGCGGCCGGCCTCGATGCCGGCCGCGACATCCGGCCGGTCCAGCAGACGATGGCCGACGCCGGCGCCGCCCTTGCCGCGGGAGAGGTCGACGCCGTCATGTGGGCGGGCGGTCTGCCGACCCCGGCGTTCACCGACTTGCGCGTGCCGATCGTCCTGCTCGACCTCGGTGACGTGGTCGCGGGCTTACGACAGCGGTTCGGACCCGCGTACGAGCCCGTACGCATCCCCGCCGACATCTACGGCCGGCACCCGGCGGTCACCACCGTCGGGGTCGCGAATCTCCTGCTCGCCCGTCGGGATGTGTCGGATGCGACCGCCGCGGCCATCGTCGACGTGCTGCTCGACCAGGCTGCTCACCTCGTGCCCGCCCAGGCGATCGGCAGCCAGTTCCTCGACGCGCAGTCGTTGATCCTCACCGGACCCATCCCCCTGCATCCGGGTGCCGCGGGCGAGTACCGCCGTCGGCACGGGTGAATCGCAGCCGCTCGGCGACGGGCCGCGGTCCGTGATACATCTAGGCCGACGAGTCGAGGGTCGAGAGGATCACATGAAACTGGTGGCATCCCGCCGCTCCGAGTTGGTCGCCGGATTGTTCGCGATCACACTGATCGCCGCCGGTTGCGGCACGTCAGACGCCGACGAGTCGCCCTCCGGAGCCTCGACGACCGGGGGTTCGACGACGACCTCAGCGGCCGGCGACACGACGGGCCCCGTTCCTGTCGTGGAGAATGCGAAGCCCACCGAGACCACGGTCATGGGCGAGGACGATGTCGAGGTGACTCTCACCGGCCCGATCGCAACGAAGTACGCGTCGGCGACCGAGGCACAGCGGGCCGCCCTGGGCAAGCCGTTGACCGGGGATCACAACGCGGGGACACGAGAGAGTGGCGTTGTCTACCAACAGTTCCGCGGTGGCGTGATCATCGCCAGGAACAGCGACCCCGCAACGCCTGGGTACATCGTCACCTCCGGCAAGATCCGGGACGCCTGGAACACCGAGCGCGCTCCGGACGGCACCCCGTTGCTCCTCGGCACCAACGGCTCGGCCGGGCCGCTCGGTGTGCCCACGAGCGACGTGACGGTCGACGGTGACCTCGAGGTGGTCACCTTCGAGCACGGCGAGATCTCCGAGAACACCGAGACCGGCGAGGTGACCGTCACGGTCAACGGCAAGATCGTGCCCTCCGGTTTGCGGTGAGGCGATGAGACGTCGGATTGTCGCGGTGGCTGTCAGCGTGATCGCGCTCGTGGCCGGTGGTTGCTCGACTCCGCCGGACCAGCAGTCGTCAACGCCATCACCGTCTTTCGGTACGCCATCGGCTGCGCACGGACCCGCGACGGCTCCCCCGGTCCCCGCGGGGACCGAATCCTTCGACGTCGTCCGCGTCGAGTATCTCGATTCCGACGATGCCGACCCCGCCGAGAACTGGGCCAATCTGTATCTGCCTTCCGGGGTCCGTGGCGACGACTCGCTGCCACTGGTGACGATCATCCACGGTGGCGGGTGGGAAAGCCGAGCGGGCGCAGAGCAATTCGACGAGATGGCCCGGGACCTCGCCGATCGCGGACTGGCGGTCTACAACGTGGAGTACCGACGTCTGGGCACCGGCGGAGGGTGGCCCACGACCTTCCACGACGTGGCCCGAGCACTCGACCATGTGCCCGCGATGGCCGAGACCTACCCGCAGTTGCGAATCGACGACGAGCTGGTGGTCGGTCACAGCGCCGGTGCGCAATTGGCCGTGTGGGGCGGCACGCGCCATCGCCTCACCGATGACGAAGTGGGTTCGCGTCCGGCCTTCGTTCCATCCCGGGCGGTGTCCATCTCCGGCCCGCTCGACATGCGCTACGCCGTCGGCCACGGCAACAACCGGGTGATCACCCATGTCCTGGGTGGCACACCACGACAGGTCCCCGCGCGCTATGACTCGGTCGACCCCATCCGCAATCTCGATCCGGCGCTACCGGTCACCTTGTTCCACGGACTGGCCGACGACGATGTCGACCCGACCAACTCCCGCCGCTACGCGACCGCCCTTGACGCCGCCGGCGGCTCGGCCGAGCTGCACATGTTCGACGGCGAGACCCACACCTCCCTCGTCCACCGCCAGTCCCCGTCCTACACCCGAATCCTCGACCGGCTCACCGAGATCACGCGGACCGACATCGATGAGCTGCGCGACGAATAGCTACGCCGCCTCTCGGACGACTGGTGCTGAGCGAGTCTCGTTGCGCTGCTTCCATTCCCACACCGCATAGAGCACCTCGGTGGTGTAACCCAAATCCATCCGACCCCCACCGATCGGCACCGTCGCATCTACCCCGATCCGTTGATCGGGTCGCCACCCGCCCGGCCTCGAAGTCGGTGGCGCCACCTCGATCTCAGTGCCGTCCGGGCGATGAAACGTGAACCGCTGCAACCCATGCGCGGTGATCGCAAACTCGCCCCGATGCAACGACCGATGACACGACCCACACAACAAGATCAGATTGTCCGGATCCGTCCGCCCACCCGCCGACCACAACTGCACATGATGGGCATGCAGATGACGCGTCCGACCACACCCCGGCACCTGACAACACCGATCCCGCACGAACAACGCCCGCACCAACGCCTTGTTCGGCGCCCGCTTCCGACGGCCCACCCCCAACAACGCCAGCTTCCCCGGCTGACCGGGAACCCGGCGGCTCACCACCTCCCGAGTCGACGCCCCGCACCGGGCTTCGTCCACCTCGACCTCCGACAATGCCGGACCGTCATCGAGATGAGCATGCTCCACCCCCTCACCGGCATGGATCAGGATCTCCGCACCCGGCGCCAGATCGGGCATCGCGATCCCGTCATGCACCATGTCGGCCATCGCCACCACCGCCGGCGCCACATTCGACGGCACCTGCCGCCACAGATCCCGACGCCGCGACGGAACCACCTCCGAATCCTCTGCTTCTGAAGCGGATTCAGTGTTCCGCGGAACACTCTCCACAGTGGGCAGATCCGGGTCATCGCAGGTCCGGGTGCGTTCATACTCCGCCCGCACCGTCCCAGCGAGGAACCGCGCACCATCCAACGGACTCAACCGCAACGACACCGACAACGACCCGTCATCGTTCCACTTCCACCGGCCCGTCGACTCCACCGGCGGCCGGCTTTCCTCCTCGACGCCACGGTTGCGGTCGATCTGGCCCATCGCCCGTACCGCCCGATCCAACTGACTCGCCGTCGTCGACAACGCCAGATTCACCAACTCCTGCTCACGTTCAGGCGTGGCGACTCGCGTCAACGCGCGGACCTTCGAATACGACAACCGACCTTCGCGAAACGCCGTGCGGATCACCGGCAATTCCCGTATCGCCTTGGCGACCCTCAACTGCTCATGCGCCGTTCGCGGTGCGATGCCCGCCTTCCACGACAACCAGTGCGCCAGCGAATGAATCCCCGGCCCCCGCCACGACTCCCGCCCATCCAGTTCTGCCACCAGTTCAAGGAAGTCAGCTGTCAGCGCCGTGATCTGAGCGGCGTAACCCAGCACCCGACCCTCGAGCACCTCATCAGACATTGACGCCGGATCCGCACCATCGAACATCGACGACACATCCCCACCGCAACGAAAAGCACTGACCCCCACCGCAACCCCCCGAACCGACCGACAGGAACAGAACCAACATATCGGGCGGCACCGACAATTCCCCGACCCTCGACGCTCGGGCCTCAACCCGAGGTCGAGAGTGTTCCGCGGAGCACTCCGGGGTTACTCCATCAACCCCGCCGCGGCTGTCGCACCCCAGCTCCCACCCGGCCCCCGTCTCGGACCACGAATGTCACCGACCGGCGACAAGTCGGACGAGCGGGTACTCACGCGACGACTTCTTTTGATACTTCGCGTATCGCGGCTGCGCCTCGACCACCGTGTTCCACGCGATCTCCCGCTCAGCAGCGTCGAGTACGACCGGCGTCACCGGCACCGGGGCCTCCCCGTGCCGCTCGACCGACACGCCATCGGGATGGGCGGTCAGGTTCGCGAACCAGTCCGGATTCCGCTTGCCGCCGCCCGATGCGACGACCAGCCAGTCGTCGCCGTCGGGGAACCAGCTGAGTGGTGTCTCGCGCACGAGACCTGAGCGTCGACCGGTCGTGCGTAGAATGAGCATCTCCATCCCCCACATCGATCCGGACTTCTTGCGGATGCGGGCGACGGTGCGCTCGTTGGTCTTTCGCTGGTACCAGAGCGACAGGGACCGAAGTGACAGAGACATGTTTTCCTCCGTTGAGATC
>ERZ501064.150-NODE-150-length-19348-cov-7.831908_pt1 | contig 19348 bp, 15 predicted proteins | sample MGYA00510851_ERZ501064 | MGnify/ENA primary metagenome ERZ501064 (study PRJEB25958, sample SAMN03398529) | human skin metagenome | study: EMG produced TPA metagenomics assembly of the Human Skin Microbiome Metagenome (human skin metagenome) data set. | reverse complement strand
GTGCCCAGCGGTCGGGGTCCTCGATCATCAGGTGGCAGTCGAGCGGGAGCGCGCTGTGCTCGGCCAGCGCGGCGACGACCGGGACGGCCGAGGCGAGGAAGCCCGTGGCGGGCGCTGCCACGGCGGCGAGGACGGCGGTCACCCCGGCCAGGACCAGCAGGACGACGGCTCCGATGACGTCGAGTCTGCGTACGACGGACACCGGCGCGTGGTTGCGCTTCTTCCGCGTCGCGAGCGCCCAGGTCGGCGTCGCCAGCGCGGTCAGGAGAAGAAGGGTGATCGCTGCGGTGGTCATGCCGATCCTCCGGACGGGCTGTGTCGGTCGGCCTCGGCGAGCGCGTCGGCGACGAGGCCGAGGGAATCGGATTCCAGATCCCACGCCGCGGTCCGCAGCCGCTGACTCATGGCCTGTGGCGTGATGTCGAGTTCGGCGGCGGCCTCGACCTGGGTGAGGCCGCGGCGCATCAGCTCCACCGCCTCCCGGCCGGCGGCACTGCGCGCGGTGATCACATCGGCGATGAGACGGCCGGCCGTCTGGGCGTGACGGGACCAGCGAGTCTCCGGGCCGCGGACACAGAGGGGGACCCGCTGCCGCTTGGCGGCCTCGACGGCGTCGCGAGCGTGGACGAAGGCAGGCCCGCGCCCGGCCCGGGTGGACGGGGGGAGAGGCTCGTCGACCGGTCCGGCGCCGATGCCGACACTCCAGTGACCCTCGGCGGTGAGTTCGACGGCCAGTCGGGCGGCCGTCACCGGATCGGCGAGGACTCCCTGGATCTCGTCGCCCGCGGTACGTTCGAAGGCCCGTACGGTCTGGACCGTTGCGAGAGCGGTGAGGATGGCGTCCACCCGGTCGATGTCGCGGCGACTTCCGCGTTGGTCGACGGTGAGTACGAACATCACTCAAGGCTATGCACTTGATCGCGGTGAATCAAGTCCCCTGACTGGATGGGATCGCGCTAGGTGACTTGATCCCCGGGGATCAAGTCGCTGCGCTTGTCGCGTTCGACGACGAGACCGGCAGGCGGGAGTCGAGCACCAGACCGGCGATGCCGATCGCGAACAGGCCGCCGGTGACCGCGAGCTGAAGGGGATGCGTGTCACCGGTCAGGGAATCGCCCAGCATGACCACCGCCGCGGTGCCGGGGGCCATGCCGAGGATGCTGGCAATCGCGTACGGCACGAGACGCACCGAGGACAGTGCCGAGCAGTAGTTCGCCACCGAGAACGGGCATGCCGCGATGAACCGCAGCGACCCGACCGCCAACCAGCCACGACGCTCGAGCCGGTACTCGACGGCACGGACCACCGGTGCCTTCAGGTACGGCTGCACGCGGTCGCGTCCGACCCTGCGGACCAGGACGAAGGCTGCCACCGCCGCCACCGACGAGGCGATCATCGCCCCCGCGAAACCGACCAGCGGTCCGAAGAAGATCCCGGACATCACCGTGAACGTCGACCGCGGGATCGGGGCGATGGTGACGACCGCGTAGGCGAGGAAGAACAACCACACGAAGGCCGGTCCCAGATCCGCGCCCCAGTCGCGGACGCTCGAGATCGAGGGCAGCGGGACGAAGTAGGACGCGGCCAGGACGGCGGCGAGGAGCACGGCGGCGACGAGAGCCCGGCGCAGGATCCGTCGATCGGCCCGACGACGGCCCGACGTCGGCGGGTGACCGTCTCCGGCGCTCGCCGCGTCCGCGATCTCCGCGTCGGCCGCGGTCGGGCCGGCGACATCCTCGCTGACAGCGGATCGATCGGGCACCCGGACACTCTACGCTGGGCCCAGCGGTGTACCGGGTCCCCGAGTGCGCCACGTCACGCCGACCTCGACGCCGAGCCGAGCGAGCGATCGGCTAGTGTCGTGTACGCGCTCATCACAGTGCATTCACGGAGGTGTGCTTCCCCACATGCCACAGCAAACTGACCAGCCCAAACCCGAGTCAGAACTCGACGACGCCTACCAGGCGTGGTCGACGGCCGCCGCGGCCGTTCTGGCGAAGTCGCGACGCGTCGACGTCGACGAGCTGCCCGACACACCCGAGGCGCTGCTCTCGACCGACACCGCCGACGGGCTGACCATCCGGCCGCTCTACACACGTCGCGACGAACTCGCCGAGCCCGGTGTCCCCGGTCGCTTCCCGTTCGTCCGCGGCGCCGACCCCGTGCGTGACGTCACCACCGGCTGGCGCGTCACGGAACGGTTCGGCGACGACGCGACGCCGGCGGCGGACCTCAACGAGCTCATCCTGGAGGCGATGGCCAACGGGACGAGCGGTCTCTGGCTCTCGGTGAGCAGGCCCGGTGACGGGCTGGGGGTCGCCGACCTCGCGACGGCGCTGCGCGGCGTCTACCTCGATCTGGTGCCGGTGACCCTCGATGCGGGCACCGAGGGCATCGCGGCGGCTCGCGAACTGCTCGGCCTGAAGGAAAAGGCCCAGGCCGCTCCGGTCGCCGCCGCTCCGACGGCGGCCACCGTCCACTCCTTCGGCCTGTCGCCGCTGACGGCCGCGTTCTCGGGCCGGGCGACCGTCGATCCCGACGAGGCCACGGCGCTCGCCGCATCCGGGCTGCCCGACGGGGTCCGTACCTTCCGGGTGGACGGCAGCGACTTCGCCACCGCCGGTGCCGACAACGGCCTCGAACTCGCACTCACGGTGGCGGCCGCGGTCGCCCACCTCCGTGATCTCACCGCGGCCGGCCTCTCACCCGAGGCCGCGCTGCGTCAGATCACCTTCGGCGTCTCCGCCGACGACGACCAATTCGCCACGATCGCGAAATTCCGTGCGCTGCGCAAGATCTGGGCTCGGGTGGCCGAGGTCGTCGGCGCACCCGAGGTCGGCGGAGCGCTGACCCACGGCGTGACCGATCTGTCGATGTACTCCCAGCGGGACCCGTGGGTCAACATGCTGCGCAGCACCATCGCGGCATTCGGCGCCGGGGTCGGCGGCGCCGACCAGCTGACCGTCCTGGGCTACGACGCGACCATCCCGGCGGACAAGCGCACCTCGAGCGCGTCCTTCTCGCGACGCATCGCCCGTAACACCCAGCTGCTGCTGCTCGAGGAGTCCAACATCGGACGCGTCCTCGATCCGGCCGGCGGCTCGTGGTTCGTCGAGTCCCTGACCGACGATCTCGCCACGAACGCCTGGACGGTGTTCACCGAGGTCGAGGCCGCCGGCGGTTACCGTGTCGCGCTCGACACGGGCTGGATCGCCGAGAAGGTCGACGCCTCCCTCGCTCGCCGCGACACCGAGGTCGCGCATCGCCGCATCTCGGTCACCGGCGTCAACGAGTTCCCCAACATCGACGAGCGCGCACTGTCGGAGACGACGGGGGCCCCGGCTTCCGCGGTCACCGACGTCGTCACCGGTACGCCGCGCCTCGCGCGGATCGGACGCGCCTTCGAGGAACTGCGGGACCGGTCCGACGTCGTGCTCGCCGAGCACGGTGCACGGCCGTCGATCCTGCTCATCCCGCTCGGCAGCGTCGCCGAACACAACGGCCGCACCACGTTCGTCGCGAACTTCCTGGGTGCCGGCGGCATCACCGTCGTCAACCCCGGTCCGCTGACCGCGGACAAGGTCGGCGACGCGGTGGCCGGGGCGAACACCCCGATCGCGGTCCTCTGCGGAACCAAGGCGCGCTATGCCGAAGAGGGGCCCGCCGCACTCGCGGCCGCTCGCGCGGCCGGTCTGTCGACAGTGCTCCTCGCCGGACCGGACAAGGAATGGCCCGAGGGCGACGATCGTCCCGACGGTTCGCTGCGCGTCGGCATCGATGCGGTGAGCACCCTCGGCGACCTTCTCGACCAGCTGGTCTCGACATCCCCGAAGACGGCGGGAGCAACGGCATGACCCAGACCGAACCCGATCTGACACAGACGATCCCGAACTTCGCCGGAATCGGGCTGACATCGGACGACACCGCTGCGACAACCGCTGATGGTGCCGCGGCCGCGGTCACCGAGGAGCTCGCCTCGGCGCACGGCTACTCGGTGGACCAGGTCACCTGGAGCACCCCGGAGCAGATCGACGTCACGCCGGTGTACACGCGCGCCGAGCGCGACGCCGTCCTCGACGATGCCGAACATCCGTACCCGCTCGACTCCGTTCCCGGTGCCGCACCGTTCATCCGGGGCCCGTACCCGACGATGTACGTCAACCAGCCGTGGACCATCCGCCAGTACGCCGGCTTCTCGACCGCGGCCGAATCCAACGCCTTCTACCGCCGCAACCTCGCGGCCGGCCAGAAGGGACTGTCGGTCGCATTCGACCTCGCGACCCACCGCGGCTACGACTCCGACCATCCGCGCGTCGCCGGTGACGTCGGCATGGCCGGTGTGGCGATCGACTCGATCCTCGACATGCGTCAGCTCTTCGACGGGATCGACCTCGGCAGCGTGTCGGTGTCGATGACGATGAACGGCGCGGTGCTGCCGATCCTCGCGCTGTACGTCGTGGCCGCCGAGGAGCAGGGTGTGCCGCCGGAGAAACTGGCCGGGACCATCCAGAACGACATCCTCAAAGAGTTCATGGTCCGCAACACCTACATCTATCCGCCGAAGCCGTCGATGCGGATCATCTCCAACATCTTCGAGTACACCAGCCAGAAGATGCCGAAGTTCAACTCGATCTCGATCTCCGGCTATCACATCCAGGAGGCCGGGGCGACGGCCGATCTGGAGCTGGCCTACACGCTCGCCGACGGCGTCGAGTACATCCGCGCCGGACTCGAGGCCGGCCTGGACATCGACAAGTTCGCCCCGCGACTGTCGTTCTTCTGGGGCATCGGCATGAACTTCTTCATGGAGGTCGCGAAGCTGCGTGCGGCGCGTCTGCTGTGGAGTGAGCTCGTCGCCGAGTTCGATCCGAAGAACGCGAAATCGCTGTCGCTGCGCACACATTCGCAGACCTCGGGCTGGTCGCTGACCGCCCAGGACGTGTTCAACAACGTGGCCCGCACCTGCGTCGAGGCGATGGCCGCCACGCAGGGCCACACCCAGTCGCTGCACACCAACGCCCTCGACGAGGCCATCGCGCTGCCGACCGACTTCTCGGCCCGCATCGCGCGCAACACCCAGCTGCTCCTGCAGCAGGAGTCGGGCACCACCCGTCCGATCGATCCGTGGGCCGGTTCGAACTACGTCGAGTGGCTCACGCATCAGCTGGCGCAGAAGGCGCGCAAGCACATCCGCGAGGTCGAAGAGGCCGGCGGCATGACGCAGGCCATCAACGAGGGCCTGCCGAAGCTGCGCATCGAGGAGGCCGCGGCGCGCACCCAGGCGCGTATCGACTCCGGCCAGCAGCCGTTGGTGGGCGTGAACAAGTACCAGGTCGCCGACGACGAGGAGATCGAGGTCCTCAAGGTCGAGAACTCGAAGGTGCGCGCCGAGCAGCTCGAGAAGCTGGACCGTCTTCGCGGACAACGCGATTCGGCTGCGGTCGAGGCGGCCCTGGCCGACCTCACCCGTGCGGCCGCGTCGTCGGAGGGCGGCCTGGAGAACAACCTGATGGCCCTGGCCATCGAGGCAGCACGGCACCAGGCGACGGTCGGTGAGATCTCCGAGGCACTCGAGAAGGTCTATGGTCGCCATCAGGCGGAGATCAAGACGATCAGCGGGGTGTACCGACATGAGGCGGGCGAGGTGAGCAACATCGACGCGGCCATCGAGGCCGTGCGCCAGTTCGCCGAGGCGGAGGGCCGCCAGCCGCGTGTCCTGGTCGCGAAGATGGGCCAGGACGGTCACGACCGCGGCCAGAAGGTGATCGCGACCGCGTTCGCCGACCTCGGCTTCGACGTCGACGTGGGCCCGCTGTTCGCCACGCCGGAGGAGGTGGCCGCCCAGGCCGCCGACAACGACGTGCACGTGGTGGGTGTGTCGTCGCTGGCCGCCGGGCACCTGACGCTGGTCCCGGCCCTGCGGGAGGCGCTGCGCGAGGTCGGCCGCGAGGACATCATGGTGGTCGTCGGCGGCGTGATCCCGCCCGGCGACTTCGCCGAACTGTACGAGGCCGGCGCCGCCGCGATCTTCCCGCCCGGATCGGTCATCGCCGACTCGGCCGTGGAACTCATCGGCAAGCTCGCCGACACCCTCGGCCTGGAACTGCCCGGGGCGACCGCGAACTGATGGCGGTCCAACCGCGACGTCCCATCGACGTCGACGCGCTGGCCGACGCTGTCCTGGCCGATCGCCGCGCCGATCTGGCGCGTGCGATCACGCTCGTCGAGTCCAAACGCGCCGATCACCGGGTCGCTGCCCAGGAGCTGTTGCTGAAGCTGACGCCGCACGCGGGCAAGTCGTTCCGCGTCGGCATCACCGGCGTCCCCGGGGTGGGCAAGTCGACGACGATCGAGGCGCTCGGCATGCACCTGCTGGAGCTGGGCCACAAGGTGGCGGTGCTCGCCGTCGACCCCAGTTCGACGCGCACGCGGGGCTCGATCCTCGGCGACAAGACCCGAATGGGCCGGCTGTCGACGGCCGAGAACGCCTACATCCGGCCGTCGCCGACGTCGGGCACGCTCGGCGGCGTGGCCAAGGCCACCCGCGAGAGCATCGTGCTCGTCGAGGCGGCCGGCTTCGACGTCGTGCTGGTCGAGACGGTGGGCGTCGGGCAGTCCGAGGTGACGGTCGCGAACATGGTCGACACGTTCACGTTCCTCACCCTGGCCCGCACCGGGGATTCGTTGCAGGGCATCAAGAAGGGTGTCCTCGAACTCGCCGACGTGGTCGTGGTGAACAAGGCCGACGGCAAACACCTCAACGAGGCGAAGAGCGCGGCACGCGAGTTGAAGAACGCGCTGAAGCTGATCTATCCGCACGACGCGCTGTGGATGCCGCCGGTGCTGACCATGAGCGCGATCGAGAACACCGGCGTCGACGAGTTCTGGAAGACCGTGGTACGCCACAACGAGACCCTCACCGCGGCAGGAGAGTTCACCGCCCGCCGCAACCAGCAACAGATCGACTGGACCTGGGCGATGGTCAACGACATCGTGTTGTCCCGGCTCGGTGACTCACCCGCCGTGCGCGGGATCCGCGGCGACGTGGAGCAGCAACTGCGGGACGGGTCGCTGACCCCGGCCCTCGCCGCGCAACGGATCGTGGACGCGTTCGACGAGCGCTGAGTGCACCGATCGAGGTCGCATGCGATCTCGATCCGTCCGTGCGACCTCGATCGAGGTCGCGTCAACGGACTGAGGTCGCATGCGACGTCAATCCCGGCGGCGGCGCGGACATCTGGTGCGGCCCGGCGCCCCCGGGGTTGGAGCATCAGCCGATCAGCGGTGCCAGCGTCTCGCCGAGTAGCGAGACCCGCCCCGGCACATGGCCGTTGGCGGGAGCGTTCACCGTGACACCGTCGACACCGGTCGCGAGCAGCTCGGCGTAGCGGGCGGCCACCTCGTCGGGATCCCCGACGATCGTCGATCCGCGGCGTGACTCGGCCGCCGGTGTGCGCTCCAGGTAGGCCTCCAGCTCCGCGGTCGCCTCGGCGGCGGTCGGCGCCACGCAGGCCGACGTCTGCACGGTCACGGTGATCTCCGAGCGGTCCCGGCCGAGTCGTTCGCAGTGTTCGGCGAGTGCGTCGAGTTTGCGGGCGATGTCGGCGGGTGTGCACAGCAGGTTCGATTCGTCGGCGTACTGCGCGACCATCCGCAACGTCTTGCGCTCGCCGCCGCCGCCGATCATCACCGGGATCTTCGACAGCGGCGCAGGCACATTGAGAGCGTTGGTGACCCGATAGCGGTCACCGTCGAGGCTGGGTGCCTCGCCGGCGAGCATGCCGAGGATGATCTGCAGCGCCTCCTCGAGGCGCTCGAACCGGTCGGTGAACGTCCCGAACTCATACCCGAGCGAATCATGTTCCAGCTCATACCATCCCGCACCGATGCCGAGCTGGGCCCGACCACCCGACACCACGTCGAGGGCCGTGACCGTCTTCGCGAGCAGCGTCGGGTTGCGGTAGGTGTTGCCGGTGACGAGCGACGACAGACGGACCTTCGAGGTGTGCTGGGCGAGTGCCGCGAGCAGGGTGTAGCACTCGATCATCGGATCGTCGGGCTCACCGAGCATCGGCAACTGATAGAAGTGGTCCATCACGAAGACGGTGTCGAAACCGGAGTTCTCGGCCTCTTGCGCCTGCGCGACCACGGTGGGGAACAACTGGTCTGCGGCGACGCCGGGGTAGGTGAAGTTCGGGATCTGGTAACCGAGTCGAGTCACCCGTTCAGAGTAGTCCGGTGGACTCCTCCGGCGCGGTGCCGACGATTTCGGGTGCGCGACTGCGTGCGAACGCGCCGATCGTCTCGATCAATTCGTCGAACACGGCGTCGACGTCGGTGGAGGTCGCGATGCGGGCGTTGGGTCCGGGCGCGGTCATCGCGCGTTCGTCGGCCACGGTCATGCCCCGCGTCAGCGTCCCGGCGAGTTCGACGTCGACGCGCGCCGGGCGGGTCTCGACCGTGTCGGGGGCCAGCGCGACCAGTGCGGCGAACGGGTCGTGCAGGTGGGCGATGTAACCCTCGTCGTGATCGTCGTGGAACTCGAAATAGAACCGCAGGGCGTCGACGAGATGCCGGATGATCTCGTTGTCGGCGACCGAACGGAGTCCGCGTTCGTCGGTCGGGTCCGGGCACTCGACGGGTGTGCTGCCGGCCGCGGCGGCGAGCCGGACCACGTGGTCGGGTGTCAGGACGACCGACTCGGTGAGGTCGAGCGCGCAGACGATCGGTTCCGGGGCGCCCGCGGTGCCGAAGGCGGTGAACACCTCGGCCGCTGCTTCCGGGTCGACGGCCACATTCCACTCCGAGGTGGGCGTCGTGTTGCCGTGGGTGTGGAAGGCGCCGCCCATGATGACCAGGCGCCGCAGGCGCGCCGGCAGGTCCGGGTCGCGTCGGATCGCGGTCGCCAGGGACGTGAGGGGGCCGGTCACCAGGCCGACGAGTTCGCCGGCGTGCGCCTGCGACGCCTCGATCCAGGCGTCGGCGGCGTCGAGATGGCTCGGCGTCGTGGTCGGGGCCGGCAGTTCGGCGTGTCCGACGCCCAGCGGACCGTGGGTGTCCTCGGTGGTCATCAGCGCGGCGACGAGGGGAGTGGCCGGGCCGGTGTGGACGGGCACCTCGGGGCGTCCGCACAGCTCGAGCCACGAGAGATTGTTGGCCGTCACGACATCGACGGGCACATTGCCGGCCGTGGAGGCCACTCCGACGAGGTCGACGTCGGTGCGCGCGAGCAGATAGATCAGCGCGAGTGAGTCGTCGATGCCGGTGTCGCAGTCGAAGAACAGGCGCTGGGTCACCGCACAATTGTGCCGGGTCCGCTGCGAACGCGGGTCCACCACCCCGTCGGGACCCTAGGCTCACGGCAGCCGGGGCGGACCGTCGTCGGCCGGATGAGCCCGGAGGAACCGATGGCCCCGACACGACACACGCTGGCCGCCCTGGGTGCCGGTGCGGTCCTCCTGATGAGCGCGTGCGGCGCGAACAGCGCCGAGCCCGAGGCTTCCTCGACGAGTGGTTCGGCCGGGGCGAGCGGTACGCCGTCGGCTCCCGTCGTCACACCGGTGGTCGGGTCGGTGATGTTCGCGCCGACACCGTTCGCCGGTTCCGACGGCGACAATCACCTCGTCTACGAGATCTCGCTGACCAACTACATGCGCACACCGGTGACGGTCGCCGGAGTCGAGGTGCTCGACGCCACCACCGACCGCGAACCGCTGCTCACCCTCGACGAAAACGGGGTCCGCGGTCGGCTCAAGCCCACCGGCGCCCCGTCGGTGCCGCCCGGTCCGGGCGCACCCGAGGGGTACTCCGACGTGCTGGCGCCGGGACAGAACGGCGTCCTCTTCCTCCACGTGACCTTCTCCGGGAATGCGCCGAGGCAGCTCATCCACGAGATCGCCGTGCGTGCCGACGCGGCGCCACCGGGGATGCGGGATGTCGACGAACGCATCGCGCCCGTCACGGTGAGCGATTCGACCGTCCCGGTCCTGGGACCACCCCTGCTCGGTGAGCACTACATCGCCGCCGACGCGTGCTGCGACGCCGTCCGGCACACGCGCGCGCTTCTACCCCTGAACGGATCACCGGTCCTCGCCCAGCGGTACGCGGTGGACTGGGAGCAGGCCGGTGCCGATGGTCGGATCTTCGTCGGCGACGCGAAGAATCCGGCGAGCTACCGGATCTTCGGCGATGACGTGCTCGCCGTCGCCGACGGCACGGTGGTCGCCAGCCGCAACGACCTGCCGGAGCAGACACCGGGGACGTTCCCGCCGGATCTGGCCATCGGCGACGCCGACGGCAACAACCTCGTCCTCGACATCGGCGACGGCTTCTACGTGAACTATGCGCACATGCAACCCGGGTCGGTCCGCTTCGCCCCTGGCGACCGGGTGCGCCGGGGTGAGGTCATCGGCAAGGTCGGCAACACCGGGAACTCGGTGGCGCCGCACCTGCACGTCCACGTCATGAACGGGCCGGAGTTCCTCGGCTCGCAGGGTGTGCCCAGCGTGACCGAGGAGTTCACGATCACCGGCCGGGTGGTCGACACCGCGGCGTTCGACGCCTCGGAGGCCACCGGGGTGCCGTTGCGGCTCGCCCCCGGCGTGACGGAGAGCACACACGAGAAGCAGATGATCCTCGATCAGAACATCGTCACGTTCACCGCAGGCTGACAACGGTTTCCGGCGTCACCACCTCCCAACCGGCACCCAACACGGGGTCGGTCACGACTGGACAACGATCTCATCATCCGTACGGTCGGACCCATGTCGATTCAGGACTCTGCCTTCGAATGGACGGAAACGAACCGCGAATGGCTGATCGAGAATCCCGCTCGCATCGTCGCCTACGTGGCCGTGGCGTTGATCGTCCGCTTCGTGATCCACCGTGCCATCGACCGCGCCACCCGGCCACGGACCGCCGGCGGGGAGCCGGGCCGCGGCTCCGCTCTCATGCGCGGACTGCGGTCGAAGTCGGCCTCCACCGAGCGCAACGCCCAGATCGCCGCACGCCGTGCACAGCGGGCCGCGACGATCGGGTCGGTGCTCAAGTCGACGGTGTCGATCGTGCTGCTCGTCTGGGTGGTGCTGTCGGTCCTGAGCGTCCTCGGCGTCAACATCGCGCCGTTCATCGCCTCGGCCGGCATCGTCGGCCTCGCCATCGGTTTCGGTGCGCAGAACCTGGTGCGCGACTTCGTGACCGGCGTCTTCATGCTGCTCGAGGACCAGTACGGCGTGGGTGACATCGTCGATCTCGGCGAGGCCGTGGGCGAGGTCGAATCGGTGGGGCTGCGCGTCACCACCCTGCGCGACATCGACGGCACTCTCTGGTACGTCCGCAACGGCGAGATCGCCCGCGTGGGCAACATGAGCCAGGAGTTCGCGGTCGCGCGCGTCGACGTCCCGGTGGCGCCCGGCGCCGACATCGACAAGGCGCAGCAGGTGGCCGACGAGGCGGCCCGCACCGCGGTGGAGGAGGACTCGACCGACATCCTCGGCCAGATCGAGATGCTCGGCGTCCAGGAGGTGTCGTCGGATCAGGTCGTCCTGCGTCTGACGGTGAAGACCAAACCGAACGGCCAGTGGGCGGTGCAGCGGCGACTGCGTCGGGCGATCCTGCGGGCCTTCGTGGAGAACTCGATCGATCTGCCGTACTCGCGGGCGTGGGCGGCGCTCGCGGACTCGGTTGCACCCTGACGCGGAGATCGCCTGCGGCACAACGAGAAGAACCCCGGCGGTGAGCCGGGGTTCTTCTCGTTGTTCTGGTGTCCGAGGGGGGACTTGAACCCCCACGTCCGTTAATAGGACACTAGCACCTCAAGCTAGCGCGTCTGCCATTCCGCCACTCGGACCTGCGTGCCGCGGTGAGCGTCCGGCGATCTCCCGCCGGTGGTCTCTCGACCCCGTCTCGCTGCAGCGGGATAACCCTAACCGAGGTTGCCCGTGTATCCCAAATCCCGTAGGAGTGAGGGGTGTCTTCACAGTCTGCGACCGACGAAGTGGTCGATCTGGTCAGCCAATTGATCCGTTTCGACACCTCCAACACGGGCGAGCCCGAGACCACCAAGGGCGAGGAGGAGTGCGCCAAGTGGGTGGCCCAGCAGCTCGAGGAGGTGGGCTACACCACGCAGTACGTCGAGTCCGGCCGTCCCGGCCGCGGCAACGTGTTCGCGCGCCTCGCCGGCCCGCCCGACTCCGATCGCGGCGCGCTGCTGATCCACGCCCACCTCGACGTCGTGCCCGCCGAACCGGCCGACTGGAGCGTGCATCCGTTCTCCGGTGCCATCAAGGACGGCTACATCTGGGGCCGCGGCGCGGTCGACATGAAAGACATGGCCGGAATGGCCCTGGCGCTCGCGCGTCAGTTCAAACGAGACGGCACCGTGCCGCCCCGGGAGCTGGTGTTCGCGTTCCTCGCCGACGAGGAGGCCGGCGGGGCGTGGGGCGCGCACTGGCTCGTCGAGAACCGGCCCGACCTGTTCGAGGGCATCACCGAGGCCGTCGGCGAGGTCGGCGGCTTCTCGCTCACCGTCGACCGGCCCGACGGCACGCAGAAACGTCTCTATCTGGTCGAGACGGCCGAGAAGGGGCTCGCGTGGATGCGGCTCACCGCCGAGGCGCGGGCCGGGCACGGATCGTTCCTGCACGACGAGAACGCCGTCACCGAGGTCGCCGAGGCGGTCGCCCGGATCGGTCGGCACACGTTCCCCCTGGTGATGACGGAATCGGTCAGCCAGTTCCTGGCCGAGGTCAGTGCGGAGACGGGCCTGGACCTGAGTCCCGAGGCCCCCGACCTGGAGACGTCGCTGTTCAAGCTGGGCAACCTCGCGCGGATCATCGGCGCGACCCTGCGTGACACCGCCAATCCCACGATGCTCAAGGCCGGCTACAAGGCCAACGTCATCCCGCAGAAGGCCGAGGCGGTCATCGACTGCCGCGTGCTCCCCGGGCGGCAGGCCGCGTTCGAGAAGGAGATCGACGAACTCATCGGGCCCAACGTGCGGCGGGAGTGGATCACTCATCTCGATTCCTACGAGACGACCTTCGACGGCGACCTGGTGGATGCGATGAACGCCGCCGTCCTCGAGCACGATCCGCAGGGAAAGACGGTGCCGTACATGCTCTCCGGCGGCACCGACGCCAAGGCGTTCGCGAAGCTGGGCATCCGGTGCTTCGGGTTCGCGCCGTTGCGGTTGCCGCCCGAACTCGACTTCGCCGCACTGTTCCACGGCGTCGACGAGCGTGTGCCCGTCGATTCGGTTCTGTTCGGCACCAAGGTCTTCGAGCACTTTCTGCGGCACAGCTGAGCACACCACTACAGTGGGCGGCACGGCCTTCCCGCCGATCCGGGCGAACCGGTTCGGAGGGCGACCGGCACTCTTCCGACGCGCGAAACGTGAGAAAGGTGAACACATGTCGTCATTCGACCCGTACTCCCCGCTGCCGAGCCTTCCCGGTTTCACCCTGACCTCGGAGAGCTTCACCGACGGGGCCGCACTCGCCAACGGGCAGGTGAGCGGGATCATGGGTGCGGGTGGCGAGGACCTCTCCCCGCAGCTGAGCTGGTCCGGCTTCCCCGCCGAGACCAAGAGTTTCGCCGTCACCGTCTACGACCCCGACGCTCCGACCGCCGCCGGGTTCTGGCACTGGGCCGTCGCCGACATCCCCGCCTCGGTCACGAGCCTGCCCGAGGGCGCCGGCGACGACGACGGGTCCGGGCTCCCCGAAGGCGCGGTCACCCTCACCAACGACGCCTCGCTACGCCGCTACATCGGTGCCGCGCCGCCTCCCGGACACGGCCCGCACCGCTATTTCGTCGTCGTGCACGCCGTGGACACCGAATCGCTCGGGCTGCCGGAGAACGCGACACCGGCCTACCTGGGTTTCAACCTGTTCTCGCATGCGCTCGCGCGGGCGACCCTCGTCGGCACCTACGAGCAACCAGCCGAGAACGTCTGAGTTCTCGCTCGGCCGATCGCCCGGTGCCCTGCGTACCGGGCGATCGGTGGCCGTCAGGGCTGGTTGCGGGCCGCGCAACCGACCGCGTCGGAGATCGAGGCGAAGCCACCGTCCCGGGCGCGCCGGGCGAGTCCGGCATGGAGTTCGGCGAGCCACACCGGGCCGCCGTAGATGAAGCCGGTGTAGACCTGCAACAGGTCGGCACCGGCGCAGATCCGCTCCCAGGCCTGGTCGACGGTCTCGATGCCGCCCACGCTGACGAGCGTGATACGTCCGCCGACGCGGTCGTAGAGGCGACGCAGCACCGTCAGCGACCGAGCGGCGACCGGCGGCCCGGACAGACCACCGGCGCCGATCTCGTCGACCTCGTGCGATGCGGTGCGCAGACCCTCGCGGCCGATCGTGGTGTTGGTGGCGACGATCCCGGCCAGGCCGAGCTCCACGGCCAGGTCCGCCACGGCGTCGACGTCGTCGTCGACGAGGTCGGGGGCGATCTTCACCAGCACCGGGACGTCCACGGCGGCGAGCACCGCGGCCAGGATCGGTCGCAGTGAGTCGACGGCCTGCAGATCACGCAGTCCCGGGGTGTTCGGCGAACTCACGTTGACCACGACGAAATCCGCGAGCGGTCCGAGCAGTTCCGCCGAACGCCGGTAGTCGTCGATGGCGTCCTCGACCGGGACGACCTTGGTCTTGCCGATGTTGGCTCCGATGGGGACCGACACCGGCCCCCGTCGTACCTCGGTCAGGTGCTGTGCGGCCACCTCGGCACCGGGATTGTTGAAGCCCATCCGATTGATCAGCGCACGGTCCGCGGGCAGCCGGAACAATCGCGGCGTCGGATTCCCGGGCTGCCCCTGGCCGGTGATCGTGCCGATCTCGGCGAACCCGAAGCCGAGCTGACCCCAGGTGTTCACCGCGCCGGCCGTCTTGTCGAACCCGGCCGCCAGACCGATCGGGGCGGGGAAGTCGACGCCGAACACCCGCGTCCGCAGGATCGGATCATGCCGGGCCAACAGCCTCGCGGTCAGGAACGCCAACGGCGAAAACCGCCCGACGACGCGCAGCACCGAGAACACGATGTGATGGATTCGCTCCGGATCGACGCGGAACATGATCGAGCGCACTAGGGGATAGCACCACCGGTTGAGCACGGGAAGTACTCGGGTGGTGCTGCGGGACATCAGCATGCGCGGGCGCTCCGTGGGTCGTTGTCGTCGAATCCGGTGGACCGGTCGCCGGTCGGGTCGGCGGTGTCGGGCCCGCGTGAACCTCGCGGCGGCCGGCGCCGTTTGAGCAGCACCTTGCGGGTTCCGTCGGAGTAGAGCCGCACCCGGGACAGCTCCCAACCGCCGAACTCCGCCTCGAGGGCCAACCGCATCGAGGCGGTCACCCGGGTGACGTCAGGGGGAAGACGCAGCAGGATGCACTCGACATCCTCCGAGGTGACCTCCCACCCGTCGGGATAGCGCGAACCGAGGCGCGCAGCAGTACGCGCACTACGAGCGTGCGGACGCCGGTCAGTATTCATTCGGCCCGCTCGCTTCGCTCCCGGCGCCGGGGTTCATTCGGCCCGCCCGTCGTCGGGAACCACCTGGAGTCCGCCGTTCCGCGCCGAGAGCACGTAGACGGTGCCCGATCCGTCGACCACGATGCGGTCGGGCTGTACGACCGAAGCGAACCGCCGGACCTCGGTGGGTTCACCGTCTGCCAGGTCAAATGCCACCACCTCGTTGTCGCCGGTCGTCGAGACCCAGAGCAGGTCTCGGGTGTCGTCGTAGTCTACGGCGTACGGTCCGCCGGCCACCGGGTAGCGAAAGCGCATCACCAGCGGTGATCCGAAGAAGCCGAGGATCTCGCCGTCACGGGTGTTGGCGACCAGCACGCGTCCGAACTCGTCGACGGTCGAGTTGGTGGCCCCGTTGCCCGCACGCAGCGCCGGCCCCAGTTCACCGGATTCGGGGTCGACGGGGGTCACCGACGACTGCGCCCGATCGAGGACGACGACCTGGCCGTCGAGGCCTTCCGCAGACTCGGGCGCGGCCGTCACCGAGTCCACCCGTACGAAGCGATCGACGTCGTGCTTCTTCGCGAAATCGTTGTCGTACACGAGGACTCGTCCATCGGCCGTGCCGACGACGAGCAGCCCGGCCGTGGTCCGGGCGATCGCCGTCGGCTGGTCGGACTCGAGGTCGCCCGTGCGGACCCGTCCGTCGGCATCGACGACGACGGCCGCCGGCCGCTCCTGACGGACTGGTGCCGCGCCCTGCTGGCCATCTGATCGGGTGACCGGCGACCCGCCTGGCACGATCCGCGCCCACCTCGTCCGATCCGCCTCGGCGGCCGCGCCGTGCTCGGTGCAGCCGCCGAGGGGGCCTCGAGCCGGGCGCCGTCAGCGTCGTGTCCGGCCAGGACTCCGACGTGCTGTCAGCTGAAGGCGTGAAGGGTCGTGACGAGGGCGCCCACGATGTTGCCCCTCAGATTCCGCTTTCGTATCCGTGATCTGCCAGTTCGCCCACGATCCAGTGGTCAGCGGACACCTTCCCGCAGATGGTGCAAGGGACGTCGTCCGTGTCGAAGTGACCGTGAGGATCCACTTCATCGGCGTCGGCTTCTTCGCCGCAGATCGGGCAGGACTCGCTTGTCATTGTGCTCTCCTTCGAGGACCTCGGATCGCCTTGAGTCCGGGGTATCGACTGGCGTCGCTGAGCGCGCACTCCGGCTCCGATGCCGGAAGGCCTTCGGCCGATCCGGCGGCCAGGGCCGGGACTACCGTCGGGGGCAGTTGCGCTTGTCGTGCCCGTGAAAGCCACACACGCTGCACGTCCCCTTGTTAGGAGGGATGGCGCACGACCGCTTGTCGTGCCCCTGCGCACCGCACCAGGAGCAGGTGCGGGTCCCCGTCGAGCTCATTGTTTCTCCGTGGGTTCGTAGTCCGGTAGTTCTCGAAGGCGGAGGCTAGTCGGGCGCACATCGCCAGTCCCGCTCTTGTCACCGGCGTCGCCCGCTATCGCGGTCGGTTCCCCCCGACCGGGGGAGACCGCCCGCGGCTGCGCCGGGCAGCACGATCAGAAGTCGTCGTCCTCCACCGTGACCTGCGCGCCGAGCGCCTGCGCCTTCGCCTCGATCGCACCCTGCTGCCCCTCGGCGGTGACCAGGGTCAAGTTCAGGGTGAGCAGCTGGTGATCGGCCTGGGTCGCCGGGTCGATGACCTTCCGCAGCTCCTGAAGCAGCTGCCACGCCTGCTCCCGGGCGTCGCCGCCGGTGATGCTCTTGTTGGTGAGCTGCACCTGGTACCGCTTGTAGACCGTCGGTCCCGACGGCGGCGTGGGGGGCGTGGGGCCGGGCTGATCGCCGCCGGGCTGTTCACCCTCGGGCTGCTCGCCGCCCGGCACCGTGCCGCCACCGCCCGGCGGGTCGTCGTCGGGAGTGGGGTCCGGGGACGGGTCGGGCTTGGGCGCGCGGCGCCGCACCGTCTGGTTGATGGAGGTGATCGCGATCTGCTCCGGACCGGCTACCACCAGCGGGTTCTCGTCAGCGTCGACGAGCTCCCAGTCGCCGGTGATCAGGTCGTACAGGACCCGGCGGATCTCGTCGGTGGAGGTGACCAGCGGGAAGGCCGGATTCTTGTAGAACGACTGGACGATCTCCCGCGGCGTGAGCGGCCGGTCGAAGTCGCCGAGCAGCGCGGCCAGATAGCCGGCGGCGAGGCCGCCGGGCTGGGTGGCACGGCCGGCCTCGATCAGCGCGGTCCACACCTGCCCGCCGTTGAGGGCGGTGCGGCTGTCCTCGTCGAACCGCTTGAACTCCACGTGCAGTTCGCCGGCGCGCACGAGATAGGCGTAGTGCTGGTAGGCCCGCTCGATGTCCCGCCGCAGCTTCGTCAGAGCCTCGTCGTGCTTGCCCCGGGCTTCCCGCAGCTCGTCTTCGGTGTCGTCGGTGAGCTGCTTGATCACTTCACGCCAGGCCAAGACCTCGGCCGCGCGCTTCATGGCGAAGTCGCGGCGCTGGGTGTTCACGCAGGCGACGACGCAGCTAGCGGCGTTGTCGACGCGCACCGGGTTGTCACCGAGGCCGAGCAGCGCGGTGATGTCCTTGCGGCTGGCGGAGTCCTTGCCGTTGAGCAGCGTCCAGCGGCGCGGGTCGAGCAGGACCAGCCGGGTCGAGGTGCTGTCCACGCCCTCGAAGACCTTCTCCAGCGCCGCCTTCTCGTCGGCGGGCCGCTCGACGGGCACCAGGTTCTCGAAGACGCCCTTGGAGGCGATCTTCTGCGCCTGCTCCCACACCAGTTCGCCACGCGCCTCCGGCGGCACGACCGCCATCGCCGCCGTGAAGAACATGCGCAGCGTCTGCTTGATCGACAGGTGGTAGCGGGCCTGCGCGTTGCCGGGAGTCGTCGTCTCCAGGGCGCCAAGGCCCTCGTCGCTGGTGAGCCTGTTGAACACCTCCTCGGCGGCCGGGTACGGCACCGGTGCACCGGCGGGCCCGAAGATGGCCAGCAGCAGCTCGGCCTTGGTCGCGCCGCGCTTGCCCTGGCCGCGGCTGACGATCGAGTAGCACAGCAGCGCGGTCGCCATTCGCACCGCTGGCGTCGGCTGCCCGGCGAGGGTGACCCCGGCGCGCCGCAGCGCGTCGTCGACGAGCACCGCGCGACCGCTGCGACCGTCGGTGCTGGTGACGTCGGTGTTGGCCACGGCGCGGTAGCCCTGGATGGCCCGGTCATTGCCCAGCAGGAGGCCGGAAGACAGCAGCTGCTCAAGCGCGACGGTCAGTGGGATGTCACCGACACCGATCAGCGGCGGCGCCCACCGGCCGGCCTTGTGCTCGGTGACCCAGTGCAGCGCGGTGCGGGCGAAGATGGCGACCGTGGACCGGACCCGCTGGAAGCCCGAGACCTGCGACCACTCCTCGCGGACCAGCCGCATCAGCTCGGGGTGGAACGGGTAGCTGGCCGTCACCCGCTCCTCGAACCCCGGCAGGCTCCGGTTGGCACCCAGCTTGTCGAGCACCTGGTTCTTCCAGGCGTCGTCGGCCGCGGCGGTGTACCGGCGGGTCAGATCCCGCATCGGCAGCTCGCGGTCCGGCAGCTCGAACAGCCGCCGGCGGATGATCGCGGAAAAGTCCTGCGCCTCGGTGACGGCGACGGTCTGACCGTTGCGGACCAGCCGGGCGGCGACGTAGTCCCGGAAGTCGACGGCTGCCGGCGAGTAGCCGCGCTCGTCGAGCTCGGAGCGAATCATCACAACGACGAACGCCACCCGCGGCACGTCGTCGCAGGCGTCCATCAGCGCGTTGAGGAACGCCTTCTCGCTGGGCATCGTGGCGATGTGGGCGGCGTCGGCGAGCGCCATGACGTAGTCCATGAGCTCGTCGAGCAGGATGAGCACCGGCTT
>ERZ501064.149-NODE-149-length-19382-cov-7.698453_pt1 | contig 19382 bp, 17 predicted proteins | sample MGYA00510851_ERZ501064 | MGnify/ENA primary metagenome ERZ501064 (study PRJEB25958, sample SAMN03398529) | human skin metagenome | study: EMG produced TPA metagenomics assembly of the Human Skin Microbiome Metagenome (human skin metagenome) data set. | reverse complement strand
ACGCCGGGGTCGAACTGATCCGCGCGTTCGGGCAGGAGGAGGCCCGGTTCGACCGATTCCGTGCCCGCGGGGCCCGGCTGTTCTCGTCGCGGCTGCGCAGTGCGCGGATCTCGGCCCGCTGGAGTGCGGCGATGGTCGCGATCCCGGTGTTCACCCAGCTCGGCGTGCTCGTCGTCGGGGGTTGGCTGGCCATGAACGAGCACGTCTCGGTCGGGGTCTTCCTCGCCTTCGCCTCGAGCGTCCTGCAGTTCGCGCCCCCGGCGAGGTTGCTCGCGGCGATGGTGACGACCATGCAGCTCGCCCGTTCGGGAGCGCGCCGGGTGTTCGCCCTTCTGGACACCGTGCCGGCGATGGACGCAACCGGCCCGGACCTCCCGTCGCCGCGCGGGACGATCGAGGTGGCCGACGTCGACCTCGCGCTCGGCGGCCACCCCGTCCTGCAGGGCGTGACCACATCGATCACTCCCGGTAGCCGGGTTGCGATCATCGGTCCGTCCGGGGCGGGCAAGACGACCCTGGGGTCGCTCATCGCCCGACAGTTCGACCCCGACCGGGGATCGGTGCGCATCGGCGGCACCGACCTCCGCGCCGTGTCGCCCCGGTCGGTCCGGTCGGCGGTGATGATGGTGTTCCACGAGAGTCTGCTGTTCTCCGGCACTCTCCGCGAGAACATCGCGATGGGTTCCCCGGTCGACGACGCCGGAATCGTCGCCGCCGCGCGCGCCGCCGCGGCCGACGAGTTCATCGAGAAGCTGCCCGCGGGATACGACACCGTGGTGGGGCCCGGCGGGATCTCGCTGTCGGGCGGACAGCGTCAGCGGATAGCGCTCGCCCGAGCCTTCGCCGCCGACCCGGCCGTGCTGATCCTCGACGACACGACGTCGGCGCTCGACCCGACGACCGAACGGGCCGTTTTGGCGAGCCTGGAGGGGTTGATGGTCGGCCGGACCACGATCCTGATCGCCCGGCGGCCCGCGACGACCGAACTGGCCGATCAGGTCATCGTCCTCGAGGCGGGTCGTGTCACGCACGACGGTCCGCCGTCGGAGGTGCTGGCCGATCCCCGCGTCGTGTCGCTACTGGCCGGCGGTCCCGGGCGCGGGTCGCTAGGAACGATGGAAACCGCTGTCGCGGATGCGATGTCAGGGGACGACCCGATCCCGAGTCCGGACAGCTGGCCCGAGGTCGACGAGGCGGGCGCCGATCCGGTGGTCCGGGCACGATTGGGCCTCGACGCGGACGAGAGTGGCAAACAGGTACAGCAGGTGGACTCGCACCTGCGCGAGGCACTGCTTTCGCTTCCGCCGCTGACCGAACTGCCCGCGCCGGGCGACGACCGGCCGTTGCCGGCGTCGGCGCGCACGAAGGTCTTCGGCCTGACCGGTTCCCTGCGGCCGTTCTGGTGGCCCGTCGCGCTGTGCGTCGTGCTCGTCATCGTCGACGCGGCGACGACCCTGGCCATCCCGGCGCTCTTCCGGCACGGCATCGACAACGGCGTCGGCGTGGACGCGGCGTCCGTGTTCTGGGCGACCTGCGCACTGGTCCTGGTGATCGCGCTGGTGTCCTGGCTGAACTCGTGGGTGCTGGCGCTGCGCGCTGCGCGTGTCTTCGAGCGGGTGCTCTTCGCGTTGCGGCTCAGGCTGTTCGGGCATCTGCAGCGACTACGGATCGACTACTTCGACGGACGGCAGTCGGGCCGCATCGTCACCCGACTCACCAGCGACGTGGACGCGGTCGGTCAGCTGATGACGCAGGGCATGGTCAACGCGATCGTGAATGTGTGCACGTGCGCTGGCATCCTCGTGGTCCTGGCGCTGCTCGACATCCGGCTGGCCGCCGCGATGCTCGTCACCATCCCGTTGCTCGCGGCGGCGTCGTGGATCTTCGTCCGGGGTTCGAATCGGGCCTACCTGCAGGCGCGTTCGCGTATCGCGACCGTCACTGCGCTCCTCTCCGAACATCTGGGGCGGGTGCGGATCACCCAGGCGCACAACGCCGAGGAGTGGACGACGGGTGCTTTCGACGGGCACTCGCGACGCTACCGAGATGCGCGCCGTCGTTCGATGTTGTACATCTCGGTGTTCTTTCCCTTCCTGAATCTGCTTGCGGTGGCGGCCAAGGCGCTCATCCTGATCGTCGGCGCACAGCTCATGGATGCGGGCACGCTCACCACCGGTGTGCTGGTCGCCGCGCTCCTCTACGTCGATCTGTTCTTCACCCCGCTCCAGCAGTTGTCGATCGTGCTCGACCTCTGGATTCAGGCTCGGGTCGGCACCCAGCGGATGCGCGGCTTCCTCGACACCCCCGTCGACACCCCCGTCGACGAGAACGTGCGGCCGGCGACGACCGGTACCGCCGCCGGACCACTCAGCGCGGCAGTCGAATTCGACGGGGTGGTGTTCGGCTACTCGGCAGCGACGCGGACGCGTGGTCGGCCCGCGCTCGACGGACTCGACCTGGTCATCCCCGACGGTGAGACCGCGGCCGTCGTCGGCACGACCGGCGCGGGCAAGAGCACCGTGATGAAGCTGCTGCTGCGGTTCCACTCGCCCGACCGCGGTGTCGTGCGGGTCGGCGGCGTCGACCTGCGCCACGTGGGCCCGGGGGACCGCGGTCCCCGAATCGCCTACGTGCCACAGGATCCCTATCTGTTCGCCGGCACGGTGGCGTCGAACATCGCGTTCGGCCGGCCCGACGCCGGGCAGGCCGAGATCGAACGGGCGGCGAGGTCGGTCGGCGCTCACGGCAGCATCGCGTCGCTGCCGCTGGGCTATCAGACGCCGGTGGGGCCGGGCCGGGCGACGCTGTCCGCGGGCCAGCAGCAATTGATCTGCCTGGCCCGCGCCGAGCTCGTCGAACCGGATCTGCTGATCCTCGACGAGGCGACCTCGGACATCGATCCGGGAACCGAAACCGAGGTGCTGGCCGCGTTGCAGGCCGTAGCGCGCAAGCGCACAACGGTTCTCGTGGCGCATCGCCTCACCACGGCCGCTTGGGCGGACCGGGTCGTCGTGATGGCCGACGGTCGGGCCGTCCAGTCCGGACGGCACGCGGATCTGGTGTCGGCGCCCGGGCCCTACCGCGACTTGTGGCAGAGCTACGCGCCGACCGACCCAGCTCTGAGCGGAGTTGTCAAGCTTTCCAACTGATGGAAACGCAGAGGTGTGCGGACTGTCTCCGTCCACCTAACGTCTGCGGTATCCGAATCCTCGTGTTCGTCCGAACACGGCCTCCACCTGTCGAACAGGAGCCCGTCATGCCTGCAACCCCACGATTCCGCCTCGCCGCCGCCGCGGTTGCGGCGGCAGCGCTGTTCACCGTCGCCACCGGGTGCGCGTCGGGTGACTCGGACGGTGGCGGTGCAGGTGGCGAACAGTACGTGCTCAAGGTGACCGACCCGGGCAACGCCGGACCGCTGGCGGTCGGCAAGCGCGACGGGACCTTCGACGAGGCGCTGGCCCCGCTGGGCGCGAAGATCGAGTGGGTCAATTCGACACCCGGGTTCTCCTCGAACCTCAAGTTGTTCAACACCGGCCAGCTCGATGTGTCCGGTGGCGCCTACAGCCCGGTCGTCGGCGCACTGTCGAAGAACGTCGGCGTCAAGATCATCGCGGTGGCCGACCCGGCCGGCAAGGACCAGAACGGAATCCTCGTCACCAAGGACTCCGGCGTCACCGATGTCGCCGGCCTCGTCGGCAAGCGGGTCGCGGTCAACCCGGCGGGCAAGGGCGAGTACATCACGCTGAAGGCGTTGCAGCAGGCGGGGATTCCGTTCGACAAGGTCGAGCGGGTGCCCCTCCAGCAGGCGGAGGCCGGTTCGGCGTTCTCCACCGGTCAGGTCGATGGGTGGGCATCGTTCAACCAGCCGTATCAGGAGGCAAAGGCCGCCGGGGGTGTCGAGATCGCCACCGAGGAGAGCATCGGCTCGGTCGACAACACCATCGTCGCCTTCCGGACCGAGGTGCTCGAGGAGCGGCCCGACGTCGCCGACGCGTACCTGAAGGCGTTGCAGCAGTTGACCGACAAGCAGCGCGAGAATCCGGCCGACTACGAGAACGTCTTCGAGAAGGCGGGTCCCCGCGCGCTCAGCGGAGACCGGCTCACCCGCGCCCTCGCACTCGGCGCCGACGCGTCGACCCCGCGTTACCCCACGGCGGAAGACGGTGAGGACCTCGAGTCGGTGTCGGCGCTGTTCGTCGAAGCCGGCGTGATCCAGAAGCCGGTCACCGCCGAGGACATCTTCTTCGATCTGCCCGCACAGTTGCAGAAGTACGAGAGCGGACAGAAATGACCTCGTCGACGATCGCCCAGACCGCATCCGGAAAGGCTGCGTCGCAACCGGTCTCACCGATCGGCCTGGAGGCCCCACGTACGCGCAGACAGCGCGCCCGTCCGGTGTGGCTCTCGCTGCCGCTGCGGTTCCTGGTCCCGGGCGTCATCGTGGCGGTCTGGTGGATCGGCACCGCCACCGGCGCGATCTCGCCGGCGGTCCTCGCCTCGCCCGGGGCCGTGTTCGACGCGTTCGTCGAGCTCTACCGCACCGGGCAACTCGTCGACTTCGCGCTGGCGTCTCTGGAGCGTGCCGCACTCGGTGTCGGTCTCGGCGTCGGCGTCGGGCTGATCCTCGGCGTGCTCGCGGGCCTGTACACGCTCGGCGAGGAACTCATCGACTCGACGATGCAGATCAACCGGGCCATCCCGTTTCCTCGCGCTGGTGCCCCTGTTCATCGCCTGGTTCGGCATCGACAACACCTTCAAGGTCCTGCTGATCGCCATCGCGACCGTGTCGCCCATGTACGCCTACAGCTACCTCGGGGTCCGCAACGTCGATCGCAAGATGATCGAGGCGGCACAGGGTTTCGGGCTCACCGGGGGACGCCTCATCCTCGGCGTGATCATTCCGGCGGCGCTGCCCGGAATCCTGATGGCACTGCGCATCTGTCTGTCCATCTCGATCACCGGGCTGATCGCCGCCGAGCAGGTCGGCACCCGTGAGGGCATCGGCTACCTGGTGAGTCTGGCGCAGGAGTACAACCGCACCGACTACATGATCCTGTGTGTCGTGCTGTACGCCGTCCTGGGCCTGATCTTCGACCTCGTCGTCCGCATCCTGGAGAAGTACTCTATGCCGTGGCGGGCGGGGGTGACCGTCCGATGAGCCCCGAAGCCCCGTTGCCCCCACTCCTCGAGCGGCAGCCGACGCAGGTCACCGCACGCGAACGCCGTGCGGGCCGGCCGGTCGCGGTCTCGCTGACCGGGGTGACCAAGACCTTCGGTCCGAAGACGGTCCTGCAGTCGGTCGACCTGACCATCCGGCGAGGCGAGTTCGTGGTGCTGCTCGGCCCATCGGGTACCGGGAAGACGACGCTGCTGCGCCTGCTCACCGGCCTCGAAGAGCCCGACTCCGGTGAGATCCTCGTCCCCGCTGCACGCACGACCGTGTATCAGGAGCCGCGACTGGTGCCCTCCAAGCGGACGCTGGCCAACGTGACGATCGGCCAGCGCGGCGGCAAGACCACCAAGGACCGCGGACGGGCGGCATTGGCGGAGGTCAACCTCGCGGACAAGGCAGACGCCTGGCCGGCCACCCTGTCCGGCGGTGAGGCGCAACGGGTCGCACTGGCCCGAGCCCTCGTCCGCGAACCGGAACTGCTGTTGCTCGACGAGCCGTTCGCCGCGCTGGACGCCCTGACGCGGCTCCAGATGCAGGATCTGGTCGGCGATCTCGTGGCGCGGCACCAACCCGCGGTGCTGCTCGTGACCCACGACGTCGACGAGGCGGTCCGGCTGGCCGACCGCGTGATCATCCTGTCGGACGGCACCTTCGGCGTCGACGAGGACATCGACCTGCCCCGTCCGCGTGACCGCTCCGACCCCGAATCGCTCCGCTACCGAGCCGAGTTCCTCCGTGAACTCGGCGTCGGCCGCATACATCCCGACACCGAGAGTTGAGGACGAATCCCCGATGACCATCGACACCGCGACCACCATCCACACCGCGACCACGGCGTCTGCCGATGCCGACACCGTCTGGTACACCCGGTGCCCGGTCCCGACCGCGAGCGGTCTGGCCAACAGCCTGGGCTGGCTCGGTGAGCCGGCATCCGCAGCGGGACTGGGCTTCTCGATCCTCCAGGACGCCGGCCCCGAACTCGCTCCGCGCCACTTCGACCACCAGTTGTCGGGATTGATCCGCGAAGGCGGCAACGTGCCGGCGATCGTCGCCCGCGCGTCGGGTTCACCGACCCGCCTGATCGGACTCACCTGGATCGACGAATCGCAGTCGATCCTCGTCGGACCCGACTCCGACATCGACGACGCTGCCGGGCTCCGCGGCAAGCGGATCGGGATTCCGGCGTGGGCGGTCGACCAGGCCCGCAGCTTTCCCCGCGCGATGTCATTGCACGGCTTCGCCTCCGCGCTCGCACTCGGCGGACTCTCGTTCGGCGACGTGAACGTGGTCGAGACGGCCGCCAACTGGGAACCACGCGTCCGCACCGAGGAGGCGGACCGGTTGCGATCGGTGCCGTCCGGGTTCCCCGAACTGCTCGACGGCGACGTCGACGCCATCTATGTGAAGGGCGCCAGGGCCGCCGAGGCCGCCGCCGAACACGGTCTGCGCGTCCTCGTCGATCTCGATGCGACCGAGTCGAAGCGGTCCCGGGTGAACAACGGCACGCCGCGGCCGATCACCGTGCACGAGTCCCTGCTGCAGGAGCATCCCGAGGTCGTGGTCGGGTTCCTCGCCGCGAGTCTGCGTGCGGCGGACTGGGCGGCGGGGAATCTGGGTACGGTCCGTGAAGTGCTTGCGCGGGAGACGTTCTCGGGACCGGAAGGTGTCGTGGCGGCATACGGGGACGGCTTCCACACGTCCTTGCACCCGTCGCTGTCCGACGAACGGCTGGATCTACTGGGGGTTCAGAAGCGGTTCCTCTACACCTACGGGTTCCTGCCCGCCGACTTCGACATCGAGAGCTGGGTCGATCCCGAGCCCCTGCGCCGTGCGCGCACCGAGATCGGTGCGGCCAAACCCATTGCCGACATCACCGGGGAAGCGTGATGGTTGCTTTCGAATGGGAGGTGCCGACCCGCGGCGACAGCCGGCATGTCGGGTCGGCCGCGCGTCACCGCGGCGGCTGGGCACGATCACCGGGGTCGGCGGTGGCCACCGACCTCCGAACGGACGGCCGCTGGGATCCGTTCGATCCGACCGAGCAGGTCATCACCGCGATCGACACCGCCGGCTACGACACGGTGATCGCGCCGTACGACCCGGCGGGTGAGGAATCCTGGATTCTCGCCGGTATCGCGCTGCGGCGCACGCGATATGCGCGCGTCGCCGTCGAGTTCCACCCCGGTTTCGGAACGCCGGTCTACGCGGCGAAGGTGTCCGCGACCCTGCAACGGAACTCCGCGGACCGGCTGCAGTGGCAGTTGCGCATGGAGACCGACGCCGCGGACAACCGGGCGCGCGGCGACCGGCTGACCGATGCCCAGCGCTACCGCCGGGCCGACGAATTCCTGACCGTGGCGAAAGGCGTGTGGGACGGGGCCGGATCCCGCCAAGGCGGTTTCGACGGCGGCGAGTTCAACCACGTGGGCGAGTTCTACGAGGTCACCGACGGTGGGCTCGATCGGTCGGTGCACGGTCATCGATTCCCGGCCGTCCGCCTGACCGGGGAGAGCGACGAGGCGCTCGCGCTGTCGGCCCGGCACGGCGACATCCACCTGTTCGAGTTGTCCTCGACCGGTGCGGCGCCGGCGATCGCACCGCTCGTCGACCGCGCGTCGGCACTCGGGCGGACGGTGGCGGCCGGCCTGTACCTACCGGTGATCGCCCGGTCGACGAAAGACGAAGCGGTGCAACGCCTGCGTCGTCAATGGCGGGACGCCTACGGCGCCGACGCCGACACCCGGACGGACGATCTCTGGGTCGACGACCTCACCTTCGCCGGGTTCGACCGGATCGGCCACCGGCACCCCATCGGTCTGGTCGGCTCCTATGACGATGTCGCGCAGCGGATCATCGATCTGACCAAGCAGGGTTTCGCGCGTTTCGTCCTGTCGGGCATACCGAACATCGAGGAACTCAACCGCAACACCGAGCACCTGCTCTTCCGGGCCGACGAACGCAACCGCGTCCTCGCCTGACCGACGATCCCTGACAGACGAGCGGAGACCCATGACCATCGACTTCTACTGGCGGATAGGGATGGGTGGCGACCACGCCACCCTGCGCACGCCCCGACGGCTCAACCGGGGAGACTGGCGCGGCGTCCAGCCGGGCAACCTGACGCCGGCCATCCGTGCGGGAGAACGTGACTCGTACACCTACATCGACCACATGGCGGCCGTGGCCAAGGCGTCGGAGAGCGCCGGCTTCGTCGGCGGTCTGCTCCCGTCGTTCCCCGGGACCGACGATCCGTGGGCGGCCGCTGCGGCGCTCGCCCGGGAGACCAGCACCTACCGGTTCATGGTGGCCTTCCAGCCGGGATTCCTGCATCCGTTACAGGCCGCCCGGATGTCGGCCAGCCTGCAGCGGGCGACCGGGGGACGCCTGGTCTACAACATCATCAGCGGGGGCGGAGGCCCCGCCCAGCTGTGGTGGGGCGACAAGGTCGCGCACGACGACCGTTATCGCCGGACCAGCGAGTTCCTCGATGTCCTGAAGGGGGTGTGGGGAACTGAGCCATTCGACTACGACGGCGACTTCTTCTCCACCGAGGGTGCGGTCCTGCCACCGCAACTCGCCGAGACGCCGTTTCCGGAGATCTACTTCTCCGGGTCGTCCGGTGCCGCGGTCAACGCCGCGGGCAATCATGCCGACTACTACCTGTCCTGGCTCGAACCCTTCGCCGACCTGCGCGCCAAGTTCGACGGGGTGCGCGCGCACGCCGCGCGGCTGGGACGGCGTCCGCGCTTCGCGGTCCGTATCGACATCCTCGCCCGGCACACCGCCGAGGCGGCGTGGGCCGAGATCGCCGAGGGCTGGCAGCACGTCGACCGCGCCGCGGCGAACCGCCAGGCGCAGGGCGACTCCGTCGGAGCCGGCCGGATCAAGGGCTGGGTGCCCGAGAACATCACCGACTACACCGATCTCGAGGTCCAACCCAATGTGTGGTGCGGCTTCAGCCTCATGCGCGGTGGCCCGGCCTTCGGACTGGTCGGCAGCTACGAGCAGGTCGCCGAACGACTCGACGAACTGATCGATCTCGGCGTCGACGCCTTCATCCTGGCGGGCAACCCTCATCTCGAGGAGGCCTATCGCGTGGGCGAGGAGGTCCTCCCGCTCCTGGGACGATCCCGGCTCGGCCGTTCCGAGACCACCACTGGTTCCGCCCTGGGTGTGGCCTGAGGAATCCTGCGCCGCTATCGCACCCATCTCGAAGACAGACAACCCATTTCATCGCAAGGAGAGACATGACCACCGTAGAAACCGGACTCGACCGCGAGGTCGCCGACTTCGTCGCCGAGGTGACCGAGCACGCGCAGAAGGCATTTGACGTCTTCCGGACCACCGGAACGGTGTCGGCGAACGGGACCGCCAACTTCGTCGAACGCGTACCCGGTCGCGAGATCGCCGTCGCGCTGAACGACCCCGGCCCCTGGGCCGACGACCTGACCGTCCACCCCGTGGTGGCGACCTTCGACGGTGAGATCCTGTCCGGTTCGGGCGCGGCGGGATTCGTCACCTCGTACGCCCCGGTGTTCCGGGCCCACGAGGACATCACGACCGTCGTGCACATCCACACGCCGTGGCTCGGGGCTTGGGCGCAGACCCACCGGACCCTACCGATCCGGTACGCCGCCTCGCAGCGGCTCACGCTGTCCCGCGAGATCCCGCCGCACATCAACCGCCACCAGCCGGCGTCGGAGTTCATCCTCGAACGCCTGCAGGAGGATCCGCATCTCGCCGCCATCTTCGAGGCCAACGGCGGGTCCAACGTGATCGGACGACGGGGTCTGCTCGACACCGCGAAGTTCATCGTCCTGCTGGAGGAGGGAGCCCAGTTCCAGGCCATCGCCGAAGGACTCGGCGGCTCGGCCGAATTCCACCCCACCAATCTCGAGGTGCAGTGGAAGCGCAGCGGTCTTCTCCCCGAGGCACGCGAACGCGGCCTCATCCCCGAACTCTGACCACCCACCTCACACACCAGGAGATCGCATGACCATCCGAGTCGGCTACTTCCCGCACAACAACTCCCTGTTCGTGCTCCGGCACCGGGGCATCCTCGAACAACGCATCGACGTCGAATGGGTCGACCTGCGAAAGCTGCCCGCATCGCCGGAGCCGGACCCGACCACGGGCCTGCCCACCCTGCACTCGGACTGGCTGTTCACCGAGGGCGGGTACGACTTCATCGGCACGGGTTTCACGCCGCCGATCACCGGCCTGGCGCAGGGCCGTGACCTCGTGTACGTCGGGGTGTCCGGGCCGCGCACCGAGAACGGGCGCCTCGTCGTGAAGGCCGACTCCGACATCGACTCGGTGGCCGCGCTGAAGGGGAAGCGGGTGGGCATCGCCCACGGTTCGTGGCAGACGACCCTGCTGCTGTTCGCACTCGACTCGGTCGGACTGACCTGGCGCGACATCGTGCCCGTCAACACGTCGGTCACCGACGGCGCCGACTCGTTCCGCAGCGGTGAGATCGACGCCTGGGTGGGCGCCTACCCGGGCCTCACCGCCGTCGAACGCGACCTCGAGCTCCGGACCCTCATCGACACCGAGGGACTGTTCAGCCACCCGTCGCTGTGGTTCACGCGACGCGACTTCGCCGAACAGCACCCTGCGGAACTGGCCGCGATCGTCGACGCGCTGCGCGAGTCGGATCAGTGGATCGTCGACCATCCCCGCGAGGCCGCCGAGTACTTCGTCCGTGACGTCGTCGACCGCGGCGGGGACGCCAGCCTCGACGCCTGGGAAGCCGCCATCCGTAACCGGCCCTTCGGGATCGGGCCGGTCACAGACGATTTCCTCGACGAGCAGCAGCGCGCCGCCGACCTCCTGCACGCCAACGGTCTGCTGCCGCGGCCGGTCCGCGTGCGGGACGCAGTCCTCCCGTCCGTCGAGGCGGTGGTCACCGCCCCGTGACGGGCGTCAGTGCTGCGCGGCCGTGACATCCGTGCCGCGCGGCACGAGGGCGAAGACGGCCACGGCGACGGCGACGAGCGTGACCCCGCCGACCAGGCTCGTCTGCTGCATCGCGTCGGTGAACGCGGCTGCCGCCCGCTCTGCGAGCCCGGGCGCGCCGGCGGCTTCGGCGAGACCCATGGCGGCGCCGAGGGATTCGCCGGCCGCGTCGGTCACCTCGGCGGGTACGCCGGGGACGGGCTCGGCCGTCAGCGTGGTCCGGTAGAGGATCGACGCCACGCTGCCGAGGATCGCGACCCCGAGCACATTGCCCAGGTCGTAGGCGGTCTCTTCCAGCGCGGCGGCGTTGCCCGCCTTGGCATCCGGGGTGCCGGCCATGATCATCGCCGATGCGATGGCCAGTGATCCGATGCCGAATCCGACGAACACCTGGGCGGTGGCGACGGTGCCGTAGTCGAGGCCGTCGGAACCGAGGAACATCAGCGCCATCCCGACGCCGGCGATGCCGATACCGCCGGCCACGACGGCTCGGGCTCCGATCATCCGGGAGAGCGGGGCGGCGATCATCGAGGACACGATCGCCGCTCCCGCCACCGGCAACAGCCGCACACCGGCCGCGATCGGGGAGTGGCCCTCGACCAACTGGAGCCACTGGGCCAGCAGCAACAGTGCCGCCGCGAGTCCGAACATCGAGCCGAGCGCGGCGAGAACGCCCGCACTGAACGGCCGGCTGCGGAACAACGAGACGTCGAGCAGCGGCTCGGTGCGTCGCATGCAGCGTCGGACGAACAGGGCCAGGATGAGGACCGCGCCGATCAGGGCCACCCAGGCGGCCGGTGCGAGGAGGCTCTCCTCCTTGGCGAACCGCTTGATGGCCCAGACCAGGGCGACCATGCCGGCGATCGACATCAGCGCACCGACGGCGTCCCACCGGCCCGGCTGCGGGTGCTTCGACTCCGGCAGGATCAGCACTGCGGCCACGATGGCGACCGCCATCAGCGGGACGTTGACGAGGAACGCGGCGCGCCACGAGAAGTACTCGAGCAGAACTCCGCCGACGATCGGGCCGACGGCCGCACCGAGGCCCGACACCGCGGCCCAGAGCCCGAGGGCGGTCGCACGCTCGGCGGGGTCGGTGAAGATGCTGCGCAGCAGGGACAACGTGGTCGGCATGATCATCGCGCCGCCGACGCCCAGCAGCACCCGCACCGCGATCACCGCCTCGGGTGACTCGGCCAGCAGGACCAGTGCCGAGGCCCCACCGAACACCGCGAAGCCGGTGACCAGCATCCGTTTTCGGCCCCACCGGTCGGCCAGTGAACTCATGGAGAGCAGCAGGCCGGCCAGGACGAGCGAGTAGGCGTCGATGATCCACAGCTGCTGATCGGCGGTCGGGCGCAGGTCGCCGGCCAGGTCGGGGAGTGCGACGTTGAGGATCGTGAGGTCGACGGTGATGACCAGCAGGCTGGCCGACAACACGGCGGCCGACGCCCATCGGCGCCGGAACGACAAGCCGTCTGCGCTGGTGGTCTCGGTGGCGGATCGCTGGGTCATCGTCGGCTCCGGTCGTGCTCGGGGGAGGGCAGCCCGGTCAGGGCCGTCAGGGTGGCGGTCAGGTCGTCGAGGGACAGCGGCGTCCCGTAGAGGAGTGCGTGCATGGCCACGCCGTCGGTGTACGCGGCGATCGCGCGAGCGGCCGTCTGCCCGACGTGCGGGATGAGGATCTCGACCAGCCCGTCGGGCCAGCGAACCGCGAGCGGGCGGAGCGCGGGATCGAGGACGGCGGCCGACACGAGCGCGAGGTCGGCGCGGATCAACCGCTCGTCGGACAGATAGTCGTGGAGCGTCTCGGCGAAGACCGCCGCGGCTGGGCCGTGTTCGGCGAGGGTCTCGGCCACCTCGGCCAGGCCGGAGTCGATGTCGTCGGCCAGGCGGGCGAGCGCTGCCTCGCGCAGATCGTCGAGCGTGGCGAAGTACTGCGTCGTCGAACCGAGCGGCACACCGGCACGTTTCGCGACGAGCCGGTGGGTGAGCCCCTCGGAGCCCACCTCGGTGATGAGCGTGGCGGCGGCCTCGACAATGGTGCGTCGCCGTTCCTCGGGATCTCGTCGGCGGCGGGGCGCTGCCTCGGTCATCACTACCCTTCCAAGTTAATGTACGAATGTACATGTACAAACGTACACTAGCTGCTTCGCGGGTTTGCGTGTCGGGTGCTGGCATCATGCGACCATGGCGGTGAACAGGATCGATGCGGTCGAGCTGCCCCGGACGGCGCTCGGCGACTTCTTGTCGTCGTCGGCGTTCGCGGAGATGCTCGACCCGGATGACGAGCGCACGTCCTCCCGCAGTGCGGCGGCCCGGCGCGCCGAGGTCGCCGATGTGGTGCGCGCCGTCGACCGTTTCGCCGGCCGGCGATTCGTCGACCGGGAGCGCGCCGGCGAGGTCGTCTTCGGCGGGATCACCGCCGGGGGGCTCGGGGTCCGCCCTTCGGTGGTCGACGAGGTCCTCGCCCTGCTGCGGCCGGTCGGTGTCCCCGCGCCCGGTGCCCCGAAACCTGTTCCCCACGAAGCGCAAACGGTGCTCGGTAGCTACGTCTATGCACTGGTCGATCCGCGTGACGCCACGGTGTTCCACGTCGACGCCGGCCGCGGGAACCGCGTGTACCGCCATACCGCCGCCGCGCTGGCGGGCGACGCACCCGACCCTGCCGACATCGTCGGCGACGACGATCCGGCCGAGGTCGCGGCTGCCATCTCCGAGCGCATCCGCGACATCGACGCCGACGGGTTCGGCGTCGAACACTGGATTCTGCGGTACGATGTAGATTCTGTCGATTCGGCTGCAGCGCACGCGCTTTCGCTACGACGCACGGTAGTCGACGTCGTCGCTCTGGCCGGATCGGAACTTCCGGAGACGCCGGATGCACAGGGGCCGTGGCGCATCGAGGAGCTGATCCTGCGACATGCGGCGCCGGTGTCGCCGCCGTTGCCCGACGTGTGCGTGCTGGTGAAGGTCGACGAGTCCGCCCGCAGCGACGCCACTGCCGAGGTGGTCTACGAATCCGCTCGCAGCGCTTGGCGTGCGGGGCCGCACCGGACCGTCCCCGATCTACCGGTGCTGGTGTTCGCCGACGATCTCGTCCGGGCCGTCCACCGTGTCGACTACTGGGAGTCCTACCGCGACGCCGAGGGAAACCTGGATCCGAAGCGGTGGGTATACACCGGGAAACCCGACGCCGAACTCGAGGCCCGATATGTGGGTACCAGCCTGCGCGAGGTCCGGCAAGAACGCGGCGGCAAGTGGAATCCGTCCGGCTGGCACCCGTACGGACACGTTCCCTGAGCCTGTTCGTTGAAACAAAATCGCCTGTCGTGATCCGACGAGGGACGCGCGGTCTGGTACTACTCGCGGCATCGTCCATCGACAGAAAGCCGGCGCATGTCCTCGGATCGACGCAGTTCATTCGACCACCGCACCGCCCTGATCACCGGCGCCTCCGCCGGGATCGGCAAGACGTTCGCGGAACATCTCGCCGCGGAAGGGTACGACCTACTGCTGGTCGCCCGTCGGGCCGAACGGCTCGACGAGTTGTCCGAGCGACTACATCGCGAGCACGGCGTTCGCTGTGAGGTGTTCGCCGGGGATCTGTCCGAACCCGGCACGCCGGCCGCGATCATCGAGCGCGCCGATGAACTCGGGCTGGACATCGACGTGCTGATCAACAACGCCGGTATGTCGCTGAGCACCAAGTTCGCCGAGACGCCGTGGGAGGAGGTCGGAGGGCAGCTGCAGTTGATGCTGACCTCGCTGACCGAGCTGTCCCACCGCGTGCTCCCGGGGATGAAGAAGCGCCGGTGGGGGCGGATCGTGAACGTCTCGTCCATCACGGCTCTGCTGCCTCCCGCGGAGGGCCTGCTCTACTCCGCGATCAAGTCGTATGTGCTGTTGATGTCCCAGTCCCTGGACATGGAACTGAAACCGCACGGCATCCACGTGACGGCGCTCTGTCCCGGTTTCACCAGGAGTGAGTTCCACGATGCGATGGGTGCGGAGACCCGCGAGACCGCCGATCGCCTGCCCGGCGTGCTGTGGCAGGAGCCCGAGGACGTCGTGCGCGAGGGGTGGAACGCGGTGATGAAGGGCGACGCGGTGTGCGTGACCGGCATGGTGAACAAGCTGGTCACGACGGCCGTGCGTCCCATTCCGCCGGGTATCCAGTACTTCCTCGGCCGGACGCTCAATCCGTTCAAGTAGACGCCGGGCGGCTCACTTCTTGGTGCGCCGACTCCCGCCGTGCCAGTCCTCCTCGACACCCGCCTCGCCGTCGGTCACTCCGAAGGCCCGCAGTTGTGGCTTCTCCCGCAGGCTCCGCTTGAGCTCGGCGAAACCCGGGAAACTCGCCAGGCCGATCACGTGGTCCCACAGGACGACCGCGTCGTCGTCACCGGGTAGACGGCTGATGACGGGCCCGAAGAATGCAACTCCCTCGGGCGGCTGGAAGTGGATGATCGGCGTGCCGACGTCGCGACCGGTCAGCGACAGGGCCTCGTCGGTCTCGGTTTGGATCTCCGCGTCGAACTCGGCATCGTCGAGGGCGTCCAGGTGGTGCGCGGGTAGCCCGAGCTCATCCAGCACGGGCCCGAGGAACTCCGCGGTACCGCGGAAGTCGGTGGCGTCGACGGTGTAGGAACCGGTGTGCGCGTCGAAGATTTGTGTACCCAGCGCCTCGTAGAGCGGGCCGATGGCGGCCGGTCCGTGTTCGCGGCGGATGCTCGCCGCCGCGCGCAGGAGGCGGAGTCCGGCGGTGTGCCCGGCCTCGTACTCCGGCGGGAACTGCGCGTCGTAATCGACGTGTGCGTTCAGCAGACGTAGCGAGATGAACCGCCATTCCACCGTGTAGTCCCGCTGGGCCTGTACCTTTCGCACCCATTTGCTCGTCATCCACGCGAAGGGGCACACGGGATCGAAGTAGAAGTTGACGTCGGCCATGATCTCGACGGTAGACGGCGGGACAGTCCTAGGTGTCGGCAGAAGCCGCGAACAACCGGTCGCCTAACCGGTACCGCTCGACTGAGTGTCTGGTGAGCCTGTGACGGGCTCGTTGGCGGGGAGGAGGTGCTGCACAGTAGCGAGCGACGGCCGCTCGAGTGGACCGGTGTAGAGCTCGAGTGCCCAAGTCATACACGCCCCGTAATCAGCCGGGGTGGGCGAAGCCGAAGCTGAAGAAGAATGGTTCAGGCGGACCACTGCGAGACCAATCTCATTCGTTCACCTCCGGCAGGACCGGAGCCGGCGCGGATATCGAGGTCAATCGGAGTACGGGTCAGGTGGAACGATTGCGGAGTAGTAGCGGTCTGCGAGAGAAGGAGTGACGGTGGAAGGGTTCTTCGTGCTGCTCACGCCACCGGTCGCCCTCGCGCTCATGTTCTGGGCGTGGACCATCTGGCTATCCTTCAGAGCCGCTGGCCGAAACATCCAACGATCTTCGGCCGCAGTTTCTGCGGTGCTGGCGATCTGCGGGGCAATTGCTTTCCTCGCGTTGACCAGTCTCGACGATTACAACGACTACCCCGGTCACACGTGTTCGGTGCGTGATGGGTTTGTACCCGTCGGCTTTCCCCCTGAGCAACTACCACCGCCGCCTCCAGACGTGGTGAGCACATTCCATCCCAGCCTCGACTGGTCTCACCGATTCGAGCTCCTTCCCCTCGGCGTGCGCTGCACCTACTGGATTCGAGACGACCCCCGCATCACAATGAGCACCCACAGCCCCTGGCCGTACTCGGTGTGCAGCTACGGAGCGCTCGTCGTTGCCTTCGTCCAGGCCATCCGAGTCGTCAATCCCGACCTGCTCAGACGCGGTGCGCCGCCGCGGCCAGCGCGTGCAGGTGATGGCGGGCAGATGTAGGCGTGCCACAGTTGATGAGTGCGTACCAAGGTGTTGTTTTTCTGGGTGCTCGGTGGAATCATCACCGCCTTCGCCGCCGCGATCGTGCTCATCGGTGCCGCTGGTTGGCTCACTCTTCGCTCGTCGTGGTTCGAGGACAGCCTGTCCAAGGTGTCGGTCACAGAAGACGCCGACGGGGCTGAACGGATCGCCGAAGCCATGGGTGTTCACCTGAACGACAGCGCCATCAACTACGGGGAAGTGACATCGCAGTTGCAAGGCAAACCGAGTGCTTACCTCGTCGTGAAAGCGGACGGTGCGATGTTGCGCGACAGGATCATTCGGCAGTCACGGCTGCACTGTGCGACCACCGATCCGCCGAATATGGCGTCGATGCGCTCACCGTCGAGGCACGGCCCGCCGCCCTCACCGACTCTGATGGCATGTGGCCGGCCGGCTGGCGACTACAACGACCCGGCGTCAGCGGGGGAGTGGGGCGGTCATCTCACCGTCTGGTTCGACCCCCAGGCGGGTGACCGCAGCACTTGGCTCTACATTTTTGCCGCCCCATTCTGATCGCACGGGTGCAGCACGCCTGTCGTCAACAACGTCTCGTCGCCTGGACATCCAGTAACTGGCCGGGCAGGCACTCCGGCTTACACCTTCATCCCCGAGTAGCTGCGCCTCGCTGAGCGCGACCGGTACCTCTTGGTCGCCGACGACATGCGCCCAGGCGAGAAACGCGGCTAGAGCCCGGAGTTCGACACAGTCGAGGCCGACGACGAGACCACGTCGTGGCGAAGCCTCCGCGTGCTTCTACATCAACTCGCTACCGCCATCGAGGGTTGACGCCCTTTCAACCACTGACGACCCGACCTCGGCACCGGCACCGGCACCTTGCACTGGACACTCGACCCACCAAAGACCCCACGCCATGGTGTGATTGACCCGTGGTGCTGAAACCGTGCGAGACCTCTCGAGCTGCTGCCTGGATCGCGAACTCGGAAGAGCCCTGGCAGGATCTCGTCGGGTTCGGCACTCCAGGGTTCGAGGCGTACGCACGATTGCGGTTCATGCCTGACCCCGACGGGCAAGACAACCCTGGTGACCCGGACGAGCCCACTGACCAGGCCAAAGCCGGCAGTCTGTGCGAACTCTTGCACTCTGCAACTGGCACGCCGGACGACTGCTATTTTGCGATCTGGGAGGGCTGGCCAGATACTTCCGCGGTTATGCGCCAGAGCGCTCGATTGCGCATCCCGAACCGGACCTACTACCTCCTGCACGGCCCGCTGTCGGACTTCGGACGCTGGGGTGTGCGAGAGACGGGGCACAATCCGGCAGCATTTGTGTGGCCAGCTGATCACGCGTGGTGCATCGCCTCCGACGTTGACGACCACTGGGCGGGTATCGGCGCGAACACAAAGACGATCGCCGGCCTACTGGCCGAATCAGACCTCGACATCGTCACCGCCGACCCCGACTGTGGTGCCCCCGCCCAATACGCCGCGCCCAGGCGGTACTTCAAGGACCGTAGGTTGTGAAACCGTGTGGGACCCGCTGACCTACTGATCGCAATCGCCCTCAACTGTCACCACCACTCGGCGAGTGCGCCGAGACGGGACGTCTCGCAGTTGCACTGAACTGCAACTCACTCCGCCCGCTGAGCGCCGATCTTGGGCGCGCCAACGCGCATTCACACCTCACGGACCGCGACGCCAACCAGAACCAACATGAGGGAGACTGCGTTGTCCGGGACCACCCACTCGATCCCACCCGGAGTGGCCAGCACAAACAGGGCCAGCGCCACGAAAGGCGCTACCACGGTGACGATGCCGGGGATCAGACGTCGGACTGCACACGCATCGACCACCGCAGCAAAGGCGACGAACGCTACGAGCGCGTAGACCGCCGGGTCCAGCCACCACGGCGGAGCAGGTGGCCCAACGATGTCGACAAAGCCTGCACCGGTGGTGGGTGTAGATCGTCCGTCCGTCAAGTCCTCTGCCGACGAAAGAAGCATCGAGCGCCTTGAACTCCATCCACCAGGTGATTCCGCCTGCGAACAACGCGGAGACCACAAACACCCACCACATGACATGGCCGACAATTCTCGCAGCGAACAGCACAGGCACGTGTGACATGCCCCAACTATGACCGACAGGGTCTATCGCCATTCAGCCGGGAACGCCTGGTGACTAGTATTGCAGCGCAGCAATATGTTTCGCTGATCATTTTGCGTTATGACGTTCTCGCAGGTGAGCCTTCGTGCTGCTGCTCGACCATCAGAGGTAGCGCGGCGGTTTGACCGTGGGGTCGTCATCGAGAAGGGGAGTGATTGTTTGCCTCATCTGCGTCGATTGCGAGCTGAGGGTACTTCTGTAGCGCCGCGGCGAGGTCGGA
>ERZ501064.148-NODE-148-length-19640-cov-9.928619_pt1 | contig 19640 bp, 17 predicted proteins | sample MGYA00510851_ERZ501064 | MGnify/ENA primary metagenome ERZ501064 (study PRJEB25958, sample SAMN03398529) | human skin metagenome | study: EMG produced TPA metagenomics assembly of the Human Skin Microbiome Metagenome (human skin metagenome) data set. | reverse complement strand
ACGACGAGGTCCTCGCCGCGGCGCGGCGCTCGGGCATGCGCGGCCTGAGCGAGTCGCCGCACCGGGCACCCGCGGACGCCGGTCTCAACTCCGCGTTCGTCGAGGGTGCGCGCTGGGCGCGCGAGGCGTGGCCCGAGTCGACGGGCCTGATGTACGTGCAGGCCGATCTGCCGGCGGCGACGAGCACGTCCGTCGCCGCCGTGTTGCGCGCCGCCGGTGAACACCGCTCGAGCTTCGTCACCGACCGGGACGGCTCCGGGACGGTGCTGCTGCACGGCACCGGTACCGGCGTCCCCGCTCCCCGTTTCGGTCCCGGTTCGGCGGCCGCCCACCGGGCCGCCGGCGCCGTCGAACTCGACCCGGCCGGCCGGGAGTGGGCCGACCTGCGCACCGACGTCGACACCGCGGCGGACCTGGGCGTCGCCCGCGAGCTCGGCCTCGGACCGCACACCGTCGCTGCGCTGCGTCATCTCTGACCCCGACCCGCAATCGACAAGCGTCCGACCGGCGGGCGTGTACGCCGGGGACGGCGATGGGTCATCATTGGGGGGTGAGCCCCGCCGACGATGACGTATCGCAGACCGCCACGGTCACCACGACACCGATCCCGCATGCCCCGCCGGCCGCCACCCTGGTGCCCGACGAATCCGCCGACCTGCCCGAGGACCGTTACCTCAACCGGGAATTGAGCTGGCTGGACTTCAACTCCCGGGTGCTCGCACTCGCCGAGGACACCTCCCTGCCGCTCCTCGATCGTGCGAAGTTCCTCGCCATCTTCGCCTCGAACCTCGACGAGTTCTTCATGGTGCGGGTGGCCGGACTCAAGCGGCGCGACGAGACCGGCCTGTCGGTCCGGTCCGCCGACGGCCTGTCGCCGCGAGAACAACTCATGCGCATCGCCGGACGCGCGCAGACCGTCGCCGACCGGCACGCGCGCGTCTTCCTCGATTCGGTCCGACCGGCGTTGGCCGACAACGACATCTACGTGGTGTCCTGGTCGCAGCTCACCGCCGAGCAGCAGGCGCGGATGACCGATTATTTCCAGGACGAGGTATTTCCGGTCCTGACGCCCCTGGCGGTCGACCCCGCTCATCCGTTCCCGTACATCAGCGGGTTGTCGCTGAACCTCGCGGTCACGGTCCGCGACGTCAACGAGAGCGGCGAGCACTTCGCGCGGGTCAAGGTACCGGACAACGTGAACCGCTTCATCCGCGTCGACCGGCTGTCGCCCGCTCGGGCGTCCGACGACGACAAGGCCGCCAGGAGCGCGGTGTTCCTACCGTTGGAGAGTCTGATCGCGGCCAACCTCGGGACGTTGTTCCCGGGTATGGAAATCGTTGAGCACCACGTCTTCCGGATCACCCGCAACGCCGACTTCGAGGTCGAAGAGGACCGCGACGAGGACCTCCTCCAGGCGCTCGAGCGAGAACTCGCGCGCCGCCGGTTCGGCTCGCCGGTGCGGCTCGAGGTCGCCGACGACATGAGCGAGCACATGCTCGAGTTGTTGCTGCGCGAGCTCGAGGTGGACCCCGCCGACGTCATCCAGGTGCCCGGACTCCTCGATCTGTCATCACTTTTCGAGATCTACGCGCTCGACCGCCCGCATCTCAAGGACCGTCCGTTCGTCCCCGCCACCCACCCCGCGTTCGGCGAGCGAGAGACACCCAAGAGCGTGTTCTCTACTCTTCGCGACGGTGACGTACTCGTCCACCATCCGTACGACTCGTTCTCGACGAGCGTGCAGCGGTTCATCGAGCAGGCCGCGGCCGACCCGCAGGTCCTGGCCATCAAGCAGACGCTGTACCGCACCTCCGGCGACTCCCCGATCGTCAACGCGCTCATCGACGCCGCCGAGGCCGGGAAGCAGGTCGTCGCGCTGGTGGAGATCAAGGCCCGCTTCGACGAGCAGGCGAACATCAAGTGGGCCCGCAAACTGGAACAGGCCGGCGTCCACGTCGTCTACGGCCTCGTCGGTTTGAAGACCCACTGCAAGACCTGCCTGGTGGTGCGTCGCGAGGGCTCGACGATCAAGCGGTACTGCCACATCGGGACCGGCAACTACAACCCGAAGACCGCGCGGCTCTACGAGGACGTGGGCCTGCTGACCGCCGCCCCCGACATCGGCGCCGACCTGACCGACCTGTTCAACACCTTGACCGGCTACTCCCGCAAGCAGGAGTACCGCAACATCCTCGTTGCGCCGCACGGCATCCGGGCGGGCATCATCAAACGGATCCATCGCGAGATCGAGCTGTTCCGCGACGGCGACACGCGCGCGAGAATCCAGCTCAAGGCGAATGCACTGGTCGATGAGCAGGTGATCGATGCGCTGTACCGGGCCTCGCAGAGCGGGGTACCCGTCGACGTCGTCGTCCGTGGCATCAGCGCGCTGCGGCCCGGGGTCGAGGGTTACAGCGACAACATCCACGTGCGGTCGATCCTGGGGCAGTTCCTCGAGCACTCCCGAATCCTGTATTTCGGTGCGCAGAACGAGTACTGGTTCGGCAGCGCGGACATGATGCACCGCAATCTCGATCGGCGCGTGGAGGTCATGGTGAACGTCCGTGACGAGCGTCTGGCCGGTGAACTCGGTGACATCTTCGCCTCCGCCCTCGATCCGCGGACCCGCTGCTGGGTCCTGCAGTCCGACGGGAGCTGGGTGGCCTCACCCGCCGAGGGCGAAGAGGTGCGCGACCATCAGCGACAGATGATGCGGCGCAATCGTCGTCGGCCGGAAACCAGTTCGTGACCGGCACCGACGCGTAACCTTCGACCTCTACGATCACCATCGACATGGCGAAGAAGACGAATGAGGTGTGGGCCGCCGGCGGTGTGGTGTGGCGACCGGTTGTCCCCGGTCCGACCGGGAACGATGCCGCCGAGATCGACGATGTCGAGATCGCGGTCGTCCACCGCCCCAAGTACGACGACTGGACGCTGCCCAAGGGAAAGGCCGAGCCGGGCGAGACCCTCATCGACACGGCGGTGCGCGAGATCGCCGAGGAGACGGGCCAACACGTCGTTCTCGGCCGGCACCTGGACGACGTCCACTACGACCTCGGCAGTACCCGCAAGCATGTGCGCTACTGGTCGGCGCGAGCGTCCGACGGAGAGTTCGTCGCCGGGCACGAGGTCGACGAGCTGCGGTGGCTCCCCGTCGACGAGGCCCGGGAGATGTTGAGCTATCCGCTCGATCGCACGATCCTCGAGGAGTTCGTGCGGCTACCCGCGGACCTGCACACGTTCCTGTTGGTACGGCACGCCAAGGCCGGCCGGCGCTCGACCTACAAGGGCGACGACCGGTTGCGGCCCCTCGACAAACTCGGCCGGGCGCAAGCCGCCGCCCTCGCCCCATTGCTGATCGCGTTCGGGGCGAGCCGGGTGCACTCGGCCGATCGCGTCCGCTGTGAGCAGACCCTGGAACCGCTACGCGACCGGCTGGGGGTCGAGTTGCACAGCGAGCCGGATCTGTCGGAGGAGACGTATCGGACCAATCCGGCAGCGGCGCAACGCCGGATCCTCGAACTCGCCGCCGACACGACGTCGACCCTGGCGGTCTGCAGTCAGGGCAAGGTGATCCCGCCCCTCATGGACTGGTGGTCCGAGCGCGACTCGATCCCGCTTCCCAAGGCCTCCAACCGCAAGGGCAGTGTGTGGGTTCTGTCTCTGTTCGACGGCCGGCTGGTGGCGGCCGATCACATCGCCGGGCCGCTCCCGACAGCCTGAGTCCCGCGCCCCTCCGCCGGTTGACCCCGAACACGATTCAGCCCCCGGCGGGGGAAGTACGCCGGGGGCTGAATTGTGGTCGTCGACCGCGGTTGTCCCGCAGGTCAGCGACGGGTGGTCTTCTTCGCCGCGGTCTTCTTCGCGGCAGTCTTCTTGGCCGGAGCCTTCTTCGCCGCGGTGGCCTTCTTCGCCGGCGCCGCCTTCTTGGCCGGAGCCTTCTTCGCCGCGGTGGTGGTCTTCTTGGCCGCCGTGGTCTTCGCCGGAGCCTTCTTGGCCGCGGTGGTCTTCTTGGCCGCCGTGGTCTTCGCCGGAGCCTTCTTGGCCGCCGTGGTCTTCTTGGCGGCGGCGGTCGTCTTCTTGGCGGCCGTCTTCTTCGCCGGCGCAGCCTTCTTGGCTGCCGTGGTGGTGGCCCCGCTTCCGCGCTTCACAGCCGGACCGGTCGCGGACAGCTTCTGCTTGCCCGCCACAACAGCTTTGAACTGAGCGCCCGGACGGAACGCCGGCACCGAGGTCGCGCGGACCTTGACGGTCTCGCCGGTGCGCGGGTTACGGGCGACGCGCGGTGCGCGCTTCCGCTTCTCGAATACGCCGAAGCCGGTGATCGTCACGCTCTCGCCCTTGTTGACCGCGCGCACGATCGTGTCGACGACGAGCTCGACGGCTTCAGTCGCAGTCTTGCGATCCGCGTCGAGCTTCTTGGTCAGCTCATCAATGAGCTCCGCCTTGTTCATGAGTACCTCCGCAAGCTGATCTGACCGAGTTTCGGCCAGCTACCAACACACGGTAAACGTCGGATGTGAAAACGTCCATCTTCCACGCCAATTAGGACGCCGTGTTGCGAAATGGCATGGCAGCTCACGACGGTGCCGCCGCGGCGAGATGACCCCGCCGCGGCGGTGCGGAATCAGTCCGCGAGGGTGCGCGGCTTGAATGCCGGACGCGCCGACTCGTACTCGGAAATCGCCTCTACCTCGCGCAACGTGAGTCCGATGTCGTCGAGACCCTCCATCAGACGCCACCGCGTGTAGTCATCAATTGCCAACGGCACCACGAGGTCTCCGGCGGTGACCGTCTTATCGACAAGGCTCACCGTCACTTCGAGGCCAGGATTCTCCTCGAGGCGCTTCCACAGCAGTTCGACGTCGGGCTGCTCGACCTGCGCGGCCACCAGACCCGCCTTGCCCGAGTTGCCGCGGAAGATGTCGGCGAAACGCGACGAGATCACCACGCGGAAGCCGAAATCGGACAGCGCCCAGACCGCGTGCTCACGCGACGACCCGGTGCCGAAGTCGGGACCGGCGACCAGGACCGACCCGCGGCTCCAGGGCTCGTTGTTGAGGATGAAGTCGGGATCGGTCCGCCAACCGGCGAACAGACCGTCCTCAAAGCCGGTGCGCGTCACCCGCTTCAGATAGACGGCCGGGATGATCTGGTCGGTGTCGACGTTGCTGCGACGCAGCGGGACACCGATACCGGTGTGTTCGGTGAACGGTTCCATGAGAAAAGCCCCTGTTCGAATGATGTGGCTGGGATATGGGTCGGACCGTGACTCAACCGAGATCGGCGGGCGCCGGCTGTGCGTCCAGGTCGGCGGGCGCGGACAAGGTGCCGCGCAGCGCGGTGGCCGCTGCCACTCCCGGAGACACGAGGTGCGTTCGGCCACCCTTGCCCTGGCGCCCTTCGAAATTGCGGTTGGAGGTCGACGCACACCGCTCCCCCGGGGCGAGCTGGTCCGGGTTCATGCCCAGGCACATCGAGCACCCGGCCTGCCGCCACTCGGCGCCGGCCGCGAGGAAGATCTCTCCGAGTCCCTCGTCCTCGGCCTGTGCACGCACCCGCATCGAACCGGGCACGATGAGCATCCGCATCCCGTCCGCGACCCTGCGCCCCTTGAGGATGCCGGCGACCTCGCGCAGGTCCTCGATCCGCCCGTTGGTGCAGGAGCCGACGAAGACCGTGTCGACCTTGATGTCGCGCAGCGGCGTTCCGGGCTCGAGGCCCATGTACTCCAGCGCCTTGGCCGCGGCACTCGCCTTGACCTCGTCGCCGTACTCCGCCGGGTCGGGTACCGCGTCGCCGAGCGGCGCACCCTGTCCCGGATTGGTCCCCCACGTGACGAACGGGGTCAGCGAGGCGGCGTCGATGTGCACCTCGGCGTCGAAGGTGGCACCGGGATCGGTGCGCAGACTGTCCCAATAGGCAACGGCAGCATCCCAATCGGCACCCGACGGGGCATGCGGGCGGCCCTTGAGGAACTCGTAGGTGACCTCATCGGGTGCGATCATCCCCGCCCGGGCGCCTGCCTCGATCGACATGTTGCACACCGTCATCCGCGCTTCCATGGAGAGCTTGCGGATCGCCTCCCCGCGGTACTCCAGCACGTAACCCTGCCCGCCGCCGGTGCCGATCTTCGCGATGATCGCGAGGATCAGGTCCTTGCTCGTCACACCGGGCGGGAGCTCGCCGTCGACATTGATCGCCATCGTCTTGAACGGGCGCAGCGAGAGGGTCTGCGTCGCCAGGACGTGCTCGACCTCACTGGTACCGATACCCATCGCGATCGCTCCGAAGGCACCGTGCGTCGAGGTGTGGCTGTCACCGCACACGACGGTCATGCCGGGTTGGGTCAGGCCCAACTGCGGCCCGACCACGTGGACGATGCCCTGCTCGGCGTCACCCATGGGATGAAGGCGGACGCCGAATTCCTCGCAGTTGCTGCGCAGCGTGTCGACCTGGGTCCGCGACACGGGATCGGCGATGGGCTTGTCGATGTCCACCGTCGGGACGTTGTGGTCCTCGGTCGCGATGGTCAGATCCGGTCGGCGGACCGGACGACCGGCGAGGCGCAGGCCCTCGAAGGCCTGGGGACTGGTGACCTCGTGGACGAGGTGGAGGTCGATGTAGATCAAGTCGGGATTGGTGTTGCCGGACGCATCGACGTCACCGGGGACGACGACATGGTCGCGCCACACCTTCTCGGCGAGAGTCAGCGGCTGGGCTGGGCTGTTGCTCATGGCTTCACTCGTTATCTGCTCGGGTTCTTCGGACTCTGCACGCGGTGTTGACGTTCTGGCTGTGTTTCGAACGTGCATCTCACTATTTGGACAGCTAGTATCGTCCTATGGGAAAGGATACCGCATCCGCGGTCAGCAGCGGAATCGGAGTGCTCGACAAGTCCGTGGCGGTGCTGCACGCGATCGCCGAGGCGCCGTGCAATCTCTCCGAACTCTGCGAACGCACCGGTCTGCCCCGGGCGACGGCACATCGACTCGCCGTCGGACTCGAGACGCACCGCTTTCTGACCAGGGATGTCACCGGCCGTTGGCAGCCCGGCCCCGTCCTCGGCGAACTCGCCTCCTCGGCACACGATCCCGTCACCGAGTCGGCTCTCATGGTCCTCCCCCGGCTCCGCGACATCACCGGCGAATCGGTTCAGGTCTATCGCCGCGAAGGTGCCGAACGCGTCTGCGTCGCCGCGATGGAACCACCGACCGGCCTGCGTGACACCGTGCCGGTGGGCACCCGCTTCCCCATGAGCGCAGGGTCCGCGGCGAAAGTCCTCCTCGCCTGGGCCGACCCTGCCACCCAGCGCGCGCTCGTGCCGGACAGCGTCTTCAGCGAGCGCGCACTGCACGAGATCCGCCGGCGCGGGTGGGCCCAGAGTGCCGGCGAACGCGCCGCCGGAGTCGCGAGTGTGTCGGCTCCCGTGCGCGACGGCAACGGTGACGTGGTCGCCGCGATCTCGGTGTCCGGGCCGATCGACCGGATGGGCCGACGACCCGGTGCACGCTGGGCCGCCGATCTGCTCGCCGCCGCCGACGCCATCCACAAACGCCTCCAGGCCGCACGTCCCTGACCCAGAGCCGTTGCACCCGGAGCGGTTCCGATGGACCCGCCGGTGGGCTAGCGTCGGGGAATGGGAGTCAACCAACGCAATCAGATCGTCATGTCCGAGGCCGAGATCGCGGAGTTCGTGGCGCGCAGCCGGACCGCGACCCTCGCCACCACCGGAGCGGACGGGAGCATCCACCTCGTGGCGATGTGGTACGGGATCATCGACGGCGAGATCTGGTTCGAGACCAAATCCAAGTCGCAGAAGGCGGTCAACATCCGTCGCAACAACCGGTGCTCGGTGATGATCGAGGACGGTGACACCTACGACACACTGCGCGGCGTCACCTTCGAGGGCACTGCCGAGATCCTCGACGACCCGGACTCGTGCCTGAAGGTCGGCATCAGCGTCTGGGAACGCTACACAGCGCCCTACACCGAAGAATCGCGACCATTCGTCGAGCAGATGATGAACAAGCGCGTCGCCGTCCGGATCCGTCCGTCCCGCACCCGTTCCTGGGACCACCGCAAGCTCGGCATCCCCGAGATGCCGGCCTCGGGCACCACCGCCGAATTCCTCTGACCGCAGTCCCGGCGCGACACCTTCCGACCCTCGTCCGTGTTTCGGTGTGATCATCGCAACACGGACGAGATGGTCTGTCGCTCAATGAAAAACACCCTCCCCCTGCATCGCGGAGGAAGGGTGTTTCTCGTAGCCCCGACGGGATTCGAACCCGCGCTACCGCCTTGAGAGGGCGGCGTCCTAGGCCGCTAGACGACGGGGCCATGGGAACTTCCGGCGATCAAGACCTTAGCACGGTCTCGATCTCTTTCTGTCCGCTGGGGTACCAGGACTCGAACCTAGAATGGCGGTACCAGAAACCGCTGTGTTGCCAATTACACCATACCCCATTGGCCTGGTTCTCCTTGCGGAAAACTGCCGAGAAAGAGAGTATCAAAGGGTTACCGTAAGTCCACAAACGTGCAGCTCAGCGGCACTATTTGGCTGCGATCTCCCGTGCCGAGGCCAGCCGCGCGAGCGTCTTGTCGCGACCCAGGATCTCCATCGATTCGAAGAGCGGCGGACTGACCTGGGAGCCGGTCACCGCCACACGTACCGGACCGAACGCCTTGCGCGGTTTGAGCCCCAGATCGTCCACCAGCGCAGCATTCAGTGCGTCCTGCAGTGCGGCGGTGGTGAAGGAGTCCAGCGACTCGACCGCGGCGATGGTGGCGTCCAGGACCGGCACCGCGTCGGCGCCCAGGTTCTTGCTCGCCGCCTTCTCGTCGATCGTGAACTCGTCGTCGGAGACGTAGGCGAAGGAGATGAGGTCCCACGCGTCGCCGAGGACCTGGATACGCGTCTGCACCAATTCGGCCAGAGCCGCGAAGGTCTCGTCGTCGGCGCTCTCGGGGAGCTTGCCCTGCGCGACGAGATACGACCGCAGCCGCGCCGTGAAGTCGGCGACATCGAGCATCCGGATGTGCTCGGCGTTGATGGCGTCGGCCTTCTTCTGATCGAACCGTGCGGGGTTCGAGTTGACCTGTCGCACATCGAAAGCCGCGATCATCTCGGCCAGGCTGAAGACGTCGACATCGCTCTTGTAACCCCAGCCGAGCAGCGCGAGGTAGTTGAGCAGACCCTCGGGGATGAAACCGCGGTCGCGATGGTGGAAGAGGTTCGACTGGGGGTCGCGCTTGGAGAGCTTCTTGTTGCCCTCACCCATCACGAAGGGCAGGTGCCCGAAGGCCGGCACGGCGTCGGCGACGCCGATACGGATCAGCGCGTCGTACAGCGCGAGCTGCCGCGGAGTCGACGACAGGAGATCCTCGCCGCGCAGCACATGGGTGATCTTCATCATCGCGTCGTCGACCGGGTTGACCAGCGTGTAGAGCGGATCGCCGGTCGCACGGGTCAGCGCGAAGTCGGGAACGGTACCCGCCTTGATCGTCGTCGTGCCGCGCACGAGATCGTCCCAGGTGAGGTCGGTGTCCGGCATCCGCAGGCGGACAACGGGTTTACGTCCTTCGGCGAGGTAGGCCGCACGTTGCTCGGGCGTCAGGTCACGATCGAAGTTGTCGTACCCGAGCTTGGGGTCGCGTCCGGCGGCGCGGTGCCGGGCCTCCACCTCTTCCGGGGTCGAGAACGCCTCGTAGGCCTCGCCGGCCTCGAGAAGGCGGGCGACGACGTCGGCATGGAGTTCCCGCCGCTCGGACTGCCGGTAGGGACCGTAGGGTCCGCCCACCTCCGGCCCCTCGTCCCAGTCGAGACCGAGCCAGCGCAAGGCGTCGAGGATGGCCTCGTAGGATTCTTCGCTGTCTCGCGACGAGTCGGTGTCCTCGATGCGGAAGACGAAGGTGCCACCGTCGTGCCGGGCCTGCGCGAAATTGAAGAGCGCGGTCCGCACGAGTCCCACGTGGGGAGTGCCGGTCGGGGATGGACAGAATCGGACGCGAACGGCCTCACTACTGGTCATGAGGCTCAGCGTATCGAAGCCGACCGCCGCCCCCGCACGCCCGCCGTCAGGCCCGGTGGCGCTCGCAGAACTCCACCAGGACCCGGTTCACCTCGGCCGGCTGTTCGAGATAACCGAAATGACCGGCCCGCTCGATCTCGACGTACTCCGCGCCTGGAATGGCTTCGGCGACTTCGCGCGCCAGCTTCGCCGGCAGGGTCCGGTCGTCGGCGAATCCGACGACCAGCGCGGGCCGGGTGATGCCGCGGTACGCCGCGAGACGGTTGGACTCCTTGTTGTGGAGTTCGAGCTGTGCGCGGACGCCCGGGGTGATCGTCTGCGGGGAGAACCCGATGATGTCGAGCCAGTCTCGCGCGGTGCGGTCGTCGTCGAGCGTGTGCGGCGACAGGTTGAGATGCGCGGTGATGGCGGCCTCGTACTCCGGTGGCAGCTTGATCTTGTTGTCGTAGAGGGCCCGCTCACCGGCCGAGATCGCTTCCTGCAGTGGGGTGTTGCGGCCGTACGTCGCAACCATCACCGCCGCCTTGACCACGTCGGGGCGGGCCAGCGCCAGCTCCTGGGTGATCCGGGCACCCAACGAGGTGCCGATCACGATCGCCGGACCGCGGCCGAGGTGTTCGATCAGAGCCGCGGTGTCGGCGACCATGTCGTCGAGCGTGAAACCCTGGGCACACTCCGACGACGGCGCGATGCCGCGGTTGTCGAACGTCACGACGGTGAAGCCGGCTTTCACCAGCGCGGGTTCCTGATGCGCCTTCCAGACGCGGCCGGGACTTCCGGTTCCCATGACCATGACCACGAGCGGGCCCGACCCGGCGAGGCTGTAGGAGATGTCGATCCCGTTGACACGGGCCGTGCTGGGAGCTGTCACTTGTCCACCACCGGGTTGGAGAGCGTACCGATACCGTCGACGGTCACCGAGATACGTTGACCGGCGACCATGGGACCGACCCCTTCCGGGGTGCCCGTGAGGATCACGTCGCCGGGCAGCAGGGTCATCACGCGCGAGATCCACTCGACGATCTCACCGACGTCGTGGAGCATCAGCGATGTCCGGGTCCGCTGCTTGACCTCGCCGTCGAGTTCCGTCACGAGTTCGACGTCCGACGGATCGAGCGAGGTGTCGATCCACGGGCCGAGCGGACAGAAGGTGTCGTACCCCTTGCCGCGGGTCCACTGACCGTCGGCCTGCTGGTGGTCGCGGGCGGTTACGTCGTTGGCGACCGTGTATCCGAGGATCACGCCCTTGGCCTGCGCGGCCTTCACGTCCTTGCACGGGCGTCCGATGACGGCCGCGAGCTCCCCCTCGTAATCGACCCGTTGCGACGACGGCGGACGCACGATGGGCACCTCGGGGCCGATGATCGAAGTGTTGGGCTTGAGGAAGATCACCGGGTCGGCGGGCGCCTCGCCGCCCATCTCCGCCGCGTGTGCGGCGTAGTTCTTGCCGATGCAGATCACCTTGCTGGCGAGGATCGGCGCCAACACCCGGACATCCGCCAGCTTCCACGACCGGCCGGTGAACGTCGGCGTACCGAAGGGATGTTCGGCGATCTCCTTGACGACGGCGTCGTCTCCGTCGCCCTCGACGGACACGAAGGCCACGCCGTCAGGACTCGCAATTCGACCTAAGCGCATGTCCAGACCCTATCGCACCGCCGATCCCACACGTTGGGAGACGAGTTGGCGGACGTCGGTGCCGGTTTTACAATGTGGTCACACTGTTTCATATATTGAGATATCCAACCCCGGTTCACCGGGTCCGGACAGGCAGCGAGGTGAGTAGACCATGACCGATGTCGACGACATCACCACTGCCCGAAGGTGGATCATCCTCGGGTGCTCGCTGCTCGCCGCGCTCACCACGACTTGTGTGGTCAGCGGTGTCGCCTACCTGATCCCCACGCTGCACACCGACGCCGGACTCACCCTCACCCAGGCCTCGGCGCTTGCCGCGATCCCGACGGTCGGACTGATGGCGGCGACGATCCCGTGGGGAATCCTGTTGGACCGCTACGGCGAACGACGGATCCTCCTGCTGTCGCTGTCGATCTCGCTCGCCGGCGCGACCGGGGCGACCGTCGCCGCGTCAGCCGATGCGTCCTATGCCGTCGTGGGTGCCGCGCTCTTCGTGGGCGGTCTCGGCTCGGGGGCGGCGAACGGGGCCAGCGGTCGCATCGTCGTCGGCTGGTTTCCCGCACACCAGCGTGGGACTGCGATGGGCATCCGGCAGATGGCACAACCGCTGGGGATCGGCGTCTGCGCTCTCACCATGCCGGTTGTCGCAGCGAGTTCGGGACCCGCTGCGGCACTGGCGATCCCAGCCGTGGTGACTGCTGCAGGACTCGTCGCGGTGGTCGTCGGCATCACCGATCCGCCGCGTCGGCCGGCTCCCGCGTCGACGGTCGGCAACCCTCCCCCGCGCACGAATCCCTACCGCGACAACTCTTTCCTCGCACGCATCCACATCGTCAGCATGCTGCTGGTCATCCCCCAGTCCATGCTGTGGACCTTCGTACCGACCTGGCTGATCGTCGCGCACGGGTGGTCACCGGCCGGCGCCGGAACCCTGATCACCGTGACCCAGATCATCGGTGCACTGGGCCGGATCGTCGCCGGACGGTGGTCGGACGCCTGGATGTCGCGGATGCGACCGGTCCGCGTGATCGCGGTGGCCGGTGTCGCCGCCATGTCCGCGCTCGCGATCGCCGACTGGTTCGACAGCCCACTCGCGCCCGCGCTCATGGCGGTGGCGAGTGTCATCTCGGTGGCCGACAACGGCTTGGCGTTCACCGCCATCGCCGAGTACGTCGGACCGGAATGGAGCGGCCGCGGACTCGCCGTACAGAACACCGGACAGTATCTGGTGACCGCGGCGACCACACCGCTTCTCGGAGCACTCATCGCGACCGTCGGTTTCCCGATCGCCTTTGCCGCGACCGCCCTGGCACCGCTTGTCGCGACGCCCCTGGTCCCGCGCGACCGGATGCGAGAACCCGATGAGCTGGTCGACGCCTGAACCCACCACCAACGGACGAACCCGCCACCGAATTGGTGGCGGGTTCGTCCCTTGCTGGTGAATATGCCTGCGAACTACAGCCGTTCGCGGATACGCGCACCGATCTCGGAGGTGCTGAACGTACCGCTGCGCTCGGCGAGGTCGTCGGCGACGGCCTTCTCGATCCGGGCCGCGGCGTCGTCGTCGCCGAGATGCTGGAGCAGGAGCGCGACCGACAGGATCGCGGCCGTCGGATCGGCCTTGCCCTGCCCGGCGATGTCGGGTGCCGAGCCGTGCACCGGCTCGAACATCGAGGGGTTGGCGCCGGTGGCGTCGATGTTGCCCGACGCGGCCAACCCGATACCACCGCTCACCGCGGCGGCGATGTCGGTGATGATGTCGCCGAACAGGTTGTCGGTGACGATCACGTCGAAGCGGCCGGGGTCGGTGACCAGGTAGATGGTCGCCGCGTCCACGTGGCAGTAGTCGGTGGTGACGTCGGGGAACTCGGCACCCACCTCCTCGACCGCGCGACTCCACATCGACCCGGCGAAGGTCAACACGTTGGTCTTGTGGACCAGCGTCAGCTTCTTGCGACGCTGCTGGGCACGCTGAAATGCGTTGCGCACGACGCGTTCCACACCGAACCGGGTGTTGACGCTGACCTCGGTGGCGACCTCGTTCGGGGTTCCGACACGGATCGCGCCACCGTTGCCGGTGTAGGGCCCCTCGGTCCCCTCCCGAACGACCACGAAGTCGATGTCGGGGTCGCCCGCGAGGGGCGAGGAGACACCGGGGAAGCGGCGCGACGGCCGCAGGTTGACGTGGTGGTCGAGTGCGAATCGCATCGTCAGGAGCAGACCGCGCTCCAGCACGCCCGACGGTACGGACGGATCGCCGATGGCGCCCAACAGGATCGCGTCGTGACGACGAAGCGACTCGAGGTCGTCCTCGGTGAGCAGCTCGCCGTTGCGGTGGTAGCGGCGTGCGCCGAGGTCGAACTCGGTGGTGCTCACCGACGGTACGACCGAGTCGAGGACGCCCAGCGCCTCGCCGATGACCTCGGGACCGATGCCGTCGCCGGCGATGACTGCGAGTTTCATGCGAGGTCGACCTGTTCGATGAGGGTTGCGCTGACCGCGTCACCGATCGCGGCGACGACCTCGTCGTCGAGGACGCTGCTCACGCGCAGCATCATGGTCGCGCCGCCGCCCTCGGCGTCCTGCGACAAACCGGCCGCCAGGATGTCGATGCCGGCGTTCCCGAGCAGCGTTCCGATCTTGCCGAGGGAACCCGGCTGGTCGGCGTAGCTGACGATGAGGTTGTGCCCTTCGGCACGCAGGTCGAAGTTGCGGCCGTTGATGTTGACGATCTTCTCCACCAGGCGCGGACCCGACAGGGTGCCCGAGACATTGTGGGTCGAGCCGTCGGCGAACACGGCCTTCACGTCGACCACGCTGCGGTGGTTGGGACTCTCCGGCGCGGTGGTGACCTCGCTGGTCACGCCGCGTCCCTCGGCGACCGCGGGGGCGTTGACGAAGGTGACCGGCTCGTCGAGCACTGCGGAGAACAGGCCGCGCAGCGCGGACAGGCCGAGCACGTCGACGTTGTTCGCGGCGAGTTCACCCCGTACGTCGACGACGATGGAGGTCGGCGGCTCCTTGCTGATGGCCCCGACGAGCACGCCCGCCTTGCGAGCGACCTCGAGCCACGGTGCGACCTCTTCGTCGACGGCGCCCCCGGTGATGTTGACGGCGTCGGGGACGAAGTGACCGGCCAGCGCCAGCCGGACGCTCTTGGCGACGTCGGTGCCCGCGCGATCCTGCGCCTCGCTGGTCGATGCGCCGAGGTGGGGCGTCACGACGACCTGCGGCAGCTCGAAGAGCGGCGAGTCGGTGCAGGGCTCGGTGGCGAAGACGTCCAGGCCGGCCGCGCGGACCTGACCGGAGTTGATCGCGTCGGCCAGTGCCTGCTCGTCGATGAGACCACCGCGGGCGGCGTTGACGATGACGACGCCCTTCTTGGTCCGGGCGAGCTGCTCGGCGCCGATGAGGCCCAGGGTCTCCGGGGTCTTCGGCAGGTGGACGGTGATGAAGTCGGCGCGCTCGAGGAGTTCGTCGAGGCTGACGAGCTCGATCCCGAGCTGGGCCGCACGAGCCGGCGACACGTAGGGGTCGTAGGCGATGATGTGGGTTTCGAAGGCTGCCAGCCGCGCGGCCACCAGCTGGCCGATGCGGCCGAGTCCGACGACACCGACGGTCTTGTCGAAGATCTCGACGCCGTTGAACGACGAACGCTTCCAGGTCTTCTCGCGCAAGGTGGCGTCCGCGGCCGGGATCTGGCGCGACGCTGCCATCAGCAGCGCGACGGCATGTTCGGCCGCGGTGTGGATGTTCGAGGTCGGGGCGTTGACGACCATGACGCCGCGCTCGGTCGCGGCAGGCACGTCGACGTTGTCCAGACCGACACCCGCCCGGGCGATGATCTTCAGCTTCTTGCCCGCGTCGAGGACCTCGGCATCCACGGTCGTCGCGGAGCGGACCAGAATGGCGTCGGCGTCGACGACCGCCTCGAGCAACTTGGGACGATCCGGGCCGTCGACCCATCGCACCTCGACACCGTCACCGAGTGCTTCCACGGTGGACGGCGCCAGCTTGTCGGCGATGAGTACAACCGGGCGGCCAGCAGAGCTCACAGTCATTTCTCCAGGTTCGGGGAGTGCGGTTTCACGAACGTCGGTACGGAGTGTCGATGACGACTCCGTACGACAGCTTAAAGGTGTGGTAGGTGCCGTCGAGCATGCGGTCTACCCCGAAACGAGAGCCCTGTCCCCCGGCACGAGTAGAGTGTGACGCGCATTACGGCAAACTCGCGCGGCGCATCACAGAAGTGTTGCAAACCGACCGCGGCTCGATCCCACGCCGCCGTGCGCGCGTGGGGCGCCCGGTACGGTGTGCTTGCCGCCCATCGCTAAGTTCCCGACGGGCGGCGATGCCCGTGATCGAGAACTGGTAGACCCGAGAAGTGGAGTGCGGATGACGAAGAAGCTGACAGTACTGTTGGCGGTTTTGGCTGCGACGGTGCTGGCCGGCTGGGGAGGGGGCGTCGCGGTCGCCGCACCGGCGAAGATCTTCATGGGAGGCGGGTCCGGGATCCTGGTGCTCAAGGGCGGCAACTCGGCCGCGGCCTGCACCCTGACCACCATCGGCCGCTCGAAGACCAACAAGCTCATCGGCGTCACCGCGGGACACTGCGGCACTCCCGGCCAGAAGGTCTACTCCGAGACGTTCCAGGACCGCGGCCAGGCAGGCACCATCACCTACACCGCGCCGGATCTCGACATGGCGATCATCGAACTCGACGCCTCGCGAGTCGTGCCGCTGCGCACGGTCCGCGGCGTGACGATCCGCTCGGTCGACCAGGCGCCGCTCGCCTTCCCGACCATCGCCTGCAAAGAAGGCCGGACCACCGGCAACACCTGCGGCATCGCCTGGTTCTCCGACGGCGACGTGCACGTCAGCCAGATGTGCGTCATCGAAGGTGACTCCGGTAGCCCCGTGGTCGTCGGCGACCGGCTGGTGGGCATGGTGAACGCCTACTACTTCCTCGGTTGCCTCGGCCCCGAGACCGGCACCAACATCCAGCCGATCCTGAAGCGGATCGCTTCGCTCGACGCTTACAAGGGATTCCGGGTCGCCTGACGACTCTGGGTCCCACCCCCACCGACGCCCCGGATGGTTTCCCTCCGGGGCGTCGTCGTGTGCGGGGTGACGTGCGCAGTGAGGCGCCGGGACGACTGCTCGGGCCGAGCACGACCCGGGTGGTCAGCCGGCTTCGGTCACCGGGTGACCCCGAGCCAGTCCTCGATCTCCCGGGTGACCGCTGCCGTCGCCTCCAGGGGTGCGAGATGTCCGACACCGTCGAGGATCACGGGGTCGCGGCGGTCGGGCAGGAGGTCTCGTAGCTGCGTGGCCTGCTCGACGGGAATCCACGGATCGTCGGCGCCCCAGCCGATCCGCGTCGGGCATCGAACCTGAGACAGGCGTTCCGCGACGGGTCTGGTGTGCTCCGGCCGCAATGCCGCGATCTGACGATAGAACCCGGCTTTGCCGGCCCCGCCGAGCCACGGACGAGTCAGCTCGTCGAGGTCATTGTCCGTCAGCCGATGCCGCGCGGCACCGGCGATGTACTCGCGCACCAACGCCGCGTGCAAGGGGTCGGGAAGTTGCTCGAAGACCTCGGTGTTGTCGGCGACCAGTCGGAAGAAGGGCGACCCCCACGGGTCGAGAGTCACGATGTCCCACAGGAACAACGACGCGTACTCGCGACCGTGGAGCAGATGCGCGCCCAGTGCCACCGCGCCCCCGATGTCGTGTGCGATCACGTGCGGCCGCGTCAGACCCCACTGAGACTGCAGCACAGCGAATCTCGACATCTGGGTCGCCAGATCCACCGGTGCGTCCCTGACCATCGACTGCCCGTATCCAGGCATGTCCCACAGGAAGACCCGGCGACCGAGGCCGATCTGTTCCGCCACGCCGGCCCACACGTACGCCGACCACGGGGTCCCGTGGCACATCACCACATCGATGTCGGTGTGCCCCGCCGGCTCGAGAACATATGTCGCAACACGCTCCACGTCGACATAGACCGGCGGTGGCAGAACGATCCCTTGGCTGTCCACGAGTCAGACATTAAACCCGTCGAGCCGAACCCACCCATTTTCGGTATTTCCTCACCCCGCGACCCCGGTGGGTTTGCCGAAAAGGGGTGGGTCTGCGGAGACGCACGCGGGCCCGCACCACATCGGTGCGGACCCGCTGTCGGCGCTACGTTCAGCGCAATACCGCTGCGACTCAGGCGGTCTCGGTGATCGGACGATCAACCCAGCTCATCAGGTCGCGCAGCTTCTTGCCGGTGACCTCGATCGGGTGCTCGGCGTTCTCCTTGCGCAGGCCCTCGAGCTCCTTGTTGCCGCCCTCGACGTTGGCGACGAGGCGCTTGACGAAGGTGCCGTCCTGGATGTCGGTGAGGATGCCGCGCATGCGCTCCTTGGTGTCGGCGTCGATGACCCGCGGGCCCGACACGTAACCGCCGAACTCGGCGGTGTCCGAGACCGAGTAGTTCATGCGCGCGATGCCGCCCTCGTACATGAGGTCGACGATCAGCTTGAGCTCGTGCAGCACCTCGAAGTAGGCCATCTCGGGGGCGTAACCCGCCTCGACCATCACCTCGAAGCCGGTCTTGACCAGTTCCTCGGTGCCGCCGCACAGCACGGCCTGCTCGCCGAACAGGTCGGTCTCGGTCTCCTCGGCGAAGGTCGTCTTGATGACGCCGGCCCGCGAGCCGCCGATGGCCTTGGCGTAGGACAGCGCGAGCGCCTGGGCGCTGCCGCTGGCGTCCTGCTCGACGGCGATGAGGCAGGGCACGCCCTTGCCGTTCTCGAACTCGCGGCGCACGAGGTGGCCCGGGCCCTTGGGGGCGACCATGGCGACGTCGACGCCGGCCGGGGGCTTGATGTAGCCGAAGCGGATGTTGAAGCCGTGGCCGAAGAACAGCGCGTCGCCGTCCTGCAGGTTGGGCTCCACGGACTCGGCGTAGAGGCTGCGCTGCACGTGGTCCGGCGCCAGGATCATGATCAGGTCGGCCTCGGCGGAGGCCTCGGCCGGCGTGACCACCCGGAGGCCCTCGGCCTCCGCCTTGGCCCGGCTCCTGCTCCCCTCGGGCAGGCCCACGCGGACGTCGACGCCCGAGTCGCGCAGGGACAGCGCGTGCGCGTGGCCCTGGCTGCCGTAGCCCAGGACGGCGACGGTGCGCCCCTGGATGATCGAGAGGTCGGCGTCGTCGTCGTAGAAGATCTCGGCAGCCATGCTGTGTGCTGTTCCCTTCAGTTGGTGCGGTGGGTTCTCAGGCGGTGCGCTCGACCGGGCGCAAGGTACCGGTGCCGGACATCGACCGCGGCCCCCGGCCCAGGGCCACGGTGCCCGACTGGGCCATCTCCTTGATGCCCAGCGGGGCGAGCACGGCGAGCAGCGCCTGCAGCTTGTCGGGGGTGCCGGTGGCCTCGAGGGTCACCGTCTCGGGGTTGACGTCGATGACGCGGGCGCGGAAGAGCTCGGCGGTCTGCAGCACCTGGGTGCGCTCGGCCATGGGCGACCGCACCTTGACCAGGAGCAGCTCGCGCTGCACGGCGGCACCGGTCTCCAGCTCGACGATCTTGATGATCTCCACGAGCTTGTTCAGCTGCTTGGTGATCTGCTCGAGCGGCTGGGCGTCGGCGTCGACGACGATCGTCATGCGCGACAGGCCCGGGTTCTCGGTGGGCCCGACGGCCAGCGACTCGATGTTGAACGCGCGGCGGCTGAACAGCGCCGAGACGCGGGCCAGGACACCGGACTTGTTCTCGACCAGCACCGACAGCGTGTGACGGGGCATTACACCTGACCCTCTCCGAAGACCGGCCGCACGTCGCGCGCGGCCAGGATGTCGTCGTTGCTGGCGCCGGCGGCCACCATCGGCCACACCTGCGCGTCGTGGCCGACGACGAAGTCGATGACCACCGGGGCGTCGGTGATCGCCATCGCCTTCTCGATCACCGCGTCGACGTC
>ERZ501064.147-NODE-147-length-19674-cov-8.238748_pt1 | contig 19674 bp, 6 predicted proteins | sample MGYA00510851_ERZ501064 | MGnify/ENA primary metagenome ERZ501064 (study PRJEB25958, sample SAMN03398529) | human skin metagenome | study: EMG produced TPA metagenomics assembly of the Human Skin Microbiome Metagenome (human skin metagenome) data set. | reverse complement strand
AGCCGCCATCACGGCGCCACGCGTCGGCGAAGGCGCGTTCCACCAGTTGCCGGGCGCGGTCGGGGGCGTCGTCGCTGCGCCCCGACAGGTCCCAATGTTGCAACACCAGCCGCCCGAGTTCGAAGGAATGGCCGGGCGTGCTGCCGGGCGGGCGGAACATCGGGTTGCCGGAATAGACCGCGTCCACCTGCCAGCGTTCGGTGTAATGCTCGGGCAGGCGCCAGCCGTGCTCGGGCGCGATGCGGCCCGCGAAGAACTCGAGGATGCGGCCCGCGCGGTCCAGCCATTGCCGCTCGCCCGTGGCCTCATGGGCGGCCAGCATCGCCTCGGCCCGCTCGACAGCGGCGACCACCGACCGGACCGCCGCCAGCGCGAACGGCGCCGCGACCTCGCGCCCGCCGGTCACGTCGATGACACCGATCACGTGCCCGGTCAGCGGGTCGTGCACGGGCGCCGCCGCACAACTCCATTCCTGTACGGGTCCGGCGAAATGCTCGGGCCCGACGACCTGCACACTCCGATCGACGGCCAGTGCCAGTCCGGGGGCGTTGGTGCCGACGACCTCCTCGCTCCACACCGAGCCCTCGACGAAGTCGATGTGGCCCGCGCGATCACGAGCGGCCGAGTCGCCCTCGATCCACAGCAGACGCCCGGACTGGTCGGTCAGTGCGACGACGACCCCCGTGTCGGCGATGGCGTCGACCATCAGGGACTGCACCAACGGCCGGACGGCTGTGATGGGATGCGCGGCGCGGTAGGCGGCGAACTCCGCAGGCGACATCGTGGAGGCACGATCGCCGTTCGGGGTCGCGTCGCTGGGGTCCACTCCGCCGGTCAGGGACCTCGCCCACGAGTCGCGGACGATCGACCGAACCGCATCGGCCGGCGGATTGCCGCCGGAGAGGAAGTCCTCGTACGCCCGGCGGATGCGCGTGGCCACCGAAGCCGCGTCCGTCATGCACCCTCCGTACGATCAGCCGAGTCGATTGCCCGATATGTCGACGATTCTGCCTGCCGCGGTGTGATCTCGGCAACAACCACCGAGGTCGTCGTCGTTGCGCCCCGCTCGACGTACCCGGCCTAGCCGAACCGCGCGGAGAACGTCCGCGGGGTCATACCGGTGACTGTCTTGAAGTCACGCACGAAGTGCGCCTCGTCGGCGTAGGACAGCTCCGCCGCCAGCGAGGCGAGCGTCCCCGACCGGTCGCGCAGCCGCTCGGCCGCCTCGTGGAGCCGTCGACGTTGGATGAGCCACTTCGGGGTGAGACCGAGACGACGCCGGGTCAGCCGCTGCAGGCTGCGTTCGGTGAGGTGGAATCGCTCGCAGATCTGCGCGACCGCCACCACCGACGAATCGGTTTCCACGTACTCCACGATCGCGTTGATCAGCCGGCCGTCGTCGTCGAGCGGGAGATACGACCGCAGCCAGTCCTCGACGCGGTCGGTCGCAGAACGCTGGGTCGCCTCGACGCCGGGTTCGACTGCCATCACCGACCGCACCGACCGCTCGAGGTCGGTGCCCCGGTCGCCGAAGACCTCGGACAGTTCGGCATGCCGATCGGTCCATTTCCCGACGTCACCGGTCAGCACTCCCCCGGCGCCCGGCGTGAGCATCACCCCGACTGCCCAGCCGTCGCCGGTCAGCACCGTCTCCGACAACCCGGTCACCACGCCGTAGAAGCGGGCGTAGGTGTTGCTGACGACGATGAGGCAGACGGGGTACTGCAGGACGCGCTGCGGCGCCTCCGCCCCGGGCGGGACCCACCACACCGGCACCCAGAAGCGGCGCACCAGTTCGTCCAGATCGGGGCTCGGCGCCCACCGTCCGATGCGGAAGCTCGCGTCCGACGGGTCGATGAGGTGCGCGCGCTCGACGTCGTCGAGCCGCGCCGGATTGTCGGGTTTCATCAATCACCGTCCCGTGGTCTCGCGGTTGACTCTCATCATGACCGCAATCAACGACACCTCACCATTGCTCGACCACTACGTCCGCCTCGCCGACGGCTTCGCCACCGTCCTCGATGCCGCGCCCGCGAGCACCTGGACCGCGGACTCGCCGTGCGAGGGATGGACCGGACGCGACGTCGTCGGCCACGTCATCGACACCCAGCGCGAGTTCTTCTCCCGCCACGACATCGATGCCGGACCGGCACCCTCGCTCGACGACCCGGCCGCCGCCTGGCACACCCACCGCGACACCGTCGCCGGACTGCTCGCCGACCCGACCGTCGGCGAACGCACCTTCGACGGACACTTCGGACCGACGACGATCGGCGAGACCCTCATCCGCTTCTACGGTTTCGACATGGTCGCCCACCGCTGGGACATCGCCCGCGCAGCCGGTACCGACCATCGGTTCTCCGACGACGACCTGTCCGAGATGGAAGCCGCTATCGACGGTTTCGGCGACGCGATCTACTCCGAAGGCGTGTGTCGCAAGGTCGAGATCCCGGCCGGCGCCGATCGTCAGACGACGCTGCTCGCCCGTTTGGGTCGCGTCGCGTCCTGAGGTCCCTGCGGGGACCAGACGCCCGCTTCTGCCCCCTGAGGTGCGAGCCTCCCCTTGCTCCCTGCGGTGCGAGCCTCCCCAAGCTCCCTGCGGTGCGAGTCTCCTCTTGCTCCCTGAGGTGCGAGCCTCCCCTTGCTCCCTGCGGTGCGAGTCTCCTCTTGCTCCCTGAGGTGCGAGGAGCGATAGACGGTATGAGGGCCTTGGGGCCGAAGGCCTCAAGCTGCAAACACATCGTGGGTTGCTGCTGCTGAGTTCACACTCGGCGGTAGCACCACATTGCAGATCAGGAGGCCTCCGGTGATTGTTCAGGGTACAAGTGTCGGATTGGATGTTCACGCACGCTCGGTGGTCGCTCACGCCATCGATGAAGACACCGGGCAGGTGATTCGGGAGACCTTGGTCCCTGATGCGGCGACCATCGTCAGCTGGCTACAAGGCCTGGCCCCGCCGGTGCGGGTGGCCTATGAGGCCGGTCCGACCGGCTTTGGATTGGCGCGGGCGATCACGGCGGCCGGGATGGAGTGTGTGGTTGCCGCGCCCTCGAAGCTGCAGCGGCCAGCCGGGGACCGCGTCAAGACCGATGCCCGAGACGCTGCACACTTGGCGAAGTTGCTGCGCCTGGGCGAAGTGGTGGCGGTCAGTGTTCCTGAGGTGGGCACCGAAGCCGCACGGGATCTGGTCCGCGCCCGCGAGGACGCCCGCAGCGACTTGATGCGCGCTCGGCATCGATTGTCCAAACTGCTTCTGCGACAGGGGATCGTCTACTCCGGCGGGAAACCCTGGACCGGTGTTCATCAGCGGTGGCTGCAGCGTCAACGTTTCGAGCTGCCGCTGCTGCAAGCCGCCTTCGACAACGACCTGGACGCGGTGTTGAGCGTGACCGCCCGCCGTGACCGCCTCGATGAGCTGATCGAACAGACCGCGGCCACCGATCCGTGGCGGGCGGTGGTCACCCGGCTGTCGTGTCTGCGGGGCGTGTCGACGCTGACCGCGTTCGCTTTGGCGGTCGAGATCGGCGACTGGTCACGGTTTAGTGGCGCCACGATCGGCTCCTACGCCGGGTTGGTGCCCTCGGAATACTCGACCGGCGGGACCCGCAGTCAGGGATCGATCACCAAGGCCGGTAACGCCCACGTGCGGCGGCTATTGGTCGAGGCGGCCTGGCAACACCGACGCCCCTACGCCACACCCGGACAGACCATGCGCCGCCGGTGGGAGGCTGCTACACCGGCTGCCCGCGCCCGTGGCCATGCCGGCAATCGTCGGCTACACAAGCGCTGGCAACAATTCGACCGCCGCAGCAAACATCCCTGCGTGGCCAACACCGCGATCGCTCGTGAGCTCGCCGGCTGGTGCTGGTCGCTGGCGGTGCTCGACGACTAACCAGCACTGACACACAATCTTGGCCACCCGTCGCGGGACTCCCGCTGTGGTGAACAGGGAACGAATCCACGGCGTCGCTATGTGCGCCAGCACTTTTGGGTGCACGGTACGCACGTTTACATAGACCCGTCGGCCAGCGTTTTCATCTCCTGTCGAACACCGTTGAGCGGTAACCAACCCGCGTATATCAGTCCGACAACACCGTCGCGAGTAACGACCACCACACACCGCGGCGGGTGGCCAACCCCACAACAGCCCCTGAGAAGGAGGCAATTTCGCCATGGGACTTGACAGAGCAGCACTACATATCAGCGACGAGCCTCGAAGGGCCTGGTGAGCGTGCCTCACCAGGACCCTTCGTGACGCGGCCTCCGCAAGCTCCGGACGCTCCTCAGGGAGCGGGATTGGCTGCGCCCTCCGCAAGCTCCGGGTGCTCAGTTCTCCGGCCCGCACGCCGGGACGTCAACGGTGACGGTCGGGTCGTCGACGAGCGGCTGGATCGGGACCTCGGCGTCCCCGTGTGCCGAGGTCGGCTCGTCGATCTTCAGCACGATGGTGGCGGTCTCGCCCGGTGCGATGCCCACGCGGGTCGAGTAGTACGGCCGACCGTGCAGGGCCTGCTCGACGTAGAAGGCCCCGCCCTCGCCGAGGGTCATCTCCTTGAGGACCGCGCCCTTCGTCGCCAGGAACTCGACGTTGGCGAGGTTGGTGCCCTTCTTCACCGACAGTTCGGTCCCGAGGTTGCCGGCGACGTAGTCGGTGGTGTCCGTGGTGTCGAGGGTGTTGGTGAGCTTCACCGTGATCGTCGACTCTCTGGTGTCACCCTCGCACCCGCCTGAGGTGTAGCTGATCTCGCGCCGCAGGAAATAGTCCAGCTTCGTTCCGGACGCATTGCCGATGGCCACCTGCAGATAGGGCGACGACGTGTCGGAGATCTGGTGACCCAGCTTCGTCGACTCGAGGATCTTCTGATCCTCGGCATCGGTGCTGTACACCATGATCCGCCGCTCGTGCACGCCGCGACCGAGCGCCTCGAGCAGATCCCGCGTGCTGCCGCCGGACGTGACGAGTTTGTTCACCACGGCCTGGGAGATGGCCTGCAAGTAGTCCTTTCGCGCGGCGTTGTCGTCGGCGAAGCGCTGGTACGCCGTCGACAGCGTGATCGGGACGACGTTGTCGGCGGTGATCTTCTCCCGTCCCACCGACACCGGGCCGACGACCTCGAGGACATACTTCAGCGCGATCGGATCCAGCGCGATCGCCCCGTCGAGCTGGCGGCCGGTCTGGGCGCGCCAGTTCGCCAGCCAGATCTGCGCGGCGTCGGGGAAGTGGGCGCTGAGGTTGCCGTTCCGGAAGTCGGTGTAGGGGCGGTAGTAGGAGTAGATCGCGTCGTACTCGGGGCCGAGGTTGATCTGCGGGGTGGCCGGGTCGCGGAACTCCGAATTCGCACCGAGCTCAGGGATGGTCACCCGGCCCCCGGTGGCGTTCAGTACCGCGAAACCGCCGACGAGGCCACCGGTGCCACGGGCCTCGGACGGTGTCTGGAACGCCATGAAGTAGTTGCGCGGACCGTCGGCGCCGAGCATCGACGGGACGAGTTCGGCCGCGATGCTCGTCGCCTGCACCGTCGAGTCGGCAGCCTCGACCTGCTCGGCGAGCTGATCCCGGGCATCGGCCACGACGCCCAGCCAACTCGGTTCGATCGCCGAGACCTGGGCGGCCACGGCCGCCGACTCCTCCGCGACCGACTTCAGCGCCGGCTGCGCATCCCGCAGCAGTGCCAGGTTCACGGTGTTGCCGGTGCGCAGGCGATTCGGGTCGAGCACGGTGGCGAGGTCGGCAGCCGGCACCAGCACGTCGGCCGAGAGCGCCGCGACGGCATCGCTCATCTGCTGCACCGACTTCAGCGGCGATCCGACGACCGGCACCGCCGCAGCGGCCGACCACAGGAAGCCGTTCGCACGGTCCTGGGCGTCCTCGGCCCGTACCGACGCCGCCTCGGCCGCCTGACGGGCGCCGGCCTGATCGCCGTCGAGCATCAACGCCCGGGCCCTGCTCGCATCCGCGCGCACCGATTCCAGGTCGTCGCGGACCTGGAATGCCGAGTACGCCAGCCAGATCAGCGCGGCGGCGACGAGCAGCAGCACCACCGCGACGACCTGGACGACGCGGTTACCCGCCAGCCGCCGGATCATCGGCTCTCCCCCGTCGCGTGCCGGCCCGGTCGAGTGGCGGAGGCCTGCTCGGCGGACGATTGGCCCGCTCGCTTCGCTCCCGGCGCCGCCAGCCACGTGACCAACGCCTCGACCTTCGGTTCGACCTCGGCGAAGACCCGGTCGAAGTCCTCGCGCGGACGGCCCATCGGGTCGACGATGTCGAGCAGGTCCGAGTTCGGATCGAGGCGTCCACGCCCGGCGATGATCTCCGGCAGCGCGCCGAGGTCGCAGAGCGCTGCGAACTCGGTCAGCGTGAACACCCGCTTCCAGCGTGCCGGGGCCATCTGCTGCGCGGCGGCACGGTGTTCGCGGCTCATGCACAGCACGAGGTCGGCCTCGGTGAGCATCGGCGGACGCAGATACCGGGACTCGAACCCCGATGCGTCGTAACCGTTCTCGACCAGGACGGCGGAGGCGTGCGGATGGATGGGCTGCCCGTTGAGCGCTCCGACACCGGCGCTCGACGACGTCACGGGGACACCCGCCCGGCCGGCGAGGCCGGTCAGCACGCGTTCGCCGATCGGTGAACGACAGATGTTGCCCGTGCACACGAACAGGATCGACATCTGCGGCGTCGCCGCTTCGGATCCGGTCACCATTCCTCCTCGATTCTGCGGGCCACCCGCGCCAATACGTCCGGCTGCCCCAGCTCTGCGTGCGTCGTGCCGGCGTGCAGCACGTCGACGACGGCCCGTCCGTCCGGATCGACCGCACGCGTCCAGGCGTCCGGGTCCGGGTTGTCCTGCGCCGCAACGTAGAGCACCTTACCGGCGGCCACCGGACGCAGGTCGTAGGAGCGCGCCGCCGCGGCCAGGCCCCTCGTCCGGTCCTCGAACCGCCGCAGTGCGTCGGGGTCGTGCTGCTCGGCCAGGGCACGCAGGGGGTGATCGGCGGCTCGCAGCTCCGCGTCGTCCACAGTGGTCAGTTCGGCCGGCGTCCGCGCGTCGAGCAGCACCAGCAGCGCGACCTCTTCGCCGAGTTCGACGAGCCGGCGCGCGATCTCGTGGGCGACGACACCGCCGACGGACCAGCCGACGACCCGATACGGTCCCTGCGGCTGGGTCGCCCGGACGGCCTCGACGTGCAGTGCCGCGATGCCCTCGATCGTCGTCGGCAGATCCCGTTCGGCGAGTACGAGTTCGGGCAGTTGCAGGCCGAACACCGATGCCGACGGCAGGGACTCGCCCAGCGCCCGGAACGGTTCGACGATCCCGGTCGCGGTGTGCACACACCAGACCTCGGGTCGTCGGCCGGTGCCGGGCGACAGCGGCACGACGCGTCGGCCGCTAACGCCGCCTTCCGGGTCGTCGAGCAGCCGGGCGATCTCGGCCGGGGTGCGATGACCGAAGAGTTCCGCCGCGTCGACGACCCGGCCCGTCCGGCGGGCCAGTTCGTCCCGCAACTGCAGCAGGGCGAGCGAATGCCCACCGGCGGCGAAGAAGTCGTCGTCCATGCCGATGGGTGTCCCGGCACCGTCCGCGCCCGCGTACGGACCGGCCGCCGCATCGCCCAGCACGGTCCGGAAGGCGTCGAGAACCGCTGCCTCGGTGGCGGTTCCGGGTTCGCGCGTGGACTCCGACCAGGCCGGCTCGGGCAGGCGGCGCACATCGATCTTGCCCGCGCCGCTGAGCGGGAGGTCGTCGAGCACGACGATCCGGCTCGGCACCATGTGCCGCGGCAACGACGATCGGCACGCGGCCCGGAGCTCGGTGGCCGGCACCGACGGTGCCACCACATAGGACACGAGGGCTGGTCCGACCGGACCCGGCCGCAGGACGGTCACCGAGCGCTCGGCGCCCGCCCGCACGATCACCGCGTCGATCTCGGCGGGTTCCACTCGCTGACCCCGGATCTTGACCTGGCGGTCCGCCCGGCCGACGTAGACCAGCTCGCCGGTGTCGCGATCCCACCGCACCAGGTCCCCGGTGCGGTAGCGGCGCACGCCGTCGGCGCCGGCGACGAACGTCGTAGCGGTGAGCGCCGGGTCACCGAGATAGCCACGGGCGACCCCGGTTCCGCCGATGTACAACTCGCCGACGACACCCGGCGGGACGTGGCGCAGCTGGGCGTCGAGCACCTCGGCGCCGATGCCCGGGCGCGGATGCCCCAGTCGGATCGGGTCGCCGCGCCGGAATGCACTGGTGGACACGGTCACCGTCGTCTCGGTGGGGCCGTAGATGTTGAGAACCTGGGCGTGCTCCGACCACACCGCGGCCAGATCGGCCGAGAGTGCCTCGCCGCCGATGTACACCAGGCGCAGCGCACCGATCGCCGCCGGTCGCAGTGTGCGGACGACCGAAGGCGTCGCCGTGAAGACGCTGACCCCGGTGCGGTCGAGGAACCGGGTGAGGTCGTCCCCGCCGGTGATCCCGGCCGGGACCACCACGAGGGTCGCGCCGGCGGCGAGTGGCAACAGCATGTCGTGGAACGTGGCGTCGAATCCCGGACTGATGGCCATCCCGACGCGGTCGTCTGGTTCGACGTCGCCGAGCGAGGCCACGCGGTGTACACCGCGATGGGTGACCCCGACGATGTTCGGGGTCCCGGTGGTACCCGACGTGGTGATGACGTAGGCCAGCGCGTCGCGCGACACCGATGTGACCGGTTCGGACACAACCGGTTCCGTCGGTTGGGCGGGGATGTCGGCGGGCGTGATCACACTCGCGGACGCGCCGGCGACCACGTGGTCGATCCGGGCCGTCGGGTAGGTGACGTCGACCGGTACGCACACCGCGCCGATCCGGCTGACCGCCCAGATGGCGACGACCGACTCGATCGACCGCGGCACCACGACGGCCACCGCGTCGCCGGCACCGAGCCCTCGACGTCGCATCGCGCGGGCGGTCACCGAGACCCACCCGTCGAATTCGCGGTAGGTGAGGGACCGGTGCTCGTCGGCGATGCCGGGTCGGTCGCCGTACGCCTCGACAGCCGTCGTGAAGAGCTCGGCCAGCAGCGGTTCGGCCCCCGTGGTCGATGACGCCCGCGCTCGGTCGGCGACGAAGCGTCGTTCGGCGCCGGTCAGCGGCTCGATGGCCGCGAGACGACGTGACGGCTCCCCCACGACGGCGGCGACCGCGGCGACCACTCGCTCGCCAAGAGCGCGAATCGTGCCCTCGTCGAACAGTTCCCGGCCGTGGTGGACGCGCAACCGCCAGCCCCCGGCGTCGGGCACCGCCTCGACGTGGATGTCGAACTCGCTGCGCGGCGACATCCACGTCGGCGCGCCGGTGTCTGCCGGGTCGGGCCCGGGCATCTCCGGATCGGCCATCGAGAACGCCACCTGTACCAGCGGATGCCGCCCGGGGACGCGCGGCGGATCGATCAGGGCGACCACATCGTCGAAGGCGATCGCAGCATGATCGAGCGCCGCCAGGTCGTCGTCGCGGACCGCCGTGATCAGCTCGCCGACGGTCATGCCGGGGCGAATCCGGGTGCGTAACACGACGGTGGAGATGAGCATGCCGACCGTGCCGGCGGTGTCGGAGTCGCGGCGCATCGAGGCGGGCGTGGCCAGCGCGATGTCATCGGACCCCGACTGCACCGCGAGGGCCAGCACCAGCGCCGCGTGCAGGATGTGGAACTCGCTCGCCGACGCCCGGCGCGCGGCCGCCGGAATCGCCTGTCCGACCGTATCTTCCAGCAGATACTCGGTCGTCGAGGTCCGCAGGTCCCGAACGACGGGGCGGCGCTGGGCGAGGTCGAGCTCGCCGCTGTGCCCCTCGAGCGCGCGCCGCCAGAAGTCCACCAGGGCAACCCGGGATCGCTCGTCGTCGGCCGCCATCTGCCGGGCGACCGCCGCGAAACCCGTCGGCGCCGGGCCGAGGTCGTGACCCGCCAGCAGCGACGCGAGCTCACGCTGCACGATGCCGGCGGATTCACCGTCCATGGTGATGTGGTGCGCGATCACCACGACCGCCACCGGGGTCACCTGATCGTCGCCGGTGACCAGCCACACCCGGACCGGTGGCTCACCGGTGAGATCGAAGGCCTCCCCGAGCATCCCGATCCCCGCGGGCGTCGTGAGCTCGGCCGCACCCACCCGCCGCAGGGACGGGCGCCAGGCGTCGAGAACACGCTGCCGGGGACCGTCAGGCGTCGCGAGATACCGGGTACGGAGCGCGGGATGGCGGTCGACGAGGGCCTCGACCGCGCCGACGACCGCGGACTCGTCGGTTCCGGGCGGCACGGGCACCACCGCGGGCACGGCGTAGATCGGCACCGCTCCGAGCATCTGCGCGCCCACCCACATCCGGCGCTGCGTCGGGGCGAGTGGGAGGTCGCCGAGGTCGGCCTCCGACGCGCCGGTCGGCGAACCGCCTCCCGCATCCGTCCCCTCCGCGGGGAGTTCGGTCACCGCCCGTGCGAGCGCGACCGGGGTGGGGTTCTCGAAGAGCAACCGGGTGGGCACGCGGACGCCGAGCCGGCGCCCCAGCGCGGAGGTCACCCGTGTGGCCGAGAGCGAGGTACCGCCCATCGTGAAGAAGTCGTCGGCGTCCCCCACCGAACCCGGTGAGACCTCCAGCACCTCGGCCATCGCGTCGGCGATCGACGCGACGAGTGGAGCCCAGGACACCGCATGCGACGACGCCCCGGCACCAGCCGGCGCCACCGCGGTGCCCGATACTCGTTCGGCCGCAATGACGTCGACGTCCGGTCCGTCGACCTCCGGGAACGGCTGATCGGCATCGGTTGCCGCCGCGACGACCGATCTGCGGAAGTCGTCGAGAAGCGCCTGCGCGACCACGGTCGGGACGGCGGCGGAGTGCACCACCGTGATGTGCAACTCGTCATCGCGTTCGGCGAGAACGACCTCGACGTCGAACTTGGCGTCCACGGTCTCGGTGTACTCCGGGACCAGCCTGGCGATCACGGCATCCGCCTCGGGACCCGGGCCACCCGCCGACGCTCCGCCGAGCACGACCTCGCCGGAGGACTGGGGCACGACGTCCTGGTTGACCAGCAGTACCGAGATCAGCGGGTCCCCGGCCTCCCGGCCGTCGGGACGGACCATACGGGCGACGTCCTCATAGGGGACCTCACTGTGCGGTTGGGCGGCCAGGGCGGCATCGCGAGCCCGCACGACGGCGTCGCGGATCGGGAGCCCCGGATGCAGCCGTGTCCGCAGGGCCACGGTGTTGACGAACATGCCGACCACCGACTCCCACTCCGGCGCGTGCCGGCCGTGCACCGGTACGCCGATCAGCAGGTCCCACTCACCGGTCCACCGGCCCAACACCGTCGCGAGCGCGGCGTGCGCCACCTGGAACACACTCGCCGACATCGCTTTCGCGGTCTGGTGCAGTGAATCCGTGCCGACGATCGACGCCGACAACCGCCCGGCGGCAGCGTCGCGCGGCCGCCCGCCGGTGTCCGCGATTCCCGGCAACCGGAGCGGGCCGGGGGCATCGGCGAGCGTCGACGTCCAGAAACGCAGTTGCCGTGCGTATCTGCTGCGCGGATCGGACGGGTCGCCGAGGCGGGCGATCTGCCACTGCGTGAAGTCGGCATAGGTGAACGCCTCGTCGGCGGGGACCGAGAGCCGCTGGCCGTCGTAGGCACGGAGCAGGTCCGTGAGCAGCACCCGGATCGACCACCCGTCGATCGCGACGTGATGCAGGACCACCGCCAGATGGGTGTGCGGATCCTCCGCCGAGTCGAGCTCGAAGACCGCGGCCCGGAACCCGGTCTCGGACTCCAGATCGAACGGCCGTCGCAGGAAGTCCTCGACGTCACGACGGAGACCCTCGGGACCCGCCGCGGCGTCGACGAGGTGATGCCGTAGCACCGGACTCCGGTGCTCGATCCGGCGCTGCCGTGGACCCGACGGCGAATCCGGGTGGACCGTCCGGAGGACGGCATGAGCCGCGACCACCTCGTCGACCGCCTTCCGCAGGCGGGCGAGGTCGACACGGCCACTCATCCGCAACACGAGCGGAACATGGTAGGCCGTCGAACGCGGATCGAACTGATGGTGAATCCACATGCGGCGCTGCGGATATGCGAGCGGCAGGAACTCCGGCACCGGGAGTCGGGTGGGTGCCGCGCCGGACTCCACTCCGCTTCCGGCGCCGGTATCACCCGGCCCGGCCAGCAGTTCGTCGACACGTCGCGCGACTCCCGCGACCGTGCGTGCTTCGAAGATCTCGCGGACCCCGATGTCCGCACCGGTCGCCGCCGTCAGCCTCGACGTCACCTGCGTGGCCGACAGCGAGGTACCACCCTCGGTGAAGAAATCGGAATCGGCGTCCAGCGACTGAACGGGACGGTCGAGGACCTCCGCCCACACCGCGGTCACCAGTTCCTCGGTGGCCCCCGACGGCGGCCGCCCGGGGCGGACATCCGAACCCGCTGCCGCACCGGCGAAATCGGGATCGGGCAGCGCCGCCACGTCGATCTTCCCGTTGCGTCCGAACGGCAACGCCGGGACACCGACGATCGCACTCGGGATCATGCTGCGCGGCAACAGGTGCGCGAGCTGACGAGGCAGGTCGGCCACTTCCGCATCGTCTCCGTCGACCACGACCCACGACACGAGGATCTTCTCGCCCGCCGGGGTGGTCCGCGTCGCGGTCACCGAGGTCGCCACGCCGGGCAGCCCCGACAGCGCCGCATCGACCTCACCCGGCTCCAGCCGCACGCCGCGGATCTTCACCTGATCGTCGGTGCGACCGTGGATCACGAACGTGCCGTCGGGACGACGGTGGACGAGGTCACCGGTCCGGTACATCCGCCCGCCGGCGCTGAACGGGTCGGTGCTGAACGGATCGGGGACGAACGCCCCGGCCGTCGTCGCCGGGTCGTCGAGATACCCACGGGCAAGGCAGTTCCCGGAAAGATACAGTTCGCCGACCGTGTGGTCGGGCACCGGCCGCAGGGCACCGTCGAGCACATACATCCCCACACCCGGCAGCGGAGCGCCGATGTGAACCGGCCCGCCCGGAGTTGCGGTGTACCGCGCACTGCTGACCGCGACGGTGGCCTCGGTCGGGCCGTACTCGTTGCTCAGCGTGTGGCCGGCCGTCCACTCCCGGACCAGCCCGGCGCCGAGGGGTTCACCGCCGACCGCCACGTGACGAACACCGGGGAGTTCGTCGGGCCGCAGGGTCGCGAGCACCGACGGGGTGGTCAGCAGGACGCTGACCCGTTCGGCGCCGACGAACTCGGCGAGCTCGTCCGCGGCGATGACATCGGGCGGGCACACGACGATCGTGGCGCCGGCGACCCGCGGGGGCACGAGCCCCATCAGGTGTGCGTCGAATCCGGTTGCATACGTGTGCAACACCGCGTCCGACGAGTCGAGCCGCAGTCGGGCCACGGTGTCGCGCGCCCAGTCCGTGAGGCCCCGATGGGTCACCTGCACACCCTTGGGCAGTCCGGTCGTCCCCGAGGTGAAGGTGATGTAGGCGACGTCGTCCACCGACAGCGGGCGCACCCGCTCGGCGGCGGCGAACGGCAGCGAATCCGCCGCATTCGCACCGGAATCGGTATGTCGGGCGAGCAACTCGTCAAGGGCGAGCACCGGGATGCCGCCGGTCACGGATTCCGCGGTCGCCGCGAGGGTGACAACGGCACGCGGTCGGCACCGCTCGATGATCATCTGCCGGCGCCCCGCGGGGTCGGCTGGGTCGACGTTCACGAACGCCGCTCCTGCGCGGGCGACCGCGACCGTGGCGAGCACGCCGAAGACCGAGCGCGGCAGCAGGGCGACCACCACGTCCCCCGGACCGATTCCCGCGTCGATGAGCGTGCGAGCCATGAACGACGCGAGCCGGTCGAGATCGGAATTGGTGAGCGAGACACCCGGCCCGGGCACCGGATGGCGTCGGTCGACGACCGCGATCGCATCCGGATCGTCAGCGAGCCCACCGGTCAGCAGCTCGTCGAGCGTCTCGAACTCGCGACTCCGATTCTGCGGCGCGGCTTCCGGCACCGACGTCGAGTCCGACGGGGCGAGCAGCGCCGCGACCGTCCGGTTCGGTTCGCGCACCCCGCGCCGGATCGTCTCGACGACGAGGTCGCACAGCGCGTCCAGTCTCGCGGCACTCGCCACCGCATCCGTGCACGTCATCATCAGATGCAGCGCACCGTCCCGGCGGTACATCGACACGTCCACACCGAACAGCGGCACTCCCCCGAAGGGACTCGCGTCCGACGGAACACCCGCTGCCGCAGCCGGACTCGCCGCCACCAGCTCGTCCGGGACGGCGCCGAGGGAGACCTCGAACAGCGGGGTGCCCGCCTTGACCCGACCGGGATCGGCAATCTCGGTGATCTCGGTGAGCGGGAGGTCGGCGTGCGCGAACGCGCCGAGGTCGACCGCGGTGACCGAGGCCAGGAGGTCGACGAACGGCAGGTCGACGTCGATCGGGGTGTGCAGGGGTACGGCACGGGCGAACAGCCCCGGCACGGAGACCAGGCGCGGGTCGATCCGCCCGGACAGAGCGGTGCCGATCGTGACCACCTCGGCGTCGGACTGCCTTGTCAGCACCGCCGCGAGCGCGGTGTGCACGACGATGAACGGAGTGCTGTGTCTGGCCACCGCCAGATCGTCGAGTGCTCCGGTCTCGGTGCGGTCGAGCGACCGGTGCGCACGGTGCACCACCGCTCGTCCCGGCGCGGACGGATGCGGGGCCGCCGGGTTCAGTTCGGGCAGGCGCAGTGGTTCGACGGCCCGATCGAACGCCGAGACCCAGTGCGCGACGAGCTCGGTCCGCCGGGCGGCCAGCGACCCGGCTCGCCACGCCGAGTACTCCTGGTAGTCGACATCGGCGGGTGCCGGGAGGGTCCCGGACAGGGCGGATCGCAGCTCTGCGGACAGGATGCCGAACGACTCGCCGTCGACCGCGATGTGGTGCGCGACGACGAGAAGCCAGGTCTGCCCGTCCACCGCGCAGATCCGTACCCGCCAGGGCAGTTCGGCGGCCAGGTCGATCGGCGTGTGCAGCGCACCCAGCGCGGCGTCGACCGAGTCGATGTCTGCGACCGAGACCGTCTGCGCCAGTTGCGCTCTCAGTTCACCCGCGACATGGGAGTCGGGTCGGCGACGCTGCACCGGGCCGTCGGGACCCGAGGGGAACACGGTGCACAACGCGTCGTGCCGCGTCACGATCTCGAGCAGGGCACGGCGCAGCTCGTCGGGGCCGGCGTCGACGGGGAGGGCGAGCGGCATCAGATACCCGGTGAAGTCCGGCTCGGTGCGCCATCGGAGCCACAGATCCATCTGCTCGGGGGTGAGCGGCAGATCCACCCCGTCAGCGGCTGCGAAGTCGGCGAGACCGGTCCGGGAGCCGTCGGCGATCGTGCGTCCCGAACTCGCCGCGGACTCGATGTGCGCGGCGAGCGCGGCCACCGTCGGATGGGCGAACACATCGGCGACGGAGACTTGGTCGCCGACACCCGTCAGTGTGGCCGCGAGTCGCGCTGCCGACAGTGATGTTCCTCCGGTCGCGAAGAAGTTGGTGTCCGCGGCGACCACGGCATCCGTGCCGGTCACCGCGCGCATGGCGTCGGCGACGGTCTGCTCGGCCGGTGTCAGTGCTCGGGTCGGTCCCGTCGGCACCTCGGGCAGCAGACCCGTGAGCCGGTGGCGGTCGAGTTTGCCGGTCGGGGTCATCGGCCAGCCGTCGACGATCGCGAGTCGCGCCGGGATCATGTGCGCCGGCAGCCTGTTCGCACAGGACACGAGGATCTGCTCCGCGGAGAGGGCGTCCAGCACATCGAAGTCGGCGAGGCCGTCCTCGGTGACGAATGCGAGCAGCCGTTCCTCGCCGCGGCGGCTGCCCGGGTCGAGGAGCACCCGCGCGTCGCCGACGCCGGGGTGCTCGCGCAGCACCGACGCGATCTCACCGAGTTCGATGCGGTGCCCGCGGATCTGGACCTGGTCGTCACTGCGGCCGAGATAGACCATGCGGCCGCCGGTGATCTCGCGTACGCGGTCGCCGGTGCGGTACATCCGGCGGCCAATGCCGCGCGGGTCGGCGACGAACCGCGAGGCGGTCGTGGCCGGGGCGTTGTGATAGCCGAGCGTGACCTGATCGCCGCTCACGTACAGTTCGCCGATGGCGCCCACCGGGACCGGGCGTAGGTCGCGGCCCAGGATCGCCGTCGAGACGCCGTCCAGCGGGACACCGATGTCGCTGCGGGCGTCGTCGACGTCGACGTCGACCGCCGTGAGGTGCACGGTCGTCTCGGTGATGCCGTACATGTTGACCAACCGGACGTCCGGATGCGCGGCCGACCACTCCCGTAACAGCCCCGGCGACAACGGTTCGCCACCGAAGACGACGGCTCGCAACGCGGGTGATCCGGCGTCCGGGGCGACGGCGGCCACCGTCGGGTCGATGAGGTTGCCGAACGCCGTCGGGGTCTGCGAACAGACGGTGACCCCGTACCGGTCGATCGCCGCCGCCAGCAAGCGCGGGTCGAGCACAGTGGCGCGCTCCAGTACGACCACGGCACCACCGGAGGCCAACGGCCCCAGGATCTCCCAGACGGAGAAGTCGAACGCGTAGGAGTGAACCCAGCTCCACACGTCGTCGTCGGACGCGGCGATCGTGTCCAGCGCGGCGCCGAGCATGGCCGCCAGATTCGCGCGGGTCACCACTACGGCTTTCGGGACACCGGTGGAGCCGGAGGTGTGGATCACGTAGGCGCCACCCGGAACCGGTTGTGCACGTTCGCCCGTCGCGACGGCGCGCACCGCCGGCCCGGCTTCGATGACCGCGACGGGAGCGGTGGCGTCGACGATCAGCTCCGTCCTCGACGGCGGATCGTCGGGTTCGATCGGCACGTACACGGCATCGGCCAAGAGCACCGCGACGATCGCGATCACGGTCTCGACGCTCCGGGGCAGCGACAGCGCGACTCGGTCGCCCGGTTGTACCCCGTTCTCCCGCAACGTGTTCGCGAGGGCCTCGGCGCGACCGAGCAGATCCCGGTAGGTCAGAATCGCGTCGTCGGCGATGACGGCGGCGGCGCCCGGCTTCGCCTGCGCACGGCGTCGCAGGGCATCGATCGGGTCGACGGGAGCGGTCCGGCGGCTGCGGGCGGAGAGCGCCCGGTCGGCGGGAACCGGGATGCACGCCGCGACGACCGAGTCGGGCGTCGCGACACCGAGCGCGGCGACCGTCTCGACGAATCGGTCGAGCAGGTGGCCGGCAGCCATCGGGTCGACCCGGCGTTCGGCGACGGTCAGCGCGACCGACAACCCGTCCGGTTCGTCGAAGACGGTTACTTCCAACGCGGTTCGCGCCTGGCCGGCGGACAAGGTCTGGACCTCGGCGAACACCGCCGGGTCGGCGACGTCGGGCCGGGAGGCGTGATAGGCGAAGATGACATCGGCGAGCCCCGTCGGTGCCGCGTCGGCGTGGGTGATCGCCGCCGTCAGGTCCGCGCCCACGCGGGCGAGGGCCTCCGCAACGCTGCGGCGCCGCACCCCGGTGATCCGCACCGGTACCGTCTCGACGAACATGCCGACCGGGCGTAGTTCCTCGGTGGTGAATCGTCCTGAGACCGGCACCGACAACACGAAGTCGTCGGAATCCGAGTACTCGGCCAGTACGGCCGAGAGCGCCACGCACAGCATCGTGTTGAGCGTCGTCCCGTAGTCGCGTGCACGAGCAGCGGCACGGTCCCGGGCCCCACGGTCGACGTCACGACGCAGGACGGTCGCCGGGCCGGAGGTGAGTCCCGCCGGCACCGGTTGCGCCGGCTCCGGCAGCACGATGCGAGAAGGGGCCTCCCGCAATGTCTTCGCCCAATAGACCTCGGCCGCCGCATCCACCGCGGCCGACCGCGCGGACAGCGCGGCACTGAAGGCCACCGCGTCCTCGGTCCACACCGGAGTCGCACCGTCGAGACGAGCACGCAGTGCATGCGCGAAGTCGTCGACGACGGTGTGCAGCGACCACTCGTCGATCGCGATGTGGTGGGCGACGAGTACGAGCTCGGTCCGTTCGCCGGTCTCGTCGACGACCGCACGCCACGGCAGGTCCACCGTCAGGTCGAAGGGGGCCGCGACGGCGAGGTCGATGCCGGTCGCGTCGAGGGTGGCCGCGGTCATCGGCGCGGCCACACTCGCCTCGTCGACTCCGCGGACGACCGCGACCGGCTCCCCGCCGTTGTCGGGGTACACGGTCCGCAGCGCCTCGTGCCGCGCCGCGACGTCGATGAGTGCGGCGCGGACGACGTCGGCCGAGATACCCTCGGCGAGAACGACATGCACCGGCAGGTGATAAACGGTCGCCTGCCGGTCGGCGCGATTGAGCAGCCAGATCTCCTGCTGCGCGCGGGTCGGCCGGTAGCGGACGGTGCCCGCGGGATCACCCGGCGCGGCGCGGCGCGGCGCGGAGGCCTCGAGGACGGCGGCGAGTTCGGCGAGGGTCGTGACATCACCGAGATCGCGCATGCTGACGACGACCTGCAAGGTGTCACCGAGGTGCGTGGCCAGTTGCATGAATCCCAGTGACGTGGCGCCGAGCTGGACCAGTTCGTCGTCCAGGGACGGGTCGGGCACGCCGAGGACGGACGTCACCGCGTCGGCAACGGCGCGTTCGATCGGCGTCGACGGACGGCGGCGCGCGGCGGGCGTTTCGGGCGCCGCGGCGATCAGCCCGGCGGCGGCAGACCGGTCGACGCCGCCGAACCCGTCGAGCGGTACCGCATCCAGGATCGTGACCCGGCGAAGCCACAGCACCGCCGGGAGTTCCGCGTTGACCCGGCGCCGAGCCGCCGCCCGAATCCGTTGCGAATCAAGGGGTTCGGTCGCCTCCGACGACGCGGAACGGGCGGGCACGAGTCCGAGCGCGAGCCCGTCGCCGTCGCCGTCGCCGTCGCCGAGTACGGTCGCGGTCGCGGCCGCAACACCGGGGACCTCTGCGGCGGCACGTTCGAGCAGCGCGAGATCGACTCGGATGCCGTCGATCTCGACGATCTCGCCGGCACGGTGATCGACGACGAGAAGTCCCGTCCCCGGTTCGAGGTGCCCGCGGTCGCCGGTGACCAGCATGCGCCGGCCGGGATGCCACGGACAGGCGACGAGTGTCGGCGACGTACGCGAGCCTTCCCCAGCGAAGTGCTGTGGCACAACGCTTCCCACGACGTACACGTCGCCCGTGATGCCGGGCGGCAGGGGTCGTAGACGGCGGTCGAGGATCGCGATGCCGACGCCGTCGCGCGGGTGTCCGCTCGGGAGTGGCCGGCCGATCGGCTGGTCGGGACGGACACGGTTCGCAGCGGTGTAGGGGCCCAGCACGCCCCGAGGGCTGTAGGCGGTCCGCACATCCCGGCCGGCGGCGTATCGGACGGCCGGCGCCGGCGCTGCGCCGGCCTCGGACACGCTGGAGGACATCGGAGTCTCGGTTGCGGGGCCGCTGCAACAGCACGGTGCGACAGCTGGAGCGGCCCGCGTCGCACGGTGTTGTGCGGCGCAACATGGGCATTGTCCGCCTGCCGGCCAGATGGTTCAAGCACGCCGCGGGCAACACTGCGTGCGCAACGTGGCGGTTTGCAAACGCGTGCCCGACGAGGCGAAACCGTTGGCCAGCGATCGCCCGAGCTCTCGCC
>ERZ501064.146-NODE-146-length-19679-cov-9.589584_pt1 | contig 19679 bp, 24 predicted proteins | sample MGYA00510851_ERZ501064 | MGnify/ENA primary metagenome ERZ501064 (study PRJEB25958, sample SAMN03398529) | human skin metagenome | study: EMG produced TPA metagenomics assembly of the Human Skin Microbiome Metagenome (human skin metagenome) data set. | reverse complement strand
TATCTGCTGCGGAAGAGTCGCCAGTAGCCGGACCCTTCGTGACGCGCCCTCCGCAGGCTCCGGGCGCTCCTCAGGGACCGGTGGTTGGTCGCGCCTTTCCGCAGGCTCCGGGCGCTCCTCAGGGAGCGTGGGTTGGTCGCGCCTTTCCGCAGGCTCCGGGCGCTCCTCAGGGAGCGGCGGTTGGTCGCGCCTTTCCGCGAGCTCCGGGCGCTCCTCAGGGGAGCAGAGGGAGGGCGTCGCTTGCACCCCTCAGACCAGCGATTTTGTTGTTCTTTCGGATCAGGGACCGGCGGTTCGCCTCAAGGCGTCTCGGCGCGCCGATCCCGGCGCGCGATCCGCCAGCGCCGACCGAAGTGGATGAACGTCGGTATGACGATCGTGCACACGGAGGCGATGATGAAGATCTCGATGTTGTCGCGGATGACCGGGATGTTGCCGAGGAAGTAGCCGAGCAGGATGATCCCGGCCGCCCAGGTGAAACTGCCGAGCACACTGAACAGGGTGAACGTCCGATGTGGCATGCCGCTGAAGCCGGCGACCAGCGGGGTCAGGGTGCGGACGATCCCGATGAACCGGCCGAAGAACACGGTGAGCGGCCCGAAGCGGTCGAAGTAGTGGTTCGTCTTGGCGAGATACTCGGGTCCGATGGTGCGCATCAGTTTGCCCTCGACCACCCCGCGCCCCACACGGCGGCCGATGAAGTAGCCGCACTGGTCGCCGATGATCGCCGCCAGCGGCACAGCCAGGCACAACAGCCACAGCGGTGCGAAGGGATCGGGTTGCGCAGCGAACACGCCGGCGGTGAAGAGCACCGAGTCGCCGGGAAAGATGAACCCGACCAGGATGCCGGTCTCCACGAAGATCAGCACGCAGAGTCCGATGAGGCCACCGGTGGCCACGAAGGACTCGATGTCGAAGGGGTTCATCGAATCCAACACTAGTGGCGCAGCGACCCGCCGGGGCCCGGTGACCGTCGCGACGTGGCAAAGCGTCGGCAACCATTCAGATCCCGGCAACCCAGGTCCGGCCGGCACCCCGGCACCCGACGCGCACGACGACCGGTGATGCGGTTTACTCGACGCCTAGCGGGACAACGCCCATTGCCATCCACCGCTCCGTCGCGAGGACGCGACCGACACCGCCCGAGCGACACCGAGGGGAGAGACAGTGCCCACCAAGCACCGGGATCCGTCCCCGACCACGACGTCCGGTCCGACGCTGCGTCCGGTCTCCGACACCGACGTCCGCATCGAGTACCACACCATCCACGGCTACCGGCGCGCCTACCGGATCGCCGGCAGCGGTCCGGCGCTGCTGCTCATCCACGGCATCGGTGACAACTCGTCGACGTGGGACGAGGTCATCCCGATCCTCGCGCAGCACTACACCGTCATCGCACCCGACCTGCTCGGCCACGGGGAATCGGACAAGCCACGCGCCGACTACTCGGTGCCGGCCTTCGCCAACGGCATGCGCGACCTCCTCGTCGTCCTGGGGATCAGCAAGGTGACGGTCGTCGGCCACTCCCTGGGCGGCGGCGTCGCGATGCAGTTCTGCTATCAGTTCCCGCGCTTCGTCGAGCGCCTGGTGCTGGTCGCGGCCGGCGGGGTCACCCGCGACGTCAACCCCGCCCTGCGGTTGTTCTCGCTGCCCGTCGTCCCGCAGGTGCTGTCGGTACTCCGCGTCCCCGGCGTGATCCCTGGTCTCACGACGCTCGCGAAAGCGATCGTCGCCGCGCCGGTGCCGCCCCTGTTCCCGTCCTCGGCCACGCCCGAACATCTACTGGCCGACCACGAGGACCTCATGCGGGTCCTCGGTGGGCTCGCCGACCCCACCGCGTCGGCCGCCTTCCTCCGCACCCTGCGCGCCGTCGTCGACTGGCGCGGCCAGTCCGTCACGATGCTCGACCGCTGCTACCTCACCGAACGCCTGCCGGTCCTGCTCGTGTGGGGCGACCGGGACATCGTGATCCCCCATCACCACGGCGAACTGGCGCACTCGGCGATCCCACACTCGGAGTTCGAGACCTTCTCCGGCTCAGGACATTTCCCGTTCCACGACGACCCCGAACGGTTCTGCCGGATCGTCATCGACTTCATCGCGCGCCACGCGCCGGTGGAATTCGACCCGCTCAACTGGCGGCATCTGATGTCCGAGGGCGCCCATCCGGAGCAGTTCGTCGGTGACGACGAGACCGTCGACGAGGTGCTCGAGGCCTTCGGAGACGAGCGCAACGCCACCTGACCCGAAACACACTCGCGTATGCCACCATTGCGGGATGACGTACCCGGGGAATGGCAATGACGGCACCCGTCCGTTGCCGCATCAGCCGAACGCCTACGACTCCAGTCCCGGCTTCGTGCCCGCTCCCGCCCAATTCCCGGGCCCCGGCATGGGTTACGCGCCGCCCGGGCCGTTCTTCGACGCGGGTGCCGCAGCATTACCCGAGCCGCCGCTCGTGGTCATCGGTGACATCACGTGCACCCAGCACTACGTGATCACGCCGTCGGGCACGTTCCCGCTCGCGGGTTCGCAGTGGGAGGTCACCGACATGTCCGTGTCCTCCGAACAGATGTCGCAGACGGGCCTGGTGCTGGCGCTCGTCGGGTTCTTTCTGATCTGCTTTCTGAGTCTGCTGTTCTTGCTGATGAAAGAACGGCGCACAACGGGCTTCATCCAGGTACGGGTCCGGGGCGCGGGCGGCGCGATGCACGTCACCAACATCCCCGCCACGTCGCCCTGGACGATGAGCGATGTGTCCGGTCGCGTGTACTACGCACGCGAACTGGCCACCGTCGCCTGAGCCGCCCGCACGTTCGAGATGAGCACGCCGCTCCATCCAGTCACGAGGAGGACCACCCGATGACCACACCAGACAACCCGGGCGACAAGCCCCACGACCCGTTCGTCAAGCAGCCACCGGCCGACGCCTCGCCGTCGTACGGCACCGACCCCGGCCAGCAGCCGGGGGGTTCGGAGTTCGGTACCGCGGGGACCTCGCAGCCCGGCGGCGGCTATCCCCAGTACGGCGACCAGCAGTACGGGAGCCAGCAGTACGGCGACCAGCAACACGGTGGCCAGCAGTTCGGCGCACCCCAGCAGTACGGCGACCAGCAGTACGGCGACCAGCAGTACGGTGGCCAGCAGTACGGTGGCCAGCAGTTCGGGGCACCGCAGCAGTACGGCGCACCCCAGCAGTACGGGGCTCCGCAGGGTGGGTATCCCGCGGCGCCCGGTTACGGCTACGGCGGCGCTCCCGACCCCACTGCTCCCTACGGCCGCGACCCGGCCACCGGCGAACCGCTGTCCGACAAGTCGAAGCTGGTTGCCGGCCTGCTGCAGATCTTCCTGGGCAGCCTGGGCGTCGGCCGCTTCTACATCGGCGACAACACCACCGGCGCGATTCAACTCGGCCTGACGATCCTCGGCTACATCACCGCGATCTTCCTGATCGGGTTCGTCATCATCTTCGGTGTCGCCATCTGGGCGCTGGTCGACGGCATCATGATGCTGACCGGCAGTGTTCGGGACAAGAACGGCCTCAAGCTGGGCAACTGACCGCTGCGCTCGAGGAGGCCCCGGGGATCGGTCCCCGGGGCCTCCTTGTGTCACAACAACTCCGGGGTCGCCGTCGAGACGGCGGGTGGTCACCCACCGCAGCAACCGGTCGACCCGCGCACGTCGCGGGTCACCGTGTTGCGTGCGGCGAGTTCGTCGTCGGCGGGATAGTCGACGCCGACCAGGCACAGACCCCGGGCCTCGGCGACGGGTACCTGGCTACTGCGTTCCCGCTCCTCGAGAAGCCCACGGCACCAGTCGATGTCGCGCCTGCCGTCGCCCACACTCGCGACCGCGCCGACCAGCGACCGCACCATCGACCAGCAGAACGCGTCCGCGCTCACCTCGCCGACGAGGACTCCTTCGGCGTCCCGAGTCCAAGAGAACCGCTGCAATTCCCGGATCGTGGTCGCACCCTCCCGCCGACGGCAGAACGCCGCGAAGTCGTTCAGGCCGAGCAACTCCGACGATGCCGCGTTCAACGCGTCGACGTCGAGCGGCCGACGCCATGTCGCGGTCGTCCGCGCGACCACCGGTTCGGCACCCCACCGTGCATCGGTCAACCGGTAGCGGTAATGCCGGCGCAGCGCCGAGAACCGAGCGTCGAACTCCTCCGGGACGACGCGCACGGCCGTCACCCGGACGTCATCGGGACACATCTTCGCGAGACGCCCGACGAGCGTCGCGGGGTCGCCGGCGATCGATCGGGTCTCCAGTACCGACCGCGGAACCTCGGCGTGCGCGACCTGCCCAGTGGCGTGCACACCGGCGTCGGTGCGCCCCGCCACGGTCAGACGCACCGGCACCCGCAGGACCGTCGACAACCTCGTCTCGAGTTCCTCGCACACGCTGCGCTGGCCGACCTGCCGTGCCCATCCGGCGAAGTCGGTGCCGTCGTACGAGATGTCGAAGCGGAGACGACAGAACCCGCCGGCACCGGAATCGGCGCCGACGGGTTCGGTCTGCGGTTCTCGACTCAGTCGACTACTTCTTCTCACCGTCGACGTCGGCTCCGGCTGCCTCGGCATCGGGAGCGGTCGCGGCGGTGGACTCGTCGTCGACGGCCTCGGCGACAGCTTCGGCGTTGGCGACCTCGGCATCGGTGGCGTCGGCCTCGACGGCCTCCACCACGTTCGCGTCAGCCGAATCGGTATCAGCGACAACCTCTTCGGTGGCGTCGAGCTTGTCCTCGGCGGCCTTCTTGGAGGCGGCGACGCGGGTCGCGCGGCTGGCCTCGCTCGACGCGGTGGACTCGCGCACCAGCTCGATCACGGCCATGGGGGCGTTGTCGCCCTTGCGCGGCAGCGTCTTGATGATGCGGGTGTAGCCACCGGGACGATCGGCGAAGAACGGGCCGATCTCGTCGAACAGCGTGTGCACGACGTCCTTGTCGCGGATGTCCTTCAGCACCTCACGGCGGTTGGCCAGCTTGCCGGCCTTGGCGTGGGTGATGATCTTCTCCGCGTACGGACGCAGGCGCTTGGCCTTGGCTTCCGTGGTGGTGATGCGGCCGTGCTCGAAGAGCGAGGTGGCGAGATTCGCCAGCATCGCCTTCTGGTGGCTGGCCGACCCGCCGAGGCGGGCACCCTTGGTGGGCTTGGGCATTGTCTTCTCCTAGGAGGACCCCGCATCACTCGATGCGGAAGTCAGGGTTGGGCAGTGACAGCTACCGCCGCGTCGTAGCGACTACAGCTGCTCGGTCTCCGCGAAATCCTCACCGGAATCGGCGTCGAAGGACGCGTCTTCCGACCACGTGCCGGTGGCCGGGTCGTAACCCGCGACCTGCGACGGATCGAAGCTGGCCGGGCTGTCCTTGAGGGACAGACCGAGCGCGTGCAGCTTGACCTTGACCTCGTCGATCGACTTCTGACCGAAGTTGCGGATGTCGAGCAGATCCGACTCGGTCCGCGCAACCAGCTCGCCGACGGTGTGCACACCCTCGCGCTTGAGGCAGTTGTAGGAACGAACGGTCAGCTCGAGATCCTCGATCGGCAGGCTGAACGACGCGATGTGGTCGGCCTCGGCCGGCGACGGCCCGATCTCGATGCCCTCGGCCTCGACGTTGAGCTCCCGGGCGAGCCCGAACAGCTCCACCAGGGTCTTGCCCGCCGATGCCAGCGCGTCACGCGCACTGATCGAGTTCTTGGTCTCCACATCGAGCACCAGTCGATCGAAGTCGGTGCGCTGTTCGACACGGGTGGCCTCGACCTTGTAGGTCACCTTGAGCACCGGCGAGTAGATCGAGTCGACCGGGATGCGGCCGATCTCGGCACCCGACGCCTTGTTCTGCACGGCCGGGACGTAGCCGCGGCCCCGCTCGACGACGAGCTCGATCTCGAGCTTGCCCTTGTCGTTCAGGGTGGCGATGTGCAGATCGGGGTTGTGCACGGTGACACCGGCCGGAGGCACGATGTCGGCACCGGTGACGGTGCCCGGACCCTGCTTGCGCACGTACATGGTGACCGGCTCGTCCTCGTCCGAGCTGACCACGAGGCCCTTGAGGTTCAGGATGATGTCGGTGACATCCTCCTTGACCCCGGCCACGGTGGTGAACTCGTGGAGGACACCGTCGATGCGGATGCTGGTGATGGCTGCACCCGGGATCGAGCTGAGCAGGGTACGACGCAGCGAGTTGCCGAGGGTGTAGCCGAAGCCCGGCTCGAGCGGCTCGATGACGAACTTCGAGCGGTTCTCGGCGAGGACTTCCTCGGTGAGGGTGGGTCGCTGTGAGATGAGCATTCTGTGGATCTCTCCTTTGGCCGCCCGCTATATGACGGCCTCGAGGGTGTACCGAACAGCTGTTGCTGTCGGGCGGGTGTTGCTCGAAGGACTACTTGGAGTAGAACTCGACGATGAGCTGCTCGGTCAGCGGGACATCGATCTGGGCACGCTCGGGCACGCTGTGCACGAGAACACGCAGGGTCGACGGCACGACCTGGAGCCAACCCGGAACCGGACGATCGCCGACGAGCTCCTTGGCGATCTGGAACGGGACGGTCTGCAGCGACTTCGGGCGGACATCGATGATGTCGTACTGGCTGACGCGGTAGCTGGGCACGTCGACCTTCACACCGTTGACGGTGAAGTGGCCGTGGCTGACCAGCTGGCGGGCCTGGCGACGGGTACGCGCGATGCCGGAGCGGTAGATCACGTTGTCGAGACGGGTCTCGAGGATCTTCAGCAGTTCGTCACCGGTCTTGCCGGTGCGACGGTTCGCCTCTTCGTAGTAGCGGCGGAACTGCTTCTCCAGGACGCCGTAGGTGAAGCGCGCCTTCTGCTTCTCCTGCAGCTGGAGCAGGTACTCGCTCTCCTTGATCCGCGAGCGGCCGTGCTGGCCGGGCGGGTAGGGGCGACGCTCGAAGGCAGCGTCTCCACCGATCAGGTCGACGCGAAGACGACGAGACTTCTTGGTTGCGGGGCCGGTATAACGAGCCATGTTTCTCTGTTCCTCCCTTTCCCGCTAGACCCGACGCCGCTTGGGCGGACGGCAACCGTTGTGCGGCTGCGGGGTGACATCGGAAATGGTGCCGACCTCGAGGCCGGCTGCCTGCAGGGAGCGGATGGCGGTCTCGCGACCCGAACCCGGTCCCTTGACGAACACGTCGACCTTCTTGACGCCGTGCTCCTGGGCCTTGCGCGCAGCGTTCTCGGCCGCGAGCTGAGCCGCGAACGGGGTGCTCTTGCGCGAGCCCTTGAAACCGACGTGGCCCGACGATGCCCAGCTGATGATGTTGCCGCTGGGATCGCTGATCGACACGATGGTGTTGTTGAACGTCGACTTGATGTGTGCGTGGCCGTGCGGGACGTTCTTCTTATCGCGACGGCGGGTGCCCTTCTTGGGGCCTGCGCTACGTGACTTCGGAGGCATTACTTCTTCTTCCCGGCGATGGTCTTCTTCGGGCCCTTGCGAGTGCGGGCATTGGTCTTGGTGCGCTGTCCACGAACGGGCAGGCCACGACGGTGGCGCAGACCCTGGTAGCAGCCGATCTCGATCTTGCGACGGATGTCGGCCTGCACCTCGCGACGGAGGTCACCCTCGACCTTCACCGAGGCTTCGATGTACTCACGCAGCTTCGAGACGTCTGCGTCGGTGAGATCCTTCGCTCGGAGGTCGGGGCTCAGGCCCGTTCCCTCGAGGATCTCCTTGGAGGTGGTGCGCCCAACTCCGTAGATGTAGGTCAGTGCGATCTCCAGCCGCTTCTCGCGGGGGAGATCCACACCAGCAACACGTGCCATGTGGCGGATTTCCTTTTCGATTCTCAGAGGTCTGCTCCCAGTCCGTCCCGCGAGCTGGTGCCGAACCGTGTGTCCGGCCTCGTGGGCTCCGGCCTCTGATCCGGAGGTAGGCGGTGACGCGTCTGTCGCCGCTGGTGTTGGGAGGTCCTGTTGTATTCAGTTGTCGATCTTCAGTTGTTCTGACTCAAGCGACCCGGAGGGTGCGCGTGATCAGCCCTGACGCTGCTTGTGACGCAGGTTCTCGCAGATCACCATGACCCGACCGTTACGACGGATCACCTTGCACTTCTCGCAGATCGGCTTGACGCTCGGCTGAACCTTCACGTCAATCTCTCCTGCTCGGCTCGCCCGCGCGCACGCCGAAACGGCCGTACACGTGGGTGTCGGTCTCCTCCCGAACGGATGTCCGGGAAGTCTGTCCCCGGCGACGCCGGGAAAGTCCTACTTGTAGCGGTACACGATTCGCCCACGAGCCAGGTCGTAGGGCGAGAGTTCCACGACGACCCGGTCCTCGGGCAGGATGCGGATGTAGTGCTGCCGCATCTTGCCGCTGATGTGGGCGAGAACCTTGTGTCCGTTCTCCAGCTCAATACGAAACATCGCATTGGGCAGGGGTTCGATCACTCGACCCTCGACCTCGATGGCCCCGTCTTTCTTCGCCATGTCCTCCGCGATCCTGGCCTCCGACCACGACATCTGGGCGACGTCGCGGCCCATTGGCCGGGTTGAATCAGTGTTTGTCCGTTAGGGTGTGGGCACCGGTCCGCGAGGACCTGCACCCGGTGTGCGCCGACCGGACCCACGTGCTGACACGCCGAGGCCCGGCGCGCGATGCGCACCGACGGTCCATGCTACGCGAACAGGCAGGCCAGGCCAAATGCGTGCGCGGCGTCGCAAGGAGGTCCAAGCGGATGGGGACGGTCGACGACTATCTCGACGGGCTCGACCCGGACGACCGCGCGGTCATCTCCCGGATCTATGACGTCGCCCGCGACACGGTCCCCGGCACCGCGCAGGGCAAGGGCTACGGGATGGGAGGCCCTGACGTATCGCGGTAGCCCGCTCCTGTCGGTGATGCGCACCAAGAAGCACATCGGGCTGTACCCGTTCAGCCCCGACGCGGTCGACGCCGGGCGGCCGTTCCTCGCGGGTTTCGACGTCCAGAAGGGCACCTTACGTTTCCAGCCCGACGCCCCTCCGTCAGACGACGCGATCCGCGCCATGATGACGTTCCGTCGCGATCAGATCGATGGTTGAGGCGAGGGGTGCTGGCACACTGTCGCCATGCTTGCCTTCCTCGTCCGCACCGTGCTGACCGCGGTGGCCCTGTGGGTCGCGACGCTGATCGTGCCGGGCATCGACTTCGTGGGCGGTTCGACGACCGCCGAGAAGGTCGGTATCGCCTTGGTGGTCGCCGTGATCTTCGGCGTCCTGAACGCGATCATCAAACCGATCGTGCAGATCATCGCGATCCCCTTCTACATCCTCACGCTCGGTCTGATCCACATCGTCATCAACGCGTTGATGCTGGAGCTCACCGCGTGGATCACCCGCAACACCACGCACTGGGGGCTCGAGGTCGACGACTTCTTCTGGTCGGCGATCTTCGGCGCCATCGTCGTGTCGGTGGTCGGGTGGCTGCTGGCCCTGCTGATGCGCGACCCGGTCGACCGATGACGAGAACACGCGGCGCCGACACACGGCGCCCCGTACTCCGGACGACGTCGGTCCTGGCGGCGCTCGCCGCCGTGGTCCTGGTGGTGGCCGGGTGCGGCAGCGACACCGGCGGGCAGCCACGGTCGGTGACCGTCGTCGGGTCGGGCCAGGTCAGCGGCACCCCGGACACCCTGCGCGCCGACATCGGCGTGGAGGCGACCGCGTCCGATGTGACGACCGCGCTGAACGAGACGAGCGCCAAGGTCACCGCGGTCACCGACGCGGTCGTCGCGGCCGGAGTGGAGCGCAAGGACGTCGCCACGCAGCAGGTGTCGGTGAACCCGCAGTATTCGAGTCCCGCACCCGGCGGTTCGAGCCAGATCAGTGGATACACCGCGACCAACACCATCCGCGTGACCATCCGCGACATCTCGACGGCGTCGACCGTGCTGAGCGCCGCCGCGACCGCCGGTGGGGACAACACGCGCATCAACAACGTCGCCTTCGCCATCGACGACGACTCGGAACTCCTCGAGAAGGCGCGCGAAGCCGCGTTCACCGACGCCCGGGGCCGCGCGCAGCAGTACGCCGGTCTCGCCGGCGACTCACTCGGCGACGTGCTGACCATCAAGGAGAGCACCAGCGGCCAGGAACAGCCGGTCTCGCCCGGTACCTTCGAACGCGACGTGGCGGCCGCGCCCGTACCGGTCGAGCCCGGCCAGCAGGAACTCACCTTCACCGTCACGGTCACGTTCGCGCTCGACTGAACACCCCGTCCGTGCACCGCACCCGGAGATCGGAGGATCGATGCGCGCCGTTCTCCAGCGCGTCAGCCGAGCGAGTGTGAGCGTCGACGGCGAGGTCGTCGGCGAGCTCGACATCCCGCCCGGCGGCGCGGGTCTCGTCGCGCTCGTCGGTGTCACGCACGACGACACCACCGACCACGCGGTCCGGCTCGCCGACAAGATCTGGCGCCTGCGGATCTTCGACGGCGGGGACGGTCCCGAACGCGCGGCCGCCGACCTCGACGCCCCGATCCTGGTGATCAGCCAGTTCACGCTCTATGCCAACACCGCGAAGGGCCGGCGCCCGTCGTGGAATGCCGCCGCGCCCGGGCCCGTCGCCGAACCGCTGGTCGACGCGGTGGTCGACGCGCTCCGGGCCGCCGGCGCGACGGTGGCCACCGGCCGTTTCGGGGCGCACATGGAAGTCGGTCTCGTCAACGACGGCCCGGTCACCCTGGTGCTCGACGTCTGAGACCGCAGCCACGAACAGTCGCAGGACTACCGTGGTGCCGGTGGGACGAATCACCGCACGCCGCCGCGTCACCCGTATCCGACGCGATGCGGAACCGACGCAGCGCGCGGACACCCTGGCCGTCGAGGAGCCGCTCGAGATCCGGGTCGGCGGGCGCACACTCGCGGTCACCATGCGCACTCCCGGCCACGACTTCGAACTGGTCGCCGGCTACCTGGTCTCCGAAGGTGTGGTGACCACCGGCGCGGATTACTCGACGGCCCGTTACTGCGCAGGCACCGACGCACAGGGCGCCAACACCTACAACGTCATCGACGCGACGCTCGCCCCGCATGTGCCGCCACCCGGTTCCGAGATGGTCCGCGCCAACCCCGTCACGAGTGCATGCGGCATCTGCGGCAAGGACAGCATCGCCGCGGTCCACACCGCGTCGGTCCATGATCCCGCCGCCGACACCATGACCGTGGCCGCCGGGACGGTCCTGGACCTCCCCGACCGGTTGCGCGCCGAACAGAGCGTCTTCGACAAGACCGGTGGCCTGCACGCCGCCGCGCTGTTCGACGCGGATGGTCGCATGCTCGCCGTCCGGGAGGACGTCGGCCGGCACAACGCCGTGGACAAGGTGATCGGGTGGGCGGTTCTCGCCGACCGACTACCCCTGTCGGGCACCGTCCTCCAGGTCTCCGGCCGCGCGAGCTTCGAACTCGTCCAGAAAGCCGCGATGGCGGGAATCCCGATGCTGTGCGCGGTCTCCGCGCCGTCGTCACTGGCGGCCGACGCCGCCGACGACCTCGGCATCACGCTCGTCGGCTTCTCTCGCGGCGAGTCGATGGTGATCTACAGCCGTCCCGATCGGATCTCCCTGTCCGAAGCCGCGATCACCGAAGAGGTTTCGGTCCCGCGCTGAGGTCGTGACGACGCGGGTCGTCGAGGGCGACCCCGCTGATCGGATCGAACCAGTACGTCTCGTCGACCTCCGGGGTCAGCCCGATCACGTCACCGACCTCGATCGTCCGGCGATGATCGACACGGATGACGATGCGACTCCCGCGCAACCGGACGTCCGCGCTGCAGTAGACGAACTGTTCGGCCCCCAGTTCCTCGACGAGATCGACCGTTGCGGTGAGGTTCCCGGCCTGCGGTGCAGCCGACACCTGCCACGACTCGGCACGCAGACCGACGACGACGTCGCCCGCGGACGCCGACGACAGCACCGACGGCGGAACCCGGACCTCGGCGCCACCGAGGCGTACGATGCCCGCGTCCACCCGGGCGTCGATCAGACACATCTGCGGTGAGCCCATGAACGACGCCACGAACAGGTTCGCGGGCCGCGAGTAGATCTCGCGCGGACTCCCGACCTGTTGCAGCACACCGTGATCGAGCACGGCGACCCGGTGCCCCATGGTCATCGCCTCGACCTGGTCGTGGGTCACGTAGAGCGTCGTGATGCCGAGTTCCCGCTGCATGGCCGCGATCTGGGCACGCGTGCTCACCCGCAACTTGGCGTCGAGATTCGACAACGGCTCGTCCATGCAGAACACCTTGGGACGTCGCACGATGGCACGACCCATCGCGACCCGCTGTCGCTGCCCACCGGACAGCTTCGCCGGTTTGCGGTCGAGAAGCGGTGTGAGTTCCAGCATCTCGGCGACCTCACCGACCCGGGACGCGGTGTCCGCCTTGCTCATCCCGGCGTTGCGCAGCGCGAATCCCATGTTGTCGGCGACCGTCATGTTCGGGTAGAGCGCGTAGTTCTGGAAGACCATCGCCACGTCCCTGGCCTTCGGCGCCCTTCCGACGACGTCGACGTCGTCGATCAGGATCGCCCCCGACTCGACGGACTCCAGACCCGCGACCATCCGCAGACTCGTCGACTTCCCGCATCCCGACGGCCCCACGAGGACCATGAACTCGCCGTCGTCGACGGCCAGGTCGAGCGAGTCGACGGCGGGTTTCTGGCCGTCGGCGAAGCGCCGGGTCGCGCCGTCGAAGGTCACCGATGCCACGACCGGCCCCCTCGTCGCCGGCCCACGACCGGCCCCGCCACGTCGCCCGTCATGACGGGAGCTTCGGCGCGATCTGCGCCTCGTAGATCTGCGCGATCTGGCGCTGGGTGTCGGCGAGGGTCGCGGCGACATCGGCGTTCTGCAGGCCGATGCGCTCGTAACCGGTGCCGATGATCTTGTCGCCGCCGGGGACGAAGACCCGCGCGTTGTTCTGCGGTTGTGTCCGCGGAAGCTGCTCGATGGCGGTGGCGAAGTTCGGGTTCTTCTCCAGGAACGCGACCATCGACGGGTCGTCCTGCGCGGATTTGCGCACCGGCATGTAGCCGACATTCTGCGAGAAGTAGGCGGTGTTCTCGGTGTTGGTGATGAACTCGATGAACTTCAGCGCGTTGACCTTGCGCTCGTCGGACAGTTTGGCCGGGACCGCGAGACCGGCACCGCCCGTCGGGCAACCCGAGACCCCCTGCGGCGCGGGCAGGAAAGCAGTACCGAAGTCGAAGGCGGCGTTCTCCGTGATGCCCGACAGATCGCCGGTCGAGGCGATGGTCGAGGCGATGATGCCGGCGCTGAAGTCGCCGGCGATGTCGTTGGAGATCTTCGCGTACCGCTTCGTGTTGATCGAGTCGCTCAGATATTGCGCGGCCGCAACGGTCTTCGGATCGGTGAACTTCAGCTCCCAGTCGTTCGAGTAGGCGCCGCCGAATGTCCAGGTCGGCCCCTGGAAGGTCCATCCGAGGTAGTCGGTCGCGTTGCCCCAGCCGTGCGCGCGCTTGTCGCCGCCGACCACGGTCTGGATCCGCGGGCCCCAGTCGTCGAACTCGTCCCAGGTCTGCGGGCCGCGGTCGGGCAGGCCGGCCCGGCGCCACACGTCTTTGTTGTAGTAGAACAGCGGAGTCGACCGCGCGTACGGCAACGCCCACGTCTGGTTGTTCCACTTGTAGTCGCCGACAAGCGAATCGACGTAGTCGGCGGTGTTCACGTTCGCACGGCCGAAGAGGTCGTCGAGGGGGCTGATCGCGCCGATGAGCGCGAAGTTGAACCACCAGACGTCGGACAGGATCATGATGTCGGGCACGGCGCCGCCGGACAGCGCGGCGTTGAACTTCTGCGCCGCCTCCTCGTAGTTCTTGCCGGCGTCGACGAGCTGCACGGTGATGCCCGGGTTGGCCGCCTCGAATCGAGAGATGAGTTCTCGTTCGACCTCGATGGATTTGCCGGGGTGATTCGACCAGAAGCTCAGCTTCGAGGCGTCGCCCGACGACGAGCCGCCGTCACCCGAGGTTCCGGCGCAAGCGGCCACCAGAGCACCGGCCGCGGCCGTCGCGGACGCGGCGAGGAACCCGCGCCGGGACATGTTCATCATCTGTCGTCTCCTTCGATCGTCTGTGTGTCAGTCGTTCTCGCGCGGGGGTGTTCTCGCGCCAGGTGTTCTGGCTGGTGGGGTGCCGGCCGGTCAGCCCTTGACCGCCCCGGAGGTGAGGCCCTTGATCATGTGCCGTTGCAGGGCCAGGAAGAGGACGAGCATCGGCAGCATCGCGAGCACGGTCGCCGCCATGACCGGGCCCCAGTTGGTGAGACCGTCGCTGTTCTGCAGGAGGGTCAATCCCACGGGCAGCGTGGCAACCGAGGCGTCGTCGGCCATCAGGAACGGCCACAGGTACTCGTTCCACTCGTTGACGAGGGTGATTGTCGCGAAGGCGACCATCGTCGGGATCGACAGCGGCAGCACCACTCTGGTGAGCAGGCGGAAGTGACCTGCCCCGTCCATCCGCGCCGCCTCGATGATCTCGGGCGGGATGGACAGGAAGTGGTTGCGCATCAGGAAGGTCCCGAATGCGACACCGGCGAGCGGCAGGATGATGCCGATGAAGGTGTTCCGCAGTCCCAGTTGGGCCACCAGGGCGTAGTTGGTGATGACGGTGATCTGGTTGGGCACCATGAGCGCGGCGATGATGACGACGAACACGATGTTCTTGCCCGGGAAGCGCAGGAACACCAGCCCGTACGCGCTCAGCACGCCCAGCACGAACTTGGCCACGCCGAGGATCGAGGTCACGATGACCGAGTTGCGCAGGTAGCTCCAGAACGGTACCGACGTCGTGGCCTCGACGTAGTTCTCGGGACGCCACGTCGACGGCCACCACACGGCCGGTTGCACGTAGATCTCGGTGCGATCCTTGAACGACGCCAACAGGATCCACACCAGGGGCAGCGCGATGATCACCAGCACCACCGTCATCGCCGCGTACCCGCACGCGTCGGCCAGTCGTCGGCGGGTGGCCGGCGTCATCGCCTCACCGCCGGGGCGCCGTCGCTTCTGCCCGGGGCCCGCCGGCGGACGTCTGGACTCGTCTGTGCGCCCCGGCGTGGCAACCCGTCCGGACACCGGACTCGTGGTGACGGGCCTCATCGCGCTCCCCTGTCCATCATGCGCACCTGGATCACCGTGATGGCCAGCAGGACGACGAACATGACGGTCGCGACGGTGGCGCCGTAGCCGGCACGGAAGTTGACGAAACTCTCCTCGTAGACCTGGTAGACCATCGTGGTGGTGCCATTGCCCAACGGGCCGCCCCGGGTCATCACGTTGATGATGTCGAACACCTGTAACGAGTTGAGCAGCACGGTGATCGACAGGAAGAACGTCGTCGGCCGCAGTTGCGGCAACAGCACCTTGCGGAAATAGGTCCACCAGCCGGCTCCGTCGATCGCGGCCGCTTCGTCCAGGTCGGTCCGTTTACCCTGCAGCGCAGCCAGATAGATGACGAAGGCGTAGCCGAGGTTCTTCCAGATGTAGGTCACCGTGATCATGAACAGTGCCCACGACGGCTGCTGGTAGAAGTCAGGTGCAGAGCCCAGTCCGAGGCGCACCATCACGTCGTTGACGAGGCCGAAACTGGGGTCGAAGACGAACTGGAAAGCGATGCCGACCGCCGCCCCGGACAGCACGAACGGAGCAAAAGCTGCCGATCGCACCAGATTTCGGCCGCGCAGTTTACGGTCGAGCAACAGTGCGAGCGCCAGGCCGATGACCATGCTGCCGACGACAGCGGCGACCGTGAAGATGACGGTGTTGGCGACGATCACCCGGGTATCGGCACGGGTGAACCATTCGAGGTAGTTGTCGATCCCGACGAACGTCGCTCCCGCCTCGGCGATGTTCCAGTCGTAGAACGACATCCGGATGTTCTCGACGAGCGGTCGATACGTGAACACGCCGAGGAGGACGAGGTTCGGCACGACGAGCAGGAGGAACAGCCCATAGCTTCGCCAGGGACGCCGCCCCGTTGCGGGCAGCACATGTTCGTCGACCGATGACACTGGCGAAGTCTCGCCGTCGGAGACGACCGGATGGTGAACTCAGGCGGCGATTCCCGTGAACGATGCCTTCACAGCCGGGGCGGGCGGGTCAGTCCCCTCGTGACGCCGCCAGCCGGACCAGCTGACCGGTCGTGGCATCCGGCAGGTACGCCCTGGAGATGGCCACACCGATACGCGGCAGGTCGGATTCGTCCCGGAAGGCCAGATACACCGGCTCGTAGCGGGGATTGAACTTCTTCTTGAAGGTGTGCAGTGAGCGGAATCCGTAGTAGGGCTCGAGCGCGGCACCCAGCGTGTCGAGCAGTTTGTCGAGCGGCTCGGCGTCGAAGTCGCCCGTTCGCGCCAGCGGTGCGCCAGACAGCGAGATGAACTGCGCTCCCTCGTCTTTGAAGGCGACTGCCGACGACGCGATGAGATACTCGACGACCGGCCCGAACCCGTCCGTACGGCGTCGCATGATGTCGAGCGTCCACCCCGCGACGTCGCCACCCGGCGCGTACACCGGTAGCCACGAGAGCACGCCGTGCACGTTGCCCGTCGGATCCACCGCGAGTGCCACCCGGACCGCGGGGTCCATCGCCTCCTCGACACTGCCCAGGGTGAATCCCATCTCGGGAAGGCCCTTGTCCCCCACCCACTCCTCCGAGATCGCGCGCACCTGGGTCTTGACGGCGAACGACTCGTCGGCCAGCGAGACCATCCGCATCGAGATGTCCTGCTTGGTGGCCTTGTTCATCGCCGATCGCACGTGCTGCCAGGGCTTGCCCTTGAACTCCAGACCCGGCAGGTCGACGATCGTGTCCTCGGCGATCTGCACACTGAGCCATCCGCGTCCGGTGACGATCTCCGAGGTCGCCGAGCCGATCGAGAACCAGCACGGAGTCGCGCCGGCGCTCTCCGCGAGGTCGACGAAGGCGTCGACGGCGTCGGCCAACCGCTCGGGTGCGCACACCGGGTCGGCCAGGGCCACCATGGTCCCGACGTGCTTTCGGTAGGTCACGACGGACTGGTCGTCGAGATCGCCCGCAGCGCCGGTGAACTGGTAGCTGTTGCCCGGCCAGGTCGTCATCCACGACATCGTGCCGCCGCCGTGCACCCGCAGCAGTTCCTTGACGCGGCCGACCGGATCGTCGTCCGAACCGGACGCACCGACCTGACGCACGCGCCACGGCACCGCGAACGCGAACCGGCCGGGGATCAGGATGGCCAGGACCAGCACCCAGAGCAACGTGGTTCCGAGCGTCACGGCACCCTCCGACGACACGTCGGTGAAGACCACCAGGATCACCGCCAGCAGGGTCGCGATGACGTTGAGCGCACCGAGGACGACGGCCACCCACCACGCCCACCGCTTACCCCGCCGGAGTTGATCGGCGATGAGCACGTTGACGACGAGGCCGATGAGCATCGTGAACACCGAGTCGTCCCCGGCGTCGGTCGGCCCGAGCGGCCCGCTGCCCGGGAACAGGAACACCAGGAGGTTCGCGCCCGCGATGACCAACAGGGCAGCGCAACCCAGCATGCGGACCTCACGCCGGGTCCGCGGCACCCAACCGTGTTCGTTGGTGGCGAAGAACTTCTCCCCCACGATCAGCATGATGATCGCGGCGAGAACGTACTCGACCGAGGCGAGGGTCCCCTCGAACAGGAACGCGACCGAGACGATGGCGCCCAACAGGACCCGGACACGTAGCCGCCAGGGCGAACGCACGGTCGCCGAGGCCACCGCGACCGCCGAGACCACCAACGCCCCCACCCCGGTGGCGCGCGACTCCGCGAGTTGCTCCGCCCACCGCCACGACGTGACCTCGGAGGACAGCAACCACAGCAGCAACACCGTCAGCAGGGATGCGATCAGGTGGCCGCCCACACCGACCAGAACGGCCTTCACGGTGCCCAACTGCCATTCGGCCCAACCCATTCCGACGACGACCGCCACCAGCGCCAGCAGGTACAGCCAGGGTCCGGGCTCGACGAACGCGGAGCTGACCGGCGTCCACCACTTGCCCTCTCGGAGCGCCGGAAGCCCGAAGGCCACCTCGTGATACCACGACTTGTCGTTCGCCCTACCCCACAGCGATCCGGTCGTCGCGCCGACGATCAGCAGTGCGGCCGCGAGGGCGACGGTGAACGGAAGCCGCCGCACGACGGTGAGCCAGGAGACGTCGGAATGCATGGTCAACGGTACGACGACACGACCCGCCGCACACGGTCATCTGGTTGATCGGTCACCCGCCAGCGTTGGAACCCACCATTCGTCGTCACGACGCCACAAGACGGGCACATCGTCGATGCGGATGGAACCGGGGTCGAGCCACCACGTCACGTCCGGGCCCCATCCGGCCAGCACCGTGGCCCCGTCCCGCTCCGGGAGTGGGATCTCGATCCCCGCACTCGTCAGATAACCGTTGACGCTCACGTGGACGGCATCGAGGTCGGCGGCGACGGCTTGCCAGTCGGGCACGAACCAGCGGCGATGGCGTCCGGTGGTGTTGTACCAGTCCCATCTCCTCGACGCGGTCACCTCGAGTGGGTAGCGGTCGACCAGCCGAGCCCAGTCCGCGGGTGCCGCGACTTCGTATACCCGCGCGGGTTCGCCGACGGACACCGTCCAGACTCGGGCCTCCTCTCCGATCGAGGTGTCTTCCTCGGCGACGAGCTGCAACGCGCCGAGGCCCGGGCGGGCACGCGTCGTCTGCACCGTCCCCGCGGCTTACGGCGTCGACCACCACTCGTCACTGAACGCGCGGTGAGGATTGCGCTCGAAGTCCCGTCGCGAGCGCGCGTCGCCGGCTTCGACGTGGGCCCGCCACTCATCCCACCGCACGCACTCGCTCCGGCACGGCAGGGCGGACTCCGGAAGCGCCTCGTTTCCGAACGGGTAGGCGATCACGCGCTGGAGCGCGAGATCGACCGGGTCGTCCCACCATGCACAGACCGGATGGCGGAGCAGCACCCCCGCTATCAGCTCGAGCACCGCAACGACTTCTGTTGCGGCATAGCGGATGTCCTCCTCGTCGGGAGGCTGCCAGTGCCGCGCGAAGTCCACCGCGTACCCGAGTGCACCCAGGAGCTCCGATTCATCCGCCGCCACGAGACCTTCAACGTCGACGCTCCGAATCGCGGCCTGAACGTCTGCAGATGTCCGAGGTCTCCGATACTGATCGACCCGGTCACCCGTGGCGTAACGGAATGCCATGTTCGCGCAGAGGAATCGTCCGCGTGGCGTAGCGAGGATCTCTTGGGTGCGGGCCATCTCGCCGACGGTATCGGTGACGGATGCCGCACGCCATGGGATTAGTGCTCGCGGCCTACCAAACCGCTGAGATGATGCACTCCGCGCTGTCGCGCGAACCGCCTTACCATCCCCCACCGACAACCGTTCGCCACCCACGAGATGACGAAACACGTTGCACACCAACCGAATAGCCGGTAGTGTGGAACTCACATTCGATTCACCACGGGGGGGTGAGGTCGTGTTCGATTCCCAACGAGACGTCGGCACCGACGCGCCGACCCCTCGTGCGGTCGAATTGGTTGCCGATCTGCATCGCACCCTGGACAAGTTGCAGACCGTGGATCTGTCGCCGTGTACCGATGCCGAACTCGCTGAAGTGGCCGCGGAGACCGAACGCGCCATCG
>ERZ501064.145-NODE-145-length-19701-cov-12.097424_pt1 | contig 19701 bp, 15 predicted proteins | sample MGYA00510851_ERZ501064 | MGnify/ENA primary metagenome ERZ501064 (study PRJEB25958, sample SAMN03398529) | human skin metagenome | study: EMG produced TPA metagenomics assembly of the Human Skin Microbiome Metagenome (human skin metagenome) data set. | reverse complement strand
CCGGGGTGAACCGATCGGCACGATCGAGGCGATGAAGATGGAGGCCTCGATCTCCACGCCGGTCACCGGGATCGTGCAGCGTGTCGCGGTATCGGGATCGACCGAGGTCGACGGCGGGGACCTCCTGCTGACCATCGCGACGGACTGACGCGGTGCGTCGGGTCCGCGTCCCGATGGCGCGGACCCGACGTCGTCACTTGCGTGCGAGGTCGGCGACCTGGGCCTCCACCGCGGTCTTGGAGTCGGGGTGTTCGGACAGTCGCACGGTGAAGGACTGCTCGAGCTCGTAACCGCGACGGATGTCGAGATCTTCGCAGCCGTTCAGAGATTGTTTGGCGAGCACGATGGCGTGCCTGCTCTTCTCCGCGATCGAGCGCGCGCGGGCTGTCGCGATCTCCAGGAGATCGTCGTGGGCGACGACCTCGATCGGTGCTCCCCACCGCTCCAGGGTCGACGCGTCGACCGGTTCGGCGGTGAGGAACATGCGGCGCATCGCCTGCTGGGGCAACATGCGGGCGGTGAAGCGACCACCGCCGAGGACCCCGACGTTCATCTCGGGCAGTCCGAAGGTGGCGCGTTCGGACGCGACCACGAGGTCGGAGAGCGCGACGAGTCCGAACCCGCTTCCCAGGGCCGGGCCGTTCACCGCGGACACCACGGGGAGGTGACACTCGCGCACGCTGAACAGCGCCCGCCGGGCCCGCCGCATCGCGATGTCGCCGCTGACGGTGGACATCGTCCGGAACTCGTTGATGTCGTTGCCCGCGCTGAAGATGCGGCCCTGACCGGTCAGCACGATCACGCGCACATCCTGGTCGTCGGACAGCGCGTCGAACGTCGCCGCGATGTCCTCGTACATCTGCCCGTCGATGGCGTTGACCTTGCCCCGCGAGAGCTCGACGAGTGCGATACCGGGCTGGTGCACGGTGACGGAGAGGTTCCCGGAGGCCGGGGAGGTGGTCTGCATGGGTGCCTATCTGTCGTGGACTGCGCCGACGGGCGGTCGGGGCCCCGGCGCGAACGAACGGAACGGGACTCACGGTAATCGAGCGAGGAAAATATGTACACAGTTACGACGATGGGTCGTCTCGCCGCCGCGCCGATCGTTCGGGGACGACCATTGCCACCCCGATCCGAATTGGAGGGCAGGTCCGGGCGGGTAAGGTGTCGGCACCGACCGATCAGCCGAACACGGGAGCCGTATGACCGTCGCCGACGAGCCCGCCACCCGGCAGCCGCGCGGGCAGAAGATGTCCGCGCGGGTGGCCAACATGGTGGCCGACCAGATCCTCGGCGGTGGCATCGTCGAGGGTCAGCGCCTGCCGACCGAGAAGGAGATGGTCAGCGAGTTCGGCGTGGCACGCACGACGGTGCGTGAGGCACTGCGGCTCCTCGAGAGCCGAGACCTCGTGACGATCAAGGCGGGAATCGGCGGCGGGCCCATAGCCAAACGGCCCGAACTCGATTCGCTCGGCAACATCATGAAGCTGTTCCTCCAGATCAACGGCGCGAACATCAGTGATGTCATCGACGTCCGGTTGATGCTCGAACCGATGGTCGCGCGGGCCGCGGCGCAGAACGTCACCGACGAGCAGATCGAGTCGATGCAGCGGGCACTGGACCGGATGCGCGACCATCCCGAGGACCACGCCAACTTCCAGGAGAACAACGCCGCATTCCAGCGCGGGGTGTACGAGGCGGCGGGCAATCCCGCACTGCGGGTGGTCATGGAGACGCTGTGGCTGCTCGTTCGCGACGCCGAACCCGTCGAGCATCCCATCGCGACGCGGCTCGCGGCCTTCGAACTCCAGCAGGACATCCTCGACGCCATGCGCGCTCGCGATGTCGAGGCCACCGCGGCCGCGATGGACGTCTTCAACCAGGAGTCCGCCCGGTACTACCGCCGACGGCTCCGCGACATCATCTCCCAGCCGGTGCAGTGGCAGATCTGATCGTCGGCACACGTCTACCTTTCGAGGTGCTCCAGAGCCCACGCCCAGTCGATGCGTTCTTGCTCGAGCCGAACCCGCTCACCGAGCGAGTCGTCCGCGAGGTCGGCGTACAGGTCGTGTTCTGCGGGTGAGAGGTGGCGGAGTGCGGCTGTGGTGGGGCTCGGCTCGGTAACCCATCGATCGCGATGCGCGAACAATGTTTCGCGATCCATCAAGATCGATTCGGTCTGCGGAAGCCAGGCACGTAGCCGGTCGAGAATCGCGAAGCCGTGTGTGTCGAGGTCACCCCAGTACCGAACAGGCACGTCGGTCAGCCAGGGAAGGCGCCCGATTCTGTCGACCTCGAATCCCTTGCCCCAGAACACGGCTCCGTGGGCTGGAACATCGACGCTGAGATAGGTGATCTCGTTCTCGATGACCAGGACGCGCGAGGGACGCAAGTCGATCCGGGTGAGCTCGTCAGCTCGGAGGCTCACCTCCGAAACGTGCTCGAGAAGTCCCAGCGACGGTGACGGTCGCAGTCTCACGAACTCTGGTTTCGTCTGCAAACCCAGCCCGGTCACGAAACCGGACGCCGTCGACGACACTCCGAGTATCGACGCCAAGACTCCCCGGTGCCTTTCGGTGAACTTGGTGTCGACCCCAGGTGCGCTGATCTCACGCAGGAAGCGTCGGGAGTCCCGATGCGTGTCGAGCCATCGGTGCGCGTCGATCAGTCGAGGAAACTCCGATGCCAGATCTATTGCGCGAAACGGGTTCTGGAACAGCCACGCGTGGACCGCGGGATCGTCGGCGGCGAGCTCGAGCAACCTCTCGAACTGCTGTACCGCTGCCTTCACGTTCAGAAGTGCCCACGCCTGCTCATAGGTGGAGATGATCGCCCGTCGTGGAAGCGTGTTACGCCCGACGTGCCGGCCGCCGATTGTTTGCCAGACCAGGGAGTACCTGGTGTCGCCACGACGTCCGCCGTCCAACGCCGTGACCCAGTCGCGAGCGGCGCCGAGATCTGCTCCTATCTGCGACGCGGTGGGCCCGCGCAGCGGAATCTCGATGGGCTCGAATGGTTCTCGGTTCGCAAACGTCCGGAGCAGCGTCCCGTCGTCCCAGCGGCGTCTGGCTTTGACGGCGATGTCGGCCGGGGTGGTCCAACGATCGGTCACCGCAGACGCCCGTCACGGCGTGACCGGTATTCCTCAATCGTCATCGTCTGCAGGCGTGAAAAAGTGCCCGTCGGATTGTCGACGAATCCGATCGCCTTCACGTAGGGCTCGATGACGTGCACCTTCTGCAAAGGGGTGACGATCAGGAGCTGCAGACCCAATTTGGCGAACAGGTCCAGCGCATAACGGGTCGACAGGTCAGAGCCGCGCCCGAATGCCTCATCGATGACGGCGAACCGGAAGTCGCGCGACTTCTTCACACCCCACTCGAGTCCGAACTGGTAGGCAAGGGACGCGGCCAGGATCGTATAGGCGAGCTTTTCTTTTTGCCCACCTGACTTGCCGTCGGAATCGCTGTAGTGTTCCCACTCCACGTCCGTCTCGACATCGCGTTCGGATGCGGAGAACACGAACCAGTTGCGCACATCGGTGACACGCCGCGTCCAATTCTTGTCGAGGTCGGCGTGATTGTCCCGTCCGCGGAAACGCTCGATGATGCGTTTGACGTCGAGGAAACGCTGCTCCGAATACTGATCGCCGTCTACTGCGAGACTGTCGCTCGTCAGGTTCCGCAGGTCGGAGCGGAACTGTGCCACATCCTGATTCGTGGTTGACTCGCGCTCCAACCGGATATACCGACCGGGGTTGTAGGGCACGGCGCCCAGCGCTTCGTTGATCCGTCGCACGCGTTCGTCGATGGATGCGGCCTGCCGGTTGAGCCAGTTGTTGAAGCCGGCGAGTTCTTGAATGGCGTTCTTGTTCAGCTGTTCTTTGAACTCGAACTCGAAGCGCGGCAGATCGTCGGTCGCGACCCGTTCGCGGAGGGCGACGAAATCCGCCCTGGCATCGACGTCGGCATCCATGTCCGATCGCAGGTCCGGCCACCGGCGGAGAACCTCGGTCATGTGCTGCGTTAGGCGCTGTCCGAAGCCGCCGAGCTCGCGGGTGAGGCGCTCGATCCGTTGATGAAGCGTCGCGGTCAGTGTCGTTTGAGCTGTGGTGCAGTCTGCTGCCCTTGCCGGAACACCGCCGTCCAGCCGACGTTCCAGAGCGTCGTAGCATGCTCGTGCGGCGTCGAGTTCAGCCTCCGGGTGGTCCGCGACGAACTCGTCGTCGCTCTTCTTGTCCTGCTCGGCCCGATGACTCGCGGCGGCGGTGGTTGCGAGCTTGCCGGTGAGGTCGTCGATCGCGGCAGCCGTGGAATCCGCGAGCGCGGCGTTCTGCTCCAGCGCCGTGGTGATCTCGCGAAGGCGTGAGGACCCCGATTCGAGCCGGGCGCGCTCGGCCTCGTGGGTGGCGACGCGTCGTTGTGCTTCCTCGATGTCGAGCTCGGCCCAGGAATGGAATCCTTCCAGCCGCGCCAGGGACTCGCTGCGATTCTGGGTGGCGTCGCGTTCCTCCGACAGCGCCACCACCTCCGCCGAAGCAGCCACGCGCTCGCGGTCGGACTCGTCGAGATCCTCTCGTAGGACCGCGATCTTGCGCTCATTGGCCCATCCGAGCACCCATCGGCGTGGGTCGTCGACCCGGTGTCGGTCGTCCTTCTCGTGACGGCCACCGGACCGCACCTGACCTTCGCGGGTGACGGCGCGCTTGGCAGCGCGGAACTCCTCGATGGTGGCGGCCCGCTGATGTTCGGCGCGCCGGAGGAGTTCGTCGCGCAGATAGCCCTCGAACGGCCCGCTCTTGATCTCGAGGCAGTCAGCGAGAATCGGTAGATCAGAGCCATTTCTCTGCAGGGGAACTCGACGGATCGGCACTCGTTCGTACACGAGCCGGGCACCGACAGTCCGGCCGCCGTGATTGTGGAACGTGAGTCGGCGGGAGTTGACCCAGTTCGTCACGGCATCGTAGTGCTGCTGCGGTACCAGTAGCGACAGTGCGAAGCCACGCAAGACACGTTCGGCAGCGCCACGCCACTCGCTGTGTCTTCGACGACGTCGATCAGTTCACCCGCGTAGGGCAGGTCGGCAGGTGTCAGGCCGGTGTCGGTGGCCAGCTGTTCGCGTATCTGGACCTGGTCGGGTGGCAGGTTGCTGGTGCGTTTCTGCAGATCGTCGAGCTCGGTCCGGATGGTCTCCTGACGTCGGGCCGCTTCTTTCTCTCGGCCGATGGCGTCGGCGCTTGCAGCATCGAGCGATCTCTTCGCCTCGACGAGTAGTGGTCTCGCGGGTGATGAAGCCGTGAAGATCAGTGAACTGCTCAACCGTTGTGACGGGGGCGAAGCCTGCAGCCGTGACGGTGGCGTCGAAGAGGGATCGTCCGTGACGGCGCTTCTCCACGTCGTCACGGGCAACGGCGGCGAGTCGCTCGAGTTCGCCGACTCGATCGCCGCCGGCTCTTGCCCGCTCCTCGATCAGAGACTCGCGTTCGCGGGCCAACTCGCGTAGCCGTCCTCTGGCCGCATCCTGGTTGCGGAGGAGCTGCTCGCCCTGGCTCGTATAGGTGGCGATGTCGTCTGCCAGCAGGCGCGAGCGATTCTCGGCTATGAACAGGCGTATGGCCGCACGCTGTACGTCGAGAGCCTCGCGCTCGGCAAGTGCGGCATCGTACTTCTCTGTGGCGACCACGATGGGATCCAGCGCCTCGAGCAGTTCGCGGGCGCGTTTGACCGCGTCGTACGACTTCGTGAGATTGTCGAAATGGTCGATGATGTCGCGGACACGTTCGCCGGCGTCGCTCGGCTCGAGCATGTGGTTGCGCACGAAATCGTTCAGATTGCCCACGGACTTCATCGACACGGTCTGATGTAGTAGCTCCAACGCCTGCTCTGATCGGATGCCTAGCAATCGGCGCAGCGAAGTGGAGTACTTCGGGAACTCGTCGACCACCTCGGCCCCGCCGGACCGTAGGCGTTTACGAAGGTCGCGCAAATCTGAACCGAAATCGGCGAAGTCCGTCGTGATGGCGAGTTGTTTGGTTGCGGTGACGTAGAACCGGTAGGGCTGTCCGGCGGTGTCGCGCTGCTGGAAAACCTGCGCCAGGGTGACCGTCTCGTCATATCCCCGATTGCTGAAGACGCCCAGGATGACCGAGTATGTATTGCGCTCCTGCCGAAGGCCTTTGGCGCGAGAGCGGCCGGTTGCTTCCTGTCGTTCGGACTTGTAGTGGCCTTCGACGTAGGAGCGAAGCGTGCGTTCCTTGGCCTCAGCTCCCGCGGCCCTGTTGTAAGCGATCTTGTGTGCGGGCATCAGCAGTGTGGTCACCGCATCCACCAGCGTCGACTTGCCCGACCCGATGTCGCCGGTGAGTAGTGCGGTGTCTGTGTCGGGGGTGAGCCGCCACACCTGTCGGTCGAAGGTGCCCCAGTTCAACACCTCGACGTGCTGCAATCGGAACCCGGCGCCTCCGGCACCCCCGAGTTCGACCGCTGAGAACAGACCGTCAGTCATCGGGGCCCGCGGTTCCTGCGTATTGGCGCAGTTTGCCCGCGAAATCCGACAGTGTTTGCGCATCCACGTACGCCTTGATGATGCGACGCACCTCCCACTGGTCGGTCTGCCCACGTAACTGGCGCAGGAAGCCCAGTTCGACGGCCTTCTTGATGGTGTTATCGGCCTGTTCGACCAGGCGCGCCTCATTCGTCGATTCGGCTTGGAAGAGTTGTAGCATCTCCACGATCTGATCCGTTGACAGGACGAGTCGTCCTTCACCGCCGGTGATCTCGAACTCCAGCAGGCGTTTGCGTAGCAGCACGAGCAGCAGGCTCACGTTGTAGGTCAGCGCCCGCCTGCGGACCAACCGCGGAAGTGGCTCTTCGCCTTCCTCTTCCGGGTGCGAGCGCAGATAGGCGTAGCCCTCGGACTCGTCGACGATGACATCGACGCCGATCGTGGTGAAGTGATCGCGTACGCCGGCTCCCGAGCGTTCGAGTGTGGCCCAGATGTCCTCGTCCGATTCGCGGTACACCACGCCCCGCATCAATCGGATTATGGCACTCGAAATTGCGTGGTCGTCGGTCATCGTCGCCTCACAGTGACACTCGGCAGCCGGGCACGTTTGACCGTGCTCGGGTCACTCGGGTCGGCGTACTCGAGCAGGGTCTCGTCGGTGTCGTCGATGTCGACGCTGACATCGTCATCGTCGAGGGCGAGGTAACCGACGATCTCGGCCGCACCCTGTTCTATCGGATACATGGTGACCACATCGGATAGCAGTGCCGACGATCTCTCCGGGAGGATGCTGCGGATGTTGGCTGCCAGGCGGGCTTGGTCGACGAACGTCTGGGCGAACAACAGGTCTGCGTCCAGGTTCTCGGTCGCGTCCTCGACCCGACTCTCGACGGTCGCAGAGGCGGGTTGTTGATAGAGTGGCCTGTCGAACGGCAGCGCGATCTCGATACCGGTCTGATCCACAGTGAGCCCGAAATCTGGTGTCCTGCCACGAATCTCGAGGGCGCTAGCCTCTACGGACCGGACCAGGTCGAGTACGCGGCGATTCTCCAGCCAGACCTGATCGTCGAGGAATCGGCGTAGCTGTTCAGAGATCTGTCGGACCATGCGCTGGGTTCGGTCGGCAGCCTCGGACCAGTCGTGATGGATGCTGCGGATGCGCTCGTCGACGTCGATCATCTCCAGCGACGACACCTTCGCAAGCAAGTCTGCCAGTTCCGTCTGGCGCGAATCGGACAGCAAGAATTCGTAGAACGACCCGAAGCTACGACCCTGATCGGACGAGGCGATCTCGGATCGGCTGCCCACCAGGTCGGCGAGGAGTTCGCCCTTGGGCCCGGTCCAGGACGCGATCTTCTCGCGGGCCGAGCGATCAAGAAGGCGGAAGTTGTCTTCTACCTCTCGGAAGTCGGCGAGCAGTTCACGTGCGGTCGACGCCACCTGCTGATAGCGGTCTCGAACCCCGGTCTGATCCAGATACGTCAGTTCGCCGCACTCGGCCGCGGCGATTTCTGCATCGATCTCGGCGCGACGCCGCCGCAGCTCTGCCAGTCGAACCTCGGGGTCTACCTCGGTGCCGTGCACGATCTGCCGAAGAAGCTCGACGACGGTGTGCAGTCGCGACTCGGTACCGACGAACGCTCTGCCCTGTAGAGAGACGATCCAGGCGTACGCCTTCTCGAAAGCCGGCGTCACCTCGTAATAGATCTCGTCGTCGCCGGAGGGGCAGAAGCGTCGTAGGAACCCAGCCTCGGTGCCGGCCCAATCCTCGAGGTAGGCGCGGGGTTCTTTGGGAAATCGAACCGAACCGTCGTTGGTGGGTAGCGAGGTGTTCAGGTCGTAGAGCAGATCATCCAGAGCGGTGGCCAGTTCTCCAGCTGAACTCGCACCACGGTTGCCCTCGACGAAGAATGTCCCGAGAAACGTCAGGATGAGCGGGGAGTGGTGGGCGCGCAGGAGCCGCCACGCGGGATGGCGTTCCCACAGAGTGGTGAACGCATCAAAGTCCATGAGTTCCACTCTAGGGGAGGGGACTGACACCGAGGACTCACCGGCGAGTGTCGATGACAGGTGTCAGCGTGCCGGTCTGGATGACCTGATCGCTCGTCGCGATGGTCAGACCTCGGCGGGTGGCCTGAGCGACGATCATGCGATCGAAGGGATCGCGATGTTCCCAGGCGAGCTGTCCTGCTGTCACCGCGTCGCTGGAATCGATGGCGAGGTCGGTCGCTGACATGGACGAGAGGGTTTCTTCCCACGCGGCGAGGAGCGGCGCTCCGTCGAGTCTGCCCAGCCGCGTCTTGATGGCGATTTCCCAGGCCGACGCAGCCGACACGTAGAGAGCGTTGCCGGGATTCGCGAGGATGTCCAAGGTGGTGGGTGACAGCCGGTCCGGTTCGCTGACCAGCCACAGGACCGCGTTGGTGTCCAGCAGGACATCGGTCACGAACCCGACTCCCAGCGCTCGAGGTCGTCGGCGGACAGCGGTGCGTCGAAGTCGTCGGGAACAACCATGGCCGGGAACTGCCCGAATCGACGCGGAGGTGGTGCCACGGGCCTGAGTACTGCGACGGGTCGGCCATGCGTGGTGATAGTGATCTCTTCCCCGGTTCTCTCGATCTCAGCCAGCACGGCGTTGAGGCGCGCCTTGGCTTCTGTGCTGCTCAGGGTTCTCATGAGCCGATTCTACTCGGTTCTGACCATTCGGACTGGTTCGAATGCACAGAACGTGGGCCACGAGTTCCCTCACACCACCCGTCGCAGAACCCCCGGCACGACGTCGTCGTCGGCGGCGAGAGCCAGCACCTCACCGAAACCGGCGACGAGGCAGTCGGCGAACAACTCGAGGTCGGTGACCGCGGCGCCGTCGGAATTGATTCCGAGACAGGCCGTTCCGTTGTGGGTGATCATCGTCGCCATCATCGCGCAGCCGGGCAGCGGGCCGAACGGGAACATCCGCTCGACCTTGGCGCCGGCCACGTAGGTGTCCCACGGGATGCCCGGCACGTTGCTGGCCTGCAGATCGTTCTGGCTGGTCGTGCCGCTGAACTGCATGAGCACCGATCCGGGCAACCAGGCCATCACCGAGCCCAGCGTGTTGAAGATGTCGACGGCCGGTTCGTGCCGGGCGACGCGGACCTGTTCGCGGATGGTGAGGACCCGCTCGAAGGGGTCGGCGATCCCGACCGGTCCGGCGAGCCGTCCCACCGCGATCCGGTTGCCACCCGCCGGATCCTCCGGACGCCGCACCGAGATCGGGATCGCGACCGGCATCGTCTCGATCGGGGTGCCCATCTTCTCGTGATAGAGGCGGAAGCCGCCGATGAGCCCGGCGAGGTAGACGTCGTTGATCGACGCACGCGTCGCCGTCGCGGTCGCCTTGAGGTCGGTGAACGGGACCTCGAACGCGCTGAAACGCCACGACAGGCTCCGGTGCGCGAGCAACGGGGAACCCGGGGGACTGACCAGTCCCGCCACGCGTGGAACCGAGCGACCATAGCGGAGAACGGAACTCAGTGCCTGGCGGGGATGTGCCAGGGCGCGGACGCCGCGGAAGGTCGTGTCGACACGATGCGGGATCCGCCGGATCTCCTCGCCCACCTGCCGGCGGAGCAGGTCGACGGGCGTGATGTTCACCGGGTCGGGACTCGGCGGCTGGGGTTTGCCCGGATTGTGTTCGCGTGTGGGCGAATGCAGCTGGGCGAGTCCGATGATCGCGCCCAGGCCGTCGGTGAGCGCATGGTGGGCTTTGAGGAAGTATGCGGCCTTGCCGTCCGGCAGCCCTTCGATCAGCGTGCCCTCCCACGGCGGCCGTGCGGCATCGAGCGCGGTCATCGCGAGCTGCTCGCACGTGACGAGCAGCTCACGCATGCTGCCGTTGCCGCCCAGACGGATTCGGCGCAGATGGTAGTGCAGGTCGAAGTCCGGGTCGACTGCCCAGCTGGGCGTTCCCATGCCGAACGGGGAGTCGACGACGCGCTGCCGGAATCGCGGGGCCATTCGGCTTCCCCATTCGTGGGCAGCCACGAGCCGGTCCCAGTCCGGGGCGCAGTCGTACACCTCGAGCATGCAGATGGTCCCGCGCATCCGGCGATCGGTGTCGCCTCGCCACATGATGGTGTCCACCGAGCTCATGTGGGGCTCGTTGGCCCAGTCGAGCGGTCGGTCCACCCCGTCGGTCAGGTCCGGTTCCTCGCTCACACTTGCCTCTCTTCCGGTACCTCGACGGGTGGCCGGGCGTCGTCGTCGGCGAAGAAGTCCAGCGGCCAGTCGGCCAGGGCGCTGATGTACATCTGCCGGACCTCCTCGGCGCGGTCGCCGATCTCGTCGGGCGACCAGTCGCTGGTGTCCACCGGCGGCAGCACCATCACCTCGACGGTCCCCGGTCGGATGAGTTGCGCACCGCGCCACATCAACTCGCCGGTGTTACGCAGGACCACCGGTACGACGGGGACACCCGCCTGCATCGCGATGTGGAACGGACCCTTCTTGAACCTGCCCACACGTGGTGTGGGCGACCGGGTGCCCTCGGGCGCGACCACGAGCGACATTCCCTCGTCCCGCAGAGCTGTGACGGCCGGCGCCAGCTGTTCGATCGCGCGGCCCGGGTCGGCGCGATCGATGAACACCAACCCGGCCTGCTGCAGGATCGGCCCGACCACCGGAACCCGTTGCACCTCCTTCTTGGCCACCCCCGTGGCCTCGGACCGCACGAGGTTGATCATCACCGGCAGGTCGAGTTTCGACTGGTGGTTGAACAGGAACACGCACGGCCGCGCCGACGTGAGGTACTCGCCTCCGTCGAGGACCTGCACGTGGATCCCGGCGAGTGACAGCCCGACGTCGGTACCGGTCGGCAGGGCCTCGACGAGTGCGGCGGGATCGCGTCGAACGAGCCCGGTGGTGACGCCCACCGCGGCGGAGGCGAGAAACGAACCGTAGAAGGCGCCGGTTCGGGCCAGCATCCCGAGCCGGTTGTACGTGGGGTTCTTCAGGTCGATGATCGGCCAGCCGCGGGATTCGGCCTCCGCCCGCAGTATTCGGCGCGGGGAGACCGCCGCCGGGTTGCCCACCGACTCCAGGTACGGGATGTCCTCGTTGCCGTCGCTGTAGGCGAAGGAGGCGTCGAGGTCGATGCCGTGCTCACGGGCGAGGGTGCGTACCGCAGCGGCTTTTCCCGGACCCCAGAGCGGGCGTCCCCGGATGTTGCCGGTGACCACCCCGTCGACGACCTCGACATCGGTGGCGAGTGCGAAGTCGGCCTCGATCTCCCGCGCGATGGGTTCGATCTGGAATCGGGTCGCCGACGACGCGATGACGATGGTGTGTCCCATCTCCCGATGCGCGCGCAGGATCTGCCACATCTGCGGCCGCAGCTTGGCCGCCGTCTCGTATTTGAAGAGGTGTTCGCCGAACTCGATCAGCTCGGCGTAGGTCTTGCCGGCGAACGTGGGACGCGTGGCGTCGAGCACTTCTGCGTAGTCCTGTTCGGACACGACGCCGCGCAATCCGATGAGCAGGAAGTCGGCGAGTTCGCCGAAACCGAATTCCATGCTGCGCAGGCGTGCTCGCATGATGGCGGCGGCGGAGAAGCCCTCGATCAGGGTGCCGTCGTAGTCGAACAGCGCGGCGACCTTCTTACCGGTGGGTGCCGACCGGATGGCCCGCATCCGGTCGGTGAAGGCACTCATCGTGTCCCCTCCGACCAGATAGTGTCCATGGTGTCGGCTCCGCCCACGGCAGGCTGGAGATCCTCGATCGACGCGATCCGGGCCAGCCGCTCGCGCATCGATTCGACCTCGTCGAGCCAGTCCCGGCGGGCGGTCGCGAGGTCCGCGACCTCCTCGCCGTGGATCAGGTGGCGGTTGTCGGCGAGCTGATAACAGCCGTCGTAGAGGTCTTTGGAAACCGAGTCCTTGCTGCGCACAACACCTTGCAGGGACAGCTGGCGTCCCAGACCGAGGCATTCGACGATCAGGTCCTCCTTGTCGCGCGATGCGGTGCCGAGTTCCACGAGTTTGGTCGCGAAGACCAGTTGGGCGTCGAAGAACGGCTGCAGGGTGCGTCGGGCGAGGAGTCCGCCGGTATGGCCGTGCAGTATCTCGTAGGTCCACTCCTGCGTCGGCGTCACGGCACGCCAGCCCGGGGCCAGCAGATCGAGTTCGAGACCGAGTCGGTGCAGGAACTCGGTCTTGGCCGGGAAGAAGAACTCGAACTTGAGCAGATCGCGGATTCGCAGGGCCTCCCGTTGCGACGCCGCGAGCAGCCCCTCGTCGGCGAGCGGACCGTCGGCCGTCTCGTCGTATCCGACGGGGTGTTCGTCCGGCGGGATGTCGTCGGCCCGGACGTCACCGTCGGCCACGGCGAGCATGGCGACCTCGACGATCGCGCGGTCGACGAAGTGATGGAGCGCCCCGTTGCGGTAGTAGGCCGCGACCGCGTGGTTGTCCGGCACGATGGACCACACCGGTTCGGAACCGCCGTCGAAGCAGCTCACCACGCCGTTGCCGGCGAGGACCCGGAGAGTCTGGGTCAGCCCGACCCCGCGGCACAGGGCTGGGTCCGGGCCGGGTAGCTCGCGCCGGCGGATGTAGTCGAGCAGGGGAGCCAGGATGGCCTCGATCTCCGCGAGCGTATACGCCCTGTCGTGCGCGCCGAGGAGGGCGAAACCGGCCAGCGAGGTCGCCGAGATCGGGGTGGCGGAATTGATCTCGTCCATCACCCGGAACGCGACCTTCTCCAGTCGCGCGCGGCCCTCGCCGGCGTCGGCGAGAGCGGTCCGCAGCGAGATGGGGGTCCCGAATCGCACCCGGGCCTCGCCCAGGTAGGCGCGCTGCGCCTTCGCGTAGCGCAACAACCACCCGACGCCCTCGGGCTTCTTCGTGCCACCGGCGTCCTCGGCCGCCATCGCGCCGATCTCCTGGAGCTGGTCGTACACGATCGAGGTCGGCACGATCGTCACGTCGGCCTCGTCGAGCTGCCCCACCGCGTCGACGACGTAGGTGAGCAGTCCCAGTTTGGGCTTCCGGAGCTTGCCGGTCCGGCTGCGACCGCCCTCGATGTACCACTCCAGGTTGAAGCGCTTCTCGACGATGTAGGCGAGGTAGGAGCGCATCGCGAACTTGTAGACCGGGTCCGCGCCGAACTTGCGTCGGATGAAGATCATGCCGGCGCGGCGGGCCACCGGGCCCACCGGCCAGAACGAGAGATTGTTCCCGCCGAGCACGAGGTTGGGTGGGAAGTCGTTGTTGCGCAGCACTTTCGCCAGGACCAGCGGATCGACATAGGACCGGTGGGAGGGCAGGAAGATCAGGCCGGTGGACTTGTTGAGGGTGCGCAGGGTGTTGAGGTTCTCGACGTCGACGGTGACGTTCCAGGCCCGCTCGTGCAGTCGGTTGAAGGTCGCCGAGAACACGTCGTCCATGAGCCGGCTCTGGGTGGCGACGAAGGTCGAGAGTTTGTCGGTGGCCTCGGCGACCACCGCATCGGTGGGCCGACCCAGTTCGGCTGCGAGTTTGGCCGCGGACGTCTGGAATCGCGACGAACTGCTGATCTGCTCGGCGACCAGCCGGGGGACCTTGTAGCGATCACCGACGATCTGGCGTTCGGCTCGCTCGGCCGACACCGACGCCTGGAACAGGACGAACTGGGCGAACGGCTCACCCTGCGCCTGGTGATGGGCATACCGGGTGCGTAGTTCCTCGATCGTGGCGGGTGCACCGGCAACGACGCGGAGACTGTCCGGACGTCTCTTCCGGATCAGCGGCTGGACCGCTCCGAGCGGCCGCCGGGGATTGGACAGCACCAGGACGTCGCCCAGCGTGACCCGCCGCTCACCTTGCCGGACCGCCGGGAGCCAGACCGCCCGGACAGGCACGAGCAACGTCTCCGGCGCCATGCCGTCGAAGTCGATCTCCGCCGATCGGGAGATCGTCGCGTCCGGATAGTTCGCCGCCGTCCACTCGCGTACCGCCCGCATCTCGCACGACGTACGGGCTTTGGTCAGCACCACCACCGGATCGGTCACCTGCATCACCCTCACGTCTCTGGGGTCCGGCCCCGCCTAATTGTGACGTGGACTACGCCGAGGGGGGGTGGTTTTCGTCAGGACGACCGACGCGCCGCGAGGACTTTCGTGTGTAACCGGTCCGGCCAGATGATGTTCGGTCCGGAGACGACGAAACGCCCCATCCGACCGAGTGGCCGTCCGGGGCGTTTCGCGCAAGTCAGGAGCTCAGAGCGCGCTGACGTTGGTAGCCTGGGGGCCCTTGGCACCCTGCTCGACGTCGAATTCGACGCGCTGGTTCTCTTCGAGGTTGCGGAAGCCGCTACCTTGGATCGAGGAGTAGTGGACGAAGACATCTGCGCCCTGGTCGTCGGGAGCGATGAAGCCGAAGCCCTTTTCGCCGTTGAACCACTTGACGGTTCCCTGTGCCATACTGCTGTACTTCTTTCTTCAGTGTGCGCAACCACCAAGACCGATGGCCGCCCGTCAACTCTGTCACAGATGAGGACCGTTGGGAAACGCAGGGCGCAATCGGTGTGGGCGGTCCGCTGCGCGGGTACCCCGTTCGAGAACGAAACCCGGGTGTTCGGGGTCTGCGTGAGTAGGCTGGACAGGGCACCACGCGATCGACCTGCGATCGAGGCACGTCATGGCCGAGAACGATCCGCTGACCACACAACGCGATGCCGTCCGCGACGTCGCCGGTGAACTGGTGGAAGCAGGTTTCGCCGATCCGGTCGAGATCGGTCGTGGTGGCTACGGTGCCGTATATCGCTGCCGCCAGCCCGCATTGGACCGCGATGTCGCGGTCAAGGTGCTGACCGACCACCTCGACGCGCAGAACCTCGAGCGGTTCGTGCGTGAGCAGCGTGCGATGGGACGACTCTCCGGGCACCCGAACATCGTCAACATCCTCGAGGTCGGGTCCACGCCCGAGGGCTTTCCGTTCATCGTGATGCAATACCACCCCCACGCATCGTTGGATCTGCGCATCCGCAGGGACGGTCCGCTCGACTGGCGCGACGTGCTCCGGCTCGGCATCAAGGTGGCCGGTGCGCTCGAGACGGCCCACCGGGCGGGCACCCTGCACCGTGACATCAAGCCGGGGAACATCCTGCTCACCGAATACGGCGAACCCCAGTTGACCGACTTCGGCATCGCCCGGATCTCCGGCGGCTTCGAGACCGACGCCGATCTGGTCACCGGTTCGCCCGCCTTCACCGCGCCCGAGCTCCTCGCCGGTGCGACGCCATCGGTGACCTCCGACGTCTATGGGCTGGGCGCGACCCTGTTCTGTGCGCTGACCGGCCACGCGGCGTTCGAGAGGCGCAGCGGGGAGCAAGTGGTCGCGCACTTCCTCCGCGTCGCGAGCGAAGGAGTCCCCGATCTCACGTCGGCCGGATTCCCCGCGGAGGTGTCCGGCTGCATCGAACATGCGATGGCGCGCGAACCCGCGGACCGCCCCGGGTCGGCGGCAGAGCTGGGCGAGGAACTGCGGAACGCGCAGCGGCGGCTCGGGGTGCCACTCGACGGGATGGCACTGCCGGACGGGTCCTCGGAGCCTGCCACCTCGACGACGCCGCGGCGGCGGCGGACGACGATGACGCTGCCCATGCCGTCGACGAAGTTCCGCCCACCCGTCCGGCCTCGGGCGCAGGTCACCAGGACCCGACTCCTGAAGACACTGCGCGACGGGAAGCTGCGCCGTCTCACGCTCATCCACGCACCCACCGGCTACGGGAAGACCACGGTCGCGGCCCAGTGGGCCGAGGAGCTCGCCGTCGACGGCGTACCGGTGGCGTGGCTGACGGTCGACGACACCGACAACGACGTCGCACGGTTTCTCGCCGACCTCGTCGAGGCACTGCGCCGGGCGGCCCCGGACGCCGTCGGCGACCTCGCCGCGGCGGTCGAGGAGCACGGCGATCGCGCCGAGGAGTACGTGCTGACATCGTTGATCAACGAGGTCCACGCGCACGGCCGGCGCATCGCGCTCATCGTCGACGACTGGCACCGGGTGACGGACCCGACGGTCATCGGGGTGATGGACTATCTGCTCGAACACGGTTGCCATCACCTGCAGGTGATCGTGACCAGCCGAACCCGGCGAGGCCTCCCGGTCAGTCGCCTGCACGTCCACGACGAGATCATCGAGATCGACATGGAAGCACTGTGTTTCGACGAGGCGGAAGCCGGGCGGTTCCTCCTTGATGTCGCCGGTCTGGACCTGCGGGGCGACGAGGTCGCCGAACTGTGGTCATCGACCGACGGTTGGGTCGCGGCGCTGCAACTGGCATGCGTGTCGCTGCGCCGATCCGGGCATCCCGGCGAGCTGATCGGCGACATCTCCGGTCGCCACCATGCCATCGGTGACTTCCTCGCCGAGAACGTCCTGGGCGTGCTGGAACCGGAGGTCCTGCACTTCCTGCTCACCGTCTCGCTGCCGGAACGGATCTGCGCCGATCTCGCGACCACGCTGAGCGGCGAGGAGCGAGGACAGGCCATGCTCGAGGAGATCGAGCTCCGTGACCTGTTCCTCACCCGGGTCGATCAGGCCGGGGAGTGGTTCCGGTTCCACTCCCTGTTCGCCGAGTTCCTCCGGCGCAGGCTGGAACGCGATGAGCCGCAACTCATTCCGCAACTGCACCGCAGAGCGTCGGAGTGGTTCGCGGGGCACGCAATGCTGACCGAGGCGGTCGACCATGCGCTCGCCGCCGGTGACGCGGACCGCGCCATCGAACTCGTCGAGACCGACGGCCGGTCACTCATCGAACACTCGCGAATGACCACCCTGATCACATTGATGGAGAAGTTGCCGCCCGTGACGGTGGCGGCCAACCCGATCCTGCAGATGCAGCTCGCGTGGGCGAACCTTCTCCTGCACCGCGCCGCGCTCGCCGAAGCCTCCCTCGAACGGGCGCGGGTCGCACTCGAGCGACGGGCGAGGTCCGATGCTGCCCTGGGGATTCGGCGTGAGGCCGACATCGCCGAGGCGTGCGTGCGCGCCATCTCCGACCGGCTCGACGGGCTCGACGAACTGGTGGCGCGCCTGGCCGACGACCTCGACGGGTTGTCGCCGTTCCTCGTGTCGGCCATCCACAATGTCGGGACCCTCAGCGCCACCTTGCGATTCGACTTCGACGAGGCTCACCGCTGGCAACAACGCGCGATCCCGGCACACCGACGCAACACCGGTCCGTACGCGGTCATGTACGGCTACGGACTCGACGGGCTCGCCTACGTCGAACAGCTCGACCTCGATCGTGCCGAAGCATGCTTCCGTACGGGACTGCGGTTGTCGCGCGAACAGGGTTCGTCGACCCAGTCGCAGGGCGCGCAGCTCGCCAGCGCCCTTCTCGCGGCGGTCCGGTACGAGCGCGGTGATCTGTACGAAGCCGAACGGCTGCTCGACGAGAGCTTCTTCATCGGGGCCGCCGAAGGCGTCGTCGACATGATCGAGGCTCGGCATCTCGTCGGGGCGCGCGTGGCGTTGTGCCACGGTGACCGGGCGGTCGCGGGGTCCTACCTCGACGAAGCCGTGGACATCGCCGAGCGGCTCGACACCCCGCGGCTGCGTGCCGTCGCCGAGAACGAGCAGGTGGTGAGGCACCTGCCGGCTCGTCGAGGGGTGTCTGCGCGTGTCGACGCCGACGCCGAGGTGCCGACACGCGGCATCGCGGCGATCGTCGCGCAACTCCATGCCGAGACCGCGATCCGGTTGATGCTCGACGCCGGCGAGTCCGCCGAAGCCCCTGACGTCGCCTGTCGATGGGCGCAGGAGTGGATGAACAGGTTGGTCGGCAGCGGCCGCCACCGAGCGATTCTGCGGGCGCGACGACTCCTGGCGATGTGTCTCGACGCGGCCGGGCGGCCGGACGAGGCACGTGCACAGACCCTGGCTGTCCTGGCGCAGTGCGCAGCGTCGGGCATGGTTCGGTTCCCGCTGGATGGCGGCGACGACTTCACCCGGCTCGTCGACGACGTCGCCCGCGGTGTTCGTGCCGGTGACCGTCCCGCGCCGGCAGCGTTGTCGCCGGATTTCCTCGAGCGGTTGCTCGGCGCCGGCGGCACCCGTTCGTGACCGGCCGGGAATACCCGGATGGGCCGGTGGCCTTGAACCACAACGTGGCCCCAGACCGCCCGCCGCGCGGGTGCGGGGCAGAGGTAGACGACCCCTAGAGAGAGGACAAGTGCTCATGGCAGTCCCGAACATCACACTGAACAACGGAATCACCATCCCGCAGTTGGGTTTCGGAGTCTTCCAGGTTCCGCCGGAGGACACGCGTGAAGCAACTCTGACCGCATTCGAGGTCGGATACCGCCACATCGACACCGCGGAGATGTACGGCAACGAGAAGGGCGTCGGCGAAGCGGTCCGCGATTCGGGCATTCCGCGCGACGACATCTTCATCACCAGCAAGCTGAACAACGGCTTCCACGACTACGACGACGCCCTGAAGGCGCTCGACGGGACCCTTGCCGACCTCGGCGTCGAGCAGATCGACCTCTTCCTGATCCACTGGCCACTGCCGGAGGTGGGCGATTACGTCCAGACCTGGAAGGCGCTCGAGAAGGCCTACGCCGACGGCAAGGCGCGAGCGATCGGCGTGTCGAACTTCCAGCAGGCGCATCTACAGCGTCTCTTCGACGAGACCGACGTCGTACCCGCGGTGAACCAGATCGAGGTGCACCCGTATCTGTCGCAGAACCCGTTGCGCGCGTTCAACTCCGAGCACGGCATCGCGACCGAGGCATGGTCCCCGATCGCCCAGGGCAAGGTGACCGACGACCCGGTCATCACCGAGATCGCCAAGTCCAAGGACCGCTCGCCCGCGCAGGTCACCCTGCGGTGGCACATCCAGCGCGGCGACATCGTCTTCCCGAAGTCGGTGACCCGCTCGCGCGTCGAGGAGAACTTCGCACTGTTCGACTTCGAACTGTCCGACGACGAGGTCGCCCAGATCGACCGCCTCAACAGCGACGAGCGCATCGGGCCCGATCCGGACACCTTCAACTACGTGCCGGAGTGATTAACCCCCTCTCGACTGTGCTCCCCTGAGGTGCGAGCGGTGACCCTTCTGCTCCCTGAGGTGCGAGCGGTGACCTCTTCTGTTCCCTGAGGTGCGAGCGGTGACCTCTTCTGTTCCCTGAGGTGCGAGCGGTGACCCTTCTGTTCCCTGAGGTGCGAGCGG
>ERZ501064.144-NODE-144-length-19800-cov-7.437123_pt1 | contig 19800 bp, 15 predicted proteins | sample MGYA00510851_ERZ501064 | MGnify/ENA primary metagenome ERZ501064 (study PRJEB25958, sample SAMN03398529) | human skin metagenome | study: EMG produced TPA metagenomics assembly of the Human Skin Microbiome Metagenome (human skin metagenome) data set. | reverse complement strand
CAGGAAATCACGCTTCGGCCAATCAGGGAATCCCGTTTATGGGTCCAGACCCTAGCGGTCGCTTTGGGTCGAAAGCCGCCCTAAGCCTCCTCCGCTCCGCTGTGCCGATGCGGGCACCCGGGCCAGCAGCAAGGGCGGCGTTTGCCGTCGTGCAGGTTGGAACAGCCCCAGGCGATGCGCTTCCTTCGGGTCTCGGGCTTCTTGGCGGACTCGATCCAGCAGATCCATTCGTTGCGAGCCAGAGGCGTGATGTCCAGCCAGGTCGACACCGCCCCGGCGTCCAGCGTCAGGGCTGCCTGAAAATCTTCCGGCAGATCGTGGACGACGCCGCCGGGAAGTGCGCTCTGCTCAGCCATGTCGCCTTGTCGCAGCGGCCAGCCAAGCCTGCAACAGGACGGGCCGCGATCCCGCTCTTCCTGCTGGACGGGAAGAGAGCCATAACCCGCCCGCCCTCGCATCTGCGGCGACAAACTCGCGCCTGAACAACACCTTGGGACTTTCTCACTCCGACTTCCCCGCCTGAGCTCCCGCCCGTGCCATCCTGCACCCGTCTTGTCGCACTGGAGGCTCGCCTGGCCTGCGACCTTGCGAGCGGCGGGAGCGGATGGAGCGGGAGGGGTTCGGTCAGGTCGATCGAACCCGCCGGCGTCGGGGATCGCCCCGGCGTCGGAGGGTCGAGGGGGATACTCGGCCGGTCCAGGGAGGATGCTCGCAGCGTCCCCTGCCCGCCGCAGGCTTATGGGGTTAGGCGATAAGACCGCCACCATCCTCCGCCCCGAGCTTGCAGCCAATCATCCGCGCGGGGCGTCGAACCTTCGTCGAAACGGTAACCACTACTCACACTCCGGGCGAAGGCCCGGCGCCCCGCCCGCCCTCCAACCGGATGCATCACGCACACCGGGGCTTTCGCGCGCCTGCGACCCGACATCGCCATGGGCGTTTGCGGCTTGCTTTTACCCGGCCGCGCCACCAACTGTAACGCTTCCCATCACTGAACCGAGCTCACCGTCAAAAGGAGCGCCGATGCCGCATGCCGACAGCCTGATTCTCACCCTGGTCGGGGGCTTCGTCCTCGCCTTCGTGTTCGGCATGTTGGCCAATCGGCTGAAGCTGTCGCCCCTGGTCGGCTATCTGGTGGCGGGCGTCGTGGTGGGGCCGTTCACGCCCGGTTATGTCGCCGACACCGAGCTCGCGCCGCAATTGGCCGAGATCGGCGTGATCCTGCTGATGTTCGGCGTAGGCCTGCACTTCTCGCCCAAGGACCTGATGCAGGTCCGCAAGGTCGCCATTCCCGGGGCGCTGGTCCAGATCTCGGCGGCGACGGCTCTGGGTTGGGTGCTGGGCCGTTTCGCGCTCGGTCTGCCGAACGTGGAGGCCTTGCTAATGGGTTTCGCCCTGTCGGTCGCCTCCACCGTCGTGCTGATCCGCGCGCTCGAGGAGCGTCGCCAGTCCAAGGGCGACATCGGCAAGATCGCCGTGGGATGGCTGATCGTCGAGGATCTGGTCATCGTCATCGCCCTGGTCATGCTGCCGCTGGTTGTGGTGCCGGCCGGAACCGCCGTCGATCCGGGCGCCCTGGCCGCCAACATCGGCTGGACGCTGGTCAAGGTGGCCGTCTTCGTCGCCCTGATGCTGGTGGTCGGCGGCAAGATGCTGCCGTGGCTTCTGGTGCGCATCGCCCACACCAAGTCGCGCGAGTTGTTCACCCTGGGGGTGCTGGCCATCGCCCTGGGCATCGCCTTTATCGCCTATGAGGTCTTCGGCGCCTCCTTCGCCCTGGGCGCCTTTGTCGCCGGCCTGGTGCTGAACGGCACGCCCCTGGGCCACAACGCCGCCGAACGGTCGCTGCCGCTGCGCGACGCCTTCGCCGTGCTGTTTTTCGTCTCGGTCGGCATGCTGTTCGACCCGGGCATTCTGGTTCGCGAGCCGGGCGCGGTGCTGAGCGTCCTCCTGATCATCATCGTCGGCAAGTCGGCGGCGGCGCTGGCCATCACCACCGTGTTCAAGCTGGATCGCAGGACCAGCCTCACCGTCGCCGCCTCCCTGGCCCAGATCGGGGAGTTCTCCTTTATCCTGGCCGCACTCGGCATGGCCCTGGGCGCCATGAGCCGCGAGACCCACGACCTGATCCTGGCCGGCGCGCTTCTCTCGATCTCGATCAATCCCTTTGTGTTCAAGCTGATCGACCGCATGGGCGCGGCGCCCGAGCCGGCCCGCCCGGTGCGAGGGGCGGCGGACGATGCGCCCGATCTTGCCGACGTCGACAGGATCAAGGATATCCCCAGGCCTACGGCGGCATCGCCGGAACCCCGATGATTCCCGGCTCGGCGTAGACGCGCTCATGGCTCGCTAACCATTGGCTCTCTACGCTCCGGGATCACCTCAAGAACGCGCGTGTCATGTCCGCCTTCCAGTCGCTCAACGTCCTTCTGGTGGACGACAACCAGCACATGCGCACCATCGCGTCCGCGGTGCTGCAGTCGGCGGGCATCCGCAACGTGCGCGAGGCGGCGGACGGCACGGCGGCCATGGCCCTGCTGCGCCAGTATCCGATCGATCTCGCGATCGTGGACTTCAACATGTTCCCGATGGACGGCTGCGCCTTCACCCGCCTGGTCCGCACCAGCCCGGACAGCCCCAACGTCTATCTGCCGATCATCATGATGACCGGCCACTCCGAGCGCAGCCGCGTCACCGACGCCCGCGACGCCGGCGTGACCGAGTTCGTGGTCAAGCCGATCACCGCCAAGGCCATCCTGGACCGCATCAACGCCGTCGTCTTCAAGCCGCGCCCGTTTGTGAAGACCGACACCTATTTCGGCCCGTGCCGCCGCAGGCGAGACGAGTTCGGCTACGCCGGCCCGTTCCGCCGCGCCACCGACGCCCAGCGCGCCTGAGCCCAGCGCCTGAGCCCAGCGCCTGATCTACCAGGCGATGGTCAGGCCGCCGTCCACCACCAGCGTCTGGCCCGTCGTATAGGCCGCCGCCGGGCTGCACAGAAACACGGCGGCGCCTGCGATCTCGTCCGGCTGGCCGATCCGCTTCAGGGGGGCGGGGTCCGTCACCTGCTTCAGCAGTTCGGGATTCTCCCACAGGTAGCGGGCGAAGTCGGTCTGGACGAGCCCTGGCGCGATGCAGTTGACCCGCACGTTGGACGGCCCGAACTCCACCGCCAGGTTGCGCACCAGCTGCATGTCCGCCGCCTTGGACACATTGTACGCGCCGATCAGCGCATTGCCCCGCAGGCCGCCGATGGAGGAGATCACCAGGACCGCGCCGTCGCGCCGCTCCACCATTCCGGGCGCCACCATCTGCACCAGCCAGTGATTGGCCAGCACATTGTTGCGCAGGATCTTTTCGAACTGCTCGTCCGAGATGCCCGCCATCGGCCCGGCGTAGGGATTGCTGGCGGCGTTGCAGACCAGGATGTCGATTTGGCCGAACGCCTGGATCGTCTCATCGACCAGCCGCTGCAAGTCCTCCTTGGAGGCGATGTTGGCGGGAACCGCGATGGCGCGGTCCTCGCCGTGCCGGGCGTTGATCGCCCGCGCCACCTCCTCGCATGGCGCCGCCTTGCGTGAGGAGATCACCACCCGTGCGCCGTGCTCGGCCAGCCTTTCGGCGATGGCGCGTCCAATGCCGCGCGACGAACCGGTCACGATGGCGGTCTTGCCGGACAGGTCGAACAGTTCCATGCGTCTTTCCTCCTGCGGGCCGTCCGGTTGATTTCCGCGCTGTGCTCCGCCGGCTTCCCTGATACGCTGATCCCCGACCGATTCCATCCGGGAAGGCGGCCGAACCGAGACCGATGCGCAACGTCACCGCCGGCTTTCTGTACTTCGCCTACCTTTTCCTCGGTCTGACCGTGGGCGCCTTTCTGTGGCGGGCGGGTCTGGGGATCGGGGCGGGCGTGGCGGGCGCCTTTGGCGCGCTCGGCCTGCTGGGCGCTTTTCACGCGGTCGTCACCGGCGCCATCGAACGCCGCGCCCTGAAAAAGGAGATCGGCCAGGTTCGCGAGGCCCACCGCCTCCTGGCCGACGCGATGGAGTCGACACAGGGCGCACTGACCGAACTGGCCCAGGCCATCGAGAGCGGCGCCATCTCCCGCACCGAGGAGCTGACCTCCGAGGTGCGCATGTTGGAGACGCTGATCCAGCAGATGAGCGAAAGCATCGACGACCGCCTGGCCCAGACGCCGGCCCCCGCGCTGGATGCGCCGGAGGGTCGCCGTCACCAGCAGTCGAACGTGCTGCTGAAGACCATTCACGACGCGCTCAGCGAGAACCGTGTCGACCTGTACCTCCAGCCGGTGGTCTCTCTGCCGCAGCGCCGCACCGTCTTCTACGAAAGCTTCACCCGGCTGCGCGACGCGTCCGACCGGGTGATGATGCCCGCGGAATATCTGGCGACGGCCGAGACGGAGGGGCTGGCCCCCGCCATCGACAACCTCTTGCTGTTCCGCTGCGCCCAGATCGTGCGCCGGCTGGCGCGGCAGGACCGCAAGGTCGGCGTCTTCTGCAACGTCGCCCTGACTTCGCTCGGGGACGAGACCTTCTTCCCGCAGTTCCTGGACTTCCTCAGCGAGAACCGCGACCTGAACCAGGCCCTGATCTTCGAGCTTGGACAGGCGACCTTTGATGCGCGCGGCGCCGTCGAGGCCCGCAACATGGCCAAGCTGGCGGATCTCGGCTTCCGCTTCTCCTTGGACAAGGTGCAGACGCTGGACCTCGACTTCGCCGACCTGCAGCGTTCGGACGTCAAGTTCGTCAAGGTCGCGGCCGACCTGCTGATCGAGCAGCTTCTGGACCTGGACGGCGGCGCGCCCTTGCGCTCCATGCCCGACATCCAGGCCGCCGACTTCGCCGCGCTCACCCGCCGCTACGGCGTCGAGGTGGTCGCCGAAAAGGTCGAAAGCGAGCGCCAGGTCGTCGACATCCTCGACCTCGAGATCGGCATGGGACAGGGCCACCTGTTCGGCGAGCCGCGCGCCATCAAGGAACAGGTGCTGGCCGAAACCGACCCGCCCGCCGACTTCCTTCGCTCCACCCTGCGCAGCGCCGAGCAACGCCGCCGCTTCGGCTGAGGCTTTCGCGGTCCGCCGCCGGCGGCTAGACAGCCGGCATGACCCTTCCCACGCCTCTGCCTCATCTCGGCGCGGTCTCCGCCGATTACGATATTCTGCTGTGCGACGTCTGGGGGGTGATCCACAACGGGCGCGAAAGCTGGCCGGACGCCTGCGGGGCCTTGACCCGCTTCAACCAGGAAGGCGGGCACGTCGTCCTGATCTCCAACTCGCCGCGCCCGGCGCACGACGTGATCGCGCAGCTGGACGGCCTGGGCGTTCCGCGCGACAGCTGGAAGGCGTTCGTCACCTCGGGCGACGCAACGCGGATGGAGCTTCAACGCCGGGCGCCCGGTCCGGTCTGGATCGTCGGACCCGAACGGGACGCGCCGCTCTATGCCGGGCTGGACCTGCAGCGGGCGGACAGCGTCGCCGACGCCGCCTTCATCTCCGTCACCGGCCCGGTGGACGACACGGTCGAGACGCCGGAGGACTATCGCGAGCGGCTGGCGGCGGGCGTAGCACGGGACCTCGAACTGATCTGCGCAAATCCCGATCGCGTGGTGCAGCGCGGCGACCAGATCATCTACTGCGGCGGCGCCCTGGCCGACGTCTACGAAGACCTCGGCGGCCGCGTGATCATGGCGGGCAAGCCCTTCGGCCCGATCTATGAACTGGCCGTCAAGGAAGCCGAGGCCCTGCTGGGGCGCCCCGTCGATCGTTCGCGCGTGCTGTGCATCGGCGACGGCGTGGTCACCGACGTGCTGGGCGCCAATGCGCAGGGGCTGGACTGCCTGTTCGTGGCGCAGGGCATCCACGGCGATGCGGCGCGCGGCGCCGACGGCGAGCTCGACGCGAGCGGGGCGGCCGCCTTGCTCAAGGCCGAGACCGCCTATGCCCGCTACGCCACGCTGGACCTGAAGTGGTGACCCGCGAACGGCGAAGGCTCGCCATTTTGTCACACGGGCGCTAAGGCCTGTCGGATGGTCGATCTGGTTCAGCAGCATCCGTCCGGGGGCTATATCCTGGATGAACTTCACGTCGGCATGGCCGCCGAGAAGCTCGTGGTCGCGACCGAGGACCGCATCCGGCTGTTCGCCGAGGCTTCGGACGACTTCAATCCGGTGCACCTGGACGAGGGCTTCGCCTCCAAGACCGCCTATCGCGGCCGCATCGCCCATGGCCTGCTCAGCGCCTCGTTCGGATCGGCGGTGGTGGGAACGATCCTGCCGGGCGCGGGATCGATCTACATCTCCCAGACCCTTTCATTTCACCAGCCGGTCCGGATCGACGACGAGGTGCGCATCCGCATCACTGTGATCGAGATCGAGGGGGATAGCGCGCGGGTGAAACTGAGCTGCGAGGGCTTTGTCGGCGACACCCTGATCATGGACGGCGTGGCGGTGGTCCGCGTGCCGCGCCGCCGCAAGCCGTCCGCCCGCTGACCGTGGAGATCGTCCGCGACTGGCGCGGGCCGCCTGCGACGCTGAAGGGGGCGGCCGTGGCGATCGGCGCCTTTGACGGCGTGCACCGGGGGCACCAGGCGGTGATCGCCGAGGCGAGGGCGGCGGCCGAACGGCTGGGCGCGCCGCTCGGCGTCGTCAGCTTTGACCCGCATCCCCGCCGCTGGTTCCAGCCGGAGGCCCCGCCTTTCCGCCTGATGTCCACGAACCAGATGGTCCGGGCATTGTCCGATCAGGGCGTGGAGCGGCTGTATCTGCTGCCGTTCGACGCCGAGATGGCGGGCCTGAGCGACGAGGCCTTCGCCCGCGAAGTGCTGGCGCATGGGCTGGGCGTGCGGCATGCCGCGGTCGGCTTCGACTTCACCTTCGGCAAGGGCCGGTCCGGCTCGCCTGAGGCGCTCCGCCGCTATGGGGAGACGCTGGGCTTTTCGGTGTCGGCCGTTCCGCGCCACGACGGCTTGGATGGGCTGAAGCTGTCGTCCAGCGCGGTGCGCGCGGTGCTGAAGGCCGGCGACATAGCGGGCGCGGCGGCGATCCTGGGCCGGCCCTTCGCCATCGAAGGCGAGGTGATCCACGGCGACAAGCGCGGGCGCACCATCGGCGTGCCGACGCTGAACGTGGCCCTGGGCGACTACGTCCGGCCGGCCTACGGCGTCTACGCCACGCGGACGCGGCTGGCGGACGGGCGGACTATCGACGGCGTCGCCAGCCTGGGCGTGCGGCCGATGTTCGAGCTGGAGACGCCGCTGCTGGAGGTCTGGCTGCTCGACTTCGAGGGCGACCTGTACGGCCGGACGGTCGAGACCGAACTGGTCGCCTTTCTGCGCGGCGAGGCTCGGTTCGACGGGCTGGAGGCGCTGAAGGCCCAGATCGACCTCGACGCGGCCCGGGCCCGCGACATCCTCAAGCGATAGGACGAAGGCCCGAGGCGTAGCGCCTCCAGTTGGCGACATAGTGCTCGGCCGACATCTTCAGCACGGCGATCTGGTCTGGATCACGCTCGCGCACCACCTTGCCGGGCTGCCCCATCACCAGCGAGTTGTCCGGGATCACCTTGCCTTCGGTGATCAGGGCGTTGGCGCCAATGATGCAGTTCTTTCCGATGCGCACGCCGTTCAGGATCACCGCGCCGATGCCGATCAGCGAATAGTCGCCGACGACGCAGCCATGCATCATCGCCTTGTGCCCGACGGTCACCCCGCGTCCCAGCGTCAGCGGCGAGCCCGGATCGGTGTGCAGCACCGCGCCGTCCTGGACATTGCTGTCGGGGCCTATGGTGATCGGCTCGTTGTCGCCGCGCAGCACCGCGCCGAACCAGACGCTGGCGCCCGGTTCCAGGATCACATGGCCGATGACCGAAGCCGTGGGCGCGATCCAGGCGTCGCCGTCGCCCGGCAGTTGCGGTTGCTGGTCGCCCAGGGCGTAGATCGTCATCGCGGCGTCTCCTCTTTGTGACCGGAATATCGCTTTAAGGGTCTGCAAACCACGCTAGCATCATTCTGTTGATGTGATTCGAGGCGGCCTCGCGTCGCGACGAATCCGAAGCCGGATCAAGCCCGGTCCGGTCTGAAGTCGGAGCGTGTGCGTGACGCAGGGGGTCCGCTGGAGATCGGCTCGCCGCCGGGGTGCGTCCCCGGCCGATACGGCTCCGGCGATCCAGGCGGCGTCGCCAAGCTCGCTTCTTTCCTCCCCACGTCCATCCAAGGCGGCGCTCGTTCGGGCCCGCCTTTTTTCATGCCCTGGAGGCGTCCATGACCAAGCGTGCGGCAACCCGGCGTCAGTCTCGCGAGCACGGCCTGCTCGATTCGCGTGAGTTCATGGAGGAATCCAAGGTTCGGCGGCTGCATGGGCCCGAACCACGGCCCGGCTGGTCGCCCTATCCCTCGAACGACGACCGCGACCAGGCCTATCTGAAGACGCTGAAGCCCAAGTCGGACGGCCAGGCCGAGCTGATGGAGGCGATCGACGCCCATAACCTGGTCATGGCGCTTGGCCCGGCGGGCACCGGCAAGACCTATCTGGCGGTGGCCAAGGCGGTGGAGGCGCTGGAGGCGGGCAAGGTCGGCCGCATCGTTCTCAGCCGCCCGGCGGTCGAGGCCGGCGAATCGATCGGCTTTCTGCCCGGCGACATGGAGGACAAGCTGGCCCCCTATCTGCGCCCGCTCTACGACGCCCTGTCGGACCGCCTGTCGATGAAGCGGGTCAAGGCGCTGATGGCCGAGGGGCTGATCGAGATCGCGCCGATCGGCTACATGCGCGGCCGCACGCTGAACAACGCCTTTATCGTCGTCGATGAGGCGCAGAACTGCACCTACGTCCAGCTGAAGATGCTGCTGACGCGGCTCGGCTGGCACTCGACCATGGTGGTGACGGGCGATCCGCACCAGTCGGACCTGCTGCCCGGCGTCTCGGGCCTGGCCGACATCTCGGCGCGATTGGAGGCGGTGGATGACATCGCCGTGGTCCGCCTGGCCGAGCGCGACATCGTGCGCCACCCGCTGGTGGCCAGCATGATCGGCGTGCTCTGACGGAGCACGCCTTCGGCTCTCCTCCCCATCGCCGATGAGGAGGAGAGGGCGGTCAGCGCGCCGCTTGTGCGTCGAGGAAGCGCACGGCGTCGGCGTCGCGCGCCGACAGGTCCGGATATTCGGAGTCCGAGCCGACGTCCGGCACCCGACGCCAGGAGCGGGCGCATTTCGGATGGCCGGCCGTGTTGATCACCGCCGAGATCACGCCGCTGTCGTCGACGACGAGGTCGGCGCCGCTGGTGCGGAACACCTCCGCCGCATCGAGGTCGGCGAACAGGGCGGCGGCGTCGGCGGGCAGGCGCACCTCGGGCCAGGCGTCCAGCGCCCCGCCGATGGTCTTGGCGCGCCGGCTTTCCTCAAGGCCGTTGGTGACGACCTCCAGCACCCTCTGCACGCCGGCCCAGCGTTCGGCCTCGGCCTCGTTGCGCCATTCGGCGGGAACCTCCGCCAAGATGCGCGCGCAGTTCGTGCCCCGATCAGGGAAACGGGTGGTCCAGGCCTCCTCCATGGTGAAGGGGACCAGCGGGGCCAGCCAGGCGGTCAGGCGAGAGAACACCTCGTCCATCACCGTGCGGGCGGCGCGGCGGCGAATCGCATCGGGACGGTCGCAGTAGAGGCTGTCCTTGCGGATGTCGAAATACAGCGCCGACAGATCGTTGGAGCAGAAATCCAGCACCGGCCGCACCACGTCCTGGAAGCGATAGGTGCGGTAGGCCTCGCGCACCTGTGCGTCCAACTCATGCAGGCGATGAAGGATGAACCTCTCCAGCGGCGGCATCTGGCCGTAGTCGGACAGTCGCTCGGCCTCGTCGAAGCCGGCCAGCGCACCCAGCAGATAGCGGACCGTGTTGCGCAGCTTGCGATAGGCGTCGACCGTGGTCTGCAGGATCTGCTTGCCGATGCGCTGGTCGTCCGAATAGTCGACCAGTGCGACCCACAGGCGCAGGATGTCGGCGCCCGATTCCTTGATGACGCTGGCCGGGTCCACGGTGTTGCCCTTGGACTTGGACATCTTCTCCCCGTTCTCGTCCAGGGTGAAGCCGTGGGTCAGCACCGCCTTGAAGGGCGCGCGGCCGCGCGTGCCGGAGCCCTCCAGCAGGGAGGACTGGAACCAGCCGCGGTGCTGGTCGGAGCCTTCCAGATAGAGGTCGGCGGGCCAGTGCGACGGGCGGTCGCCGCTGTAGCCGTGCTCGGCCGTGTGCGGATCCAGGGTGAAGGCGTGGGTCGAGCCGCTGTCGAACCAGACGTCCAGGATGTCCGTGACCTTTTCGTAGCCTGACGCGTCGAGGTCGCCCAGGAAGTCGCTGTCCGGCGCCGTGAACCAGATGTCGGCGCCATGCTCGGCGACGGCCTTGACGATGCGGGCGTCCACATCGGCGTCGACCAGCGGCTGACCCGTCGCCTTGTCGATGAACATGGCGAGCGGCGTGCCCCAGGCGCGCTGGCGGCTGATCAGCCAGTCGGGACGGCCCTCGACCATCGACCGGATGCGGTTCTTGCCCGCCGCCGGATGGAAATCGGTGGCGTCGATCGAAGCGAGCGCCGTGCCGCGCAGGGTCTGGCCGCCTTCGATCGGCTCATCCATGCGGATGAACCATTGCGGCGTGTTCCTGAAGATCACCGGCGCCTTGGAGCGCCAGCTGTGCGGGTAGGAGTGCTCCAGACGGCCGCGCGCGAGCAGGTTTCCGGCCTCGATCAGCTTGTCCATCACCGCGCCGTTGGCCGCGCCGAACTTGCCGGTCTTCTTGCCCTCTGTCTCCAGCACCTTGAGACCCGCGAACAAGGGCACGTGCGGATAGTAGGCGCCGTCCGGATCCACCGTGTCCGGCACCTCGGTGAAGCCGTTGGCGAGCCAGACCTGATAGTCATCCGCCCCGTGGCCGGGGGCGGTGTGCACAAAGCCGGTGCCCGCATCGTCGGTGACGTGCTCGCCCGACAGCAGCGGCACCTCATAGCCGAAGCCCTCGTCCTGTTCCCACAGCGGATGGCGGCAGATCATCCCGGTGCAGTCGACGTCGGAGACGCGGCGCCATTCGGCGACCATGGCCGCCTTCTTCACGTCCTCGGCCAGCTTGTCGGCCAGGATCAGGCGGTCTCCCGGCTTGGACCAGGGCTCAAAGGCCAGGTCCGACTGCATCGTCTCGACCTCATAGAGGCCATAGGCGATGTCCGGACCGTAGGCGATGGCGCGGTTGGCCGGGATGGTCCATGGGGTGGTGGTCCAGATCACCACGGAGGCGTCGTTCGGCGCCAGGCGGAAGACGTTCTCGCCGCGCTCGTCGTCCGAGACGCTGTAGCGGTCCTCGTCATAGGTCTTGACCGGGAACTTGACCCAGATCGTGGGCGACGTGTGGTCGTGATACTCGATCTCGGCGTCGGCCAGGGCCGTGCGCTCGACCGGCGACCACATGACGGGCTTGGAGCCGCGATACAGCTGGCCGGAGTTCTTGAACCTGTGGAACTCGGCGACGATGGCGGCCTCGGACGTGAAGTCCATGGTGGCGTATCGTCCCGACCAGTCGGCGGTGATGCCCAGGCGCTTGAACTGCTCGCGCTGGATGTCGATCCAGCCGGCGGCGTAGTCGCGGCAGGCCTTGCGGAATTCTTCCTTGGAGACCTCGTCCTTGCGGCGGCCCTTTGAACGGAACTGCTCCTCGATCTTCCACTCGATCGGCAGGCCGTGGCAGTCCCAGCCGGGGACGTAGTCGACGTCGTAGCCCAGCAGGAACCGGCTGCGGACCACGAAGTCCTTCAGCGTCTTGTTCAGCGCATGGCCGATGTGGATGTCGCCGTTGGCGTAGGGCGGGCCGTCGTGCAGCACATAAAGCGGCGCGTTCTGCTTCTGACGCTCGGCGCGCAGCGTCGCATAGAGGTCGCCCCACTGAGCCAGGATCTCCGGCTCCTTCTTGGGCAGGCCGCCGCGCATCGGGAACGGGGTGTCGGGCAGGAAGACGGTGTCGCGATAGTCGCGGCCGGCGGGGGCGGTGTCGGCGGAATCGGCCATGGGGGCGGTCTCGGCGTCGTGAGTTTGGATCGTGGCGGCGTGCTGCAGTCTCCCGGCGAGCGCGGGGCGAGGAGCCCGGAAGCGCTACGCCGGGCGGCTAATCGTCTGGCGGAGGGCGCGCACGGTCATGGCGGGGTGTTAGCAGAGGCGGGCAGCTCTGCGCCATCCCCTCGCTGTGGCCGGCTTCACGGAAACTCAAGGGTTTTGCGGTCAGATGCCAGATGGAGCGGCGCGCATCGTGGGCGCGCCCGCATGTCTGGAGGGCGGCCCATGCGGTTGCGGATCAACAGGTGGTTGCTGGGCTTGGCCGCCGGCTTCGCCGTCATGGCGCTGGCCGATGCGGCCGCGGCGCAATCGTGCGGCGATCCGGTGGTCTGCCCCCCGCCGGAGCCGCCGCCCTGCGATCAGGGCTGCCAGCCCGAGCCGCCGCCGCCCGAGCCGGAGCCCGAACCCGAGCCCTGCGACTACGGCTGCCAGCCGCCGCCTCCTCCGATTGCGGACTGCATGAACGGCAGCTGCAACACCAACAACGTCAACGTGAACGTCAATGTGAAGGTCAACGCCGAGGCGAACGCCCAGGCCAACGCCCTCTCGCGGGCCCGTGCTTCGGCGCGAAGCTGGTCGTCGTCGAACGCGGCCGGGCTGGGCTTTGGGCGCGGCGGCGGCGGGTCGGCCTATGTGTCGGTGGACCAGCCCTATCCGACCACGGTTCAGGGCCTGAACGTGGAGGCGCCGATCCAGCAGGTGGTCCGCACCCCCTTCACCGCCTGGCGTCGCGAGATGAAGCAGGTGATCATCCGCGCCGTCTGCATCGACGACCGTTCGGTGCCGCACCCGGCGTCACAGGTGCGTCCGGGCCGGGACGTCGGCGAGGACTATGAAGGCGAGCTGTATCGCTGCCTGGCGGGCACCTGGCTGCAGGCCACCTTCGCGGACTGGCAGGGCGAGGAACGGTTCGACGGCGGCGAAAGCCTGACCTGCCGCAAGCACGAGGCGCTGTGGTACGGCGCCGGCGGCAAGCTGGAATGCCGGCCCGAGAAGCCCGAGCGCGACTGCAACGAGCGTTCGCTGCTGCGCCGCTACGGCGCGGGCGTGAAGGTGCTGACCATGTTCCGCGAAGAGGAATACACCGAGTACCGCGAGGAAGTGGTGGAGACCACGGCGGTGATCACCAGCGCCATCACCCTGGACGGCGGCGTCGGCGGCCGGGTGTTCTGATCCGGTCGCTCTGACAAGGCGACACGAAAAAGGCCCCGGTCCAGCAGGACCGGGGCCTTTCTCTTGTCGGACGGCGATGTCAGCGCGCGGCGGGAGCCGCAGGCGCGGCGGCGGTCGCCGGCTGGGAGGAAACGATCTCCGCCCGCCAGGCCGTCTCCGGCTTCAGATAGGCCTGGGCCAAGCGCTGAATGTCGGCCGGGGTGACCGACTCCAAGTCCTGCACGTTGCTGCGGATCTGATCCAGCGCCTGCGGGTCCGACTGGGCCTGGCTGAGCTGGCCCAGCCAGTAGCCGTTGTCGGCCTGGTTGCGGCGCAGGCGCTCCACGGCCGGCAGGCGGGCGCGGTTCAGCTCGTCGGCTTCCACCGGCCTGTCGCGCAGGTCGGCGGCGGTGGCGTCCACGGCCTGGAACAGCGTGGTCAACTCCTCCGGCGGCGTCTCGGCCGTGACCGCCAGATAGCCGTAGCCTGGGAAGACGTCCGAGGCGGTCGAGCCGGCGTTGGGCGAATAGGCGAGGCCGCGCTTCTCCCGGATTTCGTCGTTCAGACGCAGCTGCAGCACGTCGGCCAGAATCGTCAGCTGGCGGGCCTCCGTGCGGTCGCCGATCTGATCCCGAGTCGGCCAGGCGACGAAGCCCAGCGCCTGGTTGGCCGGCCCCGTATGGGTCAGGCGCACCGGAGCTTCGGCGGGCGCGGGAAAGCGGCGCTGGTCCGATCCCGCCAGCGGCGCCGGCGCTTCTCCGCGCGCGGGCAGCGCGCCCAGTGTCGAGCCCACGGCTGAGATCACCGCGTCCACATCGACATCGCCCACGACCGTCACCTCGATCGGGCCGGAGGCGAGGCCCGCGCGCACGCCCAAGCGCACCTCCTCGATGGTCATGGCGGCGACCTCTTGAGCGGTGGGCGAGGTTTCACGCTTGTCGCCGCCGGCCAAGAGGCCTGTCACGTCGCGCTGGAACACGCCGCCGGGCGTGGCGCTCAGCTGGTCCAGGATCTGCGGATAGACGCCCTTGACCTGCTCGAACGGCGCGGCCCGCAGGCCGGGGTCGGTCAAATAGGCGGTCAGCACCTGCATCTCGAGCTGCAGGTCCTCGGGCCGCGTGGCGCCTGAGAAGACATAGGCCTCGGTGGCCTGCGAGACGCCCACCGAGAAGACACGGCCGGCGAGCACGCGGTTCAGCTCGTCCGCCGTCAATTTGCCCAGGCCGCCCGGCCCCATCACCGTCGAGGCGAAGGCCATGGAGGTCGCGCGATCCGTCGGCAGGGCCAGTTCGCCGATGCCGGTGCGGGCGGTGACCAGGATTTGCTCGTCCCTGAAGTCGGTCGGCTTGATGGTCAGCTTCACGCCGTTGGCGAAGGTCACCAGCGTCAGGCCCAGGTCGGCGACCTCCGTGCGGCTGGCGGGCGTCGCCGGCGTTCCGAAGTCGGTGTAGGGCCATTCCAGCTGCGCCTGGGCGGCCGGCACTTCGACCGACGTGGCGCGCGACGCTTCCAGCGCGGCGGTGACGGCGGCTTCTCCGCCCTCGACCGGCACGGGGCTGGTGAACAGGACCAGTGGTCCACCGCCCTCGAACACGGCGCGAACCGCCGTGTTGACCTGGTCGGCGGTGAGGCCCTCGACCGTCTGATCGAAGATGGCGAGCGCGGTGGCCGGGGTCGAGAACACGTCGTCTTCGTTGACCGCGTTCAGCAGGCCCGCGGCCAGGGCGGGCGTGGAGCGGGTGGCGGCGGTCGCAACGGCGTTCTGAAGCGCGGTGCGCCCCTCGGTGATCTCGCGCTGCAGCTCGGCGTCGGTGACGCCGTACTGCGCCAGGCGGCGGCTTTCCTGCTCGACGCGCTCAAGCGCCGGCTTCCAGGCGCCCTGATTGAAGGCGACCGACAGAACACCCAGGCTCAGGCTGTCGAACAGCGTCTGATAAGAGCCGCCGGCGCCGAGGAAGGGCGCATTGTCCGCTCGCGCGATCTCGCCCAGACGACGGTTCAAGACGGCGAGGCCCAGGCCGCGCCGGATCGACTCGGCGCGTTCCGCCACCGTGTCGGGGTCGGTATCCGGAGCGGTGATCCAGTTCAGCTGGATTGAGGAGGGCACGCCCGGCTCCACCTGGATGCGGGTCTCGGGCTCGCGCGGGGCGACCTGTCCGAGATCAGGCTCTGCCCCGTCCGCCGCCTTGGGCGTCCAGCTCTCGAAGGCTCCGCGCACCTTGGCCTCCATGGCGTCGACGTCGAAGTCGCCGACGGCGATGAAGGTCGCGCGCGAGGGGCGGTAATAGGCGTTGTAGAAGTCGACGAAGCGCTGGCGCGGCGCGGTGCGGATCACCTCCAGGTCGCCGATCGGCAGACGCTCGGACAGGCGCTGACCCGGGGCCAGCAGGCCCAGCTGGGTCTTCAGCACCCGCAGCTGCGGCGTGTCGCGCGTGCGCTCCTCGCCCACGATCACCCCGCGCTCGGCGTCGATGGCGTCCGAAGCCATCAACGCCTCCGACATCATTTCGCGCAGGACATACAGGCTGGTGTCGACCGTCTCGGCCTGGGTGTTGGGCAGTTCCAGCACATAGGCGGTCTGGTCGAAGCTGGTGAAGGCGTTGGTGTCGGCGCCGAAGGCCAAGCCCAGCCGCTCGAGCCGCCGCAGCATCTCCGTCTCCGGGATGTTGGTGGTGCCGTTGAAGGCCATGTGCTCCATGAAGTGCGCCAGACCCTTCTGGTCGTCCCGCTCCATCAGCGAGCCGGCGTCGATGCGCAGCCGGAACGAGGCCTGGCCAGGCGGGGTGGCGTTCCGCAGCAGGGCGTAGCGCATGCCGTTCGGCAGCTGGCCGAAGCGCACGGCGGGATCGGCGGGAATGTCGCTGGCGGCCTGGGCCCAGGGCTGGGACGGCGCCTCGGCCGCCACGGGCGCGGCCTGCGCCAGAACCAGGGTGGGCAGGGCCGTCGACAGCGCAAGGCTGGAGGCGGCGAGCAGAAGCAGGCGGCGGACAGGACGCATCGGACACTCCGGAAAGGCCGCCTCCCCCGGGCGGCCATCAGAGCGTTAGGCGATGGCGGCCGCCTCAACAAGCGGCCGTTGCGACGGCGGGCTCAGTAGCGGCTGGCGCGAACCGCCCCGTCGCGCCGATCGTTCCAGCGGTTGGGATCGGCGCGGGTGGCACCGTTGTTGGTGTCCTGGGTCGGATAGGCCGGATAGAAACCGCCCGTGGGGCCGACCGCGCTGCCGCCCAGCGGATCGTTGGCGGCGTTCAGGCAGATCTCCGGTCCTGGCGCGCCGTAAAGATTGGCCATGAACTCGATGGTGGCGCGCTCCACCAGGGCGCGCACGGCCAGCTGCACCGGCTCGGTCCCGCTGGAGCCGGCGGAGATGTCGAAGACGTTGCCGTTCAGGAAGTCGAACACGCCGGCCGAGATTTCGCGGCCGATGATCTGCTTCTGATAGGAGACCACGTCGACCACCTCCAGCGTGGTGGTCTGGATCAGCCGCAGGTCCATGGCGATGTTCATCACGAAGGTGCGGTAGCCGACGGCGCCCGACAGCGGCGTCTCGGTGTCGGCTTCGGCTCCGCCCACCTCGAACCCGCCCGAACGGATGTTGTAGTTCACCTCGGTGATGCCGCCGACGATGTAGAAGTCCGAGCCCGGCACCTGACCGGCCAGGATGCGTCGGTACTGGGTGTCCTCCGGGCTCTTGGCGTCCGGCGCCAGGTCGCCGATCAGCTTGGTGTTGGCGTAGCGCAGCTCCAGCTCGGAAACGGAGGTGTCGTAGCGTTCGACGATGCGTGCGCCGGCCTTGGCCAGAGCCGAGGTCGCCATCAGCGAGGCACCGCCCGTGATCTGGCGTCCGCCGTCGGACGAGACCGTCCCAGTGTAGTCGCTGATCCGGCCGACCGCCATGCGAGGCGACGGCAGGTCATAGCGTCGCGCATAGTCCGCCAGGCAGAACAGGGCGGTGGAGTAGGGGGTGGGATTGGAGGTCACCGGCGCATTGCCGATCGGCGTGGCGTAACGCCCGGACGGGCCGGCCACGGGGCTTGCGCAGGCGGACAGCAAAAGGGCTGTGGCAAGGGGCAAGGCGGCCCGGCGCATGGTCATGTTCACAGCTTCCCTGCTTGCGCGAAGAACCGACCGTCGCGCACGATCCAGCCCGCATCCTGCATTAGGGTTATTAAGAAGCGCTTGAGATCACGGCGGTTCGCGCGCATCTGCACCTCATGTCCGCCAACGATCGTCCTGACCGGCCGCGCGAGCGCATGTTCAACGCCCCGCCGATGGCGTTGCTGATCGCCGTGTCCATGCCGCTGCTGTTCATGGTGCAGCTGGGATTGCCGGACGGCGGGCTCGGCATGGCGTTCGCCCCCATCGACTTGCAGCAGGGGCGCTATGGGGGACTCCTGACCTCCATGCTGCTGCATGGCGGCTGGACCCACGTCATCATGAATGCGGTGGCCGCCCTGGCGTTCGGCGCGCCGGTCGCGCGTCTCTTGAACGTGCGATGGGGGCCGACGCTGTTTCTGCTGTTCTATGTAGGATGCGGGGTGTTGGCGGCGTTGGGGTACGGCCTCATCCACTGGGGCGGGACCCAGCCGATGGTGGGCGCGTCCGGCGCGGTGTTCGGCCTGATTGGGGCGGCCACGCGGCTGATGGGCGGGCACGGGCAGGTGCTGGCGCTGAGCGACGGTCGCGTGATCAAGGCGGCGATCGCGTGGATGGCGGTGAACGCCGTGGTCGGTCTGATCGGCTATGTGCCCGGCGCGGGAGGCGCGGGCATTGCATGGGAGGCGCATGCCGTCGGCTTTGTCGTCGGCATCCTGGCGATCGGACCTCTGGCCCGGCTGGCGAAAGCGGGCTGAAGCCGTTCACGCGTCCGCCAAAGAAACGTCACTGTTCTGCGAGAAACAGGTTGTGGCGGTCGAGGCGGCTCCGTATAGAGCCGCCTCGCTCGGGACCGGGCGGCGAGATTGAGGAGTTCGGAGCGGTTCGCTCTTGATCTTTTGATCATCGCCGATTAGGTTCCGCGCTTCGACGGAATCGCTATTGTTTGTTTTGTCTGGGGCTTGGTCTTTTGGGCTGGGTTTCGGGGGCGGTTTTCTGCGGGTTGTGAGGCTTCGGTTTCGCGGTTTGCGGCGGTTTGAGAAAGCCGGTTGACGAGGGGTTCGGGGGTCGCTAGATCGCCGCCTCTTCCGGTCTTCGGGCTGGGTCTTCGGAGAGAGGTTCTTTTGTAAAAAGAACGGCTTGACGAGGAGATGGAGGGTCGGTAGATCGCCGCCTCCGCCGGTTTCGGGAGTTTCCCGGATCGGTTGGTGAAAAGAGGTTCTTCGCAAAAAGAACCGCTTGACACGGATCGCCGAGGCGACTAAATCGCCGCCTCCGCCGCAGCCGGGCGATAAACGGCGGGACTGAGAGATCGGTTCCTGGGTCTTTGAAATCGTTGATCTGGAAAGAGAAACGCAGGCGGCGGTGTTCTAGCGACGTTCTTCGGAACGTCAATCGACACTGACATCTGCGGTCTTTTTGAAGATACCATGCGTCGGTTCCTTTTTGGGATCGATGACGTGGGAACTCGTCAAGAATACGTAGAACTAATGCCAAGGCCATTTTGGTGGTCTTAAGCTTAGGTCAGAAGTCAACTCAACCTGAGAGTTTGATCCTGGCTCAGAGCGAACGCTGGCGGCAGGCCTAACACATGCAAGTCGAACGAACCTTTCGGGGTTAGTGGCGGACGGGTGAGTAACACGTGGGAACGTGCCTTTAGGTTCGGAATAACTCAGGGAAACTTGTGCTAATACCGAATGTGCCCTTCGGGGGAAAGATTTATCGCCTTTAGAGCGGCCCGCGTCTGATTAGCTAGTTGGTTGAGGTAATGGCTCACCAAGGCGACGATCAGTAGCTGGTCTGAGAGGATGATCAGCCACATTGGGACTGAGACACGGCCCAAACTCCTACGGGAGGCAGCAGTGGGGAATCTTGCGCAATGGGCGAAAGCCTGACGCAGCCATGCCGCGTGAATGATGAAGGTCTTAGGATTGTAAAATTCTTTCACCGGGGACGATAATGACGGTACCCGGAGAAGAAGCCCCGGCTAACTTCGTGCCAGCAGCCGCGGTAATACGAAGGGGGCTAGCGTTGCTCGGAATTACTGGGCGTAAAGGGAGCGTAGGCGGACATTTAAGTCAGGGGTGAAATCCCGGGGCTCAACCTCGGAATTGCCTTTGATACTGGGTGTCTTGAGTATGAGAGAGGTGTGTGGAACTCCGAGTGTAGAGGTGAAATTCGTAGATATTCGGAAGAACACCAGTGGCGAAGGCGGCTCACTGGACCGGTATTGACGCTGAGGTGCGAAAGCGTGGGGAGCAAACAGGATTAGATACCCTGGTAGTCCACGCCGTAAACGATGATTGCTAGTTGTCGGGATGCATGCATTTCGGTGACGCAGCTAACGCATTAAGCAATCCGCCTGGGGAGTACGGTCGCAAGATTAAAACTCAAAGGAATTGACGGGGGCCCGCACAAGCGGTGGAGCATGTGGTTTAATTCGAAGCAACG
>ERZ501064.143-NODE-143-length-19894-cov-5.105449_pt1 | contig 19894 bp, 25 predicted proteins | sample MGYA00510851_ERZ501064 | MGnify/ENA primary metagenome ERZ501064 (study PRJEB25958, sample SAMN03398529) | human skin metagenome | study: EMG produced TPA metagenomics assembly of the Human Skin Microbiome Metagenome (human skin metagenome) data set. | reverse complement strand
GACCAGACGACCGGTAGCGGTGTCGTACTCCGGCACGGCCACGTACTCGATCAGCGGGTAGGTCTGCTTGATCTTGGCACCTGCCGACAGGCCGAACGAGTTGGTCCGGTTGACATCGTTCAGAGCCGACGGAGCAAGCGCCATGACCAGACGCTCCTGACCGGTGATCAGACCTGCCGACTGCGCGATCAGACGGCCGACCATCGCCACCACGTCGTTGGCGATCTCTTCCGGCTCGGCGGTGGCCCAGTTGACGGTCGCGGCCACTGGGGCGGTCAGGGTCGGATCGTTCATCAGGCCATAGTTCGGGATGCCGGCCACGCCGAGCAGGAACGAACTGTTGCGGAACTTGGCCATGACGGTCGAGGACGCCATCTGCTGACGAGCGGCCCAGTCGACGCCGGCTTCGCCCATGATCGCCAGCTGGCGGTCGCCCCACTCGGTCCAGGTCTGGTAGATGTAGTTCTGGCGCGACGGGAAGTTGACGTTCGCGTTCGACATGCCGTTGGCGGACCAGTCGCTGTAGGTCGCGACCTGGCCAACCGGCTCGGCGGTGATGAACACGGCGTACTGGGTGGTCCAGTCACCCTTCTTAACGACCGGCAGGATCTGCTCGGCAGCCATCGGGGCCAGCTGGATGTCGATCACGCGGCGGTCGACGTACATCGACATCCACGCCGGGATGCCGGCGCTGGCCTGGGTGACCAAGGTCGGGGTCAGGCTTACGGCGTCCATCGCGTATTCGGAGGACTGCTGCGACACGTGCTTGACGGTGTCGGGCAGCACGATGCCAACATTGGCAAGCTGCTGGATGGTTTGACGTTCGTTCACGGTCAGGTTTCCTTGGTTGGTGGCCGCTTACGCGCCGTTCTTGCCGATCATGACGGTCTGGCCAGCAACGGCCGTCTCGCTCAGGAGTTTGAAACCGGTGTCGATGGTGGTGCCCGACACGGTCGCGCCGATGTTGATGGTGCCCGCGGCCGGATCCCAGATGACCGAAGCACCGCGCACCGGAGTGCCGGTGATCGCATCTGCGGTCGCGAAGAAGTCGCCAGTGGCAAACAGTTCGACCGCCTGGCCCGGCTGGATCACCATCGAGTTTTCGACCAGCCAGCCGGTGATCAGCGCGCCGCCCATGTAGCGGTGGATGAACCCGATGCGGGTGGCCGCGCCGGCGGCCGACGCTGCGGCATAGCCGGGGGTCGAGGATACGGTGCCGGTGCTGGACAGCAGGCCGAACTTGCCGGCCACAGCCGGGTTGGCGATCAGGCCGCCGACCATGCGCTGATGCAGGGTGCCGGACACCACGAACTGCCGCGGGTTGGTCGAGGCAAAGTCGCCCGGAACGCCGATCGCGGGATTGACAGCTACGGTAGATTGGAAGGGCATTTCAGTAACTCCCGAGATTAGGCGCGGCCGAGGTTGCGGATGCGCGAGGTATCAAAGGCCGGCTGGCCGTTGGACTTGCTGTCGTTGGCGTAGCTGGTCGACGGGCGCGCGGTGACCGACTGGATCGCCTGGTACGACGCTTTTTCAGCGCCGGCCGGGATGCTGGCCACGTCCACACCACGCTCTTTCAGCGCGGCACGGTACACGTCGGCTGCGCTGTCCATGGCAATCATGTCGCCCAGGTCACCGCGGCAGGCGCGCTTGGCGTCTTCCAGATCCTTGGCCCGCGAGCGCTCGCCGCGCACGGCTGCGTCGATCAGCGCCTGGACGGTTTTGGAGTCCATCGCCGGCTTGTCGTCCTTGTCGTCGGAATCCTTGTCGGAATCCTCGGCCTTTTTGTCCTTGTCGTCTTCGTCCTTGTCCGCATCGTTGGCGGTGTTGACGGACGCCGGGATGCCGACTTCGGCTTCGGCCTGCGGCGTCGGCACCTTGCCGCCTTCAACGGCCGCGATGCGGTCTTCCAGACCTTCGATCTTGGAGGTCAGCAGAAGCAGCGCCTGTGCGACATCGGGGGTGTTTTCGGTTTCCACGGTGGTAGCTCCGGTTTGTGAAGACAGTGCGCTGTCAGCGACGTGCGCCCCAGTTGCGCGCCCGTCTTCGACAAGCGCCACATGGTTGCCCTGAATCCCACGCATGGTGCCGTGGAACGACTTGCCGCCGATCTCGCCGGGCGTCATGTCGGGGGTGTAACGATAGGAACTGGACAGGTCTGCCAGTACCTCAGATTCGATCAGTTCGATCGCCTTGGCGTCGGTGACCAGCAGGTCCGCGATCAGCTGACCGCGTTCCGCGTCGAACCGGGCGTTGTAGACGCTGCCGGCCTGATCGTGCTTGCGCGGGTCGTTGGCCGTCTGGGCCACGTGCCGGATCATCAGCGGCAGACCGTTGAACGACTCGGCCGCCTTGCCCAGTTCCTCCGGGCAGCGGTGCAGGTCGTAGACGCTATTCGCATCCAGACCCAGCTTCTCACGACCGGGGATCTCCTTTCCGTAGTACGGGTTGACCTCGCTGGTGGAGATCGTGCACCCGACGACGCGCATCCGGCCGTCCGCGTCGAAGCTGCGGGCGGATTTCTTGTCGAATGCGAAGGTGGCAGTAGCGACGGACATGCGCGTGATGGTATAGGCGCGCTCAGGATCGTGCAAGCACAAGGTGTTGACGCGCGGTTCGCGTTACGGTATTGTGCCAGTACCACTACACAGATGAATAGCCCACCATGCTCCAGCTCCACAACGGCGACTGCCTGGAAGTAATGAAGTCGATTCCTGACCAGACCGTCGACATGATCCTGTGCGATCTGCCTTACGGTACTACAGCCTGTGCTTGGGATTCGGTAATTCCGTTTGACGCGCTGTGGGAGCAGTACCGCCGGGTGGCAAAGCGCAACGCCGCGATTGTTCTGACTGCAAGCCAGCCGTTTACCAGCGCTTTGGGTGCGTCAAATTTACCCGGTCTGAAATATTCTTGGTATTGGCGCAAGAGTCGCGCTACGGGCCACATGAACGCTAAAAAGATGCCGATGAAAGATGTTGAAGACATTCTAGTTTTCTATGACAGGCCGCCTACTTACAACCCACAAGGGCTCGTCCAGTGCGACCGCGCGGTAAAGAACTCCTCTAGCCATATGGCCCGCGGAGTTTCGACCGACGCCACAAGTGTGGTTACGGGTGGAATAACTCGCGCAGAATATAAGCAGACGGCGACCGGTTATCCTCGGCAGGTTCTAGACTTTGCGTCGGAGGGAAACACGGTCCACCCCACCCAGAAGCCCGTAGCCTTGATGGAATACCTGGTTCGCACTTACACGAACCCCGGAGACGTGGTGCTGGACAACTGCATGGGCTCGGGAACCACAGGCGTAGCGTGCATCAATACCGACCGCGGCTTCATCGGCATAGAGCGCGATCCGGACTACTTCCAGATCGCCGAGCAGCGCATCGTAGCTGCGTTTGACGAATGGCTCACTGCTTCCGCTTCGTAAACGCCCCAGGGAACCCCGGTACCGGGACCAAGTCGTCCGGCCCAATGTCCTCATCGATGGCCGGGATGATCGAACGCGACCCGCAGCGGCAGTTGATCGCCACGCCTGGAAGCACAAAACCGAAACTATCCCCGAAGTCCACACCCACCTGAGTGTCGTAAATCCAGTTCTCTTTGCTGGCTTTCAGATGGTTGACGCGCGGGTCTTTGTCGACCGTGCTGTGCTTCCAGTAGGCGTAGGTGATGCCGAGCTCACGCTGCCGCGCGCTGTTCATCTGCGCCGTCAGCTTGTTGGACTGGTCCCGGGCGATCAGCGCGGCGCGGTTCAGCGTCACGCCCTCGGTCTTGCGCAGTTCTGAGGCGATCGCCTCCAGGTCGCGTCCAGCCAGGAAGCCACGCGACACGTCGCCGGTGACTTTGGTGAAGTACTGCTCGGGGATCGATCGGATCAGCGCGACGTTGTCGGCGACCTTCACGTCCATGATCGTGCGCTGCGCCGGTGACAGCTGCATCGGGATGTCGAACCCTTCCTTGCGCACGCGCGACTGCCAGGCCGTCTTGTTGGCGTTGTAGGCCGCGTTGACCACGTCCGTGGCCCAGTCCTTCGCTTTCTTGGCGAAGTACCGATCCCAGCGGCGCTTGAGGTTGTCGAGCTCGCGGTACAGATCGCGCTGGTCGCCGAACGGGCTGGCGTCCTGCGCCCGGTCCGCATCCGGATCGGGAATGTTGGACGCGGCTTGGTTGGCCTCCAGCGCAGCACGGTACTTGGCCAGGGTCCAATACTGGACCGACTTGGCCATCGCCTTGACGGCGGTCTGCAACTGGCGGGTGTAGTCCTGCTCGGCGGCCAGCGCCGGGCGGACCTCACTCAGCTGCCGCTGCTTCCGGGTCGGATTCGCCAGCTTCCGGGGCATCGGGGTCGTCCTGGTTCTGTGGGTCGTTGGCATCGCGCAGCATCTGCTCGGCCAGGTCTCGGACCTCGTCCGTCTCGTCGCGGTCGGCCAGTGCGCCGGCGTAACGCGACAGTGGGTCGGCGGCCAACGACTCCTGCACGACGTCGGCCGTGATGACGCCCATTTCGGTGTACTTGAGATCGGTGTCGGCGTTCTTGTTGCGCACGTCGGCTAGTTCCACATCGGTCAGTTCGTAGAGCGGATTCCACTCCCACGACAGGCCGGGGTCGATCTCACCGAACTCCGACAGCTGCATCAGCTGCAGGATCCACAGCATCAACGGGCCCGGGTTGTGCGCCTGATAGCCGGCCACGTAGTCGTACCACACCCGAATTTCGCCGTCGCTGTTGGCGTTCAGGCCGGCCGGCGTGATGCCGAAGGCCACGACCAGCGGCTGATGCGACACGGCCGACAGCTGCTCTTGGGCCTGGGCTTGGAGCGCGTCCAGACCCGATAGCGGTGTGTTGACCTGCACCAGTTCCTCGGTTTCCTTGTCGGCCGCACCGATATTCCGGTTGTCCCGATTCAGGTTGAACAACTGCAGGCGCATATCCAGCGACTGCGCGCCGCCCGGGGCGAGCAGCTGGGCCATGTCCGTTTTCAGGTACGTCATGCTGAACTGCTTGACCGTGTCGGACACGCTCTGGCGCGTGCGCAGCCAGTTGTCGACCGAGGCCATTGCCAACTGCGTGATCGACACGCCGCGGAAACTGTAGGCGGCTTTGAGCAGGTCCGACACCGGGCGGGAGATCATCGTGTAGAGCCGAGAGGCGCTGACGACGGTCGAGAGCATGTACCAGCTGGTCGGCTTGTAGAAATCCTGTTTCGTCGGGTCGCTGGCGTTGTACGCGTTCGGGGTGACCCACATCGGCTCGATGCAGGCAAAGCCCTGCAGGCAGCCCTTGGTAACGAATGCCGGCGACAGCAGCAGCGGCGTTTCGCCGGGCACGTCCGACCCGTCGACCTTGAGATAGGGATAGACGTGCGCGCCACCGAACGCCTGGTCGTGGATGATCGCGGTACGGATCAGGCTGCGAACCTTGAAACGCTCCAGTTGCTGGGTCAGCGTGGTGATCTTGTCGGCTGCCGCCTCGTCTTTGGACGTGCTGACGATCTTGCCCCACGTGCGCACCGCCTCGTCAGCCAAGCGTTCGTGCATGGTCCGATACTCGTTCAGCTGGGCCAACAGGCCCAGGGTCTGGAAGCCTGGCCAGCCGGTGGCGTCCACGAACGACAGCGCATCCAGGGTGTTGCGGTTGCCGGGAAGCCCGTAGTCCATTGCGTGCGAGGCGCTGGCCGCTTCGCGCTCGGCCGGGGTGTACGCCTTGGTGTCCACCGGGTAGGCGGTGGCCATCGACAGGGACGTTACGGGCTTGCTGCGCGCATCAGGGGTGTGCGCGGTCAGTAGCGCGCCGCGGTAGTCAGGGCGCTGCGCCTCGGGCGCACTCGGCTTGCGCGGCATCACGACGGGCTTTTTGCGCTTGGGGATTGAACGGCGGGTCATGTGCCGGGCTCCGATAGGTCGCAGGCGATGTTACACGGTTGCGCGGTCAGCGGCCACCGGCCGCGAGTCGCAGAATGTCCTGAGTGACCAGGGCCGAGATCGGATCGCGCAGGCACAGGTGCTGCAGTGCGATGACCATGCAGTCGACCGCATCATCGTTGCGCGTATCCGGGAAACTCTGGATTTCGGCGACCACCGGCTTGATCATCGGCACGTCGTCCGGGTGCGGCAGCATCACCAAGCCGTTTTCCCAGACCCAACTGACTGCATGGGCGCGCGACTCTTTGCTGCCCGTCGTGGGCACGCCCTGGATGCCGGCGATGCTCTTGCCCAGCTGATCGATCAGTGCCGGGCCGTTGGCCGCGTCCTCGATCAGGATCTTGGTCGCGCGCGGGTACGCCGCCTTCAACCCGGCGATCGCGGCCGCGGTCCGGGTGAAACTCAACTTCTCGCGACGCATTTCCAGCAGCCAGACCCGCCCGTCGGCGGTCTTGCCCCACACACCGGCGGCCACATAGTCGCTGGATTTCTTGTCCTTGAACGCCGCATCCACGGACATGACGACCTGGACGAACTGCTGCGGCAGGTCCGCGCGGCGATAGTAGCGCACGCCCTCCGCGCCGAAGATAGCGCCCAGCGAGCCCAGCGGAGCCTGCTGGTACATCGCGGCCCACCACTGCGATCCCATGTGCGCCATTACCGAGCGCAGTTTCTCTTCGGACTGCAGGTCCGGAACGAGCGGGCCTTCGGGTTGCTCAGGCTGGTAGCCGACCTGGTCGGGGTAGTTCAGCGCTACGAACTGCAGCCGGGTGTAGTTCGGATCGTCTTTGAACTTGCCATGCACGAACGCCAGCAGGTCGTTCGCCGACCACGGCGTGCCGATGATGATCTGCGCCGAGCGCTCCTGCAGGCGGGTGGTTACGACCGAGTCGAACCAGTTTTCAAGCTTCTCCTGGTTGCCCGGGCTCAGAGCTTCGACCGCGTCTTTGATCGCGTCATCGATCAGCATGACGTCGATCGAGAAACCGGTCATACCGCCGCCGACGCCAGTAGCCAGTACCTCGCCCTTGGGTACGCTGTAGCGGTCAGACGTGTTGATGTCACCCTTGAAGCCGATCAATGACGCGTCGGGGAAGATCGCCCGGTACACCGGTTCCAGCATGATGTTCTTTGCATCGCGCCCGTTGGCCTTGGCGCGCGACAGCGCATAGGACGCCAGCGCAATGCGCGCCGTGCCGAGCTCTTTGCCGAGCCGGCCGATCAGGTACGGCGGCAGGCAGCGCGAGATCAGGGACGATTTTCCGTGCTGCGGGGGCGCGGTCAGGACCAGCACCGGGCGCTTGCCGGCGACCAGATCGGTCACGAACTTATCGATGGCCGCGCACGTGCGGCGCGAGAAATCCGAATGTTTGAACCGTGGCCGGTGTGTGGCCGTCACGAACGCAGCGAAGTTGGTGCGCGCTGACTCAATCAGCAGCTGGACCAGCTTGTCCGGGTCGAGGTCCAGCGCTGCGGTCACAGTAGCCCCCGAGCCGCCAGATCCTTCAACTGGCCGATCAGCGCGCCTTTGTCCTCCGGCGACAGGGACTCGGCAAAGCTGGCCGTTCCGGCCACCTCCAGGACCGCTTTGTCAAAGCCCAGGATCTTGGTCAGCTGCGCGAATGCAGCCGTCTTGCCGCGGAACTTGGGGACCAGTTGACCCTGTTTCAGTTCCCACTGTTCGACGTGCCGGCCGATGCGTGGCGTCTGGATCGCCTCCATGTCCAGCGTGAACGACTCGGCTGCGCCAACGCCGCCGCATTCCGGACAGGTGACCTCTTGCCCTTCGGCCGCGTCGCCGATGGTGCCGACGCCCTTGCACGCCGGACACGCGACAAGGCCGACCTTCACGACCCGGGACAGGTCCAGGTTGATCAGGTCGACCAGATCGGCGACCAGGCCAGCTTTGATTGGCTGCAGGTCGGTGGCGGGCGCGGAGTGCGTCATGGCCCGAGTGTACCTCACGCGTCAAGTCCTACGTAACGCCGAACCCCGTTGTAACGCGTTCGTTACAGAGGACAGAGGCACATACTACCTTCTACTATATATACCCTATAGAGACTTTTTCATTCTAAGTATCAATTGGAATTGAAATTTTGCTATAGCGTTATATAGGGAATAGGATCTGTGCCTCTGTTTCGTCTGTAACGCGGAAGTTACAACGACCCTAAATCGTTGATTCTTATGGCGCAAGTAGAAACTCGGTCGAAGGTGTTGACAGATGCGAAACCTAGGTCTACAGTCCGATCACACCCACTCGCAGGCCCGATCATGACCGCGCTCGACCCTCAGACAGACCCGATTGACCTCCCCGAAGGTGCTACGATTCGCCGACCCGACCCGAAACGGCCGTTCGTGGCCATGTCCAACCGCAAGCGCTGGTCCAAATGCGCACTGTCTGCGGTCCTGCCGCAGTTGCGCACACCGTCCGGTCCGCCAGCCGAGGAAGGTACGCAGGCGCACGTCGTGGCCGAATGGGCTCTCGGCGAACGTTTCGGCATCGGTGCACCCGGGCAGCCGGTCCCGGTTGTGAATCCGCCCGCCGGACTGAACGGGTTCGACTACAGCGAGCGCGGCGTCGCGGATTGGCGTCACTTGGTCACCGAGTACGCCAAGACCTACGCCAGCAACGCCGGCCTGCTGTTCAGCAACGCGCCCGGCACGACCAACTGCATGATCGAGTGCAAGTTCGAAGACGTGACGATCCACGGTGTGCGGGTGTTCACCGTGGCCGACGTGGTGCTGTGGAACGCCCAGGCGCGCCGCCTGGTCGTCGGTGACTACAAGTTCGGCCGTAGCCCGGTCGGCGTGGGCACGATGGCCGAGCCGAACGAGCAGTGCGCCGGCGCAGCGGCCCTGTGGTCGATGCAGGCCAAGCACCTGGAACCGGCGCAGATCGGTCTGTTCGTCTACCAGCCGCGCACGCACGCACGCGAGGCGTGGCAGCCCATTGCCGAACTGGACCCGGACAAGGCCGCGGTGTGGCTCGCCAACGAGCGCCAGAAGCTGGACGACGAACTAGCGGCGGTCGCAGCTGCGGCCGAAGGCATGCAGCACGGCGAACTGGTTCCGGCCGTGCCCGGCGACCACTGCAAATATTGCCCGAGCGCCCGGTGGTGCCCCGCAGTGGCCGGATTCGGCACCGTGGCACTCGACGTGGACGCCGGACGCCGGGCCGTGGTCGACCTGTCGCCTGAGGAAGTGGCGGCCCTGTGGGCCTCGCGCAAGGCGTTTGACGCGTTCACCGATGATCTCAAAGAGCGCGTGCGAATCCTGGTTGAGCAGAACCACCCGGCCCTGTCGGTCAAGCGCCGCATCGGCAACCGCATCTGGCTAGATCCGGCCAAAACCGCCGAAGCGCTGATGCTCAAAGACCGCTACGACCTGCTGCAGCCGCCGGGCATCGAGAAAGCCGCTGCGGCCCTGGACAAGGCCGAAATGGACGCGCTGACGACTCGGGCGGGCGACGTGCTGACCTACGTTCCGACGGCCGGCAAGCAGCCGGACATGGCCCGAGATGCGTTCGCCAAGTACCTGCCGAAGGAGGGTTGAGTGATGGACATCGAGAAGAGGGCGCGCGGACTGCTGGCAGCGACGTACAAGGCACGTGGCGAGCTGCTGTCTGCCTACAACATTGAACGGGGCGAGCTGCACAGCCTGTATTCAGCGGAAATCGCAGCCGTTTGCGCCGCGCTCACGCCGCCCGAGGGCTACGTGCTGGTGCCAGTGAAGGCGACCGAGGCGATGCGCAAGGCGTTTACCGGCTATCGACCCGTCACCGATGCCAGCTTCGCCGCCCGTTACGCAGCGATGATCGCTGCTCGCCCGGAGGTTCCGTGATGGATCGTTTCACCATCATCGTGAGCATGACCGTGGCGGCGCTCTACAATCTCGCACTGTTTGGCGGCGTATGTTTCCTGATCGTTGAATATGACTGGTCGAAGTGGTGGCTTGTCGGGGCTTGCCTAATGGCGGCTACGCTGCGTGTTCGAAGCGACGAGGGCGGGGACAAATGACCCTCAACCTCAACGAACTGGAGCCCGGCGTGGTGGCGTTCTTGGACACACGCATCCTGCTGCACGACCGCAGGCTGCGAAGGCCGTCGAACAACGGCACGGAGTTCTGCAGCCGCCCATTCCTGTGCATCGAGGTCGGAGCCGGTACGACCTCTTGGCTCGCCCTGACGCGCCAACCCGGCAGCCACCACCAGCGCGTGCGGCTGCACCCGGCCTGGCTGCTCGGGCCGCAGTGGTGGACGCACGGCCGCTCGCAGTACATCAACGACGTGCGCGAGCCGTATCATGGCCGGGACGTGGTGTTCGCCGACGCGGCGCGCGGCGAAACGCCGTTCTGGTACGACCCGCGCCCGCGTGTGTCGGCGCAGGGTCTGCGCCTGATCCGCGAAGTGACGCACAAGATACTTGACAGAGTGACAGAAGCGTAATACCGTTGTTTCGCGGTCATCGAGCCGCAGCCCTTTGATCTACCAACCTGAGAACCTACGAACATGAGCATCGCCGATCACGTCGCCATCCTGCTGCACTCGTCCCTCGACCAGCCGCGCGTCAACAAGATCAACAAAAACAAGGTCGAGTTCTACGCCAACGTGGCGTTCCCGCCGACCGCTGCCAACGATCTGGCCGAGGCCATGAAGGAAGTGGCCCCGAACAACAGTCTCAACGGCCAGCGCCTGACCATCGAAGCCAATGGCAAGAAAGCCAAGCCGCACGCCGGCATCCCGGCTGACTGGCTGATCCTGCGCCTGTCCTCGGGCCCGGATTTCTCGCCGGACCTGTTCGGCACCAACGGCCAGAAGATTCCGGCGCTGCCGCTGCACAGCGGCGAAATTCGCACCGAGTTCTTCTCCGGCCAGCGCATCCGCGTCAACGGCTACCCGTTCCACTGGAAGCACGCCGAGAGCGGCGCGCAGGGTGTGTCGTGGAACCTGTCCGGTGTGATGGCCGAGGGCGGCGGCGAACGCCGTGCCGGTGGCGGCGGTGAGCCGTCCGAGAACGCCTTCGCCAAGTACCGTGCCGACACTCCGGTGCAGAACACCGTGACCCAGACGCAACCCGCGGTGCAGAACACCAGCACCGGCGACAGCGCAGCCAACCCGTTCCAGGCCGACACGGCTGCGAACCCGTTCGGCTGATCGAGCCACCCAGCCCGGGCCGCGAGGCCCGGGTTTCTCACATTAGGAGCAGACACGATGGAAGAGGTACGTAAGCAGTTTGAGGCGTGGGCAGTCGGGATGTGGCTTGAACGAGATTCGTCCGGCGATTACATCAGCCGTGACGCGCAGCGCGCTTGGGGCATCTGGGTGCCGGCATTCAGTGCGGGGGCTGCTGCAGCAGACAGCGGCCGCGTGTTGGTAAATGCGGGCGACAGCGAGTCCGACTACATCGCGAGTGCGGCGCAGAGCGGCACCACCTACACGATCGGCGAACCTTTGTCGCCAGAAGCTGCGACCCAAGCGCTACGCGATCAAGGCGTCATCGTAGATTTTCCTGATCTGACGCAGTTCCGACAGGCCGTTCTTGACCAGTTCGATCTGGCCCGACAGGGAGAAACGTGGTCGCGCCACAGTCGCATCAAGGTGCAAGCAGCAGAGGCGGAGCGCGACCGCCTGCTGGCCCTTATCGACGCCCAGGCCAAGTGACCGAAGCACGACACCTGTCCCTGCCGTGGCCGCCCAGCCTCAACCGGATCTGGACGGCTACGCGCCGGGGCCGCAAGGCCGCGATCATCCTGTCCCCCGTCGCGCGGTCCTACAAAGCCGCGTTGGCGCGCGCGCTACCCACCGGCCGCGTCCCGCCGGCACTGACCGGGCGACTGCTGGTCTGGCTGACCCTTCACCCGCCGCTCAACTTCGGTGAGCAAAAGTGGGACATCGCCAACCGGGAAAAGCTGCTGTTCGACTGCCTGACGGCCCAGCGCGTGTGGCTGGACGACTCGCAGATCGACGCCCTGGTGGTCCTGCGCGGCACCCCGCACGGCAAAGGCCGTGCGGACCTGACCATCCACACACTGAGTGAAGGGGCGACCCTGTGAACTACGAACTGAACAAGTACCACGATACGCGCGGCGACCTGATCCTGGAGGTCGCGGCGGCGCGCCGCAAGTTCGGCGTGGCGGTGTTCCTGGCGCAGCCTCACGTGTCCCGCAAGGCCAGCGTGCGCGCACTGGTGCGCCATGCCCGCATGTCCTCCGTACCTGCGGTGCGCGAGGCGTTGGTCGAGTTTGAACGCGACGTACGGCCACACCTGGACGCGCACTGGCGAGCAGCGCGGAAAGCTGGCCGGCCAGTTGGCCCGGAAGCCGAGTTCCTGATCGAGCATTTCGACCAGTTCACGGAAGTTCCCATTAACGCGAGTCCGGTTAAGCGTGTGGTAAGCTGGGCGCGACGCAACTACCGCGCCTGGCGCAAAGCAGATGGCTGACATGTCCACCGAATCGGTCGCAATCGGACTCGGCTTCAAACCCGATGTGGCGCTGCTGCTGGAATCTGGCTGCATCCGCTACGGCCTGACCTCGCCACTTGAAAAGGCGCACTTCCTCGCGCAGGTGGCCCATGAGTCGGCCAGCGGCCGGTACATGGAAGAGATCGCCAGCGGCGCGGCCTATGAGGGCCGCAAAGACCTGGGCAACACCCAGCCGGGCGATGGCCGCAGGTTCAAAGGCCACGGCCTGATCCAGGTGACTGGGCGAGGTAACCACGGCCGCTACAGCCGCTGGAAGTACGGCGACGACCGGGTGTTGGACGACCCGCAGATGCTGGCGCGCCTGCCGGACGCCGTCGATGCGGCGTTCTGGTACTGGACCGTGGAGCGGCCGAAACTCAAGGCGCTGGCGCTGGCCGATGACGTCGTGGGCGTCACCCGGGCGATCAACGGCGGCACCAACGGCCTGGCCGACCGCAAAGAAAAGCTGGCCAAGGCCAAGCGCCTGTTTGGGTTGCCGGCATGACGTTCGCCACGCGCAACATCGGCGCGGCGCGCGTAGGCATCGCCCTGATCGTCCTGGTGCTGTACGGGGTGGCCGTGGCCGTCCTGGTCAACATCGAGATCCCGCAGGCCAACAAAGACGTCCTGATGCTGCTGCTGGGCAACCTCGGGCCGCTGCTCGGGGCCATCGGCGGCTACTACTTCAACATCAGCAACCGGCGAGGGGCCAATGGCTCCTGACCAGATCGCAGCGGACATGCTGCAAGCTGAACTGGAAGTGGTGCAGGCCGCCGCCCGCGAATCGGCGCTGGCGCAGCTGATGCTATTCTGGCCACGCGCTGAGTTCCCGCGCCGCGGCCCGGACAACGTCTGGCGTTTGGGCTACGGGCGCGCCATCGAGCGCCGAGCCCAACCCGAGGACGTATCGCGCATGGCGTTGCAACGCGACATCGAACAGGTGAGCAAGACCCTGGAACGACGGGTCTTCATGCTGCTGGCCAGCCAGCCCGACTGTCAGCGCAAGGTCGGATTCCTCTACGCGGTGGCCGACATCATCGGGGTTGACCGTATCCGAGACTGGAACGAGCTCTGGACGGCCGCAGGGCGCGGCGACTGGCAGACCGTGTGCCTGTACCTGATGGCCCTGCAGTGGGAAGCGATCGACGGTGCGGCGGTGGACCGGCGCATGGCCGCCGGAAACCTTATCTTCGGCCTTCGGGACGCGTAACGAAGAAACCCGCCTTTCGGCGGGTTTCTCGTCTCTACGGCGTGCAATCCGTCAGGCGTATTCCCAGACTAAACACACACCCGACCCGCCCGCACCGCCGGTAATGGACGGAGTGTTTTGAGTCGCGGCCACGCCGCATCCGCCCGCACCCGTATTCGGCAGCGCGTTAGACAACACCGTAGTCGTCCCTGCGTGCGCATTTCCGCCGAAAGGCGTGCCTCCGCCACTCCCGCCGCGGATAGTCACACCGCCACTGAGTGAAATTCCGGCAGCCCCCGGGTTTCCCTGGGCGCTTTTCAGAACGGTCACGCCGGATGAAATCAATGTTACTCCGCCCGAACCGCCACGAGACGCGAAATTGGATGTGCTGGTCTGGCTCGTTTGTGTACCGGCCAGGCCGCCGGCCCCGCCTCCTACAGTTGCGAAACCACCGAAGACGGACGGCTGCCCCGGATCTGCGTCGGGTGACGCCGCACCACCGCCCACGCCGCCCGCACCAATTGTGACTGCTACTGACGCGGGCACCGAATTCAACAGAAACTGCATGTAAGCACCGCCGCCGCCTCCGCCACCGGAACTGTTTGCAGCCGATCCCGTAGCCGAAGTGCCTGCGCCACCACCGCCACCGCCCACGATCTCTACGATGATGCGCTTGGTGCCGGTGGTGGGCGTGTAGGAGCCGGTCGCGGTGATCCTCTTGACGTCGATAAGTCGACCCAGTGCTTGGCCAAACTGCAATGCCTGGGTGTCGCTGGTAGCAGGGCCGATGTTCGGGGCGACCAGAGTCACAGCAGTACCGTCGCATCGTACCGGCGTCGGCGCACCGTTCTGCGGCACCACCACGCCGGGCGTGGCCGAATTCTTGATCGTGACTGTGAACGCGCCGCCGGTGTTGTTGTAGACGGTCCAGTCGTACACCCACCCCGGCACCACCAGCACCAGGTTACTGGTCAGCGTGCCGGCGATGGTCAGCACGCGTTTTGCCGCTTGCGCCGGTGTCAGCGTCACGGTGCCGCCGGTCTGGCCGGTCAGTGCCGTGGAACCGTAGTGGTATCCCGGCACCCAGCCTGCGCCGGACACGTCCGGGTCTGCGGTGTTGTCCTCGACGTTGCTGTACCACTCGCCCATGCCGACCAGAGCCTCACCCAGGGCTGCGGGCAGCACTGCGCCGCGCGGGTAGCCGCCGATGGCCGGATCACCGGACCAAGCGGCATCGAAGCCAAAGCGCGCACCAGCCATCAACCACCACGGAATTCGGGCGACCTGGTTCATCGCGCCGTTGAAGTCCTCCAGCTGCGGCGGAACACCGCCCGCTTCAGGCGGCATGCCGGTCAGCGGTGGCGAACCCAGTGACTGCGACATGCGGGTCGGATCAGCCGACGTCGCCGGAATCTCGACCTTCGCGCTGTCGTTCTGGGCGAACGGGATCAGGAACTTGCCCGGCTGGTTGGTGGACTGCATGGCGGTTACCTCAAGGGTTGTAGAACGGGCTCTGGTTGAACCCGGTGACGTATTCAGGATTCGCGCCCGCGTTCATCCCGGCAAAGCCGAACGGCGCATAGGTCAGCGTCTTGTAGAGGTATCGTACCGTAGTGCCGGCCGGTTGCGGGAACAGACCAGACTCGATGATCGAACGCTCGACAGGGGTCGGGAAGAAATCGAAGTGATAGCCGATGTGCATCGGCGTGTCCGGGTCGTAGCCGACGTAGGCCGCGCCGCGGTCGGCAAACATTGCCCGCAGCAGCGCGTTGAGCGAAGGCACGTCCGTGCTGGCGATGTTGGCCGCCGCCTTGATCAGCAGCAGCTGGCGATAGGCGTCGTCTTCCAGTCGAAACGCGGTCGCGCCGGTCGCCTGGCCGTTGTAGAACGGTGCCTGGCTCCAGGGCTTCCAGTTCGTGCCAGGCGTTGCGCCGATGTCGAAGCCGAAGTTGTCGCCGGGAGTCTGCTCGACCTGCAGGTAGCGATCGCGACCGAGGATGCGGCCCCAGATGTCCAGGCCGAATCCGCGCGCGGTGGTGATGTCCCACACGTTCAGCAGGAAGTCGTCCGTGAACTGCGTCAGGTCTACCCACTGCTCGAAATCGTCCAGTAGCGCCATCAGCGTCGGGCTGTTGGCGTACTGGCGCATCACAGTGCGCGAAAAGTCTATCATCAGACGTCCACCGCAGCGACCACGATGTTCAACGGGGCACAGACCGGCAGCTGGTCGATACCCATCGTGACGGCCGACTCGGTCGGATCGACCGCGAAACCAACTCGGATGGCCAGCGGGGTGATGTTGCCCAGCGCTTGGATCGGGGCGAAGAATTCCGCACCGACGATCTGCCCGCCAATGCGCGCCCGCGACACGACGATCGTGCCGTCGGTGGTGCTGAACCCGTTGGTAAACGCATCGCTGACCGCTCGCTGGACGTCAGCCACGTAGGTGCTGGGCAACGTGCCCAGGTTCGCCACGTCCACCTCGATGTAGACGGTCACCACGGCCGGACGCACGAACCGGATTTCATACTGCGGGTACGGCGGCACGTAGTTGACCGTGTCGGCGATGATGCGCGTGACCAGCGTACCTTCGCCGGCGGCCGTGGGTAGACCGCAGCCGGCGTCCAGCTTGGAGTGGATAGCCGAGGTGATTTCCGCATCGTCGCCGCCAGCCACCGTGATGGCGATGCTGTGCGCCGGGATCGGATAGTTCGTCTCGCCGTAGTTGATCGCCGTGTCGCTGCCGTTGTTGTAGACGAACACGTCCGACACACCAGTGACGTTGGCCACGGCCGCGCGCACGGCGGCGGCCGTGCCGGTGCCACCAATATTCACCGAGGCAGCGCGTCGCGCTTCGAACGACTGGCGCGACTCCACGTCCACGCCGGGCGTGCTGGGCTGCGCGTTGCTGACCGACTCCCAGCCCGGGCGCTGCTGGTAGATCGTCAGGTCGTTGATACCCGCTGCGGGGCCGCTGCCGGCCACCGTGGCGGTGAAGTCGACCGTGGCCTGGCCGTTGGCCGCGAAAGTGACGGCGTTCTCCGAGACCCAGATCGCACCGTCGGCGCTGCGCACCTGAGCACCCGCGGCGAGCTCCTGGCCGACTACGCCGAACACTGTGGCCGACACAGAGGCGTAGGTGGCCGGCTGGCGCGTCAGGAAGTAGATACGCCCCAGCGCGTCCTGGAACGCGCCCGAGGTCGTGTCTGGGTCCACGTTGGCGATCAGCTGCAACCGCTGGGCGTTGGATACGCTCAACAGGTACGCCTGAGTCTGGGACAGCTGGCCCTGCGGCGTGGTCAGTTCGGTGTTGAGCGCCTTACCCTGCAGCGCAAACGCCGCCACCCAGTCCGCAAACACGCCGGCCAGGATCTCCGGTTCGGTCGGAACGCTCAGGCCGGCGTCGGTGAATACGGGCAGTGGGACGTTGGTCGGGGTCATGTCGGCATGGTATCAGGTCAGGGCGTCGGTCAGGGAACCGGCGGCAGCGGCGGGATCGGGACCGAGCAGGACGGGAACTGCGCCATCTTGGCTTCGATCAGGGCCGGCAATTCGGCCATCTGGGCGCTGATCTGGGCCAACTGAATCGGTAGGTTGATGACCGGTTTCAGCTGCGGGGTCAGGTATCCGGTAATGAAGTCGGTCAGCCAGGTGACGATTTCGGCCGGATTGGCGGCCGGTGGCTCCAGCAGCGCCATCAGTGGTTCCAGAGCAGCCAGCTGGTCGGTCATGGAGGTGATCGTGTCGCCGACCGAGGCAAACGCCTCGTTGACCACTTCGGTCAATTGCTCGCACGACGCGCAGCCCTCGATGCTCTTCTGCAGCCCTTCGAAATACTCGGTGTTGATCGGTCCGGCCATGTGGGTAACCTCAGAATTTGTTGACGAGAATCCCATCCTGGAACGTCAGGGTAGCACCGGTGGCATCGATCGCGGTCGCGCTGATGCCGGTACCCACCTTCACGTTGCCGGTGGTGCGCACTTCGGCGTCCAGGGTCAATAGCGGCGCGACCAGCTGCGCACCGTCGGTCGGGAAGAATTGCAGGAACTGGGTGGCGTCAACGTTGAGGAACCCGCCCAGGTACAGGCCATCGGCGCTGCTGTAGGCGCGATCGGTCGGCGCTGCGCCCTGTTCGCCGGTGGCGATCACGTTGGTGATGTCGCGCTGGGCGAAGATCGCCAGGCCAATGTCGCCGACCACCGGATCGATGATCAGTGCCGACTTGCCGCCCTGGATGCGGGCGAACGGCACCTTGAAGATAGGCGACTGCTCCAGCACCACGTCGCGCGTCGTTCGCTCCTGCACCAGCGGCTGCACGTCCACAAACCCGACCTTGTCCTCGGTCGGATAGACGGCCAGCACCTTGACCAGTTCGGCCGTGTGGATCTGCCGGATCAGGTTCTGGATGATCCACTGGTCCAGACGCCCTTTGTGAAACTGGGTTTCGAATGGGGCTGACAGCTTGGGCGTGTCGGTCATCGCCGGCCCTCACGGCGTGCAATAGCCTCGGCCACGGTCATCACGTCGCTGATCTGCCAGCCCTGCCACGTGCCGGTCTGTACCGCGGCCACGATCAGGTCCATCGCTTCGGGCTCGGATGCGGCGCGCACGGTCATGGTGCGCATGTCGCGGCCCGGGCGCGTCAGGCGCGCGATGTAGTCCGTCAGGCCGTCAGGCGCGCGCTCGGGTTGGGTGTCAGGCTTGGGCACCGGCAGTGTCTCCCTTGGTGCCGTAGGACTGCGCGGCGATATTGGTGATCCACTGCCCGCCGGGTGTGTTGGGCTGCAGATTGTGCTGCAGCACCGCCGCGACCCACAGGGTGCGGTTGACGAAATCGAACTCGGTCTGCACGTCCAATGCTACGCCCGGGCGCAACTGTGGGTCAAACAGCTTCCCCACCGTGATGCCGCTGGTCGAGTAGACCGGGTAACCAATCATGCCGGTGCCCTTGTTTACCGGGATCGGGTCACCGCCCAGCGGACCGTTGACCGGGCGCACCAGGAAACGCTGCAGGTTGATGTACCAGGTCAGGTCCGGAAACTGCGACATCAGCTGCGCGGCCTGCTCGATCGGCGTACCGGTCGTACGGATCCGGGTCAGCTGGTAGGTCGGCACGGACGGGGCCAACTCCACGACCAGGCCGATGGGGCCGAGGATCGCGGTCAGCGCGTCTTTCATCAGCACCGGGCCTTCTTGCGCGTACGGGCTGGCGGGCTGGATCATGCCCACCGCACTGTCGTTGGCCTCGATCTCCAGGGCCACGGCCGGCATGCCCGAGGCATTTACCGCCGACCACGTGATGACGCCCGAGAAGAATGGGACGAAATTTGACCCGTCCCACACGTCGATGCGCATTTTGTCGGTCGCGCTCGGGGTCATCGTCTCCAGCCACAGGCGCGCGATCTGGTTCATTGAGGCCAGCGGTACGCCGAAGATGGACACCTTGGCGTTGCCGAACTGGTTACCGCCCTGGGTGACCTGGATTGACATACGGTGTTCGATGAATTCGTATGTTAACGCCTGCGCCTGTCCCTGCGCGTTGGGGCGCTCGACCTCAACAGTGATGCGCGCCCGGCGCTCGACCAGCGGGTTCATCGCTGCACCGAGTTGTAGTTCTGGCTGTCGCTCAGGCGCTGGATACCGCCCACGAACGCGCCGGGCTCGTCAGCCTTGACGGTCATGTTCTGAATGTTCACGGTCGTGTTGCCCTGCGCGCCCTTGGTGCCGGTGAACTGGTTGGCCAGGGTCTGGGCGTCACGACCGCGGCGCGCGTCCTCGCTCACGTTGCCGTGGGCCTCGTAGTAGCGTGAGAAAGCCACGCCTAGCTGTTCGGCGCTGCCGCCGGCCGCGAACGACTTGTTCAGCAGAGCGCGTTCGTACGGATCGGTCAGCGCAAACTCGACCTGCTGGTCGACACTGGCCTGATCCGGGGTGACGCCGTAGCGGCGTTTGAACGCCTCGGTGCGTGCGCCACGCCACTGCGCCAGGCCACGTGCACCGGTACCGCCTCCCGCGCCGTTGTAGGCGTTCGGGCGCAGGCTGGACTCGCGCTGCCAGTTGGCTACCACGGCTGCGGCCTGGGCTGCGGTCAGGCCGTACTGCGTCGTCAGCTTGGTCATCAGTGATTGCGCGTCGGTGCTGGCCGCACCGTCGAATTCAATGTTGCGCGGCAGGCCGTTCGGATTGCCGCTCATGCGGGGGTCCGAGCCGTCCTCGATGTTGACGGGCAGACCGTTACTGCGGGCGTTGCCGACGGCGCGACCCCACCAGTCCGACAGGCCGAGTGCCGCGCGCTGGGCCAACGACACGCCCGTTGGCG
>ERZ501064.142-NODE-142-length-20149-cov-10.183985_pt1 | contig 20149 bp, 8 predicted proteins | sample MGYA00510851_ERZ501064 | MGnify/ENA primary metagenome ERZ501064 (study PRJEB25958, sample SAMN03398529) | human skin metagenome | study: EMG produced TPA metagenomics assembly of the Human Skin Microbiome Metagenome (human skin metagenome) data set. | reverse complement strand
GGGGGCGTGTCTGATCGCCGGACGTGTTGCGTCCGTGGATCTCTCGCCGCACTTGTTCGAGGTGTGCCTGCAACCGCTTGGGTATGTCGGGTCGGCGGTTGAGGTGTTCGGGGTTGGGTGGGGCGCCGGGTTCGGCGTTCAATCGCCAGAGGCAGCGGCCTTCGTCGGGGCCGGACCGTTCGATGCGGGTGGTGAACTGGCCGGGCTGGTCACCGACCATGCGATTGTGACGCGGGCAGGCCGGTGCGAGGTCGTCGATGTCGGTGAGACCACCCTTGGCCCAATCCTTGTGGGCGTGGTGGAGTTCGACCTGCGTGGCGGGCTGATCGCAGCCGGGTGCCGAGCACACTTCCCCGTCGGGTCGGGCGAACGAGGCGAGTCGTTGTTCCCGGGTGGCCAGACGTTTGCCCCGCCCGAAGTACAGCGGCACCGCGGTGGCGTCCTTGAAGATCGCCAACCACGGTTGAACATCGGCGGCCAGGTTGATGAGGTCGGGGATGGGCAGCAGAGTTCCGGTAGCGGTGGTCGCGAGTCCGCATTCGCGGATCAGGTCGCCCAGGTCGGCTTTGATGATCAGCTGCACGGGCAAACCGCGATGAGATCTCCCGAGCAACCCGTCTTCGAGCACGGCCTTGAGCAGGGCGTTGAGCGCGTCGTGGTTGATCTGCGCCGGCGTGCGGTCGTCCCGGTCGGCTGCGGCGGCCAGTCGTTCGGGATCGGCGTCCTCGACTGAGCCGGTCGGCGAATCAGAATCGTTCGGATTGTTCATGCCGGGTTTGGCCCACACCGCCAACAGCATCGTGACTCGGGCAGCCAACTCGGGGGTGAGGGTGCCGGTGAGTTTGGCGGTGCCGTCGGCGCGTTGCCGGTTGACCCACAGGTTGCGGCGTCGTTTGCGTTCCGCATCGTCGGTGAGGGTGCCGTCGGGATCGAGGTGGGCAAGCAGCCGCGCGCCGAGCTGGGTGATCTCGGCAGGCGTATGGGCTTCGGCGATCTCGGCCATCTGACGTTCGGCGGCGACCCTGATGTCGTGGTCGATGGTGCCGGGGATGCGGTCGAGGACATCCAATGTGGCCTGGACGTGCGCGGTGCCGACTGTTCCTTGTGCGAAAGCTTCGGCGAGGCAGGGGTATTCGGGTGGGAGGACCTCGCCGCCGAGGCTGGTCCGGTGGGCGGTGGCGTCCATCTGCTTACGGCGGCGCATCGGGTTCGAGACTCGTAGCCGATGTGTCATGTACTGCATGAGGGTCCGGCAGCCGGCCTTGCGGGGCAGGTCGCGAGCGACGGCCTGATCGATCTGCCGGTCTCCGGCGACGGTCAGACGTGCGATGGCGCGTTCGGTCTCCGCGGCCACTTCAGCGAGTTCGGCATCGGTACACGGTGACAGATCCACGGTCTGCAACTTGTCGAGGGTGCGGTGGAGATCGGCCACCAACTCAACGGCACGCGGTTGCGGCGCTGTCGAATCGCCACCGACGCGTGTGGTGTCGGACATGACGGTCACCTCCCCCGAGAACCCGTGCTGCGAATGTACGTTCGACTGTACACGAAAGAAGGGCAAACGGCAGCTCGAAATACGTTGTCCAACAGAATCTTTGCTACGCAGGGTCGCCACCGTCGATTGTCGGTGGTTGCTGGTAGTGTCCGCCCGCGGGCGAGAACTGTCTTTGCAGTGCCGAACCCTTCGTGACGCGCCCTCCGCAAGCTCCGGACGCTCCTCAGGGAGCAGGGGGGTTGACGCGCCCTCCGAAACTCCGGACGCTCCTCAGGGAGCAATGGTCGTGTCGTTCTTTCGGATCAGGGAGCAGGGGTACCGGCGCTCACGCACCTCAACCTTTAGAGCCGCGGGGTGGGCCCTAGGTACCCCGGGGGACGTCGCTTACGATGAGGCACCGTGCCTGTGACAGCCCCGACCTCGCCTGAGGATTCCGCCGAACCGTCCTCGTCGGGGCCGGAATCGTCGGGGCACGGGACCAGGATTTCCGCGGGCACCGCGCGGTGGATCGCGATCGTGGCGGGGGTCGCCGGCATCGTGCTATGTGCCCTCACCCCGCTGCTGCCGGTCAAGGCCGTCGACGCCGGTTTCGAGTGGCCGGCCGGGCAGGATCTGAACGCCGACACGTCGTCGGTGATGGCGCCGCTCATCGCGCAGACCCCGCAGACCCTCGACGCCCGCATTCCGTGCGCGACGCTGGCGTCGGCACCGGACGGCGTGGTCCTCGCCACGATGCCGACCAATGCGCCGCGCTCGAAGTCGTCGTCGCTGTGGGTCACCGCCACCGACGCCGCGATCACCGTGACCTTCCGGAACAGTCTCGCCGCGACCGCCTCCCGCGCCGACCTGAGCCGATGCTCGGAACTGCGCATCTTCTCCGCCCCCACCGGCCCGGGTGCGCAGTTCGTCGGGCTCGGCGAGTCGACGACCCTGCCGCCGGACCGCCGCCCGCAGGTCGACGGCATCTTCAGCAACCTCAGCCCGGAACAGGCACGCGACGCCGCTGGTAACGGCCTGCGCGTGCAGGTGGCCATCGACAACCGGTACGAGTCGTCCCCGTCGATCCTCAAGATCATCGTGATGGTGCTCGCCGCGCTGTCGGTACTCGTCGCCGTCGTCGCGCTCGGGCTGCTCGACCGCATCGGCGGGTACCACCGGCGGATCGGCGCGCGCACCCGCTCGTGGTGGCATTCACTGAAACCCCGGGCCAGCGACTTGGTCGTCACCGCGATCCTGCTGGTTTGGAGCGTCCTCGGGGCCGGTTCGCCCGACGACGGTTACATCCTCAACATGGGCCGTACCGCCGACGGTTTCGGCTACCTCGCCAACTACTACCGCTTCTACGGCATCCCCGAAGCACCGTTCGACTGGTATTACAGCTTCCTTGCGGCGTGGTCGTCGGTCTCGCCGTCCGTGCTGTGGATGCACATCCCGCAACTCGTCGCCGGACTCGTGTCGTGGTTCGTCCTGAGCCGGGTGCTGCTGCCACGCCTCGGCCCGGCGGTACGGCGCAGTTCGTGGGCGATCTGGGCGGGCGCCCTGACGTTCACCGCGTTCTGGTTGCCGTTCTGCAGCGGCTTGCGCAGCGAGGGGATCATCGTCCTCGGTTCGTTGCTGACCTGGTGGGCAGCGGAATACGCCATCGCGACCCGGCGGCTCCTGCCGGCGGCACTGGCCGCCCTCGTCGCGGGCTTCACCCTGGCGCTCGCCCCGCACGGCGTCGTCGGCGTGGCCATCCTGCTGGTGGCGGCCCGCTCACTGCTGCACATCCTCATCGACCGACGGAACCGGATGGACGGATCCCGCTGGGCGGCAACGCTCGCCCTCCTCGCGCCGATCGCCGCCGCCGGCATGGTGGTGCTCATCGTGGTGTTCCGCGATCAGACCCTGGCCACCGTCCTCGAAGCGATCAAGCTGCGCTACTCGGTCGGGCCGGTCATCTCCTGGCATCAGGAGTTCCTGCGGTACTACTTCATCTCGGTCGTCACCGACGACGGCGCCCTCACCCGTCGCGTACCGCTGCTCCTGCTGCTCGCCGGCCTGTTCGTCACGGTCGCGGTCATGTTGCGGCGCACGAGGATTCGCGGAGTCGACCCGGGACCCGTCTGGCGTCTCATCGGCGCCGTCGGGGTCACCCTCCTCCTGTTCGCGTTCACGCCGACCAAGTGGACCATCCAGTTCGGCGTGCTCGCCGGGCTGGCGGCGGCGATCGCGGCGGCGGCCACCGTCGCCGTGGCCCAGTCGGCGGCGCGTTCGGCGCGAAACCTGACGGTCTTCGTCTCCGGACTGTTGTTCGCGATGGCCGCCGCGATGGCCGGTTACAACTCGTGGCCGTTCCTCTACGAATACGGCATCTCCTGGTTCGACCGCGCCCCCGTCATCGCCGGCTACCAGGCGTCGACGCTGTTCCTCATCCTCGCCGTGATCGCGGCCGCGGTCGCGGTCTGGCAACACCTGCGGCTGGACTACGTGACCAATCGCGGTCTCGCACATGCCGACACCGGGCCCGGCGAGACCCGAGCCGATCGCCGAAGGCTCTTTCTCGCCTCCTCACCACTGGCGGTGATCGCCGGTCTGCTGGTGATCGTGGAGTTACTGCTGTTCGCCAAAGCCGCGGTGACCCGGTACCCGGCGTCGACCGCACTCGCCGAGAACCTGAACACGCTGCGCGGCAACAGCTGTGGCCTCGCCGACGATGTCCTCGTCGAACTCGATCCCAACGCCGGCATGCTCACCCCGGCCGGCGGCGCCACCACGACGCAGGCGCTGCGCGGCGAGAACCCGGTCGGGTTCTCCCCGAACGGGATTCCCGACGACCTCCAGCCCGAGCCGGGTAGCCAGCGCCCCGGACAGATGAACGTGTCGGCGAGTATGGCCCGCCCGTTCGCGATCACCGGCGGGCTGGGCGCCGGGACCACCGGCGGGCGCGGACCGGAAACCGTGAACGGTTCCACCGCCAAGTTGCCGTACGGGCTCGACCCCGCCACCACGCCGGTCCTGGGCAGCTACGGGTATCCGGGCGAGGCCCGGCTCACGACCGGTTGGTACGACCTGCCCGCCGACCGCGCGGCGTCACCGCTGCTGGTGTTCAGCACCGCGGGCGCCGTCTCGACCATCGACACCTTCGGCGTACGCAACTTCGGGCAGAAGATGGTGGTGCAGTTCGGCCGCCCGGGTGCGGACGGGAACTTCGAACAGGTCGGCCCCGACATCCTGCCCATCGACCCCGGTCCCGTGATCCTGAACATGCCCTGGCGCAACATGCGCGTACCGATGTCGGCCGCCCCGCCGCGTGCGACCGTGATGCGATTGTCGCTGCAGGACAACAACCTCGGCGAGAAGCAGTTCATCGGGATCACCCCGCCGCGCGCACCGCGGTTGCAGACGCTGCAGGCGGTCGTCGGCTCGACGGCACCCACCCTCATCGACTTCGGGGTGGCGTCGCACTTCCCGTGCCAGCGGCCGATGGGTGTGTCCCACGGCGTCGCCCAGGTCCCGCAGTGGCGCATCCTGGGTGACTATCCGCTGACCAATTCCCAGTCCAAGACGTGGCAGGCCGGCGTGGACGGCGGGTTGCTGGGGATCTCGGAGGCCACCACGTCCGCGTCGGCGGTCTCGACGTACCTGCAGGACGACTGGGTGCGCGACTGGGGCGCACTGGAGAAGCTGACCCCGCTCGTGTCCGACGCACCGGACGCGCGGATCGACACGGCACAGACGACGCAATGGGGCTGGTCACGAGCCGGCTCGATCAGGGTGGAGCCCCAATCCGATGAGTGAGTCCCGTACGCCTCGTACGTCCCGTATGGCGACCAGGGTCAACCCGAAGATCGTCGCGACCGTCACCGGTCTGCTCGGATTCCTGCTGGCGATCCTCACCCCGCTGTTGCCGGTGAACCAGTCGACCGCCGAACTGCAGTGGCCGCAGGGCGGCGACGTCTCCGATGTCGCCGCCCCGCTGGTCTCCTTCGTGCCGATCGACATGGAGACGTCGGTTCCGTGTTCACTCGCCACCCGCCTGCCCGACCAGGGCGGAGTACTGCTGTCGACGATCCCCGAAGGCGGCCAGGACGCCGGGGCCCGCGGGCTCTTCGTCCGGGCGACGTCCGACGCTCTGACCCTCACCGACCGCAACGTCGCGCTGCTGAACACCGATCGAGCGGCCGCGCAATCGAATCCGAACTGTCGCATCGTCTTCCGGGCCGACGGCGAGGGGGTGAGCGGACGATTCGAGGGCCTGCCCGAACCGGCCGCGGACTCCGGCGCCGCGCACGGCTTCGCGCTGGCCGACCACGAGATGCGTCCCCAGATCGTCGGCGTCTACAGCGATCTGCCCGCCGATGTCTCTCGTGACGGGTTGTCGCTGCGCGCCACCATCGACACCCGCTACGTCAGCACCCCGACCCTGCTGAAGCTCACCGCGATCGTGCTCGGCATCCTCATGACGATCGTCTCGCTGATCGCGCTCGGCATCCTCGACCGCCGGGACGGCCGCAGCCACAAGCGTTTCCTGCCGTCGGGCTGGTTCACGATCCGGCCGCCCGATGTCGCGGTGTTCGCGATTCTCGCCTTCTGGTGGTTCGCGGGCGCCAACACCTCCGACGACGGCTACAACTTCATCGTCGGCCGGATCACCGGAGACGCCGGGTACGCCGACAACTACTTCCGCTACTTCGGTGTGCCACAGGACCCGTTCGGCTGGCACTTCCAGGTCATCTCGGCCATGACGGACGTGAGCGTCGCGGCACCGTTCATGCGACTACCGGCCTTCCTCCTCGGGTTGCTGGGCTGGTGGCTCATCAGCCGAGAGGTCATCCCGCGCCTGGGCCGCGCGGTGCGGCACAGCACGCCGGCGGTGTGGTCGGCCGCGTTCGTCTTCCTCGCGATCTGGTTGCCGTTCAACAACGGTCTGCGTCCGGAACCGGCCGAGGCCGTCGGCGCTCTGCTCACCTGGTGCTGCGTGGAACGCGCGATCGCCACTCGCCGACTGCTCCCCTACGCCGTCGCGGTGGTCACCGCCGCCTTCACCCTCGCGCTCGCGCCCGGCGGTCTGATGGCGGTCGCCGCACTGCTCGCCGGGATCCGACCGATCGTGAAGACCCTGGTGTCGCGCCGGTCCCGGGACGGCCTGCTGCCGATGCTCGCGCCCATCCTGGCGGCCGGCACCGCGGTACTGTTCCAGATCTTCGCCGATCAGCCGCTCGCCCCGCTCATCGCGGGTAACAAGGTCGCCTCCGACGTCGGCCCGACGCTGGAGTGGTGGCAGGAACCGATCCGGTACTACTACCTGATCCTGCCGACCGCCGACGGCACGCTCGCACGACGCTTCGGCGTGCTGGCGATGATCCTGTGCCTGTTCGTCGTGTTGCTCCGCCTACTTCGGCGGGAGCATCCCAACGGCATTGCGCGCGCACCGATCTGGCGACTGGTCGCCGTCACCCTCGGCACGATGTTCTTCATCGCCTTCACGCCGACCAAGTGGACCCACCACTTCGGTGTGTACGCGGGCATCGCCGCGGGCCTCGCCGCCGCGGCGGGCGCCATGATGGCGCCGGCCGTGCTGCGGTCGCGACGCAATCGCAGCTTCTTCGCCGCCGCGGTGCTCGCGATCACGGGGATCTCCTTCGCCGGCACCAACGGCTGGTGGTTCGTCGGCAGCTACGGCGTCCCGTGGTGGGATCGCCCGCCGACGGTGGGCGGCATCAACATCGCCTGGTTCATCCTCGCCGCCGCGGTCGCCACCGCACTTGCCGGCCTGTGGTTCCACTTCCGCGACGACTTCGTCGACGAACAGACCCGTACGCGCGGGGCCGACAAGTGGTATTCGAAGCTCAAGTTCTCGCCGCTGCCGGTCATCTCCGGGCTGATGGTGCTGTTCATGGTCGCTTCGTTCGCGAAAGGCGCCTACGAGCAACGTGATTCGTGGTCGTGGATGAAGTCGAACGCACGCGCTCTCACCGGGAACTCGTGTGGGCTGGCCAACGACGTCCTCGTCGAGGCCGATCCGACCGCCGGACTGCTGCAGCCCGCGGCCGTCGACGGCCGGCCCGCCCCCGGCATCGCCGCGGCGCTGGCCGGACCGGACGCGACGGGCTTCTCCCCGAACGGCGTACCCGATCGCCTGTCCGTCGACGCCACCGAGGACACCGAGTCGTCGACCACCTCCGGCGCGCAGAACAGCGCCCAGACCGGTGCCGGCTCAGACGAATCCGGCGACAGCTCGTCCGCGCAGGGCGGCACCGAAGGCGGTCAGGGTGCACGAGGCGTCAACGGGTCGACGGTGCGTCTGCCGTTCGGCCTGAACCCCGCCGAGACCCCCGTCCTGGGCAGCTACGGCTCGCCGTCGGGTACCGGCTCGCTGACCTCGGACTGGTACCGGCTGCCCGAACGTTCCGACGACACCCCGCTGCTGACGATGGCGGTCGCCGGATCGGTCGAGGCGGTCGACGGCATCGGGGTCGTGCACGCCGGCCAGAAGGTCACGATGCAGTTCGGCCGCGTGGAGGCCGACGGGCGGGTGAGCGCGCTGGGCCGGATGTTCCCGATCGACATCGGCGAGACCCCCACCTGGCGCAACCTGCGGTTCCCGCTCGCCGACTCACCGCCGCGGGCGAATGTCGTCCGGGTCGAGGTCGCCGACACCGCGGCCGCACCGTCGGAATGGGTCGCGGTGACGCCACCGCGGGTCAGCACCCTGGCCACCCTCAACGACGTCGTGGGCCAGACCGACCCGGTCTTCATCGACTGGCTGCCCGGCATGGTCTTCCCGTGCCAGCAGCCGATGAAGGTGCGCAACGGCGTCCTCGAGGTACCGCAATGGCGGATCATGCCCGACGCCGAGGCCACCCGGAAGAACAGCCAGACCTGGATGTCGGGCACCGCGGGCGGTCCGCTCGGCATCACCGAGGCGATGCTGCGACCCACCCTGCTGCCGACGTACCTCCGGAACAACTGGGGACGCGACTGGGGCGGCCTGCAGAAGTTCACCGAGATCATCCCGGCTCCGGCTGCGGAACTGGACCTCGGGACGGCTCGTCGTTCAGGGTTGTACGACCCCGCGCCGATGCGCTCCAGCGGGTATTGACCTGGTCTCTGACACCGCGCCGACCTGGGTTTTGTCGTTTCCCCACGGTCGGTGCGGCAAACACACTCGAGGCCTTCGTTATCTCACTGAGATGTGCTGTCTCGGTTCCGTCACTCATGGCCGGCTGTCCTCGTCACGCCGCCGATACCGGCCTAGCTTCGAGTCATGCCTTCATTCACCGCACCTGGACTCAGCAACGAAGCCGCCAACGAGGTCGTGGGCATCCTGCAGGAGCGCCTGAGCGCGCTGAACGACCTGCACCTCACCCTCAAGCACATCCACTGGAACGTGGTCGGCGCGAACTTCATCGGCGTGCACGAGATGATCGACCCGCAGGTCGAGCTCGTCCGCGGTTACGCCGACACCATCGCCGAACGCATCGCCACGCTCGGCGCGTCGCCGAAGGGCACCGCCAAGGCGATCGAGAACGACCGCTCGTGGAACGACTACTCCATCGGACGCGACACCGCGCAGGCCCACCTCGGCGCGCTCGACCTGGTCTATGACGGGTTCATCACCTCGCACCGCGACGGCATCAAGAAGATCGGCGACATCGATCCGATCACCGAGGACATCCTCATCGGACAAACCGCCGAACTGGAGAAGTTCCAGTGGTTCGTCCGCGCACACCTCGAGAGCTACACCGGTGAGCTCACCCACGCCGGCGCCAGCGGCGAAAAGGCAGCGGCCGACGCAGCCCGCTGACCTGGCGCAACAGACCGAGTAGCGGGTCACCACACCCCCGGACCCGCCCCGGAGCCGCGGTCGCGACCTTCCGCCCCGTTGGTCGCGGCCGCGGTAACACCTCTCTGTACCCACCAACTACGAACAGGCACTGACACCCGCACCCGGATTCACAGCCGAATACCTTGCGCCGCTTGGGACCTCAGGGACCAAGGGCTTCTCGACCATGTTCACGGTTCGTGGTTTGTTACGCTGACCACAGGCTAATGCCGCGAACAGGATGTGAAGCAATCCGCGTCCACCAGATCGATCGGGGCGCTTTTCCGCTCTGACGGGGAGGCACGTGTGTCCGAAACGCGATCATTCACCCTGTTCGATGATCTGGAGCTCCACATGCAGTTCGCGCCGGTCTGCCGGCTGTCCGATGGCGCTCTCGCCGCCGTCGAACTGCAGCTCAGGGGGCCGGCCGGCACCCGGCTCGCCACCGCCGCCGCCCTCAAACGCGCCGCCCGTCTCGTCGAAGAACACCCTGTACTCGACGAGCGGAAGCGCAAGATGGCCGCGTCCCAACGTGCGCAGTCGCTGGCCAAGATCCTGCCGCTGCTGGTCTCCCTCGATCTCGACCTGATCGACAACCTCGACGACGAGACGGCGCGACGCCTCGAACGCCACGTCATGGTCATCCTCCCCGACGCCGTCGAACGCAGCCCGCAGCGGACACTCGCCCGCGTCGCCCGCGCCCGGGCGGCCGGCAAGATCATCTGCGTCGACGGGCTCGTCCGCAGCGAGCACGCGGCCACGCTGCTCTCCCTCGTCGAGCCCGACATCATCGTCACCGGTGCCGAACTGCTCACGTCGCGGACCAGCTCCGACGCCGCGCACCTCGCCCACGCGCTGGCCGCGCACACCGAACGCAGCCATGCCGTCGTCATCGCCGAGGGCGTCGACGACGAGGCCACCCGGATCACTGCCCAGACGATGGGCGCCGCCTTCGGTATCGGCGACCTATACCCCGCCGTGACCGACCCGTCCGTCCTCGCCACCCGGACCGTCGTGCCGCTGCCCGAGATGCCGGTGTGGACCACCCCCGGCCCGGACAAGTCGACGCCGTACCGCATCGCGTCGACCTCGATCCCGCCGCGTATGGGCAACAAACGCCTGCTCATCGAGATGAGCAAGGCACTCGAGGAGCAGGCGGCGATCGGCGGCGCCGCGATCGTGCTGGGCACCTTCCAGTTCGCCGAACACTTCACCTCGCGAACCGCCAAGCGGTGGCGGGAGATGTCGGAGAAGACCGGCCTGGCCGGGGTCTACGGTGTCGGGTTGCCCGACATCCGGGACGGGAACGTCCACCGCGCGCCGCTCGACGCGGAGGACGACCTGATCAACGAGTGGAATGTCGCCGTCCTCGGGCCACATTTCGCGGCGCTGCTCTCGGCGCGCGACCAGCACGACGCCGGTCCCGATCTCGAGCGCACCTTCGAGTTCGTGCAGACCTACGACCGCATGACCGTCACCCAGGCCGTGCACTCGATCCTCATGCGGTTCTCCTGATCCGAGTCGCGCGCGGCAAGTGACCTCGACGGACGCGGCGGCCTCGCTGCGCTCGGACGACGCTGCTCGGCCAGCGGGCGGAACTCCGGCGGTCTCGCCTCTCCCGCTGGTTGAGCAGGTGACGAGCGCAGCGAGGAGCCGTGTCGAAGCCACCCAAGCCACATCGAGCTATCCGGTCAGGGGATTTGGGTTTGTCACAGCATGGCTGACTACGATGCGCCTGTGCCGAAGTCGCCTGAAGTGTCCGCTGGCAACGCCGACACCACCGTTGGAGCTGCTGCCCAGCGTGCGTCCGGCGCACCGCAGTCCCGCACCGTCGCGCTCGTCGCCGCGGTCGCCGGGCTCATCGCCGTCGTCGCCGGCGTCCTGACCCCGTTCCTGCCCGTCAGCACCTCGACGGCGTCGATCACGTGGCCACAACAGACCGGCACTTCGGCATCGGTCACGGCTCCGCTCGTGGCGCAGACCGCCCGGAACGTCGACATCTCGATCCCGTGTCGCGTGCTGTCGACGACCCCCGCCGACACGTCGACCGTCGTGCTGTCGACGATGCCCGCGGCCGCGGTGAAAGCGCGGGACAACGGGCTGTTCGTCGTCGCCGACGCGAACGGCGTATCCGTCACCAACCGCAACAAGACGCTCGCCTCGGTGCCGCGGGACGCGCTGGCCGGTTGTACCGAACTCCGCATCTTCTCCGACGCCACGACGACCGGCGCGCAGTTCGTCGGTCTGCCCCCGGGACCGGCGATCGCGGGCGGCGGCGCCATCGGCCTCGCCGAACCGGCGTCGAACCCGCAGATCACCGGCATCTTCACCGACCTCACGCCCGAACAGCTCCGGGCCGCCCCGGGTGTCGACGTCCGCCTCGAGATCGACGATCGCTTCGACTCGTCGCCGTCGATCCTCAAGTGGGTGGTGATGGTCGTCGGTGTCGGAGCCGCGATCGTCGCGCTCGTGGCCGTCGGACGCCTCGACCGCATCCACGGCTATCACCGACGAGTCGGCCGGCGCCTCCGGTGGCGCCGGGTCCTGCGCCCCGGCCCCACCGACATCGGCGTGACGGTGACGCTGGTGGTCTGGCACTTCCTCGGGGCGGGGTCACCCGACGACGGTTACATCCTCAACATGGGGCGCAACGCCGCCGACGCCGGATACCTCGCGAACTACTACCGCTTCTACGGCATCCCCGAGGCACCGTTCGACTGGTACTACAACTTCCTGGCGTACTGGTCGACCATCTCGACGACCGGCCTGTGGATGCGGCTCCCGTCCCTGTTCGCGGGTCTGGCCGCCTGGTTCATCCTCAGCCGAGTCCTCCTGCCCCGACTGGGTGGCGCCGTGCGGCGGTCGCAGTGGGCGATGCTCACCGGCGCGGCGGTCTTCCTCGCGTTCTGGCTCCCGATGTGTTCGGGGCTGCGCAGCGAGGGAATCATCGTCCTCGGCACCCTGGCGACCTGGTGGGCGGTGGAGGTCACGGTCTCGACGCGACGAATGCTGCCGGCCGTCATCGCCGCATTCACCGCGGCGCTGACGCTCGCCCTGGCCCCGCATGGTCTCGTCGCGCTCGCCCTGCTCATCGCGAGCGCCCGGCCCATGCTCCGCATCCTGGTCCGACGCCGCGCCGAAGACGGGCTCCTGCCGCTGCTCGCCCCCCTTCTCGCGGGTGTGGCGCTGGTCGTCATCATCGTCTTCCGCGACCAGACCCTGGCGACCGTCTTCGAGGCCCTGCGGATCCGTTACTCGGTCGGTCCGACGCTGGCGTGGTATCAGGAACTCCTGCGCTACTACTTCCTCGCGGTGAACACCACCGACGGCGCCCTGGCCCGCCGCATCCCGGTGCTCCTGTTCGCCGTGTCCATGTTCGTCGTCCTGGCGATCATGTTGCGCCGCAAGCGGATCGACGGCCTCGATCCGGGCGCGGTGTGGCGGGCACTGGGCGCCTCCCTGCTGACGATCCTGTTCCTGTCGTTCACGCCGACGAAGTGGACCATCCAGTTCGGCATCTTCGCCGGCCTCGGCGCGGCGCTGGCCGCCGTCGCCTGCGTGGCGATCGGGCAGGCGGCACGCCGCACGCTCCGCAACCTGTCGATCCTGGTCGCCGGGCTGCTGGTGGCGTGCGCGGCCGCAGCGGCGGGCAAGAACGCCTGGCCGTGGCCCTACAACTTCGGCATCGCCTGGTTCGACAAGGCACCTGTCGTCGCCGGGATCCAGGTGTCGACCGTGCTCCTCGCGCTCGCGGTGGTGGCATTGCTGTTCGCCATCTGGCAACACCTCCGGATGGACTTCGTCGACGAGACCGGCCTCGCCCATGACCGCGGTGCCGCGCCCGCCGGCTGGCGCATCGGGGTCGCGTCCGCACCGATCGCGGTGATCGCCGTCCTCATCGTCGTCAGTGAACTCGCGGTGTTCGCGAAGGCCGCGACCAGCCGCGCGGACACCTTCACGATGCTGTCCGCCAATCTCGACTCCGCGCGCGGAAACACCTGCGCGATGGCCGATTCCGTGCTCGTCGAACCCGATCCCAATCGCGGCATGCTGACGCCGGCGGACGGCGGCACGGCGTCGTCGACGCTGCAGGGTCAGTCCCAGGGATTCCGTCCCGACGGGGTGAAGCCGGACCTCACACCGCAGGCCGGCGCCCAGAAACCCGGCGCGATGAACACCTCCGCGGACCTGTCGAAGACATTCATCGTCTACGGCAGCAACCCGGGAACCACCGGCGGCGTCGGGCCTCGCGGCGTCAACGGCAGCACCGCGGCACTGCCATTCGGCCTCGATCCGGCGACCACACCCGTGCTGGGCAGCCACGAGACCAACAGCGGCCAGGCCACTCTGACCACCGGTTGGTATCGCCTGCCCGCCCGCGACTCCTCACCGCTGATCGTCATCACCGCCGCCGGCGCGGTCTTCACGCTCGACCGGGACGGCGTCCCGAACTTCGGGCAGGCGTTGGAGGTTCAGTTCGGTAGGGAGCCCGAAGCCGGCGCCGGGAGCGAAGCGAGCGGGCCGAATGTTCCTGCCAACGGACAGTTCGAGGAGGTCGGCGCGCCCGCGATCCCGATCGACCCCGAGCGGACCAACCGCCCGTGGCGAAACCTGCGCATCCCGATGGACCGCGTTCCCGCTGACGCGACCGTGATGCGAATCGTCGCCCGGGACAACAACCTCGACCCGGACCAGTGGCTCGCGATCACCCCGCCGCGGGCCCCGGTGCTGCAGACCCTGCAGACCGTCGTCGGCTCCACCGACCCCGTGCTCATCGACTTCGCCGCCGGCGCGGTGTTCCCGTGCCAGCGTCCGATGACCGCCCACCACGGCGTCTTCGACCTCCCGCAGTGGCGCATCCTGCCCGAGTCGTGGATCGCCAACTCGCAGTCCAAGACCTGGATGGCCACCGAGGACGGCGGCCTGCTGGCGCCGGTGGAGGCGCTCACGCGGCCGTCGACCCTCGCCACCTACCTCGACGACGACTGGTACCGCGAGTGGGGCAACCTGCAGCGCCTGACCCCGCTGGTGCCGCAGGCGCGACCCGCGGACGTGCAGACGGGAACGTCGACCACCTGGGGATGGTCGCGCCCCGGCCCGATCAGGGTGGTGCCCGAAGATGACTGACCCCGACCACTCGCACGCCGAACCGGCGACGCGGCACCCCGGAGAGAACCAGGCAGACGTGGCAGACACCGACACTTCTTCCCGAAGTCCCGCCGACACCGCGCCATTCGTGAGCGACCGCCGCCCGGGCTTCGCCGAACGCCACGCCGGCACCGCGCGTATCGTCGCGATCACCGCGGGCATCGTGGGCATCCTGCTCGCACTGCTCAGCCCGTTCCTGCCGGTCGACTACACCAAGGCCGAACTGACCTGGCCGCAACAGGGTTCGGTGGCGAACGTCGCCGCACCGAACGTGTCGTTCGTCCCGGTCTCGATGGACGTCACGGTTCCGTGTGCACTCGGCGCGTCCTTGCCCGCGTCCGGCGGAGTGCTGTTGTCGACGGTGCCCGAAGGCGGCGCGGAGGCAGGCAAGGTCGGCCTCTTCGTCCGGGCCACCGCCGACTCGCTCCAGGTCGTGCAACGAAACGTCGTGCTGCTCAACACTCCTCGCGCGGCCGCACAGTCGGCGCCGGACTGCCGGATCGTCGTCGAATCCGACACCGAGGGCACGCGGGGGTCGATCCAGGGCCTGCCGGAGAACGCCGCCGGCGCCGGGAGCGGCGCGAGCGCGCCGAATGACGATGACACCGGCGCCGTCCGGTCCTTCGATCTGCGGGATCCCAACGCCCGGCCGCAGATCATCGGTGTGTACTCGAGCCTTCCGGCCGACGTCAGCACCGACGGACTCTCCTTCCGGTCGACCATCGACACCCGGTTCGTCTCCACGCCCACGACACTCAAGTTCTGGCTGCTGGTCCTCGGCATCGCGTCGACGATCCTCTCCCTCGCCGCGCTGGCGGTCCTCGACGCCCGCGACGCGCGCGGCCATCACAAGATCTTCCCGGCGGGCTGGTGGCGCGTACGCCCGGTCGACGGAGTCGTCACCCTGGTGCTGCTGATCTGGCTGTTCGTCGGCGGCAACACCGCCGACGACGGATACCAGGTGACGGTCGGCCGGATCGCCGGCGAGGCCGGTTATCTCGACAACTACTACCGCTACTTCGGTGTCCCGCAGGATCCGTTCGGCTGGCACTACCACTACCTGTCGGCGTGGATGGAGATCAGCACCGCGACGCCGTGGTTGCGATTGCTGCCGTTCATGTTCGCGATGGCGTCGTGGTGGTTGATCAGCAGGGCGGCGATTCCCCGCCTCGGGCGGGCCGTCCGCGAGTCGACGCCGGCGATCTGGGCTGCCGCCCTGGTCTTCCTGGCGGTGTGGATGCCGTACAACAACGGACTGCGCGTCGAACCGCTCATCGCGCTGGGCACCATCTTCACCTGGGTGTGCGTCGAGCGCGCGATCGCCACCGGCCGGTTCTTCCCGCTGACGATCGGCATCATCTCCGCGGCGTTCACCCTCACCATCCATCCCACCGGCGTCATCGCCTCGATCGCCCTGATCGCCGGCATCCGGCCGCTGATCAAACGTCTCGCGGTGCGCCGCAAGCGCGACGGTCTGTGGCCGCTTCTCCTCCCGATCCTCGCCGCCGGGCTCGCGGTGATGTTCGAGATCTTCGCCGACCAGCCGCTGGCACCGATCCTGGAGGCGGTCTCGGTCAACGGGCAGGTCGGCCCCACCAACAAGTGGTGGGAAGAGCCGATGCGCTACTACATGCTGATGAACCCCACCGCCGACGGCGGAATCGCCCGGCGTTTCGGCATTCTCATCGTGTTCACCTGCTTCGTCCTGGTCGTGGTCATGCTGCTCAATCGGCGCCGCCTGCCCGGCATCGCCACCGCACCCACGTGGCGTCTGGTCGCCATGGTCGCCGGCTCGGCCGTGCTGATGGCATTCCTGCCGACCAAGTGGACCCACCAGCTCGGCGTGTACGCCGCGATCGGCGGCGCGCTCGCCGCGGTGGCGACCGCCTGCGCCGATCGCACGATCATGCGTCGTCGCCGCAACCGGACCCTGTTCGCCGCCGCCTGCGCATATGTTCTGGCGCTCGCATTCTCCGGACGCAACCAGTGGTGGTACGTCGGCAGCTACGGAATCCCCTGGCGGGACGCGGTTCCCGACGTCCGGGGCATTCCGCTCTGGACCGGGATCCTCGCGGTGGCGGTGGCGCTGACCGCTCTCGGTCTGTGGCAACACTTCCGCGACGACTACGTCGACGACGCCGTCCGGACCGGTACGTCGCGGTCGGTGTTCGCCCGACTCCGCAGCCCGTCGATCATCGTCGTGTCGACCATCATGCTGCTGTTCACCCTGGTGTCATTCGCGAAAGCGGACTGGACGCAGCGCAATTCGTGGTCGTGGCTGAGCTCGAACGTCAACGCGCTCCAAGGACAGCCGTGCGCGCTCGCCGACGCCGTACTGGTGGAGGACGATCCGAACGCCGGACTGCTGTCACCCGCGCGAGTGGCGGGACAGGACAACCCGTCGCCGGGCGCCGCGCTGGCCGGAACCGGGATGGAAGGGTTCGACCCCAACGGAGTGGCGTCGGACCTGTCCGAGGAGACCGAAGAGGAAGCCGAGGAGTCCTCGTCGGGCACCTCGACCGCGGAAGTCGACCGCACCCAGTCCGATCCGACCGAGGACGGAACCAGCGCCGAGACCGACACCACGACCGGTTCCAGCGACACCAGCGGTGGGCAGACCGCCCAGGCCGGCGTCAACGGGTCGACCGTGAAGCTGCCGTTCGGTCTGTCACCGAGCCAGACCCCGGTCCTCGGAACCTACAACTCCCCCAGCGGCACCGGACGCCTCACGTCCGACTGGTATCAGTTGCCGGAGAACCCCTCCGGCGAGCAGCCGCTCGTCACGATGTCGGTGGCGGGGCAGGTCGAGTACATCGACGACCTCGCCGTCACCCGGCCCGGACAGCGAGTGCGACTGCAGTTCGGCCGCGTCGCGCCGGACGGCACGGTGGCACCGGCCGGTCAGATGGTGCCGCTCGACATCGGTGGTGCCCCCGAGTGGCGCAACCTGCGCTTCCCGATGGACCAGGCGCCCCCGGGCGCGACGGTGGTCCGCGTTCTCGCCGAGGACACCTCGACGCTGCGCGACCAGTGGCTGGCCGTCACCCCGCCACGCGTCTCGTCGATGGTGACGCTGAATTCGCTGGTGGGCAGCGAGGATCCGGTGCTCATCGACTGGGAGGCAGGTCTCGCCTTCCCGTGTCAGCGTCCCGCCCAGGTGAAGTACGGGGTTCTGGAGACACCGGAGTGGCGGATCTCGCCGGACCGCGAAGGCGAACGGGTCAACTCCCAGCGCTGGATGGCCGGCGACTCCGGTGGCCCGCTCGGCATCATCGAGAACGAGTTGCGGCCGCGCGTGTACCCGTCGTACCTGCGCAACGACTGGGCCAAGGATTGGGGCATGCTTCAGAGCCTGACCCCGATCCTCCCGCAGACCGACGCCGAATTGACCATCACCACCGACACCCACCACGGACTCTGGACCCCGGGACCCATGCGGGCGGTGAAGAACTAGGCAGTCCTGCTACCCGCGCACTACCACGCACTCTGCTCCCCGAGGAGCGCCCGGACCTTGCGGAGGGCGCGTCTACTCCTGCTCCCTGAGGAGCGCCCGGAGCTTGCGGAGGGCGCGTCACCCCCTGCTCCCTGAGGAGCGCCCGGAGCTTGCGGAGGGCGCGTCACGAAGGGTTCAGCAACTCCGGCCCGTTGTTGGCGACGCGGTTGACCAGCGGGGCGACCTCGCGGATCGCGATCGCATCGACCAGCGACTCGGCGGGTGGGGCGAACAGCTCATCGGGTGCCCGGCCGTCCGGGTCGAGCCAGGCATCCCAGTGCTCGTACGGCATGATCAGCGGCATCCGGTCGTGGACGTCGCGCAGCTCCCCGACCGCGTCGGTGGTGAGAATGGAACAACTGAGCAGCGGCTTAGCGGCGTCATCGGTCTTGGGGTGCCAGACCGACCACAGCCCGGCCATGAAGAGCCGGGTCCCGTCCTGCGGCGACATGAAGAACGGGATCTTGGTGGGTTTGCCCTTGCTGTCGGCCGGACCCTTCTTCCACTCGTACCAGCCGTCCATCGGCACGAGGCAACGCCGCGACTTGACCGACGAACGGAACGAACTCTTCTCCGCGGCGCTCTCGGCGCGCGCGTTGAACAGCAGCGGCCCCTTCCCGACCTCCTTCGCCCACGGCGGCACCAGCCCCCAGCGCATCGCGCGGACGCGGAGCAGCGGATCGTCGTCGGGATCGTCGGGCGAGTGTCGCTTGACGACGGTCATCACGGTCGTGGTGGGCGCGACGTTGTAGTTCACGCCCGGTGACCGGGGCGCCGCATCGAGATCGGTGGAGTCCGCACCCGCCGGCTCGGGTACCTCGTTGACCGCATCGATCTCGGCTGCCAGCTTCGCCGGGTCGGTGGTCACCGCATAGCGTCCGCACATGGTGTCCATGCTGCCCTAATGGTGGCCCGGCCTCGTGATGAGTGTCCGTTCCGATGACCGACGATCAGGCGACGGCGATGTCGGCGACGACGGCCTCGGTGACGGACACCAGATCGGCCGGGGCCAGCTCGATCTCGAGCCCGCGCTTGCCGGCGCTGCACAGCACCCGGTCGAAATGCGTGGCCGAGGAGTCGACGACGGTTGGCAACCGGGTCCGCTGGCCGACCGGGGACACGCCGCCGAGAACGTAGCCGGTGGTCCGGGTGACCGCCTTGGCGTCGGCCATCTTCGCCTTCGACGCGCCGAGTGCGGCGGCCGCCGATTTGAGCGACAGCTTGGCCGGCACCGGGACCACCGCCACCGCCAGGCCGGGCCGGTCCCCGCCGGAGAGTTCGATGACCAGCGTCTTGAAGATCTGCTCGGCACGGACACCGAGGGTTTCGGCGAGAGCGGCGACCGCCTCCGCGCCGTAGGCCTCCGATCGGGGGTCGTGCGCGTACCGGTGCACCGAGTGGTCGATCCGGGCGCGTTCGAGCGCGGCGATCGCCGGGGTGGACGCCATGGTCGGTTACCTCCTGGTCGTGAGCGGGGTCGCGGCTGAGCGCGTGCGCACGAGGCCGCGGTGATCCGCGCCGAGACGATCGCGGGGGCGGGCCGGGAACAAACCGCGCGGTGCGCTCTGTTGGGACTGATCGGACAACGGACGTATGAAGACGGACACGAAGGAGGTCAGAGGCATATGAGCACAGCGGCCGTGATGGAGCTCCCGCAGCGCGTCGAACCGAGGCCTCTCTCGGTGGGGGACGGGTCGGTAAGCTTGATCGACAACATCTCCGTGATGCCTCCCATCGAAGGGATCGTAGTGTCCGACACAGAAGCATCCGACACAGAGTCACCCGATTCCGGCCGTACCGGGAGCGCCAAGGCGCCTCGCCGGGCCGATCCGAACGAGTCGCCGGAACAGCTGACCGAGCGGTTCGAGCGCGACGCACTGCCGCTGCTCGACCAGATGTACGGTGCCGCGCTGCGGATGACCCGCAATCCCGCCGACGCCGAGGACCTGGTCCAGGAGACCTACATCAAGGCGTTCACCGCGTTCGCGTCGTTCCGGGAGGGCACCAACCTCAAGGCCTGGCTCTACCGGATTCTCACCAACACCTACATCAACGGCTACCGCAAGAAGCAGCGTCAGCCCGCGCAGTACCCGACCGACGAGATCACCGACTGGCAGATCGCGGCGACCGCCGAACACACCTCGCAGGGGTTGCGGTCGGCGGAGATCGAGGCGCTCGACGCCCTCCCCGACGACGAGATCAAGGC
>ERZ501064.140-NODE-140-length-20233-cov-10.124988_pt1 | contig 20233 bp, 21 predicted proteins | sample MGYA00510851_ERZ501064 | MGnify/ENA primary metagenome ERZ501064 (study PRJEB25958, sample SAMN03398529) | human skin metagenome | study: EMG produced TPA metagenomics assembly of the Human Skin Microbiome Metagenome (human skin metagenome) data set. | reverse complement strand
CTTCGTCGCTTGCTCGGCCCGGCGGCTCCGCTCCTCGCCGGCTCAACCAGCGGAAATACGCGAGGCGCGTTCGGCACGATCAGCGCACACCAGGGCACCCTCCACTCGATGAACTGGGCGGACGGATCGCATCACGGTTCGCCGCCGGCGCACCCCGCTCCGACCCCCGCCTGCATCGACCTGGAGAACAATCCTCATGACCACCACCTCCCACCCCGTCGTCCCCACGCACCGTCCTGACGCCGGAACCATCTCCGGCGGAGTCGAATTCGACATCGACGAGTTCGGCCCGAGTTTCGGTGCCGAGATCCGCGGCGTCGACGTCGCATCCGCCACCGACGCCCAGGTGTCCGCGTTGCGCCGGGCGCTTATCGACTACAAGGTCATCGTCCTGCGCGACCAGCACCTCGACGACGAGGCGCACATCCGGTTCGGAAACCGGCTGGGAGACCTGACCTTCGGGCATCCGGTGTGGAACAGCGGCGACGTCCCCGGCGAGGTCTACTCGCTCGACAGCGCCGACAACGGCTTCGCCGACGTGTGGCACACCGATGTCACCTTCATGCCGCGTCCGCCGATGGGCTCGATCCTGCGTCCGGTTGTGTTGCCGCGCAACGGCGGTGACACCAACTGGGCGGACGCCGAGCTCGCGTACCAGTCGCTGTCGGAACCGGTCCGGCGGATGATCGACGGACTCAGCGCGGTACACGACGGCAACCGCGAATTCGGTTACTACCTCAAGCAACGACGCAACGGCCGCGGCAACACCTGGGACGGTGAGGAGGTCACCGAGCTGGTGCCGGTCACCCACCCGGTGGTGCGCATCCATCCCGAGACGGGCCGGAAGTCGTTGTTCGTCAATCCCGGTTTCACGTCGCACATCGACGGCGTCTCCGAGGCGGAGAGCCGCGGCATCCTCGACCTGCTCTACGCACACCTCACCAAGCCCGAACACATCGTCCGGCACCGTTGGCGTCTCGGCGATCTCGTCCTCTGGGACAACCGGAACACGCTGCACTACGCGAACCGCGACTACGGCGACGCCCGCCGGGTGATGCACCGGATCACCCTGCGCGGCGAGGCGCCCATCGGACCTGCCTGACCGCAACCTCCCGACGATCCCGAACTCCCACCATCGGCCACCCGGCCGGCGGTGGGAGTTCTCGTATGCCGCTCAGTGCGTCGTCCACGAGCCGGGACCAGCTTATTCAACCGAGGGGTTGACAAGGTCGACGATCCGGCGCACCATCGTATTCAACCAAACGGTTGAGGAGGTCGGATGGCAGACGAGTTGTCCAAGGTGTTCGCCGCACTCGCGGACCCGACGCGGCGCGACATGGTTGCGCGGCTGGCGGTCTCGGATGCGACGGTCAGCCAACTCGCCGAACCGTACGACGTCAGCATCCAGGCCGTCTCGAAGCACCTGAAGGTGCTGCAGGACGCCGGCCTGGTGACCCGAACCCGGGAGGCCCAAACCCGTCCGGTCCATCTGGAAGCAGAGGTGTTCGACCTCATGACCACATGGATCGAGCGGTACCGGAAGCGGGCGGAGGAGCGCTACCAGCGCCTCGACGCGTTGCTCGCCGAGATGAACGACGGCCCCGAGGCCCAGCATCCGACGGTGTCGGACCCCGAGGTCGAACAACCACTCCACAAGGAAGGAAAGGTGTCATGACCGCAACGCAGACCCGCTATCCCGAGGCCGCCATCGAGGCCGACAAAGAGGTCCCCCTCATCCGGATCACCCGCGACTTCCGCGGAACTCCCGCCCAGCTGATGAAGGCCCACACCGACCCCGAACTCTTCGTCCGGTGGGTCGGGCCGGACGCGAGCAGCAGCCGGGTCATCGAGTGGGATGTCCGCGACGGCGGCAGCTGGAGCTATGTCTCCACCCACGAGGGGCAGGAGTTCGGATTCCGCGGGTGCTTCCACACCGTGGGCGAAGACAAGATCGTGCAGACGTTCACCTTCCTCGGCATGCCCGATGCGGTGTCGCTGGAGACCCTGTGGTTCGAGGATCTGGGCGACGGCACGACGCGGCTCCACGCCCAATCCCTGTGCGACAGCTTCGAAGCGCGCGACGGTTGGCTCGCCTCGGGCATGGAGGTCGGCGTGAACGAGGGATACGCCGCACTCGACCGCATGCTCACCGAGGGCGAGATCTGATCGTGTCCGGCGTGACCCTGCCGGAACTGGATGCATCGTCGCGTCACCGAGAGGTGGCCTCCGACTTCGCGGAGGCCATCGCCGACGTCCGCGACTGGGAGGCGCCCACGCCGGTCGACGGGTGGGTGGCACGCGACGTCGTGGCCCACCTCGTCGACTGGTTCACCGGCTTCCTCGCCGCCGGTGGGGTGGCCCTGCCCGCGGGACCCGCTGTCGCCGACGACCCGGCCGGGGCGTGGTCACAGCACGCCGCCTCGGTGCAGGCACTCCTCGACGGACCGACCGCCGAGGACACGTTCACCCACCCGATGGCGGGCGAGCATCGACTCGTCGAGGCAATCGACCGGTTCTACACCGCCGACGTGTACATGCACACGTGGGATCTCGCCCGATCCCAGGGCGTCACCCCCGACCTCGACCCCGGATTCGCCGGACAACTGCTCGAGGGCATGGCGTCCATCGACGACATCCTCCGCAGTTCGGGTCAGTACGGTCCGAAGGTCGAGGTGGACGCCGATGCCGACCCGGTGAGTCGCCTCATGGGATTCATCGGCCGGGACCCGCGGTGGACGCCGGCGACGAGGAGTGATGACGAGCACGCGCTCGACAACGCGGAGTAGCCTCGATGAGGTGCCAGACGACAACTTCACCACGCATGGCTCCCAGTCGACCGAAACCCGGCATCCGTCACCCCGAACCCTGGGTGAACTGCGTGCCAGCGGTCACGTGCAGCGCAGTGTGCGCGACGAGATCCGCAACAACCTCCTGTCCGCACTCCGCGAGGGGCGCGACCCCTGGCCGGGCATCGTGGGCTTCGAGGCGACGGTCATCCCGCAGTTGGAACGGGCGCTGATCGCCGGCCACGACGTCGTCATGCTCGGCGAGCGCGGCCAGGGCAAGACCCGCATCCTGCGCACCCTCGTCGGGCTCCTCGACGAGTGGACGCCGGTCATCGCGGGTTCCGAGCTGGCCGAGCATCCCTACGAACCCATCACCCCCGGGTCGATTCGGAAGGCCGCCAACCTGCTCGACGATCTGCCGATCGAGTGGCGTCACCGTTCGCAGCGCTACAGCGAGAAGCTGGCCACGCCGGACACCTCCGTGGCCGACCTCGTCGGTGACATCGACCCGATGAAGGTCGCCGAGGGACGCAGCCTCGGCGACCCGGAGACGATCCACTTCGGGCTCATCCCGCGCTCGCACCGCGGCATCGTGGCCATCAACGAGCTGCCCGACCTCGCCGAGCGCATCCAGGTGTCGATGCTGAACGTGATGGAGGAGCGCGACATCCAGGTCCGCGGGTACACCCTGCGACTGCCGCTCGACGTCCTGGTGATGGCCAGTGCCAACCCCGAGGACTACACCAACCGCGGCCGGATCATCACCCCGCTCAAGGACCGCTTCGGCGCCGAGATCCGGACGCACTACCCGCTCGAGCTCGACGACGAGGTGTCGGTGATCGAGCAGGAGGCGGATCTGACCGCCAGCGTCCCGACCTTCATCACCGAGATCCTGGCGCGGTTCACCCGCTACGCCCGTGACCACCCGTCGATCGACCAGCGATCGGGAGTCTCCGCCCGCTTCTCCATCGCCGGTGCCGAAACCGTTGCGGCCGCGGCGCTTCACCGGGCGACGGTGACGGGCGAGGACCAGGCGGTGGCACGCGTGGTCGATCTCGAGTCGGTGATCGAGGTGCTGCGCGGCAAGATCGAGTTCGAGTCCGGCGAAGAGGGCCGGGAACTCGAGATCCTCGAGCACCTGATGCGCAAGTCCATCGCCGACGCGGTGCGTGCCCACCTCGGCGGCGTCGACATGGCGCCGCTCGTCGCCGCCCTCGAGAACGGCGAGCCGGTGGTCACCGGCGACCGGGTGCGTGCCGACGACCTGCTGGGTTCCATCCCGTCGCCGGACACCACGTCCGGCGTTCTCGACCAGATCGCCGAGCGCCTCGAAGCGGACTCGGACGGGGAGCGTGCCAGTGCGGTCGAGCTCGCGCTCGAGGGACTCTTCCTCGCCCGTCGGATCGGCAAGGAGGCCGACGAGACCGGGCAGACCATCTACGGCTAAGCCCTTCGTGGCTCGCTCCGCTTGCACCTCAGGGGGCAGGGGAACGCAGCTCCGCTCGCACCTCAGGGAGCCCCGACACTAGGGAGAACACATGGCGCGCAAGAGCTTTCACCGTTCGCGCTACCAGCGGTACAGCGGCGGGCCCGATCCGCTCGCGCCGCCGGTCGATCTGCGCGAGGCGTTGGAGACGATCGGCGACGATGTCATGGCCGGCGCGTCGCCGCAGCGGGCGCTCCGAGAGCTGCTGCGTCGTGGGACACCGAACATGCGCGGACTCGACAAGTTGCGCGAGCAGATCAACCGTCGCCGGCAGGAGCTGCTGAAGAAGCGCAACCTCGACGGCACCTTCGCCGAGATCCGTGAACTCCTCGACCGTGCGGTACTCGAGGAGCGCAAGCAACTCGCCCGCGATCTCGACGACGACGCCCGCTTCGCCGAGATGCAGATCGGGAGTCTGCCGCCGTCGACCGCCCAGGCCGTCGAAGAGCTGTCGGAGTACAACTGGCGCAGTCCGCAGGCGCGTGAGGACTACGACAAGATCAAGGACCTGCTCGGCCGGGAATTGCTCGACCAGCGCTTCGCCGGCATGAAGGAAGCGCTCGAGGGGGCGAACGAGCAGGATCGGCAACGAATCTCGGAGATGCTCGGCGACCTCAACGAGCTCCTCGCCGCGCACAACCGGGGCGAGGACACCACCGAGGCATTCGACGAGTTCATGGCCAAGCACGGTGAGTTCTTCCCGGAGAACCCGCGCAACACCGAGGAACTCATCGATTCCCTCGCCCAGCGCGCGGCGGCGGCCCAGCAGTTCTACAACTCGCTGACCCCCGAGCAGCGCGCCGAGCTCGACCAGCTGGCGCAGCAGGCGTTCGGGTCGCCGGACCTCATGAACCAACTGGCGCAGATGGATTCGCAGCTCCGGGCGGCTCGACCGGGTCTGGACTGGGACGACGCGCAGTCGTTCTCCGGCGACCAGCCGATGGGACTGGGCGAGGGGGCCGCGGCACTACGCGACATCTCCGAACTCGAGGCGCTCTCCGAGCAGCTGTCACAGCAGTATGCCGGCGCGCAGATGGACGACATCGATCTCGACGCGCTCGCCCGGCAGCTCGGCGACGACGCGGCGGTCGACGCGAGAATGCTGGCCGAGCTCGAGAAGGCGCTGTCCGAGCAGGGCTTTTTCGACCGCACCGCAGACGGTCAGCTCCGGCTGAGTCCGAAGGCGATGCGCCAGCTGGGTCAGTCGATCTTCCGCGACATCGCCGAGCAGCTGTCGGGCCGCCGGGGCGATCGCCAGACCCGCCAGACCGGACTGCTCGGCGAGCCGACCGGCGCTTCCCGGGAGTGGGAATTCGGCGACACCGACCCCTGGGACGTCACCCGGACCGTGTCGAATGCGGTGCTGCGCACCGTGTCCGAGACCCACGAACCGTCGCTCGCGACGTCGGAGATGGCGCGATCGGGAGTGCGTATCGACGTCCGCGACGTCGAGGTCTCGGAGACCGAGAGCCGTACGCAGGCAGCGGTGGTCCTGCTCGTGGACACGTCCTTCTCGATGGAGATGGAGGGCCGGTGGACGCCGATGAAGCGCACCGCGATCGCCCTGAATCATCTGATCTCCACGCGCTTCCGCAGCGACGAACTCCACCTCATCGCGTTCGGAAGATATGCGCGGTCGATCGACATCGCCGAGCTCACCGGTCTGCAACCGCGGATGGAGCAGGGGACCAACCTGCATCACGCACTGTTGCTCGCCCAGCGGCACCTCCGGCGGTTCCCGAATGCGCAGCCGGTGGTCCTGGTGGTCACGGACGGGGAGCCGACCGCGCATCTCGATCCGAGCGGGGAACCGTTCTTCTTCTATCCGCCGCACCCGCAGACCATCGCGCTGACGGTTCGGGAACTCGACCATGTCGCGCGAATCGGCGCCCAGGTCACGTTCTTCCGTCTCGGCGAGGATCCCGGGCTGGCCCACTTCATGGATCAGATCGCCCGCCGGATCGGCGGACGCGTGGTGGCGCCGGACGTCGACGGTCTCGGCGCCGCCGTGGTCGGCGACTATCTGCGGGCCCGGAAGGGGCGTCGGCGCGGCTGATCGACGCCCCGTCGATGAGCGCCGCGGCGACGTCGGCCCGAATGTGTCGGCGCGAGAATGTCAGACGGTCTTCGGCTTTCGGCCGGCGATGATCCAGAGCACGATGCCCACCAGTGCGAGCAGGCCGCCGAATCCACCGCCGACGACTGCGAGCAGCACGCCGCCGACACCGCTGAGGATGCCGGACGCGTCGATGGATGCGACGACGGCCGGCGAATCGCACTGGAACGAGTAGGTGCCGGATTCCACGACCTCGAACGAATCGAACGATTCGACCCCGGAACCGTCGAAGGTGAACTCGGTCGTCGAGTTCGTACCCGACGCCAGCGCAGCGGGACCGGTGATCTCGCAGGCGGGTACGCCGTTCGTGCTGCTGCTGAACAACTGGAACTCGTCACCGGCGTCGTAGTACTGCTCGGCGGTGGGGTTGACCTCGAACGCCTTGTCGGCCACGTTCCCGATACCGGCGATCGCCATGACCACCCCGACGGTGACCGACAGGACCAGGATCAGCACACCGAGCAGGGTCAGGATCTTGCCCCACCGTCGCATCCCGGCCCGGTCCTTGCGCGGGGCGGGCGGCGGCGGGTACCCCGGGTACGCGGGTTGTCCATAGCCGCCCGATAGCGGGTGACCGCTGCCGGGGAAGGGCGACTGCGGATGGTTCGGCTGGCCGTACGGGGACTGGCCCGAATCGTAGGGCTGACTCATGTTCGCCTCCGATGTACGCCGGTCGGCCGTCCCGCCCGGACGTGTTGGATTATGCCGCTCGGCCGGGTCTTTCGTCGGGCAGTTGGCCAGAGGGGTCGTCGATGCGAGGTACCGGCCCGACGACTCCTCGGGGTCGTCTCCGGGGAAAGATCAGGGTGGTCGTGCCGGACTCGGGCAACTAGGGTTTCCAGACGTGACCCAACCCGGCGATTCACCGATGCCCGACGACCGGCGTGCCCGACTCCGCGCCGCGGATGCGGACCGCGAACTGGTCCACGAGATCCTCTCCGCCGCCATGGCGCACGGCAGCCTGTCTCCGGTCGAGTACGAGGAGCGAGCCGGAAAAGCGGTCCTCGCCAAGACCTTTGGTGACCTCGACGCCCTGACCGACGATCTCCCGGTGGCACAGCTCGGCGTCGTCATGCCTGCGGCCAGCCTGTCCCCGGGCCCGCGGGTGACGGGCGGCAGCGCGGTCACGGCCGTCCGCCACCGGTTGGCCATCATGTCCGGGAGCGAGCTGTCCGGGACAGCGGTGGTCGCCGATCAACTCACCGCCACCGCCATCATGGGCGGGGTCGAACTGGACCTTCGCGAGGTGGAGTTCACCGCGCCGGTGCTGACGGTCCAGTGCGTGGCGATCATGGGCGGGGTCGAGATCAAGATGCCCGACGGAGTGACCGTCGAGATCGGGGGACTGGGCATCATGGGCGGATTCAGCGGCCGGTCGCAAAAGGCGTCCCGGCCCGGCGCGCCGGTGGTACGGGTGACCGGACTGGCGCTGATGGGCGGCGTCGACGTCAAGTACGTGCACCGGGAGGAGCCCGACGCCTGAGGAAGTTCAGGCGAGCAGCAGTGCGATGATCATGATGGTGGGTATCGACGTGAGCGTCGTGATCAGTGCCGTGTCCCGGGCGAGGATCTGGCCGCGCCGGTAACGGGTCGCGTACACCAGGACATTCTGCGCGGTCGGCAACGCCGCGATGACCACCTGCGCGAACAACGCCTCGCCGGTCTGCCCGAATCCCCAACGGGCGATGGCGTAGACGGCCAGCGGCATGACGATCATCTTCAGCACGCTTGCCAGTGCGATGTCGCGGCGGGGGCTCGCACCCTTCTTGAACACCGCGACGCCGGTGAGCGACAAGCCGAATGCCAGCAGCGCCGCCGGCACCGAGGCGTCACCGAGCATCTTCAGCGGGGACATCACGGCCGCGGGCGGGGTCCAACCGATCAGCGAGACCGACAGACCGGCGAGTCCGCCGACGACGATCGGATTGGTGATCGGCGCGACGAGCGAGTCCCGCAGCAGCGATCTTCCCGAATCCCGGTCCAGCGCGGTGAGATCCAGCGCGAGCAACGCGATCGGTGAGTAGATCAGGATCTGGAACAGCAGCAGCGGCGCGATGAACGACGCGTCGTCGAGAACGAAGATCGCGATCGGAAGACCCAGATTGACGCTGTTGACATACGACGACGACAGGCCGCCGATCACGAGTTCGGGAACCGCGCGTCGAAACCACAGTTTGGCGACGACGACGTACAGCGCACCGATCAGAAACGCGCTGCCGCCCGCGATCACCAGCGTCGAGGAGAAGACAACCGACAGATCGGAGGTGACCATGGAGTGGAACAGCAGCGCCGGTGTGAAGACGAAGAACACCAGGCGGGAAAGGACTTCGTGGGCGTGGTCGCCGATGACACGCGTGCGCCCGAGGAGATATCCCACCCCGACTACAATGAAGATCACCGTGAAGCCGGAGATGACGCCAGACACCGGTTGAGTCTAATCGTTAGGCTGGTGAACACATCGTGTCGGATCTACATGGGGGTTGTGCGTGAGTTATCCACCGGGACAGGGCTCGGGCCAGGGCCAGGACGACTGGGGTACGGTGCCGAGCTCGGGGTCCTCGGGCAACTCGGGTCCCAACCTCTCCAAGGGTGACCAGGGCCAGGGTCCCGCACCGGAGTACGCGCCGACCGAATACGGCCAGACCTACCAGCCGGGTCCGTCGTCGGACCCCTATGGCCAGAACGCCTACGGTCAGAACCCTTACGGTCAGGAGCAGTACGGGCAGAGTCCGTACGGATCGCCGGCCGGCAACCAGGGCTACGGGACGCCGAGCCAGGATCCCTACGCACAGCCGCCGGGTGGGTCCTACGGTCAGGTCAACGATCCCTACCAGGCGCCGGCGTACGGCGGCGCGTACGGGTCGCAGAACCCCTACGGCGCGGCACCTTACGGCGGCGGTTATGGATACGCGCCGCCGCAGAAGACCAACGGCAAGGCGATCGCGGCCCTCATCTGTGGCATCGTCGGCGTCGTCTCGCTGATCGCCTGCTTGTTCTTCTCGTTCTTCCTGTCGATACCGGTCGGCATCGCGGCCGTCGTGCTGGGGTTCATGGCGCGACGGGACATCGAACAGTCCGGTGGCACGCAGAGTGGTTCGGGGATGGGCCTGGCCGGGATCATCACCGGCGCGCTCGCCATCGTCGGTGGCGTGGTGTGGACCGTTCTGTTCATCGTCCTGATCGTCGCCGGCGACACGAGCTCCTCCACCTACTACTACTGAACGAATTTCGGGCCGATCCGGGGTCGTGTTCATCGACTCCGGCCCAGTTCGGAGCCCTTTCTCACTAAGCTGTGCGTGATGCACGGCCGGTTGGTCGTGCACGCATCTCCCCGCGTTGTCCCGCTGCGGCACAGCTTGTGAAAGGCATCCGATGACCACTCCGACCGGGGGTAGCGATCCGACGGATCCGGCCCAGGCACCGCAATCCCCACCGTCCGGCCCACCTTCGGACACCTCGGCAACCGACCCGTCGCCGTGGGAACCGACCCAGAAGGCGGCGGTCCCCGACGAGGTGCCGGACTCGGTGCCGGTGACCTCGACACCCGGGGCCGGACCGGATGACACGGAGATTCCCGAGTCGCACAGTCCGGCCGACGGTGTCACCCGGGTCATCCGCACCGGTGGACCGTCGAATCCGTCCGCTGCACAGCCGGTTCCGCCGCCACCCGCGCCCAGTGGCCCCGGGGGCCCGGGTCCGGGTGGCCCGGCCCCGTCCGGTTACGACGCCACGCGCGTGATCTCGACGCGGTCCCCGGCGGGACCGCCACCGGGACAAGCCCCACCACCTCCCCGGCCGGGATTCGGTCAGCAGCAGGGATACGGACAGCAGGGTTACGGACAGCAGGGCTACGGCCAGCCGCAGGGTTACGGACCGCCGGGTCAGGGGCAACCCGGCCCCGGCCGGCCGGGATACGGCCCCCCGCCGGGGTACGGTCAGCCCCCGCAGGGTCCGCCCCCGGGTCGGTCCGGGCAACCGTTCGCCGCGCCCGGTGATGCCCGATCCGCGGAATCGGCCTCCGCCGACTCCCGCCCCGAAGGCGGCCGGCCCGTCGACGCCGACGGCCCGTCGACCAACAAGCTGGCCGTGGCCGCCCTGGTGGCCTCCCTGCTGGGTCTCCTGTGCGTCGGGGTCGGCGGCCTCGTCGGGCTGGTGCTCGGCATCGTCGCGCGGAGACAGATCGCGGCGTCGGGTGGCAGGCAGACCGGTGATGGGGTGGCGCTCACCGCGGTCATCATCGGGGCGTTCATCATTGTCGTGTGGGTTGCATACTGGGTGGCCATCGCGTTGACCGACCTCCGATCGCCGTGGGGCTACCTCTGAAGTAGGCGACCCCGGGCGCGTGCGGATCGGCCATTTTGGAATCGGGCGTCCTCGCCAGGTAGTCTGGTCGGGTTGTGTGCCGCGGCCGCGCCGGGTCGAGGGGTGCACTGATGGGGCCGATCCAGTGATGCCAGGCGTCACCACCGGCCACGCAGACCACAGTAGGAGAAGGGCTCAACCATGGCTGTACCGAAGCGCCGGATGTCGCGGGCGAACACCCGTAGCCGTCGTTCGCAGTGGAAGGCGGAAAACCCCGCACTGCAAGAAGAGAAGGTGAACGGCGTCCCCGTGCGGATTCCGCGTCGCCTGGTCAAGGCGGCTCGCGCCGGTCTCATCGACCTGGATCGTCGCTAGCCTCGTTCGGTCGCCGTACCGGCGCCGCACTGTCATACCGATGACCGCCCCTGGTTCGCCCGGGGCGGTCATTCGCGTGCTGACCGACCGGCCTTTCCCTGGATAGCGAGGTGATCTCGTGGTGCTCGACGTGCTCAACTTCGCGGGTATCGCGGTGTTCGCTGCGTCGGGGGCGATGCTCGGGGTCCGCAAGGACTTCGACATGTGGGGGATCATCACCGTCGGCGTGCTCACCGGGGTCGGCGGCGGCGTACTACGCGACGTCCTGCTGGGGATCACCCCGCCCGCGTCGATCAGCGGGTGGGGTCCCATCGTCACCGCGACGGTCGCCGGCCTCGTCGTCTTCTTCTTCCATCCCGCCTTCACGGCACTGCACCGGTCGATACTCGTGCTCGACGCATTCGGGATGGGGCTCTTCGCGGCCACGGGTGCGAGCATCGCCCTCGACGTCGGGGCGAGCCCGTTCGCCGCGACGACCGTCGGGCTCCTCACCGCGGTGGGTGGCGGCGTGCTCCGCGACATGATCTCGAACGAGATCCCGCTCCTCCTCACACCCGCCGACCTCTACGCCGTACCCGCGGTACTCGGTGCCGCCATCGTCGCGGTCGGCGCGACGTACACCTCGGCGGCGCACTGGATCTGGCTCGTCGTCGGATCTGTCCTCGCGACCGCGCTGCGCCTGGTGAGCCTCCGGTTCGCGCTGCGGCTCCCGACCGCACGACGCTGACCTTGCCGCAAACCCACCCTTTCTCCGTGAACCCACCCGGTCCGAGCGCGGTGGATCTACGGAAAAGGGGTGCGTTTGCGGGTCTCTCGACGCCGCCGAGTCGAAGTGCCTTCTTGATCTGCGCGTAGAAGCGCGCCTTGTCGGCGAGGTCCGGCCATGTCCACCGCACGACGGTGTACCCCTGCGCGCGCAGCCTGTCCTCACGCGCCTTCTCTTCGACCACCGTCTGCCACGCGGGCTCGTCGCCGAGGCCGCCGCTGTACTTGATCATGCCGTCGAATTCGCCTATCACCCTGTTCGCCAGCAGGAAGTCGACGCGAGCGATGAACACGCCGTGGTCGTCGAAGATCTTGACCTGCTGTCGTGGTATCGGCAGGTCGGGGAACTCGAGCATGACTGCGCGACTGAGGGATTCGCCGATGCTCTCCGACGATGCGTTCGCGTGTGCCAGCGCGCGGCGGAGCATCTCGACCCCCTTGAATCCTCGGCACGAGTCGAGGATCTGTCTCATCCGGTCCGGATCGGCGTCACGTCGAAGCGCGGCGTCGAGCACCGCGAGGGCCTGCCGGTTGGTTCCCAGTCGGGCGACATCACATGCCGTGCGCTCGATGGATGTCACCGTGACCCCGTCGATGACGTCGATGTCCTGCGGCTTGACGGTGGCCTGATGTCTGACGATGTGCTTGGCCCGTTTTCCGACTTTCGGCGACGTCACATGGACCTGCGACAGGTCGGGCCACAGCATCGGCAACCTGTGCATGGCAGCTGACGAAGTGTGACTGAAGATCCGACCGGGTCGTCCAGCCCTTGCCGCAGCAATGACGGTCAAGCGGTGCTTCTCGACTGCCTGGAGTTCGCTGACCGCGGTGAAGTCGGCCAACGCGCCCGGCCAGAGCCGCACGAGGGTCTTGTTGCCGACCATGTGCTGCAACTGTTCATCACTGATGTGGGTGCCGGCGGTTTCTTTGCGGAGAATCAGGCCATGCGGGTCGGTGGGTAGGTCCATACGAATCAGACGCACGAATGCGCCGTCCGGACCCACCTTCCGACAAACCCACCCCTTCTCCGTAGACCCACCTGGTTCGAGAGTGGTGGGTTCACGCAAAAGGGGTGGGTTTGCGGGTGGTGGGGTTACTGCGCGATGTACTTGTTGACTGCCCGGTTCAGGAAGTTCGGGATGAACTTGGCGGCGTTCTGCAGGAACAGGGTCTGCGCGCCGACGGAGTAGCTGGTGCGGTGGAGCAGTTTGTCCTGACGGGTCGGGTGCACCGACTCCCAGATCTTCTCGGCGACCTGTTCGGGAGTGATCCGGATGCCCAGGGTCTTCGTCGACTTGGCGCCGCCGGTGGCGAGGGCGGTCTTCGCCCACAGGGGCCAGATGCTGACGACGCGGATGTCGTCGTGCTCCCATTCCAGTTCGAGCGCCTCGGTCAGGCCCGCGACGAAGAACTTGGTCGCCGAGTAGACCGCGATGCCGGGCTGGCCGTAGATCGCCGACGCCGATCCGATGTTCACCAGGTGCGCGCCCGGCGTCTTCTTCAGGTACGGGTATGCGGCCTGGGCGCCGAGCGCGACGCCGAGGGCGTCGATGTCGATCTGCCGCTTGATCTGGTCCGGCGTGATGTGGTCGATCTGGCCCTCGTGGAGGATGCCGGCATTGTTGTCGAGGACGTCGAGTGTGCCGCCGGTGCGCGAGGTGAACTCGGCGAGAGCTTCGGCCCACTGCTCCGGCTCGCGGACGTCGAGGGTGCCGGTGATGAAGTCGGGATGGTCGGCCTTCACCTTCGCCAGCGCGTCGGCATCGACGTCGTAGACGCCGACTGTCCACCCGTCGCGGCCGAAACGCTCCGCGGTGGCGAGACCGATTCCGGCAGCGCCGCCGGTGATGAAGATGGAGGGCATGGAGAACTCCTTGCAACTGAACGGACGGCTTCGACGCCGCTGACCTGCGAGGACGATCCTCGGCGCTGAACTTACCGGTGAGTATATTCGTCGATTCGTTTACTCGGTCACACGGCGGTGCTATCTTGACAACACGCATTGTCATTACATCGATCATTGTCACGATCGACGACGACCGGGAAGTGAGTTCTCCATGACCGCCGCGATGGAACGATCCGAGAATGTCATCAGTCTCCGGGACCAGGGCACCGAAGAGGTCTCGGCACGGCTGTTGGCGTCGGCCGCCCGGCTGTCGCGCAACGCGATGACCGAGATCGACTGGTCGAAGCCGATGGACCCCACCAAGTACGGGTGCAGTCCGGAATGGTCGTCGCTGTACGGGACCGCGTACTGGGACGAGCTCACCGAGGAACAGCGGATCTCGGTGACGCGCCACGAGTTCGCCTCGATCATGAACATCGGGATCTGGTTCGAGATGATCCTGCAGGAGATGGTCATCCGCGACCAGTACCTCGGCGACTACCACGGTTCGGAATTCCAGTTCGCGCTCACCGAGGTCGCCGACGAGTGCCGACACTCGCTGATGTTCGCCAAGGCGTCGGAGAAGATGGTCGGTGCCTCCTACCACCCGTCGAAAAAGGTCTCGCGCCTCGGCAAGATCTTCATGCAGACCGCGAAGAACGAGGTCGCCTACGCCGGCATCCTGGTCGCCGAAGAGGTCCTGGACGTCTTCCAGCGCGGCTGCATGCGCGACGACCGCGTGCTCGACTTCATCCGCACGGTCAACGAGATCCATGTGCTCGAGGAATCGCGCCACATGAAGTTCGCGCGCGAAGAGGTGCGTGACTCCCTGGAGGGCGTCAGCTGGGCGCGCCGCCAGTTCAGTGCGTTCGCGGTCGCCGTCGGCGCCTACTTCATCGTGACGAGTCTGGTGCAGCCCAAGGCCTTTGCCGACGCCGGGCTCGACGTCGACCGCGCGGTCCGAGAGATGCGCAGCAACTCGCACTTTCACTCGATGATCCGCAGCAGCTGCGCGCACCTCATGGAATTCCTCGACGAGGTCGGACTGTTGACCAAGCCCGCCATGCGGTACTACCGGAAAGCGCACATGCTCTGATGTTCGTCATCACCCAATCGTGTTGCAGTGACGCAGCATGCGTGGCCGTGTGCCCGGTCAACTGCATCCATCCGACACCGGAGGAGCGCGGCTTCGGCAGCTCCGACATCCTGCACATCGACCCCGAGGCGTGCATCGATTGCGGCGCATGCGCCGATGCCTGCCCCGTCGACGCCATCTACCCGGCGGACAAACTCGGCACCCGCGACAAGGTCTTCATCGACATCAACGCGGACTACTACAAGACCAACCCGGAGGTCCGCTCGGGATGGGCGCCCATCGGTGCCGACTCCGCGTCGTCGATCACCTATCCCGAGGTGCCGAAACTGCCTGCGGGACTTCGGGTCGCGCTGGTCGGAACGGGTCCCTCCGGCGGGTACGCCCTGCGTACGCTGCTCGACCGCACCGAGGCGCAGGTCACCGTCATCGACAAACTCCCCACTCCCGGTGGGCTCGTGCGCGCCGGCGTCGCCCCGGACCACCCGGGCACCAAGGGCGTGCTCCGCGGGTTCGACCTGCTCTACCGCGACCCGCGCGTCACGATGCTGACCAACGTGACCATCGGGGACGGCGCCGACCAGATCACCCCGGCCGAACTCGCGGAGCATTTCGACGCGGTGTTCTACGCGGTCGGTGCCAGTGAGTCACGGCGCCTGGGTATCCCGGGTGAGGACCTTCCGGGTTCGACGTCGGCCACCGATCTGGTCGCTTGGTACAACGGCGTGCCCGGTGTCGATGCCGGGCCACCGCTGCGCCGCGGAACCGCCGACGACCCGGCGACGGGTCGTGCGGTCGTGGTCGGTACGGGCAACGTCGCCCTCGATGTCGCGCGAATCCTCGTGTCCCCGCCGGATTTGTTGGCCACCACCGACATCGCCGACCGTGCGCTCGAACTGCTCGCCGAGCAGAACGTACACGAAGTGGTGCTGCTGGGCCGTCGTGACCAGGCGTCCGCGGCGTACACCGCGGCCGAATACCGTGCGCTGTCGGAGATCCCGGGTGTCGAGGTCGAGGTGATCGAGGACGCCGAAGGTGCCGATCTCGCCCGGTTCCGTCAACCCGCCGACCCGAAGCGCCGTCGGATCGTGTTCCTGTTCCACAGCAGTCCCGAAGAGATCGCCGGTGATTCGCAGGTCGAGTCGATCACGGTGCGCACGGGGGAGGGGCGCCACCACGTCGCCACCGATCTCGTGGTGCGCTCGATCGGCTATCGCTCCACCCCGATCCCCGGCCTCACGTTCGACGACGCGCGCGGCGTCTTCAGCAACGTCGACGGTCGCCTCGTCGACGAGACAGGTGCGATCGTGCCGGGCGGATATGTGCTCGGCTGGGCCAAGCGCGGACCCAGCGGCGGCATCGGCGCCAACAAGATGTGTGCGACGCGGACTGTCGAGGACTTCATCGCCGACGCCGCGGCAGGCCGGCTGCCCCGGACCGAACGCGAGCCCGGAGCCTTCGGTGCGTTGGTGCGCGCACGCGTCCGGACGGTGATCGGCTACCGCGGGATGCGGGCCATCGACCGTCGCGAACGGCGTCGCGGCCTCGAACAGGGCCGGCCCCGTGTGAAGTTCACCCAGGTCGCCGAGATGGTGGGCGCCGCGGGATGGCGTCGGACCTGACGGCCACCGCTCCGGTTTCGGGCCGGGGTGCCGCTCTGCCGTGCCACCATCGAGGTTCCGACACGTCGAGGAGGGCCTGATGACCACCGATTCCGACCAGAAGTGGCGAGAGCGATCGCTGTTCGTCGTCTTCCTGTCCGCGCTGGTCACGCAGAACGCCATCGCGATCCCCTACGTACGACAGAACGGGCCGGGGTCGGTCAAGGACTTCTTCGTGGGGGACATCCTGAAGACGACGCCCGGACGGTTCGCGATGGTCGACCTGACGTTCGTCGTCATCGGCTTCCATGTGTGGGCTCTCGCGGAGGCCCGCCGCCTGCGCATCCTGCCGTGGTGGCTGGCGTCGGTCGTGCTGACCTTCGGCGTCGGCATCGCCACCGCGATCCCGTTCTTCTTCCTCGCCCGGGAGCGTGCGCGGGGGTCGCGGTAGCGGAACCGCGCGCTCGGTGGCGCTCTCGTGGGCGGGCCGGGCCGGTGAGAACCAGACAACGTCGCCGTAACACCGAGGCAAGTCGCATTTCATGCGCCTCGCGGATAGTGGCGGAATGTCGAGCACTCCACAATTCCTGCAGGGTGTCTACGCGTTCTCCGGTTCGGGCCTGTCGAAGCCAGGGCCGATCGATGCGTCGCTGACCTTCGTCGTCCCGCCCGGGATGACTGCTCAGCCGTTGTACTTTCGCGGCGGCAACAGCTCCGACGAACTCATCTGCGTGACCCTGGTTCGCGACGGCACGCCGATGCGGATGTTCCCGATGGGCGCGAGGTCGTCGGTCAACGTGCCGTTGCGGGTCGTCGAAGACGTGGAACCCGACACCACGCTGGAGCTCCTCCTCGCGGCGCCGGAGGGCACGAGCGGGGAGGTCGTCGTCGACTTCGGGATGGTCATCTTCTGATGGGCGACGAGCACCTGACGCCACCGGTTCCCACGCGTCGGCTGGTCGTGGTCGGCAACGGCATGGCCGGCGCGCGCACCGTGGAGGAGATCATCTCCCGCGGCGGCCGGGAACAGTTCGCCATCACCATGATCGGCGACGAGCCGTACGGGAACTACAACCGGATCATGCTCAGCCATGTGCTGGCCGGGGAGACCGCGGTCGACGACGACGACCTGATGCTCAACCCGATGGCGTGGTACCGCGAGAACGACGTCACGCTCCACTCCGGTGATCGCGCCGAGTCGATCGACCGGTTCGCCAAGACGGTGAGCTGCGCGAGCGGGCGGATCATCGAATTCGACGTGCTGATCATCGCGACCGGGTCCCACACGTTCTTCCCCAACATGGACGGACTCCGCGAGTCCGACGGCAGGCTCGCACGCGGCGTGTTCGGCTTCCGCACCATCGAGGACACGAACGGCATGCTGCAGATGGCCGCGTCGCGCGACAACGTGCGCGCGGTGGTGATCGGCGGCGGGTTGCTCGGACTCGAAGCCGCGTACGGACTGCAAACCCAGGGTGTGGCCGTCGACGTCGTGCACTCGCCCGGGCACCTGATGAACCAGCAACTCGACGAGCGCGGTGGCAAGGTGCTGCGCAACCAGATCGAGGCGCTGGGGGTCGGTGTCCACACCGGCAAGCGGACGACAGCGGTGTTGCGCAACGACGACGGGACCGTCGCAGGAGTCGGTTTCACCGACGGGGATTCGCTGCCCGCCGACATGATCGTGGTGACGGCCGGCATCCGTCCCAACGTCGAGATCGCCCGCGGCGCAGGTCTGGTCGTCGAGCGCGGCATCGTCGTCGACGACCAGATGCGTTGCGAGGACGAGGCATTCATCTACGCGGTCGGGGAGTGCGCGCAGCACCGCAGCGAGGTGTACGGTCTCGTCGCACCGCTGTGGGAGCAGGCGGTCGTGCTCGCCGACGTCCTCACCGGCGCGAATCCGGCTGCCGAATACCACGGTTCGCGACTGACCACCAAGCTGAAGGTCGCCGGTGTCGACGTCGCGGCCATGGGGGTCAAGGGACCGGAACGCGAGGACGACGAATTCGTCCAGTTCTACGAACCACGCAACGGCGTCTACAAGAGCGTCGTGGTCCGTGACAACAAGCTCATCGGAGCGATGCTGCTGGGCGACATCTCGAAGGTCAACTTCCTCACGCAGGCCTTCGACGACAAGGTACCGCTCCCCGACGAACGCATCTCGATGCTGTTCGACCTGGGCACCCCCAGCGCCGAGACCGGGGCGGCCGAGCTCGCCGACGACGTGCAGGTGTGCAACTGCAACGGGGTCACCAAGGGCGACATCGTGGCCTGCGTGGCGTCGGGGTGCACGAGCGTCGGCGAGGTGTGCGCGAAGACCCGCGCCGGCAAGGGATGTGGTTCCTGCAAGGGGCTCGTCGCCGACATCGTCGAACTCGCAGCGGGGGACGAGCTCACCGCCGACGCGTCCGCCGATTGGTACGTCCCGGCCATCCCACTGACGAAACCCGAACTGATAGACGCCATCCGACGGCAGGACCTGCGGTCGGTCAGCGAGGTGTTCGACAAACTCGCGCCCGGCGGCGAGGACGCGACCGCCAAGATGCCGCTCGCCTCACTGTTACGGATCATCTGGGGTTCGGAGTGGAAACGCGAACCCGGTGCACTGTTCGTCAATGACCGAGTGCACGCGAACATCCAGCGTGACGGCACCTTCTCGGTGGTGCCGCAGATGAAGGGCGGGGTGACCTCACCCGAGCAGTTGCGCAAGATCGCCGACGTCGCGGAGAAGTACTCGATCCCGATGATCAAGGCGACCGGTGGGCAGCGACTCGATCTGCTCGGCGTGAAGAAGGAAGACCTGCCGAAGGTCTGGGAAGATCTCGGCATGCCGTCGGGGTACGCGTACGGCAAGAGCTTCCGGACGGTCAAAACCTGTGTCGGCACCGACTATTGCCGATTCGGTCTCGGCGACTCGACGCAGCTCGGCATCGACATCGAGACGCGCTACCAGGGTCTGGAGTCGCCGGCGAAGCTGAAGCTCGCGGTGACCGGGTGTCCGCGCAATTGCGCCGAGGCGCTGTGCAAGGACTTCGGCGTGGTCGCGATCGGTGACGGCAAGTGGGAGATCTACGTCGGTGGCGCCGCCGGCGCGCACATCCGCAAGGGCGACCTGCTGGCCACCGTGAATTCGGCCGACGAGGTGATCCGGTTGTGCGGCATCTTCATCCAGTACTACCGCGAGCAGGGCAAGTGGCTGGAGCGGACGTACGCGTTCGTACCGCGCATCGGCATCGAGGAACTCCGCGCGATCATCGTCGACGACCGTGACGGACTGGTCGCCGGGTTGCAGGAGGGGATCGACGCCGCGGTCGAGGCCTACGTCGATCCCTGGCTGGACCGCGCCGAACCCAAATCGCCCGCGCAGTTCACCTCGGCGCTTCCGCTGCTGCCGCTGCCCCGGGTGCCGGTCCGATGACCAGTGTGTCGGCGGACGCCGGCGTCGTCGTGGGGCAGCTGGACGACCTGCAGGTCGGCGAGAGCCGAGCATATGCGATGCAAGACAGGCAGATCGCGGTGTTCCGCCTGACCGACGGGACCCTGCGCGCCACCGACGCCGTCTGCCCGCATCGCGGGGGACCGCTCGCCGACGGCCAGTTCGATCTGGGCAAGGTCGTCTGTCCGTTGCACCAGTACGCCTTCGAACTGGCCGATGGCCGATGCACCTCGGACGGTATCGACTCCATCGGCGTCTACCGCGTCGAGGACCGGGACGGGGACATCGTCGTCTGGTTGGGTGCTCCTGCGGGCGTTGGTGACAAACGAATGCTCCCTGAGGTGTGAGGAGCGATAGCGACGAGCCACGAAGGGCCTGGTGAGAC
>ERZ501064.139-NODE-139-length-20234-cov-6.968383_pt1 | contig 20234 bp, 33 predicted proteins | sample MGYA00510851_ERZ501064 | MGnify/ENA primary metagenome ERZ501064 (study PRJEB25958, sample SAMN03398529) | human skin metagenome | study: EMG produced TPA metagenomics assembly of the Human Skin Microbiome Metagenome (human skin metagenome) data set. | reverse complement strand
GAAGCGTGCGAGACCACTCCGCTGGCGCGGGCGCGGGGCGCGGCGGTCGCGGCGCGCGCGGCCGCGAACAAGGCCCTGGCCCGCAGAAAGACGCCCCACCGCGTGGCGCACGCCTGATGAGCAACATCATGAACCAGCGTCGTACTCGCTATCCCGGACCGATCGCTGAGGCGAAGATCCATCCGCACACGCTGAACGACCGGGGCTTCGCAGAGGATGAGGCGCTGGCCGCGCTGCTGGACCGCTATCCGGCGGAACTGTTCGACATCAACCTGTACGACTACGACGCGGAGGGCCAGGTCTCGTTGCGCACCGGCGCGCGTGGGCGGCTGTCCGGGGCGGAGCTACTGGAGGCGATCAAGCAGGGTCGGCTTTGGGTCAATCTGCGGCAGGTGGAGACCGGCTGGCCCGAGTTGTGGGATGCAGCGATGGAGGACTTCCGTCGCATCCAGGCGACCTATCCGGGCATGAAGGCGGTGCGCAATGCGGGCCAGTTGATCCTGTCTTCGCCGCGATCGGGCGCGCCCTACCATTTCGATGCTGCTGGCGTGGTGCTGTTCCACCTGCGCGGCAAGAAGCGGGTGTTCGTCTATCCGGGCGACGAGGCGCACCTGCCGGAGCGGGAGATGGAGCAGGTGGTGGCGCGCCAGACGACCGAGGAACTGCCCTACACGCTGGCGTTCGAAGACGACGCCCAGGTCATGGACCTGGAACCGGGGCAGGCGCTGACCTGGCCGATCTATGCGCCGCACCGTGTTGAGAACCAAGGCCGCTTCTGCGTCAGCCTGTCGATGGATTTCCAGACCTGGACCTCGCGGTTCCGCAACGGCGCCCTGTTCGCCAATGCGGCCGTGCGCAAGGCGGGCGGGCGGCCCCGCTTCACCGACGCGATGAGCCGACCCGAACTGGCGGCGCGCTGGGCGGCGTCGGTGGCTCTGCGAAAGGCCGGGGTGCTGAAGAGCCGGCTGAACAGCTTCGAGCGCGATTTTGAGCCTGAGGTCGGCGCGGCCGACGGCGCGGGCGCGCTGAAGCCCGCGGGTTAAATCGATGTCATGACCTCGAGTTAAAATGACTTGAGGCCGAGCGGGGGGCACTCTTTTCTTCATAGCTGGAGAGGAAGAGACCCGATGAAGACTGCCCCGTTCGCACTCTTGGCCGCCGTTGCTACGAGCTGCGCCGCGCCCGCCTTCGCCGCCGATGTCGAGATCAAGGACGCCATCGCCCGCGTCGTGGTGATCGTCGAGGACCGATCGGACATCGGCGTGGAGATCACGCCCGGCCGCGCCGACCTGCCGGCGCCCCGGGTCCAGCGCCGGGGCGGCGACGTGCGCATCGACGGCGGCCTTCGCAACGCTTTCCGCAACTGCTCCAGCGGTCCCTCGAGCGCTCGCCAGCCCGGGGAAGGCGCGACGGTCGAGGTCCGCCGCATCGGCCGCGTGCGGCTGGAGGACGCCCCGCTGATCGTGCTGCGCACGCCCCGCTCGGTGGACGTGGGCGCGAGCGGCGCGGTGTTCGGCTCGGTCGGGCGCGGCGCCAGCGACATCGATCTGGGCAATGGCGGCTGCGGCGATTGGGTGGTCGCCAATACGGGGGGCAAGATGTCCCTGGCGCTGGGCGGATCCGGAACGATCCGGGCGGGAACCTCGTCCGCGCTCGAGGCTGCAGTCGGTGGGTCGGGCTCCATCATGGCGGGGGCGACCCGACGGCTGGAGGCCTCGGTCGGCGGGTCGGGCTCCATCACCGTGGCGCGCGTGGACGGGCCGGGCGAAGCCGCCATCGGCGGCTCGGGCGACATCACCATCCGCGCCGGCGACATGCCCAGGCTCGAGGTGGCGGTCGGCGGCTCGGGCAATGTCCGTTACGGCGGTCGCACGGCGGATCTGGAGGTGGCGATCGCCGGCTCCGGCGACGTGTCGGTGGCCGAGGCCTCCGGTCCGGTGTCCCGTTCGGTGGTCGGTTCGGGCACGGTCAGCATCGGGCGCTGACCGGGTCGCTCGCGACGGAGAGGGGCCGGGTCGTGGAACCCTCGGCCTCTCTCTTTGCACCCGGCATGGGAAAGCCCCGGCGGATCGCTCCGCCGGGGCTTCGTCCTTTGTTGGGCCGTGAGGCTTAGAAGCCGGCCAGAATGGACGTCATCGCGGGCGAGCCCAGCGAAGCGCCGGCGCGGTCACGCGCCTGGATGCCGCCGCCGAAGCTGTAGCGCAGGCCGATGGTCCAGCTGTCCACGTCCAGGTCCACCGACTCGATGTCGGCGCGGGTGTAGCCGGCAGTCAGCGAGAAGGGCGAGTTGGCGAACTCGTACTCGCCGCCCACGCCGTAGGTCCAGGCGTCGCCGTCGCCGAAGTCGGTGTCGACATTGTTGTAGCTGGCGCCCGCGTTCAGCCGCAGCTGCGGCGTCAGGTAGAAGGCGGCGTCGACGCCCACCGTCCAGATGTCGGCATCCACGCCTTCCAGCAGGTCGTCGGCGTTGGTGTAGGCGATCTGACCGGTCAGGGTGGCCTGAGCCAGATACTTCTGGGCTTCGACGCCCGCGGTCCACAGCTCTTCGTTGCCCAGGTTGCTGACGCCCGCAAAGGCGCCGGCGCGCACGTCGGGGGCGAACATGCGGGTGAAGTGGGCGGCGGCTGCGCCGGAGGTGTCGCTTTCATCGAAAGCCTCGACGTAGTCGACCGAGCCGTTCAGCGTGACGGTCCAGTCGTTCATCGGCAGGGCCACCGTGCCGTCCACGGTCCAGACGTCGGCTTCGGCGTCGCCGAAGTCGGTGTCGATCGACGGGTTCGCGTAGGACACGCCCACCGATCCGATGGCGTCCTGCGCGACGGCGGGAGCGGCGAACAGGGCGGCGGCGGCGGCCGAGGCGAGGAAAAGGGTCTTCATACTCAAGTGTCCGTTCTTCTTCTTCTCTCCGCCCACGGACCATTCCGGCGGGGCGGGGGGCGGCTGCTACCAGCATTGCATGAGATCGGAAGACGAAAACTGCGCCGCTTGCCCATCACGTGCTTCGTTGTTGCCGAACCGACACGCGATGTGGCGCATATGTGTCGCTACTGTGTGCGTAAGAAAGCGAAGCCGTTAACGCCACCCCAGACTCGCTTGTGGCCCCGCCCAGCTGCCGATCGGCGTTTCACCGAAGCCCTCCACCGAGGACGCCCGTCTGCAGGATGCGCTTGACGAAAGCGGAATCGATCGGCATAAGCGCCACTCTTGTTGGACCGGCTGTGCATCCCCGGATGCAGACGCGGTTCGCAGGGACGACCTAAGTACCTGTTCTTTGCAGCTTCTTGGGACTTCACGGCCTTCGCGGGGGACTGCGTGGGCCGATCGTTTTTGCGGATTTGCGTACCTGAGGGCCTAGGCCCGAAGGCTTCGGTCTTTGAAATGGTTCACAGGGACGCGGTCCTCCGACCGCATTGGAAGTAAGCACCGATATGGATCAAAGCATCCGCATCAGGCTCAAGGCCTTTGATCACCGCGTCCTCGACTTTTCGACGCGCGAGATCGTCAACACCGCCAAGCGCACGGGCGCGACCGTTCGTGGTCCGATCCCGCTGCCGACCCTGATCGAAAAGTTCACCGTGAACCGCTCGCCGCACGTCGACAAGAAGTCGCGTGAGCAGTTTGAAATCCGCACGCACAAGCGCGTGCTCGACATCGTCGACCCCACCCCGCAGACCGTGGACGCGCTCATGAAGCTCGACCTGTCCGCCGGTGTGGACGTCGAGATCAAGATCTAAAGAAGAAAGAGGCGGGATCCGATGCGCACGGGCGTGATCGCCAAGAAGCTGGGCATGACCCGCGTGTTCGCCGATGACGGCGCGCACGTTCCGGTCACTGTGCTTCAGCTCGACGGCTGCCAAGTCGTCGGCCAGCGTACCCAGGAGCGGGACGGCTACGTCGCCGTTCAGCTGGGCGCCGGCATGAAAAAGGCCAAGAACACCAACAAGGCTCAACGCGAGACCTTCGCCAAGGCGGAAGTCGAGCCCAAGGCTTATGTGACCGAGTTCCGCGTCGATGCGGACGGTCTGCTGGATGTGGGCGCCGAGCTGTCGGCCGACCACTTCATCGCCGGCCAGAAGGTCGACATCCAGGGCGAGACCATCGGCAAGGGCTTCGCCGGCGCCATGAAGCGCTGGAACTTCGGCGGTCTGCGCGCGACGCACGGCGTCTCGGTTTCGCACCGTTCGCACGGCTCCACGGGTAACCGTCAGGATCCGGGCCGCACCTTCCCGGGCAAGAAGATGGCCGGCCACCTGGGCCAGGAAGTCGTCACCACCCAGAACCTGACCGTCGTCCGCGTGGACGCCGAGCGCGGCCTGATCATGATCAAGGGCGCCGTCCCGGGTCACGAAGGCAGCTACGTCAAGGTTCGCGACGCCATCAAGAAGACCCGTCCGGCGGACGCTCCGTTCCCCGGCTCGGTCAAGTCCAAGGGCGCTGCTCAACCCGCCTCGACCCCGGCTGAAGAAGCCCCGGCCGAAGCGACCGAAGGCGGTGAAGCGTAATGAAACTCTCTGTCATCAAGCTCGACGGCGGCGCAGCCGGCGACGTGGAACTGTCGGACGCCGTTTTCGGCATCTCGGACATCCGCGGCGACCTGCTGGCCCGCACCGTGAACTGGCAGCTGGCCAAGCGCCGCGCCGGCACGCACAAGGTCCAGACCCGCAACGAGAACTCTCGTACGGGCAAGAAGATGTACAAGCAGAAGGGCACCGGCGGCGCCCGTCACGGCTCGCGCCGTGCGCCGCAGTTCGTCGGCGGCTCGCGCGCCTTCGGCCCGGTCGTCCGCGACCACGGCTACGACCTGCCCAAGAAGGTCCGCGCCCTGGCCCTGCGTCACGCCCTGTCGTCCAAGGCCAAGGCCGGCGACCTGGTCGTGGTGGACGCCCTGAACGTCGAGAACGCCAAGACCGCCGCCCTGCGCGACGCCTTCGGCAAGCTGGGATGGGCCAAGGCCCTGATCATCGCCGGTCCGGAAGTCGACGTGAACTTCGGTCTGGCCGCGCGCAACATCCCGCACATCGACGTGCTGCCGAACGCCGGCCTGAACGTCTATGACATCCTGCGCGCGGACAAGCTGGTGCTGACCAAGGCCGCCATCGAGGCGATCGAGGCGCGCTTCTCTGAGAAGGAGGCCGCGTAATGGCCGGCGCTCAACCCACCGCCAAGCACTACGACACCATCCTGGCCCCGGTGATCACCGAAAAGGCTACGATCCTGTCGGAGCAGAACAAGGTCGTCTTCCGCGTCGCCGACACCGCGACCAAGGACGAGATCGCCGCGGCGGTCGAAAGCCTGTTCAAGGTCAACGTCCTCAAGGTCAACACCCTGGTTCAAAAGGGCAAGACCAAGCGGTTCCGGGGCATCCTGGGTCGCCGCGTCGACATCAAAAAAGCGATTGTGACGCTGGCCGACGGCCAGTCGATCGACGTCACCACGGGGCTCTGATCAGATGGCCTTGAAGACCTACAATCCGACATCGCCGGGCCGTCGCGCCCTGGTGCTGGTCGACCGTTCCGAGCTGCACAAGGGCCGCCCGGAAAAGTCCCTGACCGAAGGCCTGACCAAGTCGGGCGGACGCGGGCAGGGCGGTCGCGTGGCCGTTCGCTTCCGCGGCGGCGGCGCCAAGACCCTGTACCGCAAGATCGACTTCAAGCGTCGCAAGTTCGACGCGGTCGGCACGGTCGAGCGTCTGGAGTACGACCCCAACCGCACCGCGTTCATCGCGCTGGTGACCTATGAGGACGGCGAGAAGACCTACATCATCGCGCCGCAACGCCTGAAGGCGGGCGACCAGGTCGTCGCCGGCGAAAAGGTCGACGTGAAGCCGGGCAACGCCATGCCGCTGCGCTCGATGCCCGTGGGTACGATCATCCACAACATCGAGATGAAGCCGGGCAAGGGCGCCCAGCTGGCCCGTTCGGCCGGCGCCTACGCCCAGCTGGTCGGTCGCGATCAGGGCTACGCCCAGATCCGTCTCGGCTCGGGCGAGCTGCGCATGGTTCTGGACGGCTGCATCGCCACGGTGGGCGCGGTTTCGAACCCCGACCACATGAACCAGAACCTGGGCAAGGCGGGCCGCAAGCGCCACATGGGCTTCCGTCCGCACGTTCGCGGCGTCGCCATGAACCCGATCGACCACCCGCACGGTGGTGGTGAAGGCCGGACCTCGGGCGGCCGCACGCCGGTCACGCCGTGGGGCAAGGACACCAAGGGCACCCGCACCCGCAAGAACAAGGCTACGGACAAGTTCATCATCCGTACCCGCCACGTGAAGAAGGCTCGCTAAGAATGGCCCGCTCCTCCTGGAAAGGCCCGTTTGTCGACGGGTATCTGCTCAAGAAGGCCGACGCCGTTCAATCGTCGGGCCGCAAGGACGTGATCAAGACCTGGTCGCGCCGCTCCACCATCCTGCCGCAGTTCGTCGGTCTGACGTTCGGCGTGCACAATGGCCAAAAGCACGTTCCCGTGTCGGTCTCGGAAGAGATGGTCGGCATGAAGTTCGGCGAGTTCGCCCCCACCCGGAACTTCCCGGGCCACGCGGCGGACAAGAAGGCCAAGAGGAAGTAATCCGATGGCCCAGTCCAAGAACGAACGTCGGGTCGCCCCGACCGAAGCCCGCGCCAAGCTGGTCAACGTCCGCATCAGCCCTCAGAAGCTGAACCTGGTGGCCGCCTCGATCCGCGGCATGCCGGTGCAGAAGGCGCTGAACGAGCTGGAGTTCAGCCGCAAGCGCATCTCCACCGACGTGCGCAAGGTGCTGTATTCGGCCGTGTCCAACGCCGAGAACAACCACAACCTCGACATCGACAACCTGATCGTCGCCGAGGCCTTCGTGGGCAAGAACCTGGTGATGAAGCGTTTCGCGAGCCGCGCTCGCGGTCGCTCGTCGCGCATCCTGAAACCGTTCAGCGAGATCACCATCGTGGTCCGTGAAGCCGGCGAGGCCGCCTGATGGGTCAGAAAATCAATCCGATCGGTCTGCGCCTCGGCGTGAACCGCACGTGGGACAGCCGCTGGTTCGCCGGCGGCGCCGACTACGCCCGCCTGCTGCACCAGGACCTGAAGCTGCGCGAGTGGCTTCGTGAGCGCCTGTCGGCCGCCGGCGTGTCGCGCATCATCATCGAGCGCCCGCACAAGAAGTGCCGCATCACCATCTACGCCGCCCGTCCGGGCGTCGTGATCGGCAAGAAAGGCGCCGACATCGAGAAGCTCCGCAAGGACATCTCGGCGCGCACCGAAGGCGAAGTCCACCTGAACATCGTCGAAGTCCGCAAGCCGGAAGTCGATGCGCAACTGGTGGCCGAGAACATCGCCCAGCAGCTCGAGCGCCGCGTGGCCTTCCGCCGCGCCATGAAGCGTTCGATGCAGTCGGCCATGCGTCTGGGCGCCAAGGGCATCCGGATGAACGTCTCGGGCCGTCTGGGCGGCGCGGAAATCGCGCGGATGGAATGGTATCGCGAAGGTCGCGTGCCGCTGCACACCCTGCGCGCCGACATCGACTACGGCTTCTACGAAGCCAAGACGACCTACGGCATCATCGGCGTCAAGGTTTGGGTGTTCAAGGGCGAGGTGCTGGAGCACGACCCGATGGCTCAGGACAAGCGCTGGGCCCAGGAAGCTTCGGGTCCGTCGTCGAACGAAGGCCGCGAACGCGGCGGCCCCCGTGGCGACCGCGGTCCGCGTCGCGATCGGGGACGTGAGAGCTAAGTCATGTTGCAACCGAAGAAGACCAAGTACCGCAAGGCCTTCAAGGGCCGCATCCACGGCGCGGCCAAGGGCGGCTTCTCGCTGAACTTCGGCTCCTACGGCCTGAAGACGCTGGAGCCGGAACGCATCACCGCGCGTCAGATCGAGGCGGCCCGCCGCGCGATCACCCGCCAGATGAAGCGCCAGGGCCGGGTGTGGATCCGCGTGTTCCCCGACCTGCCGGTCACCGGCAAGCCGGCCGAAGTGCGGATGGGCAAGGGCAAGGGCGCCGTGGACCACTGGGCCGCGCGCTGCCACCCGGGCCGCATCCTGTTTGAAATCGACGGCGTGGCCGACGACATCGCCCGCGAGGCGCTGCGTCTCGGCGCCGCCAAGCTGCCGGTCCGCACCAAGGTCGTGACCCGTCTCGACGCCGGCGTCGCTCTCGCGGAGGAAGCGGCCTGATGACCAAGATCGCCGACCTCCGGGGCCAGACCCCGGACCAGCTGTCCGACGAGCTGCTGCGGCTCAAGAAGGAACAGTTCAACCTGCGCTTCCAGGCGGCCACCGGCCAGATGGAAAAGACCCACCGCGTGGGCGAAGTGCGCAAAGACATCGCCCGCATCTCGACGCTTTTGCGTGAGAAGCGGTCGGCTTCCTAAGGAAACGAATATGCCCAAGCGAATTCTTGAAGGCGTGGTCGTCTCCGACAAGGGCGAGAAGACCGTCGTCGTGAAGGTGGAGCGCACCCTGCTGCACCCCGTTCTGAAGAAGACCGTGCGTCTTTCGAAGAAGTACCACGCGCACGACGAAGCCAACGCGCTCAAGGTCGGCGACGTCGCTCGCATCGTCGAGTGCGCCCCCAAGTCCAAGCTGAAGCGCTGGGAAGTCCTTTCCCCGGCTTCGGCCTCGTAATCAGAAGGATCTGATCAAATGATCCAGATGCAAACTAACCTGGAAGTGGCCGACAATTCGGGCGCCCGCCGGGTCATGTGCATCAAGGTGTTGGGCGGCTCCAAGCGCCGCTACGCCTCGATCGGCGACACCATCGTCGCCTCGGTGAAGGAAGCCATTCCGCGCGGCCGCGTGAAGAAGGGTGACGTCGTGCGCGCCATCGTCGTGCGCACCGCCAAGGACATCCAGCGCAAGGACGGCTCGGTCATCCGCTTCGACAAGTCGGCCGCCGTCATCGTCAACAAGCAGAACGAGCCGGTCGGCACGCGGATCTTCGGCCCGGTTCCCCGCGAACTGCGCGCCAAGAACCACATGAAGATCATCTCGCTGGCTCCGGAGGTCCTGTAACATGGCCGCCAAGATCAAGAAGGGCGACCGCGTCGTCGTCCTGACCGGCAAGGACAAGGGCCGCACGGGCAACGTGCTGCGCGTCCTGCCGACCGAAAACCGCGTCGTCGTTGAAGGCGTCAACATGGTTCAGCGCCACACGCGCCCGAGCCAGGCTGACCCGCAGGGCGGCATCAAGAACAAGGAAGCCTCGCTTCACCTGTCGAACGTCGCGGTCGCCGACGCCAACGGCAAGGCGAGCCGCGTCGGCTTCCGCGACGAAGACGGCAAGAAGGTCCGCTTCGCCAAGACGACCGGAGACGTCATCTGATGGCTACCGAGAAGTACACGCCCCGCCTCAAGGGCGAATACCAAGCGCGCATCCGCCAGGTGATGAAGGAAAAGTTCGGCTATACGAACGAGATGCAGGTGCCCAAGCTGGACAAGATCGTCCTGAACATGGGCATCGGCGAAGCCGTGGCCGACTCCAAGAAGGCGAACGCCGCCCTCAAGGACCTGTCGTCCATCGCCGGCCAGAAGGCGGTGCCGACCAAGGCCCGCAACTCCATCGCCGGCTTCAAGCTGCGTGAAGGCATGGTGATCGGCGGCAAGGTCACGCTGCGCGGCGACCAGATGTACGAGTTCCTGGACCGGTTCATCACGATCGCCCTGCCGCGCGTGAAGGATTTCCGCGGCCTGAAGGGCACCTCGTTCGACGGTCGCGGCAACTACGCCACCGGTCTGAAGGAGCACATCGTGTTCCCGGAGATCAACTACGACCAGATCGATCAGATGTGGGGCATGGACATCGTTGTCTGCACCACGGCCAAGACCGATGAGGAAGCCAAGGCTCTCCTCAGCGAGTTCAAGTTCCCGTTCGTGACGAACTGAGCGGGAAGGGAAGAGAACAATGGCTAAGAAGAGCGCCGTAAACCGCAACGAAGCCGTCAAGGCCCTGGTTGCGAAGTATGCCGCGAAGCGGGAAGCCCTGAAGGCGACCGCCAACGACGAGAGCCTGCCGCTGGAGGAGCGCTTCGACGCGCGCCTGAAGCTGGCGGAACTGCCGCGGAACTCCGCGCCGAACCGCATTCGCAACCGCTGCGAAGTGACCGGCCGCCCCCGCGCGTTCTACCGCAAGCTCAAGATGAGCCGGATCGCGCTGCGCGAGCTCGGCAACCTGGGGCAGATCCCCGGCCTGACGAAGTCCAGCTGGTAAGGGGAGACGACAGTCATGATGATCAACGATCCCCTGAGCGACATGATCGCCCGCATCAAGAACGCTGCGACCCGCAAGCGTTCCAAGGTGCTGACCCCGGCTTCGCGTCTGCGCCAGCGCGTCCTCGACGTGCTGCAGGACGAAGGCTACATCCGCGGCTACAACCTGGTTCAGAACCCGGGCGAGTTCCCGCAGTTCGAGATCGAGCTGAAGTATTTCGACGGCCAGCCGGTGATCGCCGAGATCGCCCGCGTGTCGAAGCCCGGCCGCCGCGTGTATTCGGCGATCGGCGACCTGAAGCCGATCAAGAACGGCTTGGGCATCTCGATCCTATCGACGTCCAAGGGCGTCATGTCGGACGCCGCCGCTCGCGACGCGAACGTCGGCGGCGAAGTCCTCTGCAGGGTCTACTAAGATGTCCCGTATCGGCAAGAAAACCATCACGATCCCGAAGGGCGTGACCGTCACGCTCGACGGTCAGACGGTCAATGTGAAGGGTCCCAAGGGCGAACGCTCCTGGACCGTCGCCGACGAGATCGAAGTGGCGCAGGACGGCGAGGGTCTGTCTCTGACGCCGCGTTCGGACAGCCAGCGCGCCAACGCCATGTGGGGCCTGTCGCGCACCCTGGTCGCCAACATGGTGACCGGCGTGACCGAAGGCTTCGACAAGACGCTGGAGCTGGTCGGCGTGGGCTATCGCGCCGCGATGAAGGGCCAGGCCTTGTCGCTGCAGCTGGGCTTCTCGCACGAGGTGGACATCGATCCGCCGGCCGGCGTGACCTTTGCGGTGCCCAAGCAGACCGAGATCAAGATCTCGGGCTCGGACAAGCAGGCCGTGGGCCAGATCGCCGCGGTGATCCGCAAGCTGCGTCCGCCGGAGCCCTACAAGGGCAAGGGCGTGCGCTACCAGGGCGAGACGGTGCGCCGCAAGGAAGGCAAGAAGAAGTAAGTCATGGCTCTCTCTCTTCAACAGCAAGCCAAGCGCCGCGCCGAGCGCAACCGCCGTCGCCTGAAGGCCGTCGCCAACGGCCGCCTGCGTCTGTCGGTCCACCGCTCGGACAAGAACATCTCGGCCCAGGTCATCGACGACGCCCAAGGCGTGACGGTCGCGGCCGCCTCGTCGCTGGAAGGCGGCAAGGGCTCCAAGGGCTCGGACGTCGCATCGGCCGCCGCCATCGGCAAGCTGATCGCCGAGCGGGCCATCGAGAAGGGCGTCACCGAGGTGGTTTTCGACCGCGGGGGCTACATCTATCACGGCCGGGTCAAGGCCCTGGCGGACGCCGCGCGCGAAGCCGGCCTGAACTTCTAAGGGACGCGAAGCATGGCGCATCAACCCCAACGCGGCGGCGGCGGCAACGATCGCAACCGTCGTGACAACCGCAACGCTCCCGTCGATGGTCCGGATTCGGACATCGTCGAGAAGCTGGTGCACATCAACCGCGTCGCCGCCACCGTGAAGGGCGGCCGTCGCTTCTCGTTCGCGGCCCTGATGGTCGTCGGCGACGGCAAGGGCCGCGTCGGCTTCGGTCACGGCAAGGCGCGCGAAGTGCCGGAAGCCATCCGCAAGGCGACCGAAGAAGCCAAGAAGACCATGATCCGCGTTCCGCTGCGCGAGAACCGCACCCTGCACCACGACGGCAACGGCCGTTGGGGCGCCGGCAAGATCATGATGCGCGCGGCCCCTCCCGGGACGGGCGTCATCGCCGGCGGTCCGATGCGCGCGGTCCTCGAAACCCTTGGCGTCCAGGACGTCGTGGGCAAGTCGACCGGCTCGTCGAACCCCTACAATATGATCCGTGCGACGTTTGAAGCGCTGAAGGTCCAGTCCTCGCCCCGCCAGGTCGCGTCCAAGCGCGGCAAGAAGGTCGCGGACCTGATGGGTCGTCGCAACGACGGCGCCTCGGCGCCTGAAGCCATCGAGGGCTGAGACACATGGCCAACACCGTCACCGTCAAGCAGATCGGCTCGCCGATCCGCCGCAAGAACGACCAGCGCGCCACCCTGGTGGGCCTGGGCCTGAACCGCATGGGCCGCGAGTCCACGCTGGAGGACACCCCTTCGGTGCGCGGCATGATCGCCAAGGTCCACCACCTGGTGGAAGTGGTCGAGAAGTAAGAACACGACGACGACGCCCTTCTCCAACCCGGAGGAGGGCGTTTTCACATCTTGCCTACCCATGCGGGGCCGCCTAGAAGCGGCCCTTCATTTTTCCAACGCCGAGTCCGCTGTCTGCAGCGGGCGCTAGAACCCGAAAGGATCAGGCACATGAAACTGAACGAAATCCGCGACAACGAAGGCGCCCACAAGAAGCGCATGCGCGTCGGCCGCGGCCCGGGTTCGGGCAAGGGCAAGACCTCCGGCCGCGGCGTCAAGGGCCAGAAGTCCCGCACCGGCGTGTCGCTGCTGGGCTTTGAAGGCGGCCAGATGCCGCTGTACATGCGCATGCCCAAGCGCGGCTTCAACAATCCGAACGCGCTGAAGCTGGCCGAAGTGAACCTGTGGCGCCTGCAGGAAGCCGTGGACGCCGGCAAGCTGGACGCGTCGGCCGAGATCAACGGCGCGGCCCTGGTGGCCGCCGGCGTGCTGCGTCGCGCCAAGGACGGCGTGCGGGTGCTGGGCACCGGCGAACTGTCGGCCAAGCTGAACCTGGTCGTGTGGTCGGCCTCGGCCGGCGCGGTCAAGGCGATCGAAGCCGCCGGCGGCTCGGTCACCCAGCAGCGCATCGAGGCGGAGGCCAAGGCCGCCGCCCGCGTCGAGAAGCGCAACGCCGCCAAGGGCAAGGCTCCGGCTCCCAAGGCGCCGCGCGGCGACGAGAACAAGGTCTCGGCCCGCGCTCGCCGCACGGCCGCGCAAGCCTGACTTCCACATCCGTCGTCCCGGTCGCCGCGACCGTGGCCATATTGACATCGGGATGACGAAAGAACGAAAGCGGCCTCGCAAGAGCGCCGCTTTCCGCCTATCTGACGGCTCTAGAGTCGTGGGGACGCATAATGGCTTCGGCCGCTGAACAACTCGCCGCAAACATGAACATGGGCTCGTTCGCCAAGGCGACCGAGCTGCACAAGCGCCTGCTGTTCACGCTGGGCGCGCTGCTGGTCTACCGCATCGGCACCTATGTGCCGATCCCGGGGATCAACTCGCAGGCTTTCCTGCAGTTCTTCCAGAACCCGGATCAGTCGCGCGGCATCCTGGACATGTTCAACATGTTCTCGGGCGGCGCGGTCGAGCGCATGGCCATCTTCGCGCTGAACGTGATGCCCTACATCTCGGCGTCGATCATCGTGCAACTGATGGGCACGGTGTATCCGCCGTGGGAGAAGCTGCGAAAGGAAGGCGGCGAAAGCGGCCGCAAGCAGCTGAACCAGTACACGCGCTACCTGACGGTGTTCCTGGCGCTGGCCCAGTCCTTCGGCATCGCCGCGGGCCTGAACGCGCAGGCCGGCCTGGTCGATCAGCCGGGCGTGTTCTTTATCGTCTCGACCGTCGTGACGCTGACGGGCGGCACCATGTTCCTGATGTGGCTGGGCGAGCAGGTGACGGCGCGCGGCGTCGGCAACGGCATCTCCCTGATCATCTTCGCGGGCATCGTGGCGGTGCTGCCGGGCACGGTGGCGCGCCTGCTGGGGCTGGCCCAGCAAGGCCAGATGTCGGCCTTCGCCCTGCTGTTCATCGCCGTGCTGGCCGTCGCCACCGTGGTCTTCATCGTGTTCATGGAGCGCGCCCAGCGCCGGCTGCTGATCCAGTATCCGAAGCGCCAGGAAGGCAATCGCATGGCGGGGGGCGAGCGTTCGTTCCTGCCGCTGAAGGTCAACACGGCGGGCGTCATTCCGCCGATCTTCGCCTCCTCGCTGCTGATGCTGCCGACCACGGTCGCCACCATGACCGCCAATGCGGACCTGCCCAGCTGGATGAGCTGGCTGCCGCTGGTCACGGCGCAGCTGACCCACGGCCAGCCGCTGTTCATGGCGCTGTACGCCGCCCTGATCATCTTCTTCTGCTTCTTCTACACCTCGATCACCTTCAACCCCGAGGACACGGCCGAGAATCTGCGCAAGTACGGCGGCTTCCTGCCGGGCATCCGTCCGGGCAAGCGCACGGCCGAGTATCTGGATTATGTGCTGACCCGGCTGACGGTGATCGGCGCGGCCTACATCACCGCCGTCTGCTTGTTGCCCGAGTTCATGGTCGCCCAGATGGGCAACAGCCTTTACTTCGGCGGCACCTCGATCCTGATCGTGGTCTCGGTCACCATGGACACGGTGGCGCAAATCCAGTCGCAACTGCTGGCGCACCAGTACGAGGGTCTGATCAAGAAGGCCAAGCTGCGGGGACGCGGGCGCGGCCCGGCGGTCGTGCGGCGCTGATCCGAGACTGAACCAGCCTGGGGGAGGGCGAGCCTTGAATCTGATCCTGTTCGGACCGCCGGCGGCGGGCAAGGGCACCCAGGCCAAGCGGCTGGTGGAGGAGCGTGGCATGGTCCAGCTGTCCACCGGCGACATGTTGCGCGCGGCCATTGCTTCTGAGTCGCCTCTGGGCCTGGAGTGCCAGGCCATCATGGCGCGTGGCGACCTGGTGTCGGACGAGATCGTGATCGCCCTGATCGAGGATCGTCTGCCGGAGGCCGAGGCCGCAGGCGGCGCCATCTTCGACGGCTTTCCTCGCACCGTCGCCCAGGCCGAGGCGCTGGACGCCATGCTGGAAAAGCGCGGCGCCAGGATCGACGGCGTCGTGCGCCTCAAGGTCGATGACGCCGCCCTGCTGGAGCGGATCACCAAGCGCTACGCCGACCAGGGTCGCGCCGACGACAATCCGGAGACCTTCAAGGTCCGGCTGGACGCCTACAACCGCAACACCGCGCCGCTGCTTCCCTATTACGAACAACAGGGCAAGCTGACCGAGGTGGACGGCATGGGCTCCATCGAGGCCGTGGCGTCCGCCATCGACGCGGCTCTGGACCTCCAAAGCGCGGGCGCCTGACCCTTGACCCATTTCGGGCGTTGATCGCCCGAGATGTCGGCCGTCGTCCTCCATTCCCCATCCGCCACGCCCGCCCCCCGCCGTGGCCGTCTGCGCTCGGTCCTGGCCGCCGGCGGCGTGGTTCTGGCGCACGCCGGCCTGTTCACCCTGCTGGGCCAGGTGGGGGAGACGCCGGCGCCGCAAATCGAGGCGCCTGCGATCGAGGTGGCGCTGATCCCACCCTCACCGCCGATCACACCACCGCCTCCACCGAACCCGACGCCCGTCAGCGGCGGAGGAGCGCCCGCCGCTCCCTCGCGCGTGCACACGCCGCCGCCCACGCCCGTCCCGCCTGAAATCCCCGCTCCGCGCACCCCGGCGCCTGAGCCCGCGCTGGTGATCGGCGCCTCGGATGCGGCCTCGGCGCAGCCCGGACTGGGGCAGGGCGGCGAGGGGTCAGGTTCGGGCGAAGGGGTCGGCCCTGGCGACGGACCGGGAGAGGGCTTCAGCGGACCGCGCTTCCTGCGTGGCCCCTCGAACGCCGAGCTGGCCCGGCTGCATCCGTCACAGGCGCGAGGCGGTCTGTTCGGCGGCCGCGTGGGCGGCGAAGGCGTCATTCACTGCCGGATCGGCTTGGACCAGCGTCTGGAGCGCTGCCGTATCGTCAGCGAAACGCCGGAAGGTCGCGGCTTTGGCGTGGCCGCGCTGCAGGCGGCGGGCTTCTACCGCTTTGATCCGCCCAGGCGGGGAGGGCGCGCTCTGCCCGACGAGGGGCTCACTCTGACCGTAAGCTTCCGATGATTTGGCTCTGCGGCGACAGGCCATTGACGTTCGATGAATCGCCGCTATAAGGACGGCCTTCCGCGAAGGGCGCCCACGCTCCTGGTCTGTTGACCGGAGCGTTTGTTGCGTCTGACTAACGCGCATCTGGAGAGTTTCGTGGCCCGTATCGCAGGCGTCAATATCCCGACCAACAAGCGCGTCGAAATCGCGCTGCAGTACATCCACGGCATCGGCCCCGCCGCCGCCAAGGAGATCACCGAAAAGGTCGGCATCGAGTCCGCCCGCCGGGTCAATCAGCTGTCGGACGCCGAAGTCCTGCAGATCCGCGAGACGATCGACCGCGACCACACCGTCGAGGGCGACCTGCGCCGCGAAACATCGATGAACATCAAGCGCCTGATGGACCTGGCCTGCTACCGCGGCCTGCGTCACCGCAAGGGCCTGCCGGTCCGCGGTCAGCGCACGCACACGAACGCCCGCACCCGCAAGGGCCCGGCCAAGCCGATCGCCGGCAAGAAGAAGTAAGAGAAAGAGCTGACCGATGGCCAAGGAACCGGGTCGCGTTAAGCGCCGCGAACGCAAGAACATCACGTCGGGCGTGGCTCACGTGAACGCCAGCTTCAACAACACCATGGTGACCATCACCGACGCGCAGGGAAATGCGATTTCCTGGTCGTCGGCCGGTCACATGGGCTTCAAGGGCTCGCGCAAGTCGACGCCGTACGCCGCCCAGATGGCGGCCGAGGACGCCGGCAAGAAGGCTCAGGAGCACGGCGTCAAGACGCTGGAAGTGAACGTCTCGGGTCCGGGTTCGGGCCGTGAGTCGGCGCTGCGCGCGTTGCAGTCGGTCGGCCTGACGATCACCACGATCCGCGACGTGACGCCGATGCCGCACAACGGCTGCCGTCCGCCGAAGCGCCGCCGCGTCTAAGCGCAGACGCCGCTCCAGCCGTCGCCCCCTATTCCCGTCGGTCTCCACGCGCCCCGTCGACAGGGCAGGAGATCGGCGAAACCCGTTCGAGGGACAAAATGATCGAAAGAAACTGGCAAGAGCTGATCCGTCCCGAGAAGCCGCAGATCGAGGTCGGCTCCGACGCCCAGCGCAAGGCGCGCCTGGTCGCCGAGCCCCTGGAACGTGGTTTCGGCGTGACGCTCGGCAACGCGCTTCGCCGCGTTCTGTTGTCGTCGCTGCAAGGCGCGGCGGTCACCGCCATCCAGATCGACGGCGTGGTCCATGAGTTCTCGTCGCTGGAAGGCGTACGCGAGGACGTGGTCGACATCGTTCTGAACATCAAGCAGCTGGCGCTCCGCATGCATGCGGAAGGGCCCAAGCGCATGACGCTGCGCGCGACCGGCCCCGGCCCGGTGACGGCCGGTCAGATCGACGCCCCGGCCGACATCGAGGTGCTGAACACCGACCACGTGATCTGCACCCTGGACGACGGCGCCTCCATCCGCATGGAACTGACCGTGCAGAACGGCAAGGGCTATGTGGCGGCCGAGTTCAACCGTCCGGAAGATGCGCCCATCGGCCTGATCGCGGTCGACGCCCTGTATTCGCCGGTCAAGCGCGTCGCCTATCGCGTCGAGCCGACGCGCCAGGGTCAGTCGCTGGATTATGACAAGCTGCTGCTGGAAGTTGAGACCAACGGCGCGGTTTCGCCGGTGGACGCCGTGGCCTACGCCTCGCGCATTCTGCAGGACCAGCTGCAGATATTCATCACCTTCGACGAGCCGAAGAAGGCGGTGGAGGCCTCCGAAGGCAAGCCGGACCTGCCGTTCAACCCGGCCCTGCTGAAGAAGGTGGACGAGCTGGAGCTGTCGGTCCGTTCGGCCAACTGCCTGAAGAACGACAACATCGTCTACATCGGCGACCTGATCCAGAAGACCGAGGGCGAGATGCTTCGCACCCCGAACTTCGGCCGCAAGTCGCTGAACGAGATCAAGGAGGTTCTGACCTCCATGGGTCTGTCGCTCGGCATGGACGTGCCGAACTGGCCGCCCGAAAACATCGAAGATCTGGCCAAGAAGTTCGACGACCAGATCTAAGTTCAACCCTCCGCCCGTCTCCTCCAAGGAGAAAGCCGGGGCGGTTAGAAGATTACGGTTCTAGGTCCCGCGTTCCCCAAGAGGCGGGATACCGGAGCCGGAGTAGGAGAGACCCCGATGCGCCACGGCGCCGCCCACCGCAAGCTCGGCCGCACCAGCAGCCACCGCACCGCCATGTTCGCCAACATGGCCGCCTCGCTGATCAAGCACGAGCAGATCAAGACGACCCTGCCCAAGGCCAAGGAACTGCGTCCCTTCGTCGAGAAGCTCGTCACCCTGGCCAAGAAGGGTGATCTGCACGCGCGTCGCCAAGCCATCAGCCAAGTCCGTGACGTGACGCAAGTCGGCAAGCTGTTCGACACGCTGGGCAGCCGCTACGCCGAGCGCAACGGCGGCTACATCCGCATCATGAAGGCGGGCTATCGCCACGGCGACAACGCCCCGATGGCGGTGATCGAGTTCGTCGATCGCGACGTCGACGCCAAGGGCCAGGACTCCGGTCCGGTGATGGCTTACGAGGGCGACGACGAGGCCTGAGCCTCGCCTCAGCGATCAGAATGAGGGGCGGCCGGCGCGATCCGGCCGCCCTTTTTCTTTGCCCACGATTGCGGCATGAGGCGGTGATGAGCACCGCCGACACCCTGATGATCGTTCCTTACGAGCCGCGCCACGCCGACGCTTGGGCCGCCCTGAACCGCGCCTGGCTGGCCGAGGGCGGCTTCGCCGTCGAGGCCAAGGACGAGCGCGCGATCGGCGATCCTCAAGCGGCCTTTCTCGATGGCGGTGGGCGCATTCTGATCGCGGAGACGGACGGGCAGGCGGTCGGCTGCTGCGCTCTGATCCGCATGCAGGACGGCTTTGAAGTGTCCAAGATGACGGTGACGCCGGCGATGCGGGGGAGGGGGCTGGCCCGGCGTCTGCTGCGCGCCTGCGAAGCGGCTGCGCGCGAATCAGGGGTGGAGCGGCTCTACCTGGAGACCAACAGCGCCCTGAAGCCGGCCATCGCCCTCTACGAGAGCGAGGGCTTCACGCACCTGCCCGCGCGGCCGACGCCCTATGCGCGCGCCGACGTCTTCATGGAGAAGCGGCTGGAGCCCGCCGCTACTCCTTTGACAGATCCTGCCGTTTGAACCAGGCCAGCGCGCCCAACAGCGGAAGCACGGTCCACAGCATCAGGCTGGTCATCGCCGGCCACAGCGCGGGCGCTGGCCCCGGAGTCGGCCCGGCCGGCGGATCGATCACGGCCTTGACCGCGTCATAGGCATAGCCGGGCAGCATCAGGTGCATGGTCCATCCCTGCGGCTCCCAGCCGAACAGGACCGGGCCGAACTGTCCCAGGAGGCTTTGAACAAAGCCCAGCGCCCAGGGTACGAACAGCGTTGCCAGCAGCGATCGACTGACCACGGCCGTCAGCAGGCCGATCATCGCGAACTGCACGATCCGCAGCCAGGACACGAGCCACAGCAGCACGAAGTCGCCCGCCTCGCCCGCGCCAAGGTCGAAAGACAAGGGGCGGCTGAAGATCATGGCCTGGCCCAGGAAGAAGATCCCGCTGGCGACAAGAAAGGTGACCATGCCGGCCAGCGCCAGGCCCGTCATGACCGAAACCTTGCCCAGCAGCAGCGAAGGCCGGCCGTTGCGCGCAGTGATCAGGCGCCACGTCTCCCACCGATAGTCGCCGGCGTACAGGGTGGCGGCCGCAACCAGCATCAGGACGAGCATCAGGCCGTTGGCGCCCTTGTCGGCTGCAAAGCCGAAGGCGTTCGCCAGGTTCACGGGGGCGGAGGCGTCGCCTGACACGCCGATCCGAAGCGCCGCCGCGCCGCCCTCCACCCGGGCGCGCCAGAGCACGAACAAGCTCCCGGCGGCGAACAGCAGCGGCGTCACAAGGACGGCCAACCCGATCTGGACGCGATTCTTGGACAGCCGATAGGCCTCGGCGCGCGCGGCGTCAGCCAGCATGGGTGGGCTCCTTCAGGCCGGTCCAGCCGGTTTCGGTCATGAACACGCTTTCCAGGTCCGCACCGACCCATCGCGCCTCGTCGATCTCGACGCCGGCTTCCACCAGGGCGCGGATCAGGGTGGGGGCCTCGGCGCGAGGAACGGCGGCCAGCACGGCGTCGCCGTCCAAGCTCCCGCGTTCGCCCAGAACCGCCAGAACGCGCGCCAGCGGCGTGGCCGACAAGCGCAGCCGCTCGCCCGAGGCGGTCAGGTCCGACACCCGACCTTCGGCCACCACCTTGCCCCTGTTGAAGATGGCGAC